>Ga0187894_10002512_pt1 | contig 21808 bp, 9 predicted proteins | sample GBC1701081metaG_FD_136650 | JGI IMG/M metagenome (GOLD analysis project Ga0187894, IMG submission 136650) | White microbial mat communities from a lava cave in the Kipuka Kanohina Cave System on the Island of Hawaii, USA - GBC170108-1 metaG ... | reverse complement strand
GACGCCGTAGTCGGTACAGTCAAGGGAGAATTGGTTTCTTACCTCCGCCCATTGACTGAGACGCAGAAACGAATCTTGAGCTTGCTAGGACTTGATGATCAGATCTATGACAAGCTCTTGTCTTATTTTCAGAATCTCGCTCCAGAGTGAGCGAACCGTAAGCGTAGGGGTTGAGAAATCTCAATTTAGTTCTTCTCGACTTCTGTCAAGCGAGCCGTCTGCTCCAAAATACGCCGGTCTTCTTCCAGCGCCCGCGCCCGATTGGCCATGCGCCAGCGCATCTCCAGCGCGAACTTGTCAATGTTGTAGCGGTGTCCCGTTCGCGGATTGCGACCGTAATTTACGCTCGGCAATTGATCCATCGCTTCGAGCCGCGCCAGCGCGTCCCGCACGATCAGTTCGCTCTCTTCGTTTGGCTCTTTCATCCACATCCGCTGGGCGAAGTAGGCGCGCGTCCATTCCTTCTGCAACTCCGCCGCGTCGAGCAGGTAGCGGAAGCCTTCGCGCAGCGGCTCGGCCTCTTCGGGCTTCAGGTAGCGCGCCGCGTTGTTGATGTCGGCGATGCTGGCGAGGACTTGCCGGATGACCTCGTCCTTTTCCGCCACGAGGCGGGCGAACAGCTCCTGGTCGGGGTAATACAGTCCTTGCTCCAATTTTCTATCGGCAGAGTCTCGCGTCCACTTGTATTGTGAGCGCAGCAGAATGTGACCGAAGTAGTAAGGATAATCGCCCCATTCGTCACCGATGGATTTTGTTAGCCAGAATCCCAGGAACCAGCGGCCGTGGTGCTGGATGAACTCGGTTCGTTTCATCGCCGAGGCGATGTACGGGACGGCCTCTTCCGGGTAGCGACGCCGCGCCCAATCCCGCAGCACCGTATCAACCTCCTCATCCGGATTTTTCATGAACCGCGCGAAGGCGTACAGGTTGATTTCGTGCGTGTCTTCAAAAGGGCGATCCCATATCAGGCGAGCGCGGCCCACCATGCCCGTCAGCTTCAGATCGCGGGCGCGTTGAACATAGCGTTTGATATAGGCGATTTGCGCGTAATGGCCCTCCTTGCTCCATGCCTTTTCCACGCCGAGGTCCGGTTCCATCAGTTGCAGCTTCTTGCCGACACGACCGTGCATCGGGTCCGGCGGATAGAACGGATGAAACTCATGGGTCGTGTCCTTACTCATAAAGATGATGTCATCGGGCAGCCGGGCAATCGCTTGCGCGAAGTAACCCATCTCGCTCGGCTCGTAGAAGAAGTTGCGGATGATCAGCTTCTTGCGGTGCTTTTTGACGACGTCATAGAGGAGCTTCGAGACCAAGTGGATGCGGTCAGGGACTGACAGCTTCGACAGCGCTTCGGAATCGCGGAAGAGCTTGCGGTCGCTTTCGTGGAAAGTGAGCACGAGCCCTGCGGCGGTGGGACATTTTGTCAGCAACCGCTCGTAGCGTTCGCGCAGGTAATCGAGTAGCGCCGGGTCGTCCAGGTTGACGCGGCTCCCCAGCCGGAACGAAGAGGAGACAGCGGCGGCGGACATTCGCGGATCATCCGCGCTGATCTGGCTCGGCGCCATGAACCGTTCTGGAACGTCGTCGAATTCGTGCACCCACAGATACCAGGGGATCTTTTGCTGATCCGCGAGCGAGCCGATGTACAGCACGTCGCGCTGCCGTTCGGGCGAGTTCAGGAACTCTTCGACGTGGTCGAAGAACTCGTGTGAAAAGATGAAGAAGTTGACGCCGTATTCGGGCGCTTTCCTGACGGCTTCGGCAAGCTTCGGAACGTTGCGTTCGTGGAATTGCCAGCCGTTCATCGTAAACGGCTGCGCGTAAACCACGCTGCTCGTCAGAAGTAGCAATGCAAGTATCGCTATCCGCATAAGTAGTCAAAAGTTCAGCTTCAGCCCCAACTGCATGATTCTGGCCGGCAGGGTACCGCTGATCTGACCGGCTGGCCCCGTGCCGATGGAGGCGTTGGGAGCAAGGAAGTTTGCCCGGTTGAAGGCGTTGAACATTTCCCACCGGAAACTCATTCTCACGCGTTCGGTAAGCCGGAAGTTGCGGTGTTGGCGTCGAGTTTATCGTTGCGCAAAAACTCGTAGACGCTGCCGTGAGACCGTAACAACTGCGCCTCGGCAGTCATCTGGACGGTTTCCGACGTATTGCCGACGGTGAGCTGCATATCCACAGTGAGCGTGTCGGCCGCGGTGAGCTCCACGCCTGAACAGATGTGAATTACATTCTTCATGGTACCCTCCTATAATCTACGGATTCCGAGTTCATCCGCGACTTTCAAATCCCCCCAACGGCAGTTGGGGGATCGTTAATGCCCAGCCTACAAAAGCGGCTGCAGCTTTCCCCAATCCCCCCAACGGCAGTTGGGGGATGGTTAAAGTCCAACCTTTGTGAGCTGACGCATTCACCACTTCGGCTGGCCTATCACAGCGCTTCATCAATGCTCATCAATGAAGGATCGGTTGTGGTCAAAACACGCTTGAGCAAGCGCAAGGAGGCTGGGCTTTAACGATCCCCCAACTGCCGTTGGGGGGATTCGAGAAAGATAAAAGCCTTCGGTGTAGGCTGGATTTTAACGATCCCCCAACTGCCGTTGGGGGGATTCAAAGATCGAAGAAAATTTGGACAGTGACAAGCATTGAAACGCTGGGCTAAAGGCAGCTTGTCGCTACGCGTATGCCCTTACTGCTTCCAGCCCGACAGCGACACTGATGCGCGGTAATTCGAGTCGTTATACATCGGGTTGCGGACCGGCTTGTACATCCGCTTGCCCGTGAACGGCCGATCCTGTGTGTATATACACACGGAGTCCGCGTCCCACACGATGATCTCGTCCCGCTCGTCGCCCGTGACGTCGAGGACCTGATAGGCGAGATCGGGATGGCCGTCGTCGGGCAACATCACCACGCGCCGCAACTGCCCGTCAATCATTCCGCCTTCCCGCACATTGGCGCTCAACATCGCGAACTCCTGCCCGTCGCCGCGCCAGTTCACCGGTTGCAGATGGCTCGATCCCGGAATCAACTCCTCCTGCGCGAGGATGTTCGCGTCCGCATCGAAGAGCGTCACGATCCCGGTATTCCGCCAGAAGTTCGCCGTCATGATCTGCAGCCCCGCAGCCTCGGGCCGAAACTTGGCGACGCTTTGCGTCTGCGTGTGCCCGATGCGCACCTGCTTCATGAGCTTTCCGTCCTCGGAGATCATCACGAGCCCTTCGTCACTGCCGCAGGAGTAGACACGCGGCCGCGCCTGCGGATCCCCCGTGTAATTGCCAATAGAGATGCCGTCCGTGTGATCTTTCATCTGCGCATCGTGCGACCAGACGGCCTTACCCGTCGCGTTCCACAACGCAAACCCGATGACGAACTCGTCCTTACCGTCACCATCGAAATCGTAGGGGTAGGGATAGTGGCCCGTCTGCCCCGTGCCGCTCCACAGCAGCTTCAAATCGTTATTGAACACCCAGAACGTGTTGTAACGGTCTTTCAGCAGCAGCTCATGCCGGTCATTCTTTCCCGCCCTCTTTCCAGCCCTCTCTCCCGATAGATTGAGGAAGATCATCGAGTCGCCGCTGTTCAGCTCGTACGGCTTCTCTCTGTTCTCCGCCGGCGCGGGCGGCATCCATACACGCCAGGCGCCTTGGGCTCGCTGGCGAACCTTGCCGGTCGCGCCTTCCAACACCTGGATCTGAAAGTCCTTCACCATGACGACTTCGTTCTTGCCGTCGCCATCGAAGTCGTGGATCTGGAACGGCGTGTCGTTGGTGAGCAGTGTATTGCGCGGATCGGGACGGCCGATCTGCCACAACACCTTGCCGTCGAGGTTGACCGCGGTCAGGCAACTGATATGGTCAAACGCATCGCCGCGCACCTTCGGGATGTTCTGCGCGATCAGCATGTCGAGGCGGCCGTCGCCGTCCAGATCACCGAACCGCACGTTGCGGCCCGCGCCCCACTTCGGCGTGCTGAACTTCTTCCACAGCTTCGGCTGCGGATTGGCTGCGCGGAGCGATGCCAGCTCCTTCTCTCGCGCGGCGATCCCGCTGCGGATCTGCCGCGCCACCGCCTCCGGCGCAGAGACCACGAAATCGGTGAACCTGGCGGGAATGTTCGCCGTGATGCCTGCACGGCCGCTCAGGGTGTCTCCGTCGCTCGCCTCGATGACCAACTTGCCGTCGAAGTATGCGCGAATCTTCGGCCCGTCGTTTTCGACCTTCAGCTCGTGGTATTGCCTGACGTCATATGAGACATCGGCCGATCCGAGCTCCTTCCAGTCCACCACGCGCAGCTTCTGTTCGGCCGGCAGCCGCAGCGCCAGCCGCGCCTTCTTGCCGCCGGAGATCGAGAACACGTAGTAATGGCGGTTCGTGTGATACCGGAAGACGATGCCCGCCGATTCCGACAGCGACAGCGGCCGGACCTTCGCCGACACGGCGTAGCTGGTCCACAACGGATCGCCCGTGACAAAGAGCGGCTGCCAGCGCTCCGGTTGGTCGTGCAACAGGTGCTGCTCGAGATACGTCTTGCCGTCCTCGTCGCCCGCCACCCACGAGTCGTTATGCGTGATCGGGTTGTACCAGGGGAACGTCGGCACGCCCCGGTGCGGCAGATAGTGATATTCCTGAATGGCTCCATTCAGCGTGCCGACCGGCTTTGACAGCCAGCCCGGCGGGAACTTCGAGAAGTCGTCCCGAAATAGCTCGACGGGGGACGACGCGGCGGCGGAGAGTACGAACAGCAATAGTAGGATCAGTCGCATATGGTTTCCTAAATGATTTGTGTAAAGAAGTAGTGGCGAAAAATGTATTTCAATGAATCACGAAATGATTGAAGAGTTTCATTTTCCATTTGCCATTTGAGATTTGATATTTGCCATTGCCCGTAGACCAACTTCGATCAATGGCCTATAAAAACTGAGCAGTTTCCGGGGCAATGGCAAATATCAAATCTCAAATGGCAAATGGAAAATCTCTTCCTCCTGATTTCGCGTTCTGCCGACTGCGCGTTCAGGATTCCTCTGAGTCAAAAATCCAAACGGAACCCGAGTTGAATGCTTCTGGGCGAGTAGTTCGGATTTGAGGTGCGAATGCGGCCGAAGTTCGCGCTCGACGCGTTCACATCCGGGTCGCCCAGCATCACTGCGTTGAATGGGTTGAACACCTCCACGCGGAACTGCAGTTTGTACCGTTCCGCGATGACGAAGTTCTTCTGCGCGATGGCGTCGAACGTGAAGAAGCTCGGGCCGATCACCGTTCCGACGCCGGCCGTTCCGAACTGCCGCGTGGGACGCGTGGCCGAAGGGTTGACGAACGCGGGCGCGCGATACGCCGACGTGTCGAACCACTGCAACGCCTTCTCGCCTCGCGACAGCCCGCTGTGGTCGCGCTTGCCATCGGCGATGCGGTCGGCGCGATTGGCGGCCGCGCCCGTGGGGCTCTGGCCGACACCGGCCGTCACCGTCAGCGGCGCGCCAGACTGCCATGTGCCGATCCCCGAAAGCTGCCAGCCGCCGAGCGCTGCGTTCACGATCCGAGGCGCCGACGCGCCCCAACGCTTGCCAGCGCCGTACGGCGTCTCGTAGACGTAGTTCCAGTGGAGGATGTGTTTCGGCTGCTGCGCCACCGGACCGTAATCGTACCGGGACTTCGGATTCGCCACCGGGTCTGAGGCCTGGAACTGATAGTTGAATGCGCGCGCGAACGAGTAGTTCACGTCGAACAACAGCCCATTCGAAAAGCGCTTCTGCAACTCGATCTCCCACGCGTTGTAGTTCGATTCGCCGTCGGCTGCGCGCTGTCCCGCATCGAGGCCGAACTGTGTCCACTTGCGCCCCGCCGGATCGGTCGCAGGACGCGAGAGGCACTCGGTCGGGCCGGGCGGGCAGGCGTTGACGCGCACGCTGCGCGACAAACGCCGTCCCAGGTTGCCGACATAGCTCGATCGAAGCCCCAGGCCCCAGCCAAGATCCTTTTCGAGCGTGAAGTTCCACGAGTAGAGCCGCATCGTGGGATAGTCGGGGTTAAAGCCGTCGAGCGTGGTGAGCTGCGTGTCGGCGCCTGCGGCGTTGCTGTTTGCGGTCGGGTTCTGGAACGTGAAGAGCTGGTTCACGCTCACGTTCTGCGAAAGCAGCAGGCTGCGCGTAAGTTGCGCCCGCCGCACGAACGGCGCCACGTTGATGGAGTTGCGGAACTCGTTGATCGTGTAATCAACGTAATAGACGCCGAATCCGCCACGCGCCACAAAGCCGGGCGTGAAGCGGTACGCTCCGCCAATGCGCGGAGCGAAGTCGTGGTTGTTCGGACGGACGAACGTGTTCGGCAGCCCCAGCTCGCGCGCCTCCACATAACGGTTCGAGAACTGCTGGAACGCCGGATGGATCTTGCCCGCGCTGCCATTGGGGATCACGATGCGGCCCGTGGCGAAGTCGGCCACCGCGGCGCGCCCGAACTCTTCTTCGAAGAAGCCGAAGTTGTCATACCGCAGCCCGAGGTTCAGCGTCAGGCGCGGCGTCACCTTCCAGTCGTCCTGGATGAACGCGTGGTAGTTCGTCTTTTTGTGGAAGCCGCCGACCTCGCCGATAGTCACATCCGTGCTTGACGGATAGCCCAACAGGAAATCCGCGAACGCGTCGCCCGTGGCCGACGTCGTGGAGCGCGCGTTGTTGAAGTCCGACACAGTCGTGTACCGCCCGTAAGGAGGGGAAGCGATCTCGGTAGTCTTGCGTCCGTTCAGATATGTAAAGCCGGCCTTGAACGTGTGATTGCCGATGACCTTGGTGATGTTCGGATCAAACGTGTAGCCGTAATCCTCGCTGACGTTGAACAGCAGCCGGTCGAACAGTGTGGAGATGCCGAGCCCGTTGCTGCCGATCGCGATGGCCGGCGGCCCTGCATAAGGAGGCGCGGGCCGGAGGTCAGTGATGGGCACGGGGAACTGTATATCGCCAACCGAGGGAATATTGCGGAAGGGCAGGTTGCGATAGCTGAACTGGAAGACCGCAATCGTCGAAGGATTGAGCGCCGATGTCCAGTTCGCCGCCACCGTGTAGTTCCACTGCTTCTTCGTGCTCGATCCGTGCGGGCCCGGCACATCGCCGCTGTAGCGGGACGCCTGATCGAGCCGCGCGATCGTCGCGCGGGCGAAGACGCGGTTTCCCTGCGTGACGTTGTAATCGAACCGCGCGTCGTACTTCTCCGAGTTGTCGAACTGCGGTTTTGTATAGACGGCGTTGAAGTCGGTGAGGCGCGCGGGCTGTGGCGCGTCCGGAATCAGCTTGAACAACTCGGCCGCCACCGGGCTGATGCGGTTCGCCGGAATGATATTACCCGAGAACGGCTGGCCAGTGAGCGGGTCTATGATGCGGATCGGCGCCGGGGCGCCGGCCGCATCCGTGCGCGCCAGCAGACTTGAAAGATTCCCGCCCCGCTCGGCCGCGGTCGGATACCGCGCATTCAGCACCAGACTCGACGTGTGCCGGAACACGTCCGCGGATCCGAAGAAGAACATCTTGTCTCGCCGGATCGGCCCGCCCACAGTACCGCCGAACTGATGCCGCACGAATGACTCGCGGCTGGCCGCTTCCCACCTGCGCGCGCCCATGCCGCCCGACCGGTAGAACTCGAACAGACTTCCGTGCAGCGCATTCGTGCCCGACTTCGACGCCGCGATCACTTGCGTAGGCTGCGCGTACTCGGCGTTGCCGCCGTTGGTCGCCCACCGGACCTCCTGCAGCGCGTCCATGCTCGGCATTGACAGGTCCGCCCGCCGCCCGATGCCGTCAATCGCCGGCCATCCGGTCGTCTGCAACGGATTGAGCTGCGCGCCGTCGGCGACGATCTGCATGGCCGAACGGCCGCCCTGATTGAAGGTTCCGCCGACGGTGTCCGTCGTCCCGTACGGCACGCCCGCGGTCTGCCCGACCAGCGTCTGCACCTCCCGCACGATCACCGGCAGTTGCTTGAGCTGCGTCTCGTAACGCGAGTTGCCAACGGCGGCGGTCTCCGTCTCGATCGGCGCCGCCTGTCCTTGCACGGTAACGCTCTCTGTCATCGCGCCGACTTCGAGTTGCACGTCAACGGTGGCCGCCGAGTTCACGTCCACCCGAACGTCGTTGCGCGTAGCGCCCTTGAAGCCCTCTTTGCGAATCTGAACGCGGTACGCGCCGACAGGGAGCGGCGACACTGCATACGTGCCGGACGTGTTCGTCATCACACGCCGCGTCTCGCCGGTCTCCAGACTCACGACCTCGACCGCGGCATCAACAACCGCGGAGCCGGTGTTGTCAGTAACAGTCCCTGCAATGCGCCCGATACTTTGCGCCAGCGCGGGCGCAGCCAGGCTCGCGGACAGGACAATCAGGGTCAGAATACGAAGTGGCATGTAGACTTCTCCAAGCCAGGCGCGACGGCCCGGCGCATGTGAGCAAATCCGATTAACTGTATTTTCCAACTCAGAGCTTGTTTGAAGGTTGGCGATTGCCTTAGCTCCGTGTAGGAGCGACCTGTTTATAGTAATGGTCGGCTATCTCTCTTCAAGCTCCGTAGGAGCGCAATGTGGCCGATGTCGCTCCTACGGAGCTTGCAATATAACTCGGCGCGCCAGCTATAAACATTCCGCCCCTAACGGGGCTAACTTTTCAAACAACCGTTTCAAAAGACCAGCTTCAACGCGAACTGGATCTGGCGCGAATCAATCTTCGTGCTGGTGATCACGCCGTAATTCGGCGTCCGGAGCTGCACGCCGGGCGGGCTCCAGATCGGATGGTTCGGGGCGTTGAAGATCTCCGTTCTGAATTCCAGATACTTCGATTCGGTCAGATTAAACTTCTTGTTGGCCGAAGCGTCGAAGCTAATGATGCCCGGACCGATGACAGAGTTACGCGCCGTGTTGCCGAAGCGGAAATTCCCGGTGGCAGGAATCCGGTCAACGTAGGCGTCGGTGTTGAAGAAGCGCGTGCGGGTTTGCTCACTCCGCGGCAGATTCGGATTGGCCCCCGTGGAATCGGGGTAACAGATGCCGCCGCCGTTCTGGATATTGCCCGGACCGCAGTTCACCGTGAACGGGAAGCCGTCCTGCAACGTCAGGATGCCGCCCAACTGCCAGCCGCCCAATACGAAATCGGCCACCCGGTTTTCGCTCAGCAATCGTTTGCCTTTGCCAACGGGTAGTTCCCACACCCACGACGATGTCCAGCGGCGGCGGAAGTCGAAGGCCGAAAGCCCTCGTTCGAGCCCGAGATTGTAGTCGTTCGACGGCGTCAAGCTATCGCCATCGGAGGTGCGGATGCCGCTGCCGTTATCAATTGACTTGCCCCAGGCGAAAGAACTGATAAAGGTCAATCCGCGCGAGAAACGCTGCTGCACTTTCAGGTAGAGCGCGTGGTAGCTGGAATGGCTCGGCGCGTTCATTACCTGGAAGCCGCCGAACTTCGGGAACGGGCGAGACAGGTTGGTGTTCGCCAACTGGCTCGGCTGCGTTTGGTTGTATGTTTGCAGCCGTCGCAGCTTGATTCCGGCGGAGCCGAAATAGGTCGCCTCAGCCGTCATATTGCCCGTCAATTCACGCTGCAAGCCGAACGACCATTGCGTGACATACGACGTCCGTTCATTGAACTGGTTGATCAGAATGAAGGTCGGAGCGCCAGTGCGCGCGAACGGCTGCTCGAAGCTCAGGTTGGGCCGGAAGCTCTCGGCAGGCTCGTTGCGGCGGATCGTGAAGGGCGCGTTGCGCACGATGTCGAAAGTGGCGTTGCCAATGTCACGCACATAGTAGATGCCCGCGCCGGTGCGCAGGACGGTCTTCGGCGTGATCGTCCAAGCGATGCCGAGCCGGGGGGCGAAATCGTTGAGGTCGTTTTGGTAGGAGCGGCTGCCGAAGCGCCCGTCGCGCACGTACTTGATGTCCGGGGCCAGGCGGAACGCCGGGTTTCCCTCAAAGGGATCGCCCTCGCCGGCCCGCACGTAGACCGGCTCCATCGAGTTGTCCCAGCGGAAATCAATGTTGACGATGGCGTCGTACTTGTCGCGGAACGGCTGGTCGTTCTCCCAGCGCAGCCCGTAGTTGAGCGTCAGCTTCGGCGTGATCTTCCAGTGGTCCTGAATGTAGAGCGCGAAGTAGCCCGAGCGGAAGTTGGCGATGGGCGCGCCGACCTGTCCCTCGGAGTTGTTGAAATGCCCGAGCAGGAAGTCGGCAAATGGCGCGCCGCCGCGCTGGGCCGCTGGCAGAAGTGGTTGCTGTGTGTAGCGCCCATCGAAGTTGAACCGCCCGCGCGTGACGACGCCGCCGATCTGGTTGTAACGCACGCGGCGGAACTCACCGCCGAACTTCCAGGAGTGCGTGCCGAGCGTCCAGGAAAAGTTATCAACCAGTTGAATCGTCGTGTCGTAGTTGATGAAGGGCGCGTCGCTCTCTTCTCCCAGCCCCGAAATCCCGGTGATGCCGATGTTGGGCACGCCCCAGTAGAGAGGGTTGTCGCTCGGAATGTTGATGCCGAGGTCTTTTACCACGTTGACAGTGTTTGCGCGCGGAGAGATGTGGGCGTTGACCAGCCGGCTCAGCCCGAACCGAAGGTCATTGACCTTGTTCGACCCGAAGGTGCGCGTGTTGGCGATCACTCCCTGCTGCACGTCGGTGTCGGTGTTGATGCCCATGTTCGGGATCGCGAAGGGATCGTAGCCGAGTTCGCGCGAGATGCTGTGGCGGAAAAACCAGTTCGATTTCGAGCTTTCGGTGAAATCGAACCGGTAGGTGTATTGGTCGGCGTCAATTCGCTTGGCCTCGTTGTTGACGAAGTTGGAGCCGGTGCGCTCCTGCTGCGGCAGCGGGAAAAAGGCGAGCAGCTTTTTCGAGACCGGGTGAATCCGGTTCTCCGGAATTCTGTTGTTGGCAAATGGCGTCGGCGCCTGGATGACATTGCCGGCGGCGTCGAAGACGCGCGTCGCCGGGTCATAGATCGTCGCGCCGCCCGAGAAATCGCCGCTCCGCCAGGCCGTCAGCGGAAGCGACGGCGTCGCGGTAAGCGCCTTGCGCTCGCGCAAGCCCTCCCAGTTGAAGAGGAAGAAGAATCTGTCTCTGCCATTGTAAAGTTTCGGAAGAGCCACCGGCCCGCTCACAGTCGCTCCGTACTGGTTGCGCTTGAAAGGCGGAATCGGCGCGGGGGCGGGACGATCGAAGTAGTTCTTGGCGTCGAGCGCCGAGTTTCGCAGGAACTCGAACAGCGTCCCATGAAACCGGTTCGTCCCCGATTTGGTCGAGACATTGATCTGAGCGATGGCCCGTCCGTATTCGGCGTCGAACAGTCCCGACTCGACCTTGAACTCCTGCAGCGCGTCAACCGACGGCAGCAGCATGTAGCTGTTGAAGTTCAGATCGGTGTTCTCGATTCCGTCGAGCGAGTAGTGGTTGAAGTGGATGCGTTGCCCCGAAACATTCAGCGCGAAGCTGTTGCGCTGGCCGCCCATGCGCTGCTTGCCCTGACTGGACGAAGGCCCATTGGTCGTGGCGCCGGGGATGAGGGAAGTGAGTTGCAGGTAGTTGCGGCCGTTGAGCGGCAACTCGACGATGCTGCGGTTCTCGATAACGGTCCCGATCGAGGCGTTCTCGCTCTGCAGCACAGGCGCTCCACCCGCGATCTCAACAACGGTGGTCACATCGCCGACCTCCAGAGTCAGGTCTATGCGGTTCGAACTGCCGACCAGCACTTCGATATTCCTGCGCTCGGCTGCGCGGAAGCCGGTCTTTTCGACTTTCAGCGTGTAGATCCCGGGAGGCAAGGCTGGAATCGCGTAAAGCCCCGAATCGTTGGTCTGCGCCTCTCGAACAGCGTTGGTGGCTGGGTTTATAAGAGTGATCTTCACCCCGGCGACAACCGACCCGTTCGCGTCGGAGACGACCCCGCTGATCTCGCCCGACGGCGTCTGGGCAAGCAGCGGGAAGGCAAAGGCCACGAGAAGAAAGAAAGCAGCGGTAGCGCGTAAGAACATGGGCGGACCTCCATTTGGGTTAGAGTTGGAGAAAAGAGCCTCTCAACGTGCTCCAGCGCCTGCTGTGTAGAGGATCAGGAAAGCAGGCGCGCGAACGTGACAGGTTCCTGCAATCAAAAGAGAGCGTGCCCATTGGCCTGCCATTGCCCGCAAGGACAGGTCAAAAGTTCTCAGATGCTGAATATGAATTTGCTGGGATCCTCACAACGGCAGTCGTGGGGATCGTTCAAGCTAGTCAGTGCCCAAATTGTTCTACGTGACCGCACATTCTGCCGCGTGGCGGCAGCGTGTGGCCGATTGTAGTTGGGCGACCTGAATTTAGGCAATGACAAGCGTTCAAATCTGGCCTTCGCCTTTCGGCGGCCTGGAGAGCAATGGATTGCTCCAACAGACTGCTCAAAACGTCAGCTTCAGCCCGAGTTGAATCTCGCGCGGCGTCAGCACCGTGCCGCTGATCCTGCCGAATGCGCTGGTTCCCAGAGTTGTACCGGTTGTACCGAGTGTTCCGGGGTTGGCGAAATGCGGATTGTTGAAGGCATTGAAGAATTCCGACCGGAACTCGATGGCCCGCTTTTCATCAATCGCGAATTTCTTAAAGAATGAGAGATCGAAGTTCACCACACCCGGCCCGCGCACGTGACTCTTGCCGGAATTGCCGAACTGGAATTGCGCGGGCGCGGTGAAACAGCTCGTGTCAAACCACTTCTCAGCGGTCTTGGGGCGACCGACACTCGAGCAGGTGATGTTCGCGTAGTTAATGGTGGTACCGGCGTTCAACTGAACGGGCGTGACCACTATCACCAGAGGAGTTCCGCTGCGGATGTTGGTGATCCCGTTGATCTGCCACCCGCCGATGATGAAGTCAACGGCGCGTGGAATGCCGGACAGGAACTTCCTGCCGCGGCCTGCGGGAAGCTCGTAGAGATAACTCGCCACAAAATTGTGCGGAACGTCGGGCGCTTTCCCGGTTCCCACACCACGATTCAGACTGTTGTCGTAAGGCCAGATAATGTTCGTGTTGTCGATTGTCTTCGAGAAGGTGTAGGAAACGAGCGCCTGCAAGCCTGCCGAGAGCCGCTTCGAGTACTTCACCTGGAGACCGTGATAGCTGGATGAACCGTCAGAGCCTCTTTCGGTGATATTTTGAGTTCGAGGGAAAATGGCGGCGTAAGGGCGGCGCGGATCAATGGCGCCCGGCCCCGGCGACGGGGCTACGTTGATCGGCCGGTTGCGGAAGATGTGATAGCCGTGATTTCCTACGTAAGCGACTTCCGCCACGCTCGAAGCGAAGACCTGCCGCTGGACGCTGAGCTGCCACATCGCCACCGTGTCCTGCCGGAAATTCCGCGGGATAAAGAAGAGCTGAATGCCCGCCGGCGGATCGATCGTCGGCGCGAGCGGCTGCGGCACAAATCCCGGCAGCCCATCCACGCTCAGCCGCGCTGACGGCGCGAACTGGGATGACGCGTTGATGATGAAGGTCTGGAAGAACGGGTAGTTGCGTTCCAGCGTCCCGCCCGTCGCGCCGAAGTTGTCCGGGAAGTAGCCCATCCCGAACGACGCGCGCACGGCGGTCTTGCCTTCGTCGGGGCTGTAAGCGAAACCGATGCGCGGCCCGAAATTCTTCGTGTAATTGTCAATGTTCGGCCCGCGATTGTCGTCGTTGGCGAAGACGATCTTGCCCGTCGTCAGATCAACGTTGGTCTGCCGGTTGTGTCGCTCGCGCGGGTGCGTGAAGAGGTCGTAGCGCAGGCCCAGGTTGAGCGTCAGCTTGCGGTTCACGCGCCAGTCATCCTGCGCGTAAAAGCCGCCGAAGAACATCCGCACGGCGGGCCGCGTGTTGACGATGCCGCGGCCGTAATTGTCCGGCGCGCCAAGCATGAAACTCGCGAACGCCGCCCCGCCGCTCCCGGCGCGGCTGGTGAAGTTGCTGTTGAAGTTGAAAAAGCCTCGCGGATTCTGTTCCGGGTTGGTCAGCGTTGATTCGATCCGCTTCAGATCGGCGCCGAACTTGAGCGTGTGCGCGTTCTTTACCCAGGTCACGTTCTCCGTAAGTTGGTAGGTGTTGGAGAGTCGGATCGCATTGGTGAAGCCGGGGGACCCGGTTCTGGTAATGCCCGGAATATTAAAGTCCGCCACGCCTCTGGTTTCGGGGAAGGCGGCCAGGTTGCCGTTTCTGATACCCAGTTCGTTGTTCTTGTCCAGGTTGGAATCGCTGCCGTTGTGAGTAGTGTTGAAGCGATTGAAGCCGAAGCGGAATTCATTGAGCAGCGTCGGCGAGAACGAGTACGAATGGCCGATGACCGCGTTGTGGTCGCGCGAATCGGAGTTGATCTCGTTAAAAGCCAGGAACGGCGCGCCCGGGAGGCGCGAACGCAGCGCACGTTTCTGATATGACTCGCGCGCGAACAAGCGTCCCCACTCGGCGAATTGATAATCTCCGCGAATATCAATCTGATTGACATCCTGTGTTTGAGAAATGTTTTCGCCGTAGTTGTTGACCACGCCCGCGCTATTGGGCAGCGGCCACAGGCTCAGCGCCTTGGCTGCCACCGGATCAAATCGGTTCGTCGGAATCACGTTGTTGGCGAACGGCGTCCTCTGCGCCGGGTCGGCGTTGGAGGTCGGATCGTAGATTGTACCCGTGAAGCCCTCGCTCGCCAGAAAGCGCCCTTCGCGCATCGCCTGCGTGGGCACTGAAGCGGTGAAAGGCCGTCCGCCGCGCAGCCTCAAGCCTTGATAGTCGCCGAAGAAGAAAGCTTTGTTCTTGATGATCGGGCCGCCAAAGACGCCGCCGAATTGATTGGTCTTGAATGGATTCTTTCTCGCGGCGAAGAAGTCGCGGGCGTTGAGCGCTTCGTTGCGCAGGTATTCGAACAATGCGCCGTGATATTCATTTGTTCCCGAACGCAGCGTCAGGTTGACCACGCCTCCGCCGAAGGCGCCGTATTCCGCGCTGGCGCTATTGGTCTGCACCTTGAATTCCTCGATCGCCTCAATCGGCGGCGACATGCTGACGAAGGCGTTGAGCGTCTCTTTATTCTCGATACCGTCCAGGTAATAGATCGTGCCTGACCACGGCAACCCATTGACACTCGCGGAGGTGAAAGTACGCGCGCCGGCGGTTGAGGCGGCTTCCGGGGCCGCATTGAAACCGGCTGGAACCGCGCCGGGCACAAGTTGAATCAGTTGCGAGAAGATTCTGCCGTTGAGCGGCAGCGTTTGAATCTGCCGCTGATTCACGATCTCGCCAAGGTCGGACGTGGTGCTTTGCACCAATGCCGCCGCGCCAGTGATTTCGACAGTCTCCTGGACGTTGCCCACTTCCAGCGTGAGGTCCAGCCGCGTCGTCTGTGCGACGTTGACCTCGATATTACTGGCCACGGTTTGGCGAAAGCCCGACACCGCGACCGCCACCTTGTAAGCGCCGGACGGCAGCGACGGCGCAATGTAATTGCCCTGACTGTCCGTTTGGAACTCCGAAGAGATTCCCGTGCTTTGGTTGGTGATGGTGACTTTGGCGTTGGGCACGGCGCCCTGATTACGATCCTGCACCGTGCCGACGAGCCTGCCGGTGATGGCCTGCGCGTAAACGGCGGAAACTGCGGCGAGCGACAGGATGGCGCCAAAGACAAGCTTGCGGCCGGAAAACGGCCACGTTCGGCTTTCCTTCATGATGGTACTCCTCTTTCGATTATGTCGTTGTGTCTCGTTGATGAGCCGCGATGTATCAATGATCTGCGGCTCTTTACTCGTAAGAAAAGCCATCCCATCAAAGCAAATTTTTGATCTGTATCGAGCCACGCTCGCTACCGCTCACGGTACTGATTAGAAGGCCAGCTTCAACCCGAACTGAATGATGCGCGGGTCGCCCGTGTTCGGGTGCGTGGTGGTAATTCTGCCGAACCCGCCACCCGAAACGTTGGTGTTCGGATTCGCGAAGTTGACCTGGTTGAAGATGTTGAACATCTCGGCGCGGAATTGCAGGTTGACCTGTTCGGTGAACGCGAAGCTCTTGAAGAAGCCCATGTCCCAACTGAACAGAGAGGGGCCGTGAAAGGCTCCTCTCCCCACCGTGCCGAACGTCCCGGCGTCGTTGACCACAAAGGCCGCTGGGTTGAACCAGACGGTCTTGTCGGAGCCAGCCGGCGGTTCAGGGCTGACGCCGGGCCGGAACTGCGCCCGATCCCGGTTGATGCCCGTCTGCGAGTTGTCCCGGCCGCTGGTGACGGTAAACGCCCCGCCGCTCTGGTACTGGCCGATACCGTTGGCCTGCCAGCCGTGCAGCAGCCCTTTCAGAAAAGGGTTGCCGGTCGGAGCCTTCGGCAGTTCCCAGACCCACGACACCACAAATCGATGCCGGTAATCGAAATCCATAGGACCATAGACAAACTTGTCAGCGCCCTCGACATTCCAGGGCGCTACTTCGATGGCCTCGCCGGCGCTCCCGCTGTAGTTGCCCAGGGACTTCGCCCACGTGTAGTTGGCCAGAACCGTGAAGCCCTGCGAGAGCCGCTTGTTCATCGTGAGTTGCATCGAGTGGTAGTAGGACCGCCGGTCCTCGGTGAAGTAATCAATGTTGCCGAGTTCCGGGGCGAACAGCCGCCGCGAATCCGTGCTGCCGGCGCCGGGACGCGCCGGGTTCAACTGTTTGACGACGCGCCCGTAGTTGGACGCCGAGCCGACATAAGCCGCGCGCGCCAGCCACGATGGGAAGAACTCCCGCTCCAACGTCAGGTTCCAGTTGTAGGTCAGCGGCGTCGTGTGCTTTCCGTCGTATGTCGTCAACAGGACTGGCCGCGGAAACGCCGCGTCCGGACTGCCGATAGACGCCGGTGTGATGAGGTTGAAATCGTTTCGACCTTGATACGGATCGGAGAACGGCCCCTGCGGACGAGTCACGCTGAGGCGGATGCTCCACGGCGGCGCGTTCACCCCGCCGTTGTTGAATTCGCCCAGCAGGTGCTGGTCGTAAAACATTCCCGCGCCGCCGCGCACGCTGGTCTTGCCGTCGCCGAAGACGTCCCACGCGAAGCCGAAGCGCCCGGCGACGTTGTTGTAATCGCCCAGCGCGCCGTCTTCCGGCGCGCCCGGATCGCCGCGAAAGAGCACGCCCGGCGGCGCATTCTTGAATTGCGGCGAGCGAACGCCGTTGCGGAAGTTTTCAATCGTGAAGTATTCGATCCGGCCTCGCACCTCGTGCCAGGGCGGCGTCGGCTCGTAGCGCAACCCTAAGTTGAGCGTCAGCCGTTGAGCCACTTTGAAATCGTCCTGGACGAAGAGCGCCGAATAAGTCGCCCGGTTGTTCTTGTATTCGCCGGTACCCTGGTCGAATGAATCCAGACGGCCCAGCAAAAAGTCGGCGATGGCGTTGCCGGTGATGTTGCCCCGAAATACGTAATGGCCGGCGCGGCGGAATTCGTTCGCAATATCCGCGCGATAGCGCGCAATCTCGCCTCCGAACTGTAGACTGTGACTGCCCAGCACCCAGCTCGTCCGGTTGTTCCACTCGAACCCGTTCCGCACGAAGGCCGCTTCCAGATTGTCGCCGATATTGAAAAATCCTATCGCCTCGATCTGCGCAATCGACTCCAGCGTCGGATAGAGAGGCAGCCGCACGCCCAGCTCTTTCATGCCCGGCGTGCCCGTCGGCGGCGCGCGCCGCGAATGGATGCGGTTGTAACCGAAGCTGAATTCGTTGAGCACCGTGGGGCTGAAGGTCCGCGTCCAGGAGAGCGCGGTATTCTGCGTCCGCACTCGCGACTGGTTGCTCCCGCCGCGATAGGTGAGCAGGTTGTCGTCGTTGTAGATCGCGGCGTTGCGGAAGTGGTCAATGAAGTAGCGGCCGCTGATTTGATCTTTGTCGGTCAGCTTGTGATCAATCTTGGTCACGCCCTGATCCAGCTCCTGCGCGATGTTGCGCCCGAAGACGATCCGGCCGTCGCCGCCCACCACCGGAATGAACTTCAGCACGTTCACGGACGCCGGGTCGAAGCGGCCGGTCGGAATCTGGTTGTTGGGGAAGCACGACGCTTGGTAATTGACTCCGGGCGCAGGGTTATCCGGGGTCTTTTCGCATCTGCCCGTACTCGGCAGAAGCGGATCCCTGAGAAAGACCGGATTCGACCCGCTGAGCAGCCCTGAGAAGTCACCATTGCGTTGAAGGGTGGTCGGCGCAAACGCTGTCACGTCATTCGCCCGGTTGCGGAACCGCGTCCCCTGCCAGCCCAGGAAAAAGAATGTCTTGTTCGTTCCATCATAACCCGGCAGCTTGACCGGCCCGCCGCCGAACGCCCCGAATTGATTGCGCTTCAGAAAGTCGCGTTGATTCTCAGGGGGACCTTGATTCGCAAAGAAGTTCCTGGCGTTGAAAACTCGATTGCGCGCGAATTCGAACGCTCCGCCGTGCAGATCGTTCGTGCCGGAGCGCGTCACGACGTTGACGACCGCGCCGGCGTTGTTGCCATGCGCCGCCGAGTAATTGCTCGTCTGGATGCTGAACTCCTGCAGCGCGTCGGGGAACGGGAAGGTCTGATTCTCCTGGAAGAAGAAGTCCGTGTTGCTGACGCCGTCCAGTTTGAAGGCGATCTGGCGCGCTTGCGAGCCGTTGGAAGAGAGTCGCAGTCCCCCCGGGATTGACTTGCCTGTTTCGGCGCTCACCGACACGATGGCCGTCCCGGCCACCAGCGTGCTCAACCGCGCCGCGTCGCGCCCGTTCAGGGGCAACTCGACGATGCGCGAACGGTCCACCACTTCGCTCAACGTCGCGGTGGTCGTATCCACTTGAGCCACGCCGCCGACCACGTTGACCGTTTCGGTCACCGCGCCGATCTCCATCGTGACATTGACCGTCAAGCTCTGGTTGGCCAGCAGTTCAACGCCTGTGCGGCGAAAGGCGCGGAAGCCTTTGGCTTCGACCGCAATTTCGTACAGCGTCGGACGCAAGGCCGGCAATACGTATCGTCCATCGCTGTCGGTGACGGCGGTGCGGGCGAAACCGGTGCCGACCTCAACTGCCTTCACTGTGATACTGGGCACGGCCTCCCCTCTGCTGTCGGTCACGACCCCGACGATTTGACCGGCCTGCTGGCCAAACATATTGGCCGCGAGCAGAACTGTGAGCCATATAGCGAAAATGATTCGTCGTAGCATATTTCCTCCTGAATGTCCGCGAAATGCTATTGCTCTAAATAGGCGCCTGTATTAGAGTAATCAGCGTTACAGTCCTTCCGACCGTGACTTCCTTAAAAGACTGATTTCGTTAGGTTAGCCCGACCCTGATGGCGATTATGGTTGCCGGTCAGGAAGGAAGTCTTGCCCGAATGTTGAAAAAGTTTTGACGAAGTTTTGACACGGGTCTCACACGCCATCGACTAAGCTCATGAACCAGCCAGCCAGACATTTTTATGAATTCGGCCCTTTCCGATTGGATACCGGCGAGCGAATTCTGCTGCGCGATGGACAGCTCGTGTCACTGACCCCAAAAGCGTTCGAGACGCTAATCGCGCTGGTCGAGAGCGGCGGGCGGATTTTGGACAAAGAAGCCCTCCTCAAGAAGATCTGGCCGGACACTTTCGTTGAAGAGGTCAGCCTCGCCAAGAAGGTCTCCATCCTGCGGAAGATCCTGGGAGAGGATTTCGAGCACCACTACATCGAAACGATTCCCAGGCGCGGATACCGCTTTGTCGCCGAGGTGCGAGAGGTGTGGGAGGAGAGTCAGGCGCAGACAGTCAATCAGGGCGAGCAGAGCGGGCAATCCATACACGATAGGCAAAATGGAGTCGCGAGAGCGCGCGAAGCTACAGACGAGGAGCAGTTGTTAGCGGAGGCCGCGGCAAGGACGACGACGACTGAGCGCGCCAAAGCTTATGGTTCTGATCCGGGCCGCCTACGCTCTCTTGCCATCCAGTTGGGTTGGTCGGTCGTCTTGCTGGCAATCGGACTGTTGTCCGGTTTGGGAGTCTGGCAATTAGTCTTTCGTCCCGCCTCCAGAGCATCGAAGTCTTCTTTGAATGCTTTTCCCCTCACCAGCTACCAGGGCCGCGAAAGCCAGGCGGCATTCTCGCCGGACGGCAAGCAAATCGCTTTCGTGTGGAACGGGCCGCAGGGCGACAACCCCGACATCTACGTGAAGCTGATCGGCGCCGAAACTCCGCTGCGGCTGACGACAAATGCGGCGACTGACAGCAAGCCGGTCTGGTCTCCTGACGGCCGCTACATTGCCTTCCTTCGCCAGGCTGCGGAGGGCAGCGCTTTCTATCTGATCCCGGCGCTCGGCGGCGCTGAGCGCAAGCTCGCCGATGTCTACTCCTATCAAGTCCCGGGCGACGGCAACAGCCCGTATCACTCTCCGGACGGAAAATTCCTGGCCATCCCGGACAAACATTCGCAGGAGGAGCCGCTCGGTATCTTCCTGCTCTCGGTCGAGACTGGCGAAAGGCGCAGGCTCACCACGGCGCCGGCCGGCTCTTTGGGCGATTACTATCCGGCCTTCTCGCCTGACGGAAGATGGCTGGCCTTTGTCCGCGCCCCACGCTGGTCGACCGACGACCTCTACGTCGCGCCGGCCTCCGGTGGAGAACCACAGCGGCTCACCTTCGACAACCTGACCATCACCGGTTTGACCTGGACGCCCGACAGCCGCGAGATCATGTTCACCTCCAGACGCGGCGGCGGCACCAGACACATGTGGCGCGTGGCGGCCACAGGCGGCGTGCCCGAACGTGTAGACACGGTCGGCGCCGACGTGCTCAGCCCGGCGCTCTCTCCACAAGGCAACCGGCTGGCCTACACGCAGGCGCTGGACGACATCAACATCTGGCGCGTCGAGTTGGACGCCGCCACGCGAGTCAAAGCGCAGACGCAATTGATCGCCTCTACGTTCTGGGATCACGGCCCGGACTACTCGCCGGATGGCGGGCGAATTGTTTTCGTCTCCGACCGCTCAGGGAGCAACGGCGTCTGGGTCTGCGAAAGCGACGGCTCCAAACCGCGACTGCTGCACAATTGCGGGCCCTACGTCACCGGGACGCCGCGCTGGTCTCCTGACGGCCGCTGGATCGCCTTCGACTCACGTTCGTGCATCGCCGGCGCCTCCGGCAACCCCGACGTCTACCTGATCAGCGCCGACGGCGGCCAGCCGCGCCGCTTCACCACCGAAGAAGCCGAAGACGTGGTACCGAGTTGGTCGCGCGACGGGCGGTGGGTCTACTTCGGCTCGACGCGCAGCGGGGGCATGCAGGTTTGGAAGGCCCCAATTACGGGCGGCCCGGCCGTACAGGTCACCCGGCAGGGCGGCTTCGAAAGTTATGAATCGCCCGACGGCAAGAGCCTTTATTACACGAAAGGCCGGGGCGTTCCCGGCATCTGGCGGGTTCCAATTGAAGGCGGTAAAGAGACGCTGGTGGTTGACCACCACAAGGCCGGGCTGTGGCGTTATTGGCGGGTAGTGGATCAGGGCATCTACTTTGCGACGACGACTACGGCAGGACCGGCGCTAAAATTCTTCAGCTTTGCTTCCGGGCGGGTCAGCGAGATCGCCCGTCTGACCAAGGGACCGGAAAGAAACATCCCTGGAATGGCGGTCTCTCCCGATGGCCGTTCTATTCTGTATGTCCAGGCGGATAGAAGCGGCAGCGACCTGATGATGGTGGAGGATTTCCGCTGACTATTACAAGGCGGTTACGGGCCGATTTCGCCGAGTTTGCTTGATAGCCCGGCGTCGTTATAATTATTGCGACAGACACATTATTGTAGGAGGAGAGCGATGCCAAAGATTGCAGACATTGAATACACACCAAACCCCAACGCGGTGAAGTT
>Ga0187894_10002511_pt1 | contig 21811 bp, 24 predicted proteins | sample GBC1701081metaG_FD_136650 | JGI IMG/M metagenome (GOLD analysis project Ga0187894, IMG submission 136650) | White microbial mat communities from a lava cave in the Kipuka Kanohina Cave System on the Island of Hawaii, USA - GBC170108-1 metaG ... | reverse complement strand
TTGATCGTCCGCAGGAAAAACTTGCCGCGTAGCAAGTCCGACGTTGTTCGTCCAGCCGCCATACATCGTCACGGCGTCCGGTTTGCCGTCTTCGTGACGATGATCGTGACGAAGTTCGATGCGGTTATTTTTCCAAGTTAAAACCCAAGTCCGCGAACGATTCTCACCGACATTGAACGGAATGCGAATTCGGTTCTTCTCACACGCGCGAACGTGCATCACAAGCGTCTTGTCCTTAAACGTCGTGTCATCGGTCGGCGCAGCGATCACCGCTCCACCGTAAGCCTTGCCGCAAAGTTTTTGCAGCTCGTTCCAAAATGTCACGTTCGCCACTTCAGTTTTCGGCTGCGCCGTCTGCCCGACACCGACCTGCACCGACGCGAGTGCCAACAAGCCGACACAAAAATAGATACGGAATTTTATTGCCATCTTTTCACCACAATTTTTTTTAGCCACGAATGCACGAATAAGATTTCATTCGTGCATTCGTGGCTTTCTTTTCCTAATAAGTGTAGATCTCAACCTTTCTGAGCACGCCCTTTCGCAAACGAATCACCCAGATCACGCCGTGCTCAGCGTCAACGAGATTTCGAAACACTTCTTTTTTTGCCAGCAGATTCGCGAGCGGAGGAATCGTGTTGCTGTGACCGACGATCAGGTAATGATCGGTCTTGCTCGCCATGATCTGTGCGATAAGTTCGGCGTGTTTGGCCGGATCGTAAGTCTGTATCTGCTTTTTTCGCTGCATCGCAATCGGTTCGGCCGTCTGCTGCGTGCGTTTATAAGCAGTCGCAAAAATCTCATGCGGTTTGTATTTTTTAACAGCCTGCATCAACCGCCTCGCTCGCTCACGTCCCTCAGCCGAAAGATCAGGATCGCCCTTGTCACCGTCAACCGACGGATTCTTCTCGGCATGGCGGACGAGGACGATGGTTTTGTTCGATGACTGCGCGAAAGCGTTTTGTGAAAGCGGGACGTACGCAACGAAAATCATCGCGGCAAAAAAAAGATATTTAGTCATAGGCGTTACTTCGATGACGAATGGCGATTATCTCGGATCACGTCTCGCCGGTCAAAAATGTTGTAGATGATCCTTTAATCTCAAACCCGGACGCGTCAAAGCTCCTAGCCGCCTTTAAGAGCTCTTTGATAAACCTAACAGTAATGATCGATTTATTCGGAATAGATTAGAGATTATAGATGTCAACTGATAGATCTACCATCTAAAATCTATCACCTATTATCTATTTCGAGTTTAAATTCATTCTTTTAAGGGTATTTCAAAGCACTCTTTAAGCTTTTTACAACCGGCCGGTCGCGGGTTCTTTGCAAGTGATTCGATCTTAAGGAGAATTCGTTCGACTAGCTGATTTGATAGAGACTCGAGTTCCTTTCGAGCCGAGCGGGCAAAACTGATCGAATAATCAGTCACGCAGTTTGTCGTTCTTTTTTAACCGGGCTTTTACCGAGGCCAAGGATTCTCGCGGTTCGTTCGCGCGTTTTCGGGCCGTCAGCACGTCGAAGAAATCTTCCAGCAGATCCGAATACTTCTTTATATCGATCTGCACCGCGACAGGCTGTCCTTTTTCGTTTGTGACGTAATTAATTCCCTGCATAGCGAGATTTAGCATTCTTTGCAGGCTACACAAACATTTTCCCAGGATTCAGAATACCGTTAGGGTCGAAGACTTTTTTGATGGCTTTCATTATCTCGAGTGTCGGTTTGTCGATCGCGTAATCGAGATACGGAGCTTTTACATAACCGATGCCGTGTTCGCCGGAGATCGTGCCGCCGAGTTCGACGGAGAGTTGAAAAGTTTCGGCGACGCACCTGCGCGCACGCGTGACAGCGTCGGCGTCATTGCGATCGACGACGAAGTTGACGTGAATATTGCCATCGCCCGCGTGGCCGAAATTTGCGACGAACGTATCGTGGCGTTTTCCGATCTCCTCGATCTTTGCGACGAGTTCGGGAACTTTGCTGCGCGGGACGACAACGTCTTCGTTAATTTTGAGATTGCCGTATTTCATCAATGACGGTGAGATCGCGCGGCGAACGTCCCACAGTTTATCTTCCTCTTCCTTGCTACGCGCACGAACAACGTCGAAGCCGCCGTTCTCGCTAATGACGCTCTCGATGATCGCCGCGTTTTTCTCTACTTCTTCGTGCGAGCCGTCAACAGCGACGAGCAAGATCGCACCGGCATCTTTTGACAGACCGAATGCAAAATTTTCTTCGATCGCGGCGACACAGTATTTGTCGATGACCTCCATCGCCATCGGCAAAATTCCGAGCGGCGTGAATTTTGTCAACACTTTGCACGCCGCTTCCATTGAGTGAAAGTTCGCGCGAACAGTCGATGTCGCCTCAGGCATCGGAAGTAATTTCAAGGTCGCTTCGGTGATGATGCCGAGCATTCCCTCACTGCCGCACATTAGACCGGTCAGGTCAAAGCCGACGACGTTCTTTACAGTCTTGCCGCCCGTGCGAATTATCTCGCCGGTTGCAGTCACGACTTCGAGACCGAGAACGTGATGTTTCGTGACGCCATACTTTGGCGTTCGCATGCCGCCCGCGTTTTCTGCAATGTTGCCGCCGATAAACGAATCTTTGTAACTCGCCGGGTCGGGTGCGAACATAAGTCCTTGTTTTTCAGCAGCTTGCTGCAGTTCAATCGTCCTGATTCCCGGCTGGCAAATCGCGTAAAGATTGTCGACATTGATCTCGACGATCTTGTTCATTCGATCGGTTCCGACAACGATGCCGCCGTCCACCGGAACCGCGCCGCCGGTGTAACCGACACCGCCGCCGCGTGCAGTCACCGGAAAAAGATATTCGTTCGCAAGTTTTAGAATTGCAGTGATGTGAGCCGTCGATTCGGGAAACACAACGGCCTCGGGCGGAAACTTTTCTTTTACAGCATCCGCGCCGTATGGCTCAACACGCGTCGGATCGACAACGACATTGTCCGCTCCGACAATGTCGCGCAATTTTTCTAGAACTTCGGGCTTCGATGCGGAAGTAGTTTTTCTTCCCATCGAACTGAAATGGATCGACCTGAACATGTCGGATTCCGTCATGGCCTTTTCCAGCAAACGACATCGATATCGGGCACGCGACGAAATTCTCGCAAGTTCGCCGTTACCATTCTAAGACGATGCGCCAAGCAGGTTGCAGCAAGCCATAGATCGTGTGTCCCGATAATATTTCCTGCTTTCTCAAGACTGGCCCAAAGCCGGGCATGAGAGCGTGCAGTGCCTAGATCAACATCTAGAATGGGAAACCTGCTAAGAAATTCCTCGACAATCGCCGCACGTCTATTCTGAACAGTCACAGGCTGAGCACGATGAACGCCGTGAAGCAGCTCACTCACCGTGATCACCGAGATATAGTACTCCTCACCATCGTCAGAGAAGATGTGATCATCGAGATCAAGGCGCTTTTTCTCAACCTCGATGAGAATGCTGGTATCGATTAGGCTTCGTCCCACGGATCTCTCACTGGCAGTTTGTTCATTTCTTCACGGGCTTTGTCGATATCGCGACCAAAGTCTTCGGCCTCCTCGGGTGTAAGATGGGGCAGCGACTTAAAAACCTCCAGCAGTTCAGCACCCGTCAAGCCTTTCTTTAACGGTCGAATCTCAGCTACTGGTTTATTCCCTTTAGTGAGAATGAAACTTTCACCTCGATACGTAACGCGGTTGATATATTCGGCAAATTTTCTTGCCATTTCCGTGACGGTCAAAGTGTTTGCCATAATGCCAACTCCATAATCTGATTATCAGATTACCTGACAATATGATTATTCGTCAATAATCTTCTTAATTATTAAAAAGCGCCTTTTTTTTGCTAAACTCACAACAATTTCGAAAATATAAAAATCAGGAGACTTTCCGATGAGCGAACAGGACAAGGACAAGATTCCATCTGACGACTACGAACGCGAATTATCAACCGATCTCGACGACGAGACGACGGACAAACCAAAGGGCATGGCGTTGCATACTAAGATTCTGATTGGTTTGCTCGTCGGTGTGATCGGCGGCCTCGTCGCAAATCGCGCGCTCGGCGGCGACAATCCAAATGTGACTTGGACGATCGCTAATATCACGCAGCCTGTCGGCACTTTGTTTTTGAATCTGCTGTTGATGATCGTCGTGCCGCTTGTGTTGTCGTCGCTTGTCGTCGGTGTCGCGGGCATAGGCGATATTCGAAAATTGGGGCGTATTGGTTTGAAGTCGTTTGTATATTGTCTTGTAATTTCGGCGATCTCGGTGGTCATCGGTCTCGGGCTCGCGAACACGATTCGCCCGGGCGAAAGGGTGAATCCCGATACGGCAGCTCAATTAAAAGAAAAATATTCGAGCGGTGCAAAAACTTTAACCGAAGCTCAGATGAAAGCCGCCGAAGCTGCAAAATCTGATTCACCGTTGATGCAGGTGGTAAAAACGATCGTGCCGAAAAACGTCTTTAACTCGATCTCGGGCGAGAACCCGAACATGCTGCACATAATGTTTTTTGCGATGATCATCGGCATCGCGATCACGCTGCTGCCCGCACCGATCTCGTCGCCGTTTGTCGGCGTGATGGAATCGCTCTTTACGATCACGTCGAAGATCATCGACATCATAATGAAGTTTGCGCCTTACGCCGTCGCGTGTTTGCTCTTTAACAACATCGCGGTCTTTGGCGTCGATCTTTTAAAATCGCTCGGCTGGTTTGTCGCGACAGTACTGCTCGGTTTGGGATTGCATTTCTTTGGCGTGTATTCGTTGTCGGTTGCATTGTTGTCGAAGATAAATCCGATCGAGTTTTTCAAACGCGTGAGAACCGTGATCGTTACGGCGTTTTCCACTTCGTCATCGAACGCGACACTGCCGACGGCGCTTCGAGTCAGCCACGAAAATCTCGGCGTGCCGAAGGAGATCAACAGCTTTGTCCTCACCGTCGGTGCAACCGCAAACCAAAACGGCACAGCACTTTACGAAGGAGTCACGGTGCTGTTTATCGCACAGCTTGCCGGTGTCGATCTGACTCTCGGCATTCAACTAATGGTCGTTTACATGGCGATACTCGGCGGCATCGGCACGGCGGGTGTGCCGTCCGGTTCGATACCGTTTATCATCGGAATACTTGCGATGATCGGCATCGATCCGGCTTTGATCGCGATCATTTTGGGCGTCGATAGAATTTTGGATATGTGCCGCACGACGCTGAACGTCGTCGGCGATATTACCGCCGCGACGTTTGTCGCCAAAAGCGAAGGTTACGAGCTGTTACAAACTCGCGAAAACGTTGGTATAGGTTAACTTTTGTCGTAGAATGTTCTCGTTATGATGCGAAGCGATTTGATAACGCCGTCGGGTCCGCAGCCTCGACGACTCCGGTTTTCCGTTGACGATTATTACAAGATGATCGAGCAGGGAATGGTCGAGGATTACGAAAGGTGCGAGATCATCGATGGAGAGATGATTCAAAAAATGACGATTGGTGATAAGCACGGATGGGTAGTTGATTTACTGGCTCGATATTTTGTTAAATCCCTTCCCGACACGGTTCGCGTACGGATTCAGAATCCTCTCCGATTAAGTGATTTTGACGAGCCTGAGCCTGACATTGTCCTGGCCGATCTGACCAAATACGATGGTAAACGACATCCGCGCGCGACCGAGACGCTGCTTGTCGTCGAGGTTGCCGATACGAGTCTGCGATTTGATCGTGATACCAAGCTGCCGTTGTATGCCGAGGCGGGAATTCAAGAGGTTTGGATCGTGAATCTCGCCAACGACCTCGTTGAGGTTCACCACGATCCGGCGGTCGGTATTTATCAGACAGCAGGCATCTATCGTTCGGGCGAAACGATCACATCAAACGTGCTTCCCGATTTAATGCTAAAGGTCGACGAAATTCTTTCTTAAAAATCAGATGTTTCCAATAGGTGACGACAATTCTGACCGCACGATCACGCCGATCGTTAATTACGCATTCATCGGCATCAACGTGCTTGTATTTTTGCTGCTGCAGCAGCTTGGCTTTAACGAAGCGTTCGACTATGCGTATTCGCTCGTGCCAAAAGAGATCACGACGGGCGTCGATCTCTCGGGAACGCAGATTATTCAAGTCGGTAATGAGACGGCGCGCATTAATCACTACGCGACGCCGCTGCCGGTGTATTTTAATTTTCTGTCATCGATGTTTATGCACGGCAGCATAATGCACATTCTGGGCAATATGATGTTCCTATGGGTGTTCGGCGACAATCTCGAAAATCTGCTCGGTCACATCCGCTATGTTGCGTTTTACATCTTTTGCGGAATTGCCGCCGCCGTCGCGCAGATCGTCATGGGGCCTGACTCGATCATTCCGATGCTCGGCGCGTCAGGCGCGATCTCGGGTGTGCTCGGCGGGTATCTGCTGCTCTTTCCGCAGCGGCGAGTGCGGGCGATAATCTTCAATTTTCTGACCGAGGTTCCAGCGTTTGTGGCGTTAGGTTTGTGGATCGTTTATCAAATTGTGATCGGCTATCTGACGCCGTCCGGAACCGGCGGCGTAGCTTACGCGGCGCACATCGGCGGGTTTATAGCCGGTCTCGTCACAATAAAACTCTTCGCGCTAGGCAGGCGTGTTTAGTCAGAACCGCCTGCGTCAGCGGGCGGTCAGTCGGCAAGATAAAAACGCGATCGGGTCCGGAAAGACTCGATCGCGTTCTGTTGCTAATGAACTGGCCCCGACTATTGCCGTTGAAACTCCGGCGTTCCCAGAACGAGACTAACCACCTTAAAGACCTCGGGATTTCCCGACGGGTTTAGCAGATTCGCCTGACGATTTCGCCCGCCGCCCGGCTGTCCGGCGCCGCGCATATTCGTGCCTTCCATTTCGTCGTCACTGAGATCGCTGCCTGCTTTTACTTCGGGCAAAGGCTGTTCGAGCTGTTTGAGCAGCGTCGATCTTGTCGCTGTAGAAATCTCGCCGACGAGCAGTGTTGCAATCGATTTGTCCAAAATTTGCGCCTTGTCTTTCGAATCAAATTGTTTGAGATCGACACGCGTGCCCGGGATGCGATTGCTCGCGATCGCGACCGCAAAATTCAGCCGTTCGAGCAACGCACCGGTGTTCACCCAATCCTCGGCGGTGTCTGGGTAGCCCGTCGGGGCCTGATAGCCGTAAGGAACTTCGCCGAGTTTGTTGAGCATCGCGATCAACGCCGGACTCGCATTTGTATCGGCGCCAAGGGCACGAATCGAGCTGACGGCAAGCTCGAACGGCGACTTGATCTTGGAGCGATAATTTTCCGCCGAGAAAAATTCTTTATCGTTAAACAAAGCTTTCAGCGTGGTCTTGATATCGCCTTTTGATTTTTGAAAAGCATCGGCAACGCGACCGACGAGTGCGTCGCTCGGTGTATCGCTCACAAATTTGACCGCGAGTTTCTTCGCAATAAACTTTGCCGTCGAAGGATGTGCGACCAGCAAGTCGATGACTTTCAAACCATCCTTCACGCCGCCCGCGTCGATCTTTTGACCGAGCACGTTTTTAGCACCGCTCTCGTGCCAACGCGAGTTGAAATAAAACTCGCCGCTATCGACACCGTCGGGCACGCCCTGCAATCTCTGAAGCCGATCCATTCGCCGATCTTCCGTCCCCTGAATCGTCGCGGCCGCCGCACGTCGATAGCCGCGTGCATCGGCGATCGTCCAACCTGTAAAGCACTTTGCGACCTCGATGATGTCCTTTTGCGAATAGCCGCCATCGACGCCGAGCGTGTGCAGCTCCATCAGTTCGCGTGCGTAGTTTTCGTTAATGCCGCGCTGACGCCGGGTTTGCGTCGCCTGCGGATTGTCGCGCATTCCCTTCATGCGCTCGTCGATCTGCGCGTCGGTCGCACCGGTTGGTTGTTTGATTCGCTCGCGCATGCGCGAATTTAATTGACCGCCATTTTGCATCACTCGCTGCAAACGCTGGGCGTTTTTGTTATTTCCGCCATTCTGCGTATTCGGCGAAACCGATTCGAAATTATCGAGATAGAAAAGCATCGCCGGATGCCCGGCCGTTCCGACGACGAGATCTTTGAAGTTACCGAGAGCATTTTTGCGCAGCACGTCGCGCTCGTAGCTCGGAATATACCAACGCACGGCGGCCTTACCGGCAAAAACATTAAAATGATTTTGCCAAAAATCGACCATCACTTCCTGTAGCTGACGTTCGGAGTAAACCGCACGCAGCACGCGATTGGCCACGATCTGCGGAACGATCTGTCCGGCGGGTTTGAGGTCATATTTGCGATAAAGTTCGGTGATCTTTTCGCGCCGCTCACGTTGTTCGACCTGCGTCATCTGATCGGGAGTCTGCAGATTGTTTTGTGCGTTTACCTGGTTTTGTCTGCCGCCCTCGAGTTGTCGGAGCAACGCGCCCGGATTCGGATATTTTGCAAACAACTCGCCCGTCGTCATACCAAATACATCGAGATTTTTGACCCTCGAATCCGCGACGCCATCGCTGATCGACGCGGGACTAAGTTGCTGATCGATGTATTTTTGAATACCGACGGTCTTTACCCTTTCGACATCGCCGGGACGCGCGCCAAAGCCAAGTCGGTTTAGCACGTGGAGAATCTTCTGCTCCTCGGTGAGCGATTTCGACGGCTCAGTTGCCGTCGCACGCACAGTAGTCACCGGTGCAAGCAGCGTCCATACAAGCGCAAATGTGGCAAATTGATTCAAAATAAAAGCTGTTCGTTTCATTGAAATTGACCCCAAAATATAAATTGCTTAAAAAGCTTACCGAAACTTAGACGCTGTATTTACATGATTTGGCGAAAGTTTTTACTGCAAAATAGACAGAAAGGTCGCGTCGATGCAGACAACAAAAAACCGCTTGTTCACATCAAAAATCTCGAAATTTAGCAACTATTCCGCTAAAATGGTCACGGTAATAGAGGTTGAGATGAAGTTACAAAATTTAAGATTTATCGGTTTGGCTGTGCTTTTGCTGTTTTCGAGTTTTGCGGCGAACGCTCAGGGCGATACGTTTAGCGACCCGAATGCCGACTACACATTCGACCTGCCGGACACGCGTTGGAAGATGAATGCCAAGCCGTCGGCAACTAATCCTAACGTCGAATATGTCTTCGTCGATCGCATGGACGGACACCTCATTGTGCGCAAGCTCGTTGTTGCGAAAGACGCGATTCTCAGCGATGTGATTCGCGACGAAGAGTCGTCGGTGCAATTCAAGCAAGGTTTTGTCGCCGGTCGCGAAGAAAATTTTTCGGGCCGACTTCGCGGCTCGATCTACAACTTCGAATTTGTTTCTGCGGGACGCAACATGGCCGGACGTTACTACTTTTTGCGAGCGAACGACACGACGGTTTATGTGCTGCGATTTCACGGGCAGAAGGATACGCTTCGTTCCATCCGCGCCCAAACCGACTCGATCGCTCGCAGCTTTGCGGTAAAAAAATAGTTAATTCACAATCTGAAACTTTGCGCCCTGCGGCATGATGTAGCCGAGGGCGTTTTTGTTTTGCGTGAGCGACGGCAGGTCATACTTCTCGATCTTTTTTAACCGCATCTTTTCGACAATCTCTCTCGGCAACTCGGTGCAAACATGCACGTCGAACCGCTCGGCTTTTGTCAGCAAACTCCACGCGGTTTGACCGTTGACCTGATACTTTTTGCAAAGCTCTTGCGCGAGTGCCTCGTTGTTGTCATTCGCAAACCAATTTAAAAAATCCGAGCGGCCGAGACCATCGCTGCACTCGGCGAGCAGAACTATCGTGCCGCCATCTCTGCACGCGTGCGACGCGGCCTCGAGAGTTTTATGCGCCTGAATCATGTTGAGGTCGTGCGGATAACCGCCGCAGCTCGCGATCACGAGATCGCGGCGTTCGTCGATCGAGATCGTGTGTTGCTCGGAGTATTCGTCGCACGCCGCCCGATGCGACGCGAGCCAGTCGCCGCAAAACAAACTCGCGATCGAGTCGTCGTCATTCGTCAGCGTGTTTATCGAAAAACGCGGTGGAGCAAAACCGGCGGCCTCGACAAAGGCCTCGTGCACGGCGTTGCCGTCGAGCACGCCGGTATCGACGCCTATCCGACGGGATAAAGTCTGGCAGTCGAACGCAAGTTTGTGTGTTGCAGAGATCGTTCGTGACGAAGCAAGTCCCGGGCAAATTAACTTTCGCCCACCGGTAAAACCTGCGAAGTAATGAAAGGTCACGCCGCCGACCGTAATGACGTGATCGTGCTCGACGAGTGAGCGATTAAGTTCGACGACGATGCCGCCCGACGTTTCGCCGTGCCGCACGCAGCTCATCAGATCGCGCGGATCGTGATCGAGCGTTTTTACTCGCTGCAAAATAAACGGCGTAAGGATCGCCGCCTTTTCTTCTGTCGTGACCTTGCGATGAATGCCGGTGGCAAAAATTATCGTGATCTCGTGCGGCGCCGTGCCGTTTGCGATAAGACGACGAACAACTAAATTAACGACTGCGGCACTGCCGGTTTGTCGCGTTGCGTCGGGAACAACGATGAGTACCGACTCGCCTGGAGAAATTATTTCTTCGAACGGTGGCGAATCTATAGGCCGATCGAATCGGTCGCCGATCTCTGCGTCGGTTAACGCGGGGTGTGCTTCGAGCTGGCCGATGATTTCGAATCGAGCAGGATCGTATTCCAGCGGAAACGACTCGCGTCCGTTTTTCAGATCGACGATCGCCATCTAATATCGCCGCAGAACGGCGCCGTTGCGCAAGCTGATCACAAAGCCCGAACGACTACCGCGGTCATTGCTGATCTCGACAGCGGCGGAGGGCGACGGTGACGAGATTTGCATTCTGAATGAGCCGTCGGGGCCGGAAAAAACTTCGCGTCCCTGGCAACGCACGACCATGCCCGGTCGCGTTTTGCCGCTGACGAGATAGATGCGACCGCCCATGCTCTCGATCTTAAAATCGCTCGCGTCGATCGGGCTGCCCGCTGCGGCTTGCACGATCGTGAACTTCCACTGCGCGTTCCAGTCGGTCGTTTGTCCCGATCGGCCGGTTGATTTTAGACGCCAATAATATGTGCCGGGCGTGAGTTGGTTGAGGCGAAAGTCGCGCGACGGCAACGCACCGCGATCGACCAATATGCCGTCAGATGAAAATGTCGGCGTTCGCGCGACTTGCAGATGATAGTTCGCCGCAGGATTGCCGTCGGAGTCGCGCCAGGTGAACGTCACCGAAACGCCGCCGCCCGCATCGACGATCTGCGTCGAATTATCGGGCGAAACTTGCTGCGGCGGTGCGAGCAGCTTTTCGCGTGCCGACAATTTGCCGTCGTTGACGGACGCGAATTCATTCGCATTGATCGTCGTCTGAGCACCGCCGATCGTCGTCTCTACGCCGCCGCGGCTGATGCGAATCTCGCCGCCATCCGACGTCTGATCGGCATTAAAACTCGCGTCGGTATTTGGCAGCAAACGGTTCTCGGTGTCGGCGACCTCGACGATGTTCTGAGCGTTCTGTTGTTCTTCGGTGCGGACGTTGAGTTGTCCGTCATCAAGCGAGACGCGCACGCTTTTGCCACCAAATAGTGAGTTCGTATCCTTAACAACTACAGTGCTGTTCGGTTTGACGTAATAAGTGGAGCCGTCGATCATCAACACGATCGCGCGTCCGTCCGACTGTGTTTGGATCGTGTCGCCTGCCGCGACGTAAGTTTCTTTTGTGACGAGTATCGTCTCGCGTGTCGCCGCACGTGTAATTCGCACCTCGCCCTCGAACGAGATAATACGCGCCGCGTCCTTCGGCGCGTCGCCGATCTCTTCCTGAATAAACCAATTATTCTTCGACGCGTAATTCAGCCCGAACGAGAGACCGCCGCCGATGACGACGATCGCGATGATGAGGTAGATCGTACTTTTACGTATCTTCCACCAATCGACGTAAAACTTTTTATACTTATTGTCGTTCATCGAGGACGTTTTCGTCGTCGGGTGCGATCTCGGCAAAAATCCTTTTGGGGAAAAGCAGCGACAAAATTATCGAGACAATTATCGCTCCGACGACGACGGCGAGCGAGATGTTGATGACCGTCTGCTCGAACTCATGATTTTGATACCGTCGCAGGAAACTGACAAACGCCGAACCGTCGGACTCGCCTATTACCATTATCAAACCTGTCGCTGCGAGTGGCAAGAGCATTTTTACGCCGATAAACGTGAGGATAAATGCGAGCCCGGTCTTGAGATAATGAAATCGGTCGGCTAGATCGGCGAGTAAAAAGAAAAATGTTCGTAAGCCCAGTATCGCAAAGATATTCGATGTGTAAACGATAAACCGGTCGGTCGTGATGCCAAAGATCGCCGGTATCGAATCGACGGCGAAGATCAGATCCGTAAACTCGACTGTTATCAAAACAAGTAGCAACAGTGTGCCGGTTCGAACGCCGTCTTTTACAACGATGAACTTGTCGCCGTCGTAATGTTTTGAGATGCGGATGTATTTCGTCGCAAAGCGGACGATCATGCTTTCGTGCGGCTCGAAGTTCTCGTCCGTGTCCTGAAACATCTTAAGTCCCGTGTAAACGAGAAACGCGCCGAACACATAAATGATCCAGTGAAACCGCTCGACAAGCTCAGCACCCGCGAAGATCATTATCATTCGCATCACGAGCGCGCCCATGATGCCCCAAAACAAAACGCGGTGTTGATACTTTTTAGGAACTTTAAAGAACGTGAAGATCAGCAGAAAAACAAACAGGTTATCGACCGAAAGCGACAATTCGATCAGGTAGCCGGTGAAAAAAAGTTTCGCCTTGTCGATGCCGAATTGCCAAAAGACGAACGCGTTAAAACCGAGCGCCAGCGAAACCCAAACGATGCTCCAGCCGATGATCTCTTTGCGCGTCGGCGCATGCGATTTGCGATTGACGATGCCGATATCGACGAACAGCGCCGTCAGCACGACCGCAAAAAACGTGATCCAAACCCACATCGGATATTCAACAGTTGTCATATGAAGATCAGGGTTCGTGTGGCCCTAAATGATTCGCTCAATGATGTTTACAATTTTGCCGAGCCCGTCGGCGTCCACTTGCGAGAAGTCATTCAGCTTGTCGCTATCGACATCGAGGACACCAAAAATATTTTTCTCCGCGTCAAAGATCGGGACGACGATCTCGGACTTTGATTCCGAAGCACAAGCTATGTGACCTGGAAACTCGTCAACATTCGGTACGATAACCGTCTCGCATATCGTAGCGGCGTGACCGCAAACGCCTTCGTCAAACTTGATCCGCGTGCAGGCCAACGGCCCTTGAAACGGTCCCAATACAAGCTGTCCGTCTTTTACAAAATAAAATCCGACCCAAAAAAATCCAAAGACCTGCTTCAGCACCGCTGCGATGTTTGCGAGATTTGCAATTATGTCGCTCTCGCCCGCAACTAACGCCTCGATCTGCGGCACGACCTCGTCGTAAAGCTGCGCTCGATCCGTTGTTTTTGAGAATGCAAGCGACTCGGCCATAAGGTTCGAGTTTAGCTTGCCGTCGTAGCTACGCGCAATGATTAGGAGTTGATGGTTGTGCTGCTTTGCATCGATGAGTTCAGTCTCGCTCTCGCTTCTTTTACGGTTTTAACGGCTTGCTCACTCGTTTCAGCGATCGCAGTCACGTGTCCCATTTTGCGGCCAGGTTTTGCGTCGGTTTTGCCGTAGAGATGAACTTTGATGTTTGAATTTGCGAGAGCTGCGGCCCAATCGGGTTCACCGTTTTGCCAGAGATCGCCGAGAAGGTTCGCCATCGCGCACGGCGCGTAAAACTCGGACGAGCCGAGCGGCAAACCGCAGACCGCGCGAAGTTGCTGTTCGAATTGCGACGTAACGCACGCGTCGAATGTGAGGTGACCTGAGTTATGCGGCCGTGGAGCAAGCTCATTAACTAACAGCTTTTCGTCCTTTGTAAGAAAAAACTCAACGCATAACGTGCCGACGTAACCCATTTTATCTGCAATGTTTCGGGCGATCTCGATTGCTTCGTTATAAACTTTTTCCGACACGTCGGCCGGCGCGAACGAAATGTCGAGAATGTGATTCGCGTGTTCGTTTTCGATGACGCCGTAGTGAGCAAATTCGCCGTCCTGCGCTCGTGCACAGACAACCGAAACTTCTTTTTCAAAATCGACGAAAACCTCGAGCACTGCGTCGCGTCCGTCAAGTGCGGCAAAGGCACCGTCGATTTCGCCGCGCTCCTTTATCTTCATCTGCCCTTTGCCGTCATAGCCAAAGCCCGCCGTTTTCAAAACCATCGGAAGTCCGAGCTCATCAGTCGCATGAAAGAGATCTTCGATCACCTTTACATGCCGAAATGCCGCATGAGGAAATCCGTTTTTTGAAAGAAAAGTTTTTTCGCGAAGACGGTTTTGCGTCGTGTGAAGAATTTCGCCTCGCGGATGCACATCGACAAACTCGGCAGCGGCGTCCACCGCGGCCGATGGCACGTTTTCAAACTCAAACGTCACCACATCAACGCTCTTTGCAAACTCGCGCACGGCGTCGAGGTCTTCGTATTCGGAACACGTCTCGATATCGGCAACTTGTCCCGTCGGCGTATCGCGCAACGGCGAGAACGTATGCACGCGATAACCCATCTTGCGCGCTTCGATCGCGAACATCCGTCCCAACTGCCCGCTGCCGAACACGCCGATGGTCGCACCTGGTAGAATCGCGTTAGTCACTTGTCTTAGTGTAAGTTATCTTGCCGCTTTCTTTCGAAGACGTTCGCGCACAGCTGCGCCGCGCAGCTCGCGCAATCGGCGATCTTTGCCGGATCGCTTAGCGCCCGCAGCTCGTCGATGATCTCGTCTGCGGTCATGGCTGTGCGAGTTTGACGTGTTCGTAGGCAAGGATCTGAGTATCGACCGTCAAGAGTGTCGCATCAAGAATTCGTGCGGTTGCTACGATGAGTTGATCGGCCGGGTCTTTATGAAATTTTCCGGGCAATCTGGTGGACTCAGTAACGACCCTTGCGTCCAGTGGAATGACCGCAATACCGGGATAGGCGATCGCTTCCTCAAGCCAACTCTCCACATCTTGGGCAAAGCTGAGATGCCCGATTTGCACCGCTTTCGCAACTTCCCACAGCGAAATGGCGCTGACACCTAAACCTGCCGATTCGTTTTCCGAAATTACCTTAGAAAAATGAGACGTAAGTTGAGGAAGATCCTGAACGTGCCACACCCAAATGTGAGTATCGAGTATGATCATTTGAGAGCATTCCAATCCTCCGGCGGCACGACTGGGTCGAACGGATTATCGTATCGATACGGCGTACCACGAAGCGGGTATGGATTGTTGGGATCACGCTTCGCCGACTTGACGATCGTCACGCTCACTTCATCGCCGGCCTCGAAAGGGAGGTCTTCCAAAACGATAGTTCCCTCGGTCGATACGACAGTGTGAATGCTGTGAAGTTCCATGCTAACCTCTCGGCTTCGAGTTTAACACGCTTTTCGTCTGCTTCGACCTAAATCTACGAACTTTCTCGCGAAGAGCGGGCCGCGAGTTTGCAAGGATCGAAATTGCGAGCAAGGCGGCATTCTTCGCTCCTGCCTCACCGATCGCTAATGTTCCGACAGGAACACCCGCGGGCATTTGCGCGATCGAGAGCAGCGAGTCGAGGCCTTTCAATGTCTTGCTTTCGACCGGAACGCCAAGAACCGGCAAAACGGTTTGCGAAGCACACATTCCCGCAAGATGCGCCGCGCCACCAGCTCCGGCAATGATCACCTCGATTCCGCGAGATTCGGCGCTCTTTGCAAATTCAAAAAGCAGATCAGGCGTGCGATGCGCGGAGACGATCTTTGTCTCATGCGGCACGCCAAACTCGTCAAGCACCTTCGATGCATGCTCCATCGTCGGCCAGTCGGATTTGCTGCCCATGATTATAGAAACAATTGGTTTAGACCTGCCTTTCACGTGTAAAGCTAGTTTACCATTTGAAAACTCATCCTGTTAATTTACGTTTGACTCGAACATTACTAAAATATCGTTAATCCTGATATCGATAAATAAATGGCAAAAATCCACTACACATTAACCGACGAAGCCCCGATGTTGGCGACGCATTCCTTTTTGCCGATCGTCAAGGCTTTCACAAAAGCCGCGAATATTGAGATCGCGGTTCCCGACATATCGCTCGCGGGAAGAATCTTGGCCTGCCTGTCCGAATATCTAACAGACGACCAGAAAATCCCAGATGCACTGGCCGAACTCGGCGAACTCGCGACAAAACCCGATACCAACATTATTAAGTTGCCAAACATTTCCGCTTCTGTTCCGCAGTTGGAAGGCGCGATTGCCGAACTTCAGAAACAAGGTTTCGCGTTGCCGAATTATCCGGCGGAACCTAAAACGGACGAAGAAAAAGCTATCAACAAAAAATATGCGCGCTGTTTGGGAAGTGCGGTAAACCCTGTGCTGAGAGAAGGTAACAGCGACAGGCGAGCCCCAAAAGCCGTAAAAAATTGCGCTAAAGCAAATCCGCACAGAATGGGCGTATGGAACACAAATTCTAAAACTTCCGTCGCGCACATGAGCGGCGGAGATTTTTTTGGAACGGAAAATTCTAAGACTATAGACACGGACGGAAAATTCAGAATTGTGTTTTACGGAGCCGACGGCTCAGAAAAAGTTTTGAAAGATTTTGCACCGCTCAAAGCTGACGAGGTAATTGATTCTTCGGTAATGAATCTTTTCGCGCTCAAATCCTTTGTTCAAGATGCGATCAACGAAGCCAAAGAAAAAGATGTTCTGCTTTCCGCACACCTCAAAGCGACGATGATGAAAGTTTCCGATCCGATCATTTTCGGGGCGATCGTTGAAACTTATTTCAAAGACGTTTTTGAAAAATATGCCGACACTTTTAAGGAATTAGACATCAACCCGAACTTTGGATTGGCAACGCTTTTTGAAAAGATCTCAGGTCACGAAAAAGAAGTCGAAATCAAAGCCGACATCGCAAAGACGATCGAAAACAGACCGCGACTTGCGATGGTAAATTCGGACAACGGAATTACAAACTTCCACGTTTCTTCGGATGTTATCGTCGATGCGTCAATGGCGGCTCTCGTTCGCGGCGGCGGAAAAATGTGGAACAAAGACGGCAAAGAAGAGGACGCCGTTTGCATAATTCCCGACCGAACTTACGCGCGCTTTTACGATGCGATCGTTGAGGACATGAAGAAAAACGGAGCGATCGATCCGCGCACATTTGGCTCAGTGCCGAATGTCGGTCTGATGGCGCAAAAGGCGGAAGAATACGGTTCACACGATAAAACTTTTCAGATCTCAGATGCAGGAACGATCAAAGTTGAAGATGAAAACGGAGAGGTTTTGCTCGAACAAAAAATTCAACCCGGCGATATTTTCAGAATGTGTCAAACCAAAGACGCCGCAATTCAAGATTGGGTAAAATTAGCAGTGAACCGTGCGAGACTCTCAAGCACGCCTGCCATTTTCTGGCTCGATAAAGATCGGGCGCACGATTCGCAGATCATTAAAAAGGTTGAAAAATATTTGCAAGATCATGATCTGACAGACCTCGACATCAGAATCGTGGATGTCAAAGACGCGATGCTCGAAACGCTAACACGCGGTCGCGAGGGCAAAGATACGATCTCAGTTTCGGGAAATGTTTTGCGTGATTATTTGACCGACATGTTCCCGATCTTGGAACTCGGCACGTCTGCAAAAATGCTTTCGATCGTTCCGCTGATGAACGGCGGCGGTTTGTTTGAAACAGGTGCGGGCGGCAGCGCTCCAAAACACGTCGAACAATTCCAAAAAGAAGGTTATTTGCGTTGGGATTCGCTCGGTGAGTTTTTGGCGTTGCAAGCGAGTTTCGAGCATCTTGCCCAAACTCAAGACAACAATAAGGCACAAATCTTAGCGGACGCTCTCGACGAAGCAAATGCGAAATTTTTAGCAACCGACAAATCTCCCGCGAGAAAAGTCGGTGGAATAGATAATCGTGGTTCGCATTTTTATTTGGCGATGTATTGGGCTGAGGCTTTGGCAAATCAAACTGCAGATGCCGAGCTTGCGTCGAAGTTCGCCGCCGTCACAAAAGCAATGCATGAGAACGAAGCGAAGATCAATGAAGAATTGATCGCCGCACAAGGCAAACCTCAAGACGTCGGCGGTTATTATCATCCCGATTCCGAAAAGGCTTACGCAGCAATGCGGCCTTCTGCGACGCTGAATGCGATTGTGGACGGCTTATAATTATTAAAAGAGATGTCAGAGCGGTTTGAGTAATAAAAAGTTAAATAACTCGCAGTCGGCTGACCGCAAAAGACCTCGCCGGTGCAAAAGAAATCCTTTTGCAGAGCCGTCGCATCTCAGATTTATTCAAACGGTCTATTAATTTATGAAAAAGCAGTTTTACAGTTACCTTCTTCTCGCATCATTTGCGCTAAATGTCTCTGCACAAAAAGCGCAGCCGGCGCGCGTCGATGCGCTCGAGGCAAATCTTCGCAAACACATTGAGTATCTCGCCTCTGACAAACTCGAAGGTCGTCGAACCGGCGAGATCGGTGCGACATACGCTGCGGGTTACATCGCGAACCAGTTTGCAAAACTCCGGCTCAAGCCCGTTGCGAAATCGGCGAACGGTAAGCCGAATTATATGCAGCCGTTCTCTTACACGCCGGTGCGCGACCCGCACGCGACGCCCGCCGACCCGACAAAAACCGCAACTGCAAATTCGAAATCTGCATACAACATCATCGGCATTCTCGATGGCCACGATAAAGTTTTAAAGAACGAAGCGATCGTGATCGGCGCTCATTACGATCATCTCGGACGCGGTGGTCCGGGCAGTCTCGCCGCAAATTCGACCGACATTCATCACGGCGCAGACGACAACGCGTCGGGCACGGCTGCGATCATCGAGCTTGCACGCGCATTTGCAAAAGACAAATCGAACAAACGCACACTCATCTTCATCGCCTTCAGCGGCGAGGAAGACGGCCTGTTCGGCTCGAAATACTACGTCAACAATCCGGTCTTTCCGCTAGAAAAAACTGTCGCGATGATAAACCTCGATATGGTCGGAAGGTTGAAGGATAACAAGCTGACGATCGGCGGCATCGGAACCGCGAGCGGATGGAAATCGTTGGTTGAGGAAAAAAATCTGGATGGTCGAAATGCAGCTCCGCCGAAGCCGGAAGGTTATTTAGGACCACCTATTCGAATCGAAGATGTTAGGAAAAAGTTTTCTTTGGCGCTAAACGAAGAAGGCTTTGGTCCGTCCGATCACTCTTCGTTTTACGGCAAACAGATTCCAGTGCTTTTCTTTTTTACCGGAACGCATCTCGACTATCACAAGCCGTCGGATACGGCCGACAAAATAAATTACGCGGGGCTGCAGCAAATAGTCGCTTACGTTGCCGCGATTGCAAAAGCTATAGACGAAAATCCGACACGCCCGACATACACAGTCGCAAAATCTGCGACACCGCAGGGCACGAGAATGGGATTCTCGGTTAGCCTTGGCACGATACCGAGTTATGCCGACTCGACCGACGGAATGCTGCTTGACGACGTGCGCGAAAATTCGCCCGCGTCGCGTGCCGGTCTGAAAGCCGGTGACAAACTAATCAAGCTCGCCGGCAAAGATGTAAAAAACGTTTACGATTACACTGCGATACTTGGCGAGATGAAGGCTGATGTCGAGTATGTAGTCGTTGTTGTTCGCGCCAACGAAACTTTGACGCTAAAGATCACGCCGGTAAAACGCTAAGGCGGAAACCCGTCCCGTTGAGAGGGTGCGCTACAACCATATGAAAACTATTACGCTTACGCTTTCAATTATTCTTCTTTTACTCGCCATCGCATGCAGCGGCGCAAACGAAAACAAAGCGGTCAAAACTCCGCTGCGTGCGGAACCGACGCCGGTGCCGACCTCGACGATTCCTAAAGACGGCGACTATCCCGCAAAAGGCAAAGTCACAAAGATCAACAACGAACTCGGCAGCATCGAACTCGATCACGAAGAGATCGTCGGCGTCATGCCGCGTATGATCATGGAATTTTATGTAAAAAATAAAGCCGAACTAAAACCGCTGAAGGTCGGCGATCAAGTTGATTTTGTGCTCGAATACAAGCACCCGACAGAAACGATCGTGAGTATCAAAAAAGCGAAATGACCGCGATTCCATTTTGTAAATTTCACGGGTTTGGCAACGATTACATCGTGATCGAGCGTGAAGAGATCGGCGACGCTGAACTGCCGCAGCTCGCTGTTGAAATGTGCCGCCGCAACACAGGCGTCGGTGCCGACGGCATCGCCGTTCTTGTCAGAACCGGGGGCGATAGCGACTGGGTTCCTGAAAATTCCGACGCCGATTATTTTTGTGAGATCGTAAATCCTGACGGCAGCATTGCAGGGTTCTCTGGTAATGGCACGCGTTGCGCCGTTGCCTATCTTCATTACAAAAATATTTGGAGCGATAAATGTCTGCGGCTCGCAACACGCAGCGGCGTTAAAACTTACGACCTGCTCGAACGGCGTGATGAGAACGAATTTTGGTTTGACGCTGAGATCGGCGAGCCAAAATTTGCTAGCGAAGAAATTCCTGCACTCACGCCTGCGAGACGTGACGCTGTCGTCAACGAGCCGATAGATGTCGGTGGCAAACGCTACGCTTACTCTGCGGTGAATGTCGGCAATCCGGTCGCGTGCGTTTTTGTCGATGATTTTGATTTTGATTGGCGCGTTGTTGGTCGCGAGATGGAAACTCACGAAGCGTTTCCCGAGCGTGCGAATATCGTTTTTGTAAAAGTTATCGACAAACATAATATCGAGCTGCGCATCTGGGAACGCGGTGCAGGCGAGACTGCCGCGTCGGGGACATGCTCAAGCGGAGCGGCCGTATTGAGCGCATTTTTGCTGAAGACCGATCGCAACATAAACGTGCATTCCGAAGGCGGCGTGACAAAAGTCGTGTGGCGTGACGACGGGAAAATCGTGATCACAGGCTCGGCGACATTCACGTTTTGCGGCAAATGGGTGTCGTGAGACATGCGTTTATTTTGGTTGGTTTAATTAACCCGGATTAAGCGTTAGAGGATTTAGCCACGAATGCACGAATAATTCTGACGTAAAAAGTTTCTTTCTGCGGTCTTTGCGCTCTCTGCGTTAAAACTTTTATTCAGTGGTAATGCTTTCGTCGCCGTGAAGAGCGGCATTGAGCGTGTGCCAGCTAAGCGATGCACATTTTACGCGAGCCGGAAACTCAAGCACGCCTGCGAAAACACGCAGCTTGCCGAGTTGATTATCGTCAGTTTCTACATTTAATTCGCCGGTGACCATGCGGTGAAATTCGTCGAATAAAGTCTCAGCCTCTTCGCGCGTTTTGCCCTTGACCGTCTGCGTCATCATCGACGCCGAAGCCTTTGAGATCGCACAGCCCGAACCTTTGAACGCGACATCGCCGACGATGTCACCGTCCATCTTCACATAAACGCGCAACGCGTCGCCGCACAACGGATTATTACCGTCGGCAGTTTTATCGGCACCTTCGATCTCCCGAAAGTTACGCGGATTTTTGTTGTGTTCGAGAATTGTCTCTTGGTAAAGTTCGTTTAGTTCTGACATTTGGAATTTCAAAATTAGAAATCTGAGTTTGTTATGCAAACACCTCGATAACTTTCTGCACAGCGTCGGCAAGTTTATCGACCTCCTCGCGCGTGTTGTAGAACGCGAAGCTCGCACGAGCGGTCGCGGGCACGTCGAAAAACTGCATCACCGGCTGGGCGCAATGATGACCG
>Ga0187894_10002510_pt1 | contig 21814 bp, 19 predicted proteins | sample GBC1701081metaG_FD_136650 | JGI IMG/M metagenome (GOLD analysis project Ga0187894, IMG submission 136650) | White microbial mat communities from a lava cave in the Kipuka Kanohina Cave System on the Island of Hawaii, USA - GBC170108-1 metaG ... | reverse complement strand
TACCGAGGCGCTTTTGCCGGCCGCCAGCTCGCCGAGCTTCCATCGCAATGCCTTGTATTCGGTGTCGGGGACCTCGCGGTCCTCGAACCGGCCGTCCGGGAGCTTCACCCGCCGCTTCAGCGGGATCGGCTCGAACTTGGCGTCACCCAGGCTCGCCAGGGCGCCGCCAGGGCGCGCGGAGCCGCCGACGTAGGCCGTCCCCGCGGGGACGGGCAGCGACGCCTCGACGCCCGTTACGGCGGCCTTGCCGCGGTTGGTATAGGTGACGCGGTACTCGATGACGTCGCCCGGCGACGCGTTGGCCGCCGGGACGAGCGCTTCCTTGCCGTCGGCGCCGACCGTGACTTTTGACTGGGTCAGCACCGAGGTGAGATCGCCCGGGGGAGAACCCCCTTGAGCGTTCACGGGTGAAACGAAGATCGCCGTAAGCGCGAAGGTCGCAGACAAGACGACGCCCCGCGCGCAGCGCGCGCAGAAACCTGCCATGGGGATCCCTCCTTAAGAGATTAGGCGGAGGGGTACTACGCAACCGGTATGCCGAGGTGCCCAGCCGGCGGGGCACTAGTTCACGCGGCGATCGAGGAAGGCGCCGGCCGCGCGTGACGTGATGGAGTTCACGCGCCGCGGAACGCGCGGCGCGGGGGGCTACTGCTGCCGCTTCTCCTTCATGATCTGCGCCTGCTGCGCCTTGAGGTCGCGCAGGCGCGCGTCGATCGCGGAGAGGGTGTAGAAATCGGTGTCGCCCGCCGCCTGGGCGAACTGCAGCTGCTCGATCGCCGCCGGGACGCTGCCCCGCAAGACGTAGCTTTCGGCGAGCGCACGGTGCTGCGCCGTGCGCTGCCCGAGCGCCGCGTAGGACTTCGCGATCAGCTCGTAGATGCGCGGCTCGCGCAGATCGCCCTTGGTCAGCTCCTCGAGCTGCGCGATCGCCTCCTTGTTGCGGCCGAGGCGCTGCAGGACCTCGGCGTACGCGAGGCGGACCGACGCGCTGTCGGGGAAATTGGCGCGCGCCGCGGCGAGGATCTTCTCCGCGCCGGCGAGGTCGCCGGTGTCGGTCTTGATCCGTGCCGCGAGCGTCTCGATCATCTGGTTCGACGGCACGAGCTTGCGCGCGGCGGTGATCTCCGTCTCGGCCGTCTTCCAGTCCTTGGCGCGCACCGCGGCGGCGGCATAGCCGTAGCGGACGGCGGCCTCGTTCGAGAAGCGCTTCTCGGCGAGCGCCGTGCGGAAGAACGCGACCGCCTCGTCCGGCCGGCCGTCGGTAGCACGAATCTTCGCCCGCACGAACTGGAACTCCGTGCTGTCGGGGCGCTGCCGGTAGGGCGCGTTCGCCGACCGGTTCTGCATGTCGGCGATGCGTTCCGTGTTGAGCGGGTGGGTGCGGAGGTAGGTCGGCGCGTTGTTCTCGTAGAGGCGGGTCGACTTCTGCAGGCGCTCGAAGAAGCCGGGCATGCCGGCGGTGTCGAAGCCGGCGCCGTCGAGGAGCTGGTAGCCGAGGCGATCGGCCTCGCGCTCGTAGTCGCGGCTGTAGTTGAGGAAGACCGCCGCCGGCGCCGCCTGCCCGGCGACGATCGCCGCCTGGGCGACGTTCGGGTTCGAACGGCCGGCGAGCAGCGCGAGCGCCATCGCGATGAGCGACAGCTTCGACACCCGGCTCTGCGACTCGTACTGGCGCGCCGCGTGCCGCTGCAGGACGTGCGCGATCTCGTGGCCGAGCACCGAGGCGAACTCGGACTCGGTCTGGGCGGCGAGCAGGAGCCCGGTGTGGACGCCGATGTAGCCGCCCGGCATCGCGAAGGCGTTCACCGTCCGGTCGCGCAGGACGAAGAACTCGAACTCCTGGCGGGTCTCGCCGCTCGCCGCCACCAGGCGATGGCCGATCGCGTTGACGTAGTCCTTGATCTCGGGGTCGTCGACGTAGTCGGGGTCGCGCCGGATCTCGCGCATGATCGATTCGCCGATCCGGCGCTCCATCTGCGGCGTGACCTCCGCCTGGGCGCTGTCGCCGAGGTCGGGGAGGTTGATGCTCTGCGCCGGCAGGGGCGGGGGCGTGCGCGCGTCATCGCGCTCAGTGAGCGTGACAATGGGCCGGTAAACGTTGGTTTGGGCCGGCGCGCCCGACGCGAGGAGCGCGGCCGCCAAAAGGCAAAATAGGCGTCGCACAACGGTATGATACCGGAGGCCCGGAGTGGTTCCCTGAGGCGGGGTTGCGGGCTTGGCGCGAGCGGGGGTCGGTGGCTGGCATGGGACTGACGCATTTCGACGGGCAGGGCGCGGCGCACATGGTCGACGTCGGCGAGAAGGCCGAGACGCGGCGGGTGGCGCGCGCGGCGGGGCGGATCGTGATGAAGGCGGAGACGCTTGCGCTGATTCGTGCCGGGACCGCGAGCAAGGGCGACGTGCTCGGGGTCGCGCGGGTCGCCGCGATTCAGGCCGCCAAGCGGACGGCGGAGCTCATTCCGCTCGCGCACCCGATCGCGCTGACGCGGGTCGCCGCCGAGTTCGCCGACGCTCCGGGGGAGCCCGCGATCGCGCTGACGGTGACGGTCGAGACCGTCGGCCGCACCGGCGTGGAGATGGAGGCGCTCACCGCGGTGAGCGTGGGGCTGCTGACGGTGTACGACATGTGCAAGGCCGTCGACCGCGGCATGCGGATCGAGTCGATCCGCCTGCTCGAGAAGACCGGCGGGAAGTCGGGTTCATTCGTGAATCCCGCGGAGTGAATCGGGTGTTGCCGCCCCCCGGGCCTTTTGGGTAGGCTACGCGGCCTCATATGGGAGTCGAGATGACGCAACTTTCACGCAGGTCCGCGCTCAAACGCACCGGCGCCCTCGCCGCCACGGCGCTGGCCGCCGGCCTGCTGCGCCCGGCCGACGCGCTTGCCGACTGGAACAAAGGCGCGTTCGAGTCGAAAACCGTCGCCGACGCGCTGAAGAACCTGAAGATCGGCGCGGCGGCCGACAGCAAGGACATCCTGATCCGGGCGCCCGACATCGCCGAGAACGGCGCGGTGGTCCCGGTCGAGATCCAGAGCAACATCCCCGGCACCAGGGCGATCGCGGTGCTGATCGAGAAAAACCCCTTCCCGTACGTCGGGACCTTCGACTTCGCGGCGGGCACGCTGCCGTTCGTCGCGCTGCGCGTGAAGATGGGCGAGACATCCAACGTCCGCATCGTGGTCGCTACCGCCGACGGCAAGTTCTACGCCGCCGTCAAGGAAGTGAAGGTCACGATCGGCGGCTGCGGCGGTTGACCGGGAGAGCGCCATGGCCGATCCGATGAAAATCCGCGCGAAGCTCGAGGGCGACGTGCTCGATGTCCGCGTCCTGATGGCGCACCCGATGGAGACCGGGCAGCGGAAGGACGCCGCGGGCAACCTGGTCCCGCTCCACTTCATCCAGACGATCACCGCGCAGCTGAACGGCAAGCCGGTGTTCGAGGCCGAGACGAGCCAGGCGATCTCGCGCAACCCGGTGTTCGGGTTCAAGGTGAAGGGCGCGAAAGCGGGCGACAAGCTGAGCATCACCTGGACCGACAACAAGGGCGACAAGCGGACCGACGAGACCACCGTCGGGTCCGGCTGAGCCGGGCCGGACCGCGGCCGAGAAGATCGCGCCCGCGAGGCGCGGCAGCGCAGGACCCCGCGCCGGGTTCCGCGCCACCACCCGGAGGAACGAGATGATCAGAACACTTGCGCTTTGCGCGGCGGCCGCGGTCGCCGCGGCCGCGCACGTTCCGCCAGCCGCGGCGCAGTCGAAACCGCCCGCCGTCGAACGGGACGCGACGACCGCGGAGTTCGAGAAGTTCCGCGCGGTGCTCGAGGCCGACAACCCCGCGGAGCTGTTCGAAGCGAACGGCGCGGAGCTGTGGAAGACCCCGCGCGGGCCGAAGAACGCGTCGCTCGAGCGGTGCGACCTCGGGCTCGGGCCGGGCGTGGTCAAGGGCGCCTACGTCCAGCTGCCGCGCTACTTCGCCGATACCGGCAAGGTGATGGACGCCGAGCAGCGCATCGTCCACTGCATGGTGACGTTGCAAGGGTTCGACGCGGCGGCGCTCGCCAGGCAGCCGTTCAGCAACGAGACCCGCACGCCCGATCCGGTCGCGATCACCACGTTCGTCGCCGGGCAGTCGCGCGGCATGAAGATCGCCCCGCCGCAGACCCATCCGCAGGAGCGCGCGACCTACGCCATCGGCCGTGAGATCTTCTTCTACCGCGCCGGCGGCTACGACTTCTCCTGTGCGTCGTGCCACGGCGAGGACGGCAAGCGGATCCGCACCCAGCAGCTGCCGAACTTCACCCGCGCCGACGAGGCCATCCGCAGCTACCAGGGCTGGCCGGGCTATCGGATGACCGGCGGCGTCATGCACACGCTGCAGTGGCGACTGTGGGACTGCTTCCGCCAGCAGCGCTTTCCCGAGCCCGGTTACGTGTCCGACTCCCTCACCGCGCTCCTCACCTACCTGGCCGTGAACGCCAGGGACCAGGTGTACAAGGGGCCGGGGATCAAGCGCTGACGACACGGGAGACGACATGAAGCGATGCGCTGCACTCCTCCTCGTCGCGACCGCGCCGGCGATCATCGCGCCGCCGGCCGCGGCCGACGATCCGCGCGCGGCCGCCGTCGCCACGCTCCAGCGCGACTTCAAGGCGCGCGGCATCACCACCACGAACCTCCTCGTGGAAGACGGGGTGCAGGCGATCTGCAACCGCACCGACGACAAGCCGCCGAAGGAGATCGCGCAGCGGCTCGAGCAGGACCAGCTCGCCGCCATCCGGTGGCCGGCCGACGGCAAGCTCGTCGGCGACTGGAAGTCGGGCGAGCAGATCGCGCAGAATGGCCGCGGCATGACGTGGAGCGACCCCGCGGGCGCGCCCGGCGGCGGCAGCTGCTACAACTGCCACCGGATCGGCCCGCAGGAGACCTCGTTCGGCACCGTCGGGCCGAGCCTCCTCCAGTTCGGCAAGATCCGCGGCTACGGGGCGGACGTGCAGCGCTACGTCTACGGCAAGATCTACAACGCCAAGGCCTACAACCTCTGCTCGCAGATGCCGCGCTTCGGCCACGCCGGCGCGCTCACCGAGCAGCAGATCCGGGATCTCGTCGCGTTGCTGCTCGATCCGGCGTCGCCGGTCAACAAGTAGCCGCCCGCGCGGCCCGCGCGCGCCGGATGGACCGCCGGGAGTTCCTCGAAGTCCTCGCCGCCGGCGCCGCCGCCGGGCTCGCGCTCGACTCTCCCGCGGCGCTCGCGCAGGCCAACGGCGACGCGCTCTACCGCGTGCCACGGTTCGGCAACGTCGCGCTGCTCCACGTCACCGACAGCCACGCCCAGCTCCTGCCGACCTGGTTCCGCGAGCCGAGCGTCAACATCGGCGTCGGCGCGGCGGCGGGGCGTCCGCCGCATCTCGTCGGCGAGCACCTGCTCAAGGCGTTCGGCATCAGACCGGGCTCGCGCGCGGCGCACGCCTTCACCTTCCTCGACTTCGAGCGCGCCGCGCGCACCTACGGCCGCGTCGGCGGCTACGCGCACCTCGCGACGCTGGTGAAGCGCGTGCGCGCGGAGCGGCCGGGTGCGCTGCTGCTCGACGGCGGCGACGCCTGGCAGGGCTCGGGCCTCGCGCTCTGGACGCGCGGCGCGGACATGATCGCGGCGCAGCTCGCGCTCGGCGTGGACGTGATGACCGCGCACTGGGAGTTCACCTACGGCGCCGAGCGGGTGCAGCGGGCGGTGGCGACGGAGCTCGGCGGGCGCATCGAGTTCGTCGCGCAGAACGTCAAGACCGCCGACTTCGGCGACCCGGTGTTCGTGCCCTGGGTGCTGCACGAGATCGCGAGCGTGCCGGTAGCCGTCATCGGCCAGGCGTTTCCGTACACCCCGATCGCGAACCCGCGCCACTTCGTGCCCGACTGGACGTTCGGGATCCAGGAAGAGGCCCTGCAGGGCCACGTCGAGGCCGCGCGGGCAAAGGGCGCGCAGGTCGTGGTGCTCCTCTCGCACAACGGCATGGACGTCGACCTCAAGCTCGCCTCCCGCGTGCGCGGGATCGACGCGATCCTGGGCGGCCACACCCACGACGCGGTGCCGCAGGCGGTGATCGTCAGGAACGGCGGCGGCAGCACGATCGTCACCAGCGCCGGCTCGAACGGCAAGTTCCTCGGCGTGCTCGACCTCGACGTGCGCGGGGGCCGGGTCGCGGACTTCCGCTACCGCCTGCTGCCGGTGTTCGCGAACCTGCTGCCGGCCGACCCGGCGATGCAGGCGCTGATCCGGCGCGCGCGCGCGCCGTACGCGGCGGCGCTCGGCGAGAAGCTCGCGGTGACCGAGGGGCTGCTCTACCGGCGCGGCAACTTCAACGGCACCTTCGACCAGCTCATCCTCGACGCGATGCTTGCGGTGAAGGGCGCCGAGATCGCGCTCTCGCCCGGCTTCCGCTGGGGTCCGACGGTGCTGTCGGGCGAGACCATCACGATGGAGAGCGTGCTCGACCAGACCGCGATCACCTATCCGCAGTGCACGCTCAACGAGCTGACCGGGGCGGCGATCAAGGCGATCCTCGAGGACGTCGTCGACAACCTCTTCAACCCCGACCCCTACCTGCAGCAGGGCGGCGACATGGTGCGAGTCGGCGGGCTCACCTACGCCTGCGCGCCGGCCGCGCCGATGGGCAGCCGGATTTCGGAGCTGCGCCTCGGCGGCACGCCGCTCGACCCGGACCGGCGCTACAAGGTCGCGGGCTGGGCCTCGGTACAGGAGCACCCGGTCGGCGAGCCGATCTGGGAGGTGGTCGCGACGTACCTGCGCGATCGCAAGGTAATACCGCCCCGCCGCCCGAACGTGCCGCGACTCGAGGGCGTAGCCGGGAACCCCGGATGGTCCTGAAGCGCCTGGTCCGGCGCATCGCCGGCAAGGGTCCCGCCGCGGCTTCCTTCGTGGCCTTCCTCACCCCCACCGAGGAAGTGCAATCGGTCGGCGCCGGCGAGCGACTGTTCGCCCCGCTGGCGAGCACCCGGCTCCGGGTCCTGATTCCGGCTGCCGAGCTCGCGCGTCGCGTGCCGATCCGCCTCGTGCCGCTGGCACGGTTCATCGCCGACCCGAGCCTGAAGGACCTCGGTGCGCCGCGCGCGATCGTGGTGTCCAAGCTGCCGGCGGGCAGCGTGGTCGCGATGCAGCGCGAGCTGTCGGCGATGCTCGATTCGATCGCCGACGGGCGCTGTCCGGCGCGCGTGTTCGCCGACCTCTCGGACGACTATGCGGCACTGGCCGGGGCGTTTCGCGCGCCGTTCCTCGCCGAGTATCAGCGCCGGCTGGCGCAGCTCTGCACGCTGGTCGTCCCCTGCGCGGCGCTACGCGATGCCGTCGCGCCGCTGGCGCAGCGCGGCGTCGAGATCGTCGAGGATCCCTACGAGACCACCGCGCCCGGTGCGGTCCGGACGCGCCCCGACGGCCCGCCCGCCCTCTGCTGGTTCGGCAACCTCGGGGCTCCGAACGTGCAAGGACTCCGCGAGTCGCTGGTCGCGCTGGCCCACGATGCGGGCGAGACCGGCTGCCGGCTCGAGCTCGTCGCCGGCGAGTCGTCCCGCCAGCTGGGCATGGAGATCGCGGCTGCGGTCACGGCCGAGCGGCCGGCGTGGTCGGTCGAGTACACGACCTGGTCGCCGGCCGCCGTGGCAGCGGCGATCGCGCGCAGCGACTTCGTGGTCCTGCCGCAGGAGCATCTGACGCCGTGGGGCCGCGTGAAGTCGCACAACCGGCTGGTGGAGACGATCCGGGGCGGCCGGCTCGCCATCGCGTCGCCGGTGCCCTCCTACGTGGAGCTGGCCGACTACGCGTGGGTCGGCGAACCGGTCGGCGCCGGGCTGCGCTGGGCGCTCCAGCATCCGGAGGAGGCGGCGACCCGCGTCGTCAACGGGCAGGCCTACGTCGCGGCGCGGTTCTCCCCGGCGGCGATCGGAACCAAGTGGGCGCGCGCGCTCGGCCTCTGACCGGCGCGCCGGGCGCCCGGTCAGACGCCCGCGCCGGGCGGGTCGAGCGGGAGCCGGAGCAGCTTGCGCTGCGCGGGTGTGGGCGGGCGCTTGAAGGCGAATGCGCGCAGCTCGTACTCGCCGTAGGGCGGGGCGTTCCACGCCTCGGCGAAGCCTGCCGCGAGCAGTACCTCGCACAGCGAGTTCTGGCTGAAGCCGGTCTTGTGCGCGAAGAAATCGTTGCCGCTCTTCTCGATCTCGGGGCCCCAGCCGTAGATCACGTCGAGCACCCGGATCGGGCCGGCGGGCGACGTGTACAGCACGTCCTCGAGGTCCATGCCGTCGTCGAGCAGCTTGCGGAAGACCGCCGGCATGTCGGGCACGCGGATCTCGGCGAACCCCGCGTCCTTCAGCACGTGCACGAAGCCGGCGAGGACTTTCGGCACGTCGTGGCGGAAGTAGTGCTCGAGATTGTGCGAGCAGTAGACGGCGTCGAACACCCCCGGCGCGAGCGTCGTGAGCGCGCGCGCATCGCACACGATTTCCGCGCCGCGCCGCGGATCGATGTCGAGCACCAGGTGGGTCCAGCCCGCGTAGTGATCCGGGATCCCGACCTTCTTGCTGCTGCCGCCGACGTTCAGGACGGCGGGCCGGGCGGGGTCGATCGCCACCGTCGCCGGTCCGGGCGACGGCTGCAGCGGCGCCGCCGGGGCGCGGCCCTTCAGGAGCTTCCCGAGCATTCCGTTCCGGCCGCGCCGCTAGGCGGACGCGCCCAGCAGCGCACGGATCCGCGGCCAGTCGTTCGGAACGAGCGCGAGGTGCTCGGCCTTGCCGCCGGCGAGGAAACCGAACTCGACCGCGAGATACTCTGCGACGAGCGCGTCGAGATGATCGCGGAGGTAGGTCGACGCCGGATCGAGATTCGTCACGAGCGCGAGCCCGGTAGGTGCGGCGGCGATCGTGTGCACGGCGAGGTCCGGCCGGTACCGGCGCAGCAGCAGGACCAGCCGCCAGATGTCGCCGCTCCAGAACTCGGTGACCCGGTCGCGCGCGGCGGTCCGCTCGTTGAGCGGGTACGCGTCGTGGATCAGCACCGTCGAGGACGGGGTGCAGAGCGCCTCGATGTTCATGAAGTCGCGCAGCGCGAACTCGAACCGATGCATGCCGTCGATGAAAGCGAGGTCGACCGGCAGCCCGCCGAAGTCCGCGCGGACGTCGCGCCGGGCGAAGAACTCGTCGCTGGTCTGCGCGACGATGCGCACGTTCGGTCCGAGCGGAAACTTGATGCGCGGTTCCGGGTCCACGCCTATGGCCCGCGTCGCGGGGCCGGCCAGGCGGATCGACGCGCCGTGCGCCACACCGATCTCGAGGTAGGTGCGCGGCCGGAGATGGGCGTGAACCCGTTCGAGGACGCCGGAGTATTCCTCACCCGGCAGCTCGATCGCCGCGAGGAGAAAATGCGCCAGCGTGTAGTCGGGATCCACCGCCAGCATGTCCCGGCACGCGTCGGCTGCAGCGGGGATGCGCCCCGCCTGCCAATCCGCCACCGCCGCTTCCAGTCGGGGCAATAACTCGTCCCGGGCGCCGCCGGGCGCGGGGGCGGCTGGCGCGGGCGCTCCGCGCGGGGCGAGGACACTCTTGAGCAGGCTGGTCAGCATTTGGGCGATCATAACCTTCGCCTGAAAGCCGGCACAACGCCGCCCGCCCGACCGCCGTGAACGGTTTCCTCGCCGGCCCGGGAAAGCGCGCCGCGGCGGCGCCGGTCCCGCCGTTATCGTGCCGCCGGGCCTGCGGTTGCGATCCAGTCCTCGAGCCCGTGCACCGCCCGGCGGTTCGCGAACAGCGCCGGATGCGCCGCGAGGATCCGCGCACGAAACGCGTCGCGCGCCGCAGGATCGGCGGCGAACGCGAGCGCCAGCTCGACGAAGTGCGCCGGCGAGCGCGCGATGCAATCCGTGACGCCCGCCTGCCGGTACATGCCGGCCGTCATCCGGCTGCGAAAGAGTTCGCCCGGGAACGTCACGAGCGGAACCCCCAGCGAGAGGGCGGCATAGCTCGTGACGCCCCCCGAAAAATGGAACGGGTCGAGCACGCAGTCGGCGGCGAGCAGGAGGCTCAGGAACTCGTGCTTCGGCGCGAACGGGCGGAAGGCGACGCGGTCGGCGACGGCCGGCATCGTCCGGGCGAAGCGCTCCTCGAGCTGTCGCTGCCACAGCGGCCGGGCGGTGTCGGCGAACAGCACCACCTCGCCGTGCGGGTCGCGGCGCAGCAGCTCGGCGAGCGCGTCGTCGAAGTCGGGGTGCAGCTTCTGCAGCATCATCGGACACACGTAATAGCGCGTGTCGTCGCTCCAGCCGAGCGCCGCGCGCGATAGCGGCTCGGCGGGCGGTGCGGTGCGCTCGACGTACACCGCGATCTGGGGGAGCTGCACGAGGCGCTCGGTGTAGTGCGCCTGGGCACCCTCCCCGTCCTGGAACACGTTGCTGAGGAAGTAGTCGATCGCGGGAATTCCCGAGGTGCAGGGATGGCCGATCAGCAACGCCTGCACCGGGGCGAGACGGCTGAACGCCAGGAAATAGAGAAAGGGGTGGATGCCGATGTCCGTGTAGAGCAGCACGTCCGGCCGGCGCGCCGCGACGCGTGCGCGCGCCTCCTCCAGCGTGGTCCCGAGCGGGACACGGGCGCCGCGCGCCTCGGCGGCCGCCCTGAGCCCCGCGTCGAGGTCGTCCCCGTAGGTGAAGAGAATCGTCTCGAAACGTTCGTCCTCGATCACGAGCCTGACCAGCTCGCGGTACCAGACCCCGACCGAGTGGCGCCCGAGATGGGCCGACACGAACCCCACGACCCGCTTCCCGCCGGCGCGCGGGGGACGTGCGTGGACGTCCGGCGCCACGTAACCGAGTCCCGGCGAGGTCCGCAGCAGCAACGCCGCGAGGCCGGCGTTCGCGGCGCGATCGTTGCGGCCCTGGTAGCACAGGAAGAACGGCGTGCGGTGGATCGCCGCGAGCGGATCGGGGATGGACGGCGGCTGATGGAGCAGGCGGCCGAGCTCGCTTTCGAACCACGCCCGCGACTCGGCGAGCGCCGCGGACGACGGGCCGACCTGAGGCAGCGTGTCGATCAGCCGGTTGAGCTCGAGCGCGCCACGCTCGGCCGTCGTCGCGCGTGCGCGCGCCTCATCGAAGCGTGCGCGCGCGGCGCCGGTGTCTCCGGAGAGATACCCCGCCAGTCCGAGCATCTCGAGCGGCGCGGCCGCATGCGGCAGCAGACGGTGCGCAAGGTGCAGACAGACCTCGGCCGGACCGGGGTCGCCCGCGTTGAGGTAGTGGATTCCGCGCGCGAAGAAATGGTGCGCGACCGTCGCCTCCACCGGCCGGCCGGCCTCCGCCTGCCGCGCCGCCGCGAACGCCCCCGCCGCGGCAGCTGCGTCGCCCGCGCGCTCGAGAAAGACGCCGTGCATGGCTTGCGCCAGGGCGTCGCGCGGAAGCCGGACCGAAGCCTTGCCCACTACCGCCGCAGCGCGTACCGCGTCCCGCGCCAGCGCCGCGTGCGCCGCGCGCATCGCGCCGACGAGCGCGGGGTCGGCGTCCGGCGGCAGGTCCGCCACCGGCACGAGCTCGATCGCTGCCGCAGGGCGGCTGGCGAGGGAGCGGAAGAGTTTGCGCAGCATCGGCGATCGTATCGCGAGGTACGAGGGCCAACGCCCCGCGACCGCCGCGCCGGAGGAAATTCTACCGTGCATCGCGCCCGGTTCCGCCGGCGCGTCGTCGCGACACGCGCGCGCGCCTTGTTGCGCTACGGGGCCTCCGGTAAGCTCGCGCCCTTCGCACGAAGCGCGGCAGGGCGTGCCGATGGGCTTGTTCGACCGGGTTCGCGGCCTCCTTTCCCGCGGCGGCGAGGGCGTGCGCGACGCCGAGCTGGAACGCGCGATCGAGCTGCACGAACGCGGCCGCTTCGCGGACGCAACGGCGATCTGCGAGCGCGTTCTCCACCGCGATCCGGCGAACGCGCCGGCGCTGCATCTGCTCGGGCTCGCCGCCGCGCAACGCGGCGAGCACCAGCGGGCTGCGGACCTCATCGAATCGGCGATCGCGGCCAATCCCGCCGACGGGCTGTACCACCTGAACCTGGGCAACGCGCAGGGCATGCTCGGTCGGGCCGACGCTGCGCTGGCGAGCTACGCGCGTGCCGCGCAGCTCGCGCCGGGCCGGTTTGCGGCGTGGTTCAACCTCGGCCAGAGCCACGCCGATCGCGGCGCACCGGAGGAGGCGTTGCCCGCGTTCCGGCAAGCGCTCCGGATCGATCCGGCAAGCGCCGCGGCGCGGCTCGAGCTCGCCACCGCGCTCGTAAACGCCGCGCAACGCGCCGACCACGGGGCCGCCCTGAGCGCCGAAGCCCTGTCGCTCGTCGCGGACCACTGGGCGAGCTCGCCCAAACCCGCGCGCGCGCGCTTCGTACTCGCAATGGCGCTTGCCGGGTGCGAACGATGGACCGAGGCCGCGTCGCATCTCGAGGCGCTCATCGCCTCGCATCCGGAGATCGTGGAAGCGCACAACCAGCTCGCCAACTGCTACAACCGGCTCGGCCGGGCGGCCGATGCGATCCGGGAGTACCGGGAGACGTACCGGCTGGCGCCCGAGTTCCATCATGCGCTGACCAGCGTGCTCGGGACGCTCAACGCGGTGCCCGGCGCCGCGCCCGAAGAGATCTTCGCGGCGCACCGGGCGTGGGCCGCGACCGTCGTCGCCCGGCTCCCGCCCGTCGCGCCGCCGTTTGCGAACGCGCGCGAACCCGAGCGCCGCCTGCGGATCGGGTACGTCTCGCCGGACCTCCGGCGTCATCCGGTGGGGACGATGTTCGCGCCGGTGCTCGAGCGCCACGACCCCGCGCGCGTCGCGAGCGTCTGCTATTACGACTACCCGCGCGGCGACGTGATGACCGTGCGGATGCGCCGTGCGGCGCATCACTGGCGGGACATCGCGGGGCTCGACGACGCGACGGTCGCCGACCGCATCAGGGCGGACGGGATCGACATCCTCGTCGACCTCGCGGGGCATACCCGGCATAACCGTCTGCCGGTCTTCGCGCGCCGGGTCGCGCCGGTCCAGGTGAGCTGGCTCGGCTACTTCAACACGACGGGGTTGCCCGCGATGGACTACTTCGTCACCGATCCGGTGTCCTCGCCGCCGGGCCAGGAACGCTACTTCGTCGAGCGGCTCGTCAGGCTGCCGGCCACGCGCTTCTGCTACGAGCCGCCCGAGTTCATGCCGGCGGTCGGCGCGCTGCCGGCGCGCGGGAAGGGCTACGTGACGTTCGGCTGCCTGAACAACATCGCCAAGCTGAACGACCGCGTGCTTGCGCTCTGGGCCCGGGTCCTCGCCGCCGTGCCGGGCTCCCGGCTGCTGCTGCAGGCCTCCGCGCTGAGCGACCCCCTGTTCCAGCTCGACTTTCGCGCCCGTGCCGCCGCGTCCGGCATCGCCGCGGAGCGCCTCGAGCTGCTGCGCTTCGCGCCGGTCGAGCAGGCGCCGGGCACCTATCACGACATCGACGTCGCGCTCGATCCGTTTCCGTTCTGCGGCGGCATGACCAGCCTCGACGCGCTGTGGATGGGCGTGCCGGTGGTGACGCTGCCGCAGCCCATGATCGCGGGACGCCAGACGGCGAGCATGCTCGCGAATATCGGCCTGCCGGAACTGATCGCGCCCGACGCGGCGGGCTATCTCGCGGCCGCGGTCGGGCTCGCGCGCGATCTCGACCGGCTCGCGGCGCTGCGCGCCGGCCTGCGCGAGCGGTTCCGGAAATCGCCCCTGGCCGACTACGACCGCTTTACCCGCGACCTCGAGCGCGCGTTCGACGGGATGTGGCGGGCGTGGGTGGCGTCGTGACGGCGCGCAGCTGCGTTTCGAGCTCGAGCAACGCCCGGGATCGCTCGCCGACGCGGCGCGCCGGGACCCCGGAATAGATCGTGAACGGATCGAGCGACTTGGTTACCAGCGCGAGCGCGCCGACCGCCGCGCCCTCCCCGATCGTCACCCCGGGCAGGATGACGGCGCCGGCCCCGACGATGACGTGGCGGCCGATCCGCACCGGGGCGTCGGTCACCCGCCGGTATGCCGACGGCACGGTCGGGTTGGTGAGTCCCGCGCCGCTATAGTCGTCGCTGCTGGAGTAGAGCGAGACGCGCGCGGACAGGCCGCTGAAGTCTTCCAGCTCGATCACCGCCTTGCCGATCAGCGTGCAGTGGCAGGCAATGTGCACGTAACGGCCGATGCGCATGCCCTGTTCGCCGGCCGACAGCACGCAGAAGTCGTCGATGCGGACGTGATCGCCGAGCGCGATGCGCGGCGCGCCGTGGATCGACGCCCGGTCGCTCACCGCGACGTCGGTGCCGATGGCGGCGAAACCGAGTCGCTGCAACGCCCGCCGGCCGAGGAACGCCATGCGGTGTGCTCAGCCGGCGCCCGCGACTGACTGCTGCAGCACACCGAACACGCGGCGCAGGTCGTCGGCCGTCAGCGCGAGGTGGAACGGGATGCCGAGGACTCGCCCCGACACTTCGCCAACCCCGTCGAGGGCGCCCGCGCGCTCGACGGCGGCGAACGCCGGGTGCCGGGAGAGCGGCGGGAAATACCAGCGCCGGCTCTGCACGCCGGCGTGCGTGAGCGCGTCCATCACCGCCTCGGGCGCGACGCCCCGGGGCAGCAGGACCGGCGCAATGGCGTAGGCGCCGCCCTCGGGCCGGTGCTGCGCCGACAACGCCGGGCACAGCACGCCCATCTCCGCCAGGAACGAGCGCCACTTGGCACGCCTTGCCTCGGCCCGGGACGGCCAGGTGTCGAGCGATGCGAGCGCGACCGCGGCGTGGTACTCGCTCAGCTTCGCGTTGGTGCCGGGCCGGTCGACGATGCCCGTCGCGACGTCGATGCCGAAATTGCTGAGCCGCCGGACGCGCTCGACGAGCGCCGCGTCGCACGAGACGAGCAACCCGCCCTCGCCCGCGCCGAGCGCCTTCGTGGCGTGCAGGCTGAACACCACGTGCACGCGCCGCCCCGAGTGCTGGTTGCCGAAGGCGCCCGCGGCGTCGATGACCACCGGCAGGCCGGTGTCCTCGCTGAAACGGTCCCACTCTTCGGCGTCCTGCGGGCAGCCGAACGTCGCGACCGGCATCACTGCATCCACCGCGCACGCCGCGATCGCGCGGCGTGCGATCGCCGGAGTGAGCAGCCAGCTCCGCGGATCGACGTCGCCGACGACCGGCCGGAAGCCGCCGCGCAGGACCGCCGTCGCGGTCGCGACGAAGGTGAAGTCGGGGAGCAGCACTCGCGCGCCCGGCGGCAGGCCGAGGCCGAGCAGGGCGAGCTCGAGCCCCGCGGTGCCGCTCGACAGCGTGACGAGCCGGTCGGCCGGGGCGAAGTGCGCGCCCAACCGGCCCTCGAGCTCGCGCACGAGCGGGCCGAAGTTCGTGTACCAGCGCGCCTCGTCGATGCGGGCGAGATACGGCGCGAGCGCTGCGGCGCGCGGCATGTCCGGAACGAGGAGCTTGATCTCGGTCACGGGGCGACCACCGATTCCTGCTCGCAGTAGGCGCCCCACATCGCGTCGTACGCGTCCTCGAGCCCGCGGGTAAAGCGCGCGGCGGCATGGAGCGGCGAGGCGCGGTAACGGTCGCGCAGGCCGGCCCGCAGTTCCTGCAGTCGTCGCGGATCGCCCGCGAGCCGCGCGGCGATCGAGACGTAGTCGTCTTCGTTGCCGGCGACAAGCTCGGGCAGTCCGACCGCGGAGAGGATCATTACGCCGCAGCGCGCCATCGGGGAGTGGCCGGCGAGCGTCACCACCGGCACGCCGGCCCACAGGCTCTGGTAGGTCGTCGTGCCCCCGTTGTAGGGGAAGGGGTCGAGCGCGATGTCGATCTCGCCGAGCGCGCGGAAGAACCCGGCGAGATCGGTCCGCCCGCGCACGTCGATGCGCTCGCCGGCGATGCCGTGCGCCGCGAATCTCGCGCGCGCCGCCGCGGCGACCGGCGGCAGCTCGCCGTGCTCGACGACGATGCGCAGCCGCGCGCCGGGCGTGGCGGCGAGGACGCGCGCCCACACCGCCACCACGCGGTCGGTGATCTTGAAGTACTGGTTGATCGACCCGAACGTCACCGTGCCGCGGGCGGCGCAGGGCGGCGCTCCCGGCTGCGGCGCCTCGTCCGGCGGCAGGAAGCACACCGCGCATTCGGGCAGCCGCCACAGTCGTTCGCTCCCGAACGCGTCCGACTCCCCGGGCGGATCGAGGTAGGAGTCGGTGATGCGATAGTCGATCGTCGCGAGCCCGGTCGTCTGCGGATAACCGATCCACGTCGCCTGCACCGGCGCGGGCCGGCGCGCGAACACCGCGAGACGGTGTCCCAGCGTGTGCCCGGACAGGTCGACGAGGAGATCGATGCGATCGTCGCGGACCAGCCGCTCGAGCGCGTCGTCGTCGAGCGCGTGGACCGGCCGCCAGTGATCGACCAGCGGCCGCAGGCGCGCGGTCGTTTCGTCCGGCCGCGCCCAGTTGTCGTAGCAGAAGATCTCGAAGCGCCCGCGGTCGTGATGCGCGAGCACCGGGCCGATGAAGAACGCGACCGAGTGTCCGCGGAAGTCGGCCGAGACGTATCCGATGCGGAGCCCGCCCGCGCCGCGCGGGCGCGCCCGAACGGCGTGCCGGCGCTGCGGCGGCGGGAAGCGCCGCGCCCAGGCGAGGTGTGCGTCGAGCACTTCGCGCCGGTCGTGCCCGGGGGCGTAGTTGAGGAGACAGAGCAGGCTGTGTTGCCAGGCCGCGGCGTTCGGCTCGGCGGCGATCGCCCGGCGGTAGGCCGCTTCGGCCGCGGCGTATCGTGCGCGCTCGAACTCGAGCAGCCCCAGGTTGTACCAGGCGGCCGCGAGCTCCGGGCGCAGGCTCACCGCCGCGCGCAGGTGATCGGCGGCCTCGTCGAGCGCCCCCGTGGCGCGCAGCGCGGCGCCGAGGTTGCAGTGCACGTCGGGCGACGGCCCGTTGGCGGCGAGGATCGCCCGCAGCGGCGCAACCGCGCCCGCGAGGTCGCCGCTGTCGAGCGCTCGCTGCGCGGCCGCGTAGTGCTCGGGCAGCGAGACCGCAGCCGGCGGTGCCGCAGCGGGGTCGCGCAGGCGCGCCCCGCCCCGCAATCCGCTCAGCAGCCGGCCGATGAGAGCCATGGCGATGCGCGCCGGGACGGGAACATGGCCGGGACGCTATCACGTCGGCCCGGGCGCGTCGGTGCGCTAGTGCCGGGTCGACGCGCCGGGGAGGAAACTTGACCGGTCCCCGCGCCGCGGCCTGTTTAGAATCGGCTCCGGAAACGACCGGCGACCGCTGCCGGATGCCGGGGACATCTTGCAGATCATCTGGATCAGCGACACCGCGCCCGCGGGGTTCACGACCGACATCGGGTACTTCGAGCGCCACCGGCAGGCGTCCATGCGCCTGCGGGTCGGAATGCCCGCGCGCGCGCTCGCCGGGCTCGGCGTCACTAGCGCCTTCGTCGGCCTCGACACGCCGGCGGTGCTGGAGCACCTGGCGCCGGACCGCGTCGACGCCGTCGTGTTCGCCAAGCTCTCGACGCCGCGCGGCCCCACGTTCGACGCCTTCGCCACCGCGTACCTCGGTACCGCCGAGCATGCGCGCGCGCGCGGCCTCGGCGTGGCCGTCGACCTGGCGGACAACGTGTTCGCGACCGACCGCGCCGATTTCTTCGCCGCGCTCCTCGCTCGCGCCGATGCCGTGACCGTCACGACCGCGGCGCTCGCCGAGGTCTGCGCACGCCGATCGGATCGGCCGGTGCACGTCGTAGGCGATCCCGCCGAAGGCGAACGGCGAGCACCCCGTTTCTCACCGCCGCGTGCAACGCTGCTGTCGCGCCTGGGTCTCGCGCGCGGGCGGGCGCTGCGCCTGCTCTGGTTTGGCGGCCAGTACCGCAACTTCCGCGACCTCGCCGCCCTCTTTCCGGCGCTGTCCGAGCTCGCCGTGTCGCAGCCAGTCGAGGTTACGGTCGTCATGAATCAGGACGAGCGGATCGGGCAGGCCCTGGATTCGCTCCGCGCGCGCGGGCCCGGCCGGCTCACGGCGCGGTTCGTGGAATGGTCGCTCGCGGCCGTGGCCGAGGAGCTCGATCGCTGCGACCTCGTGGTCCTCCCGGCCGACCTCCACGACGAGATGCGCGCGATTGCCAGCGCGAACCGGGTGGCGCGCGCGCTCTGGGCGGGACGGGCCGTGATCGCGCACCCGCTGCCTTCGTACGTGGAGTTCGGCGACGCCGCGCTGCTGCACGCGGATCTCGTCGCGACCCTGCGCTGGGCGCTCGCAAACCCGGCGGCGGTCGACCGGCGGATCCACGTCGGCCAGGACCTCGTCGCCGCGCGCCTCGCTCCGGACGCGATCGGCCGCCGGTGGCGCGAAGTGCTCGGACCGCTGTGCGGTACCGCGTCGGCCTAGAACGACGGCTTGCCGGCCTTGACACGCTCCGGCTCCGCGCCCGGCCGCCGCTCGATCACGAGCATGCTGTCGTAGAAATGCAGGGCTGCGGCCTGCAGGGTGAAATCGTCGACCGAAAGGTTGGCCGGATCATCCGTATGCCACGCATTGAGCCGATCGATCAGCCCCTTGGCGTACTCGATGAAGGTACCGGCGCGGCGGACGCCGCCGCCGTACCTCGGCCAGTAGCTGGTGTGCAGGTCCTCGGTGATGTAGGTCCCGAAGTCGGACATCCGGAAGAACATCTCCTCGAACGTGGCGATCTGCTGGCCCATCATGTGCCCGCCGTCCTCGATGACGATGTCGACGGGCCCGAACTCCGCGGCGAGACTCCGCAGGAACGAACGATCCTCCTGATCGCCGATGCGTATGGTCACCCGCTCTTCCTCGAGCGACTTGCAGACCTGCGCGATGTCGACGCCCACGATGCGCGCCCGCGGACCGAGATAGTGCTTCCACATCTGCAGCGACCCCCCGTGAAACACGCCGAACTCGACGAGGGTGACCGCCTGATCGCGGAAGCGCGCGAGGTGATGGTGATAGACGCCGAAGTAGTGCCGCCACTTGTCGATGAGACGTCCCGGGTTGTTCCGGAAGTACTCGTGCAGCGGATTTTCGTCCATGGGCGGTTGCCCCGTCATTGCGCTTTCCTCAGTCCGGCTCGCGAGGCCCGGCGCCCGCGGGCCTCCTCCCGAGGCAGGCATCGCGCCAGAGTGTCCGATACGCCGCCTCGAGGTTGCGCATGAAGCCGGCGGCATCGAGCAGCGGCGAGGCCTGCATCCGCGGGCGCATGCCGCGCTGCAGTTCGCGCAGCCGCGGCCGGTCGGTAGCGAGCGCCGCGGCGACTTCCAGGTACCGCTCGTCGGAGTCGGTCACGAGCTCGGGCAACCCGATGCTGCCGAGGATCGACGCCCCGGAGCGGGCGAAGCCCATCGCGCCGGCCTTCGTCACGACCGGAGTGCCCATCCAGAGACACTCGCAGGTCGTCGCGCCGCCGTTGTAAGGGAAGGTGTCGAGCGCGATGTCGGCGCGCCGGATGAGGTCCCAGTACGGCTCGGGCGGCAGCCGGCCCCAGGTCTTGATCCGGCTCGACGCCACGCCGTGCTCGGCGAGGCGGGCGACGACTCGCTCGTGGCTCTCGTCGCTCGTGACGTCCACGAACCACAGCTCGGATCCGGGCACGCGCGCGAGCAGGCGGCCCCAGAGCGCGAACATCGACGGCTGCACCTTCGCCAGCCGGTTGAACGACCCGAACACGATCGGCCCTGCCGCGCCGTCGTCGCGCGACGGCGGCGCCGGCATCGCCGCGAGCGGCGCGAAGCACCACTGGGTGTCGGGCAGCCGGACGAGCCGCTCGCTGTGGCAGCGGTCGGCCACGCCCGGCGGATCCGCGCGCGCGTCGGTGATCCGGTAGTCGATCGCTTCCATCCCCGTCGTCCCGAGGTAGCCAAGGTAGCTGATCTGCACCGGCGCGGGTCGGCGCCCGATCACGCGCAGGCGGTCGCCGTTCGTGAGTCCGGCCAGGTCCACCAGGATGTCGATCTCGTGCGCGAGGATGAGCGCCGCCAGCTCCTCGTCCCCAAGCTTCGACACAGGGTGCCACTGGTCGGCGAGCGACCGCATGCGCTGCGTGCGCTCGTCCTCCTCGTCCAGGGTGTGGTAGCAGAACACCTCAAAGGCGGCGCGGTCCCGGGCCGCGAGCAGCGGGTCGATGAAGTACGCCACCGCGTGCGCGCGGAAGTCGCCCGACAGATAGCCGATGCGGAGCCGGCGCTCCGGGTCGGCGAGCCGCGCCGGCGGGATGGCGAACCGCGGCACCCCTCGCAGGAGCCGCGCCATGCATGCCCGGTGCTCCGCGAGCAGCTGTTCCGGCGTCGTGCCGGCGCGCTGGCTCAGATGGAACAGCAGCCCGGTGTTGAAGCGCCGGGTCTCGGGGCCGAGCTCGAGCGCCCGGCGATACGCGGTCTCGGCCTCGTCGTCGCGGCCGAGCGCCTGCAGCGCGAGGCCCAGGTTGTACCGGAAGTCGGCGACATCGCCGCCGCTCCGGATCGCCTCGCGGAAGTAGTCGAGGGCGGCGTCGTAGTGCATGCGGTCGAAGGCGAGCAGGCCGAGCAGGTTGAGCGCATCGGGATTGCTCGGTGCGAGCCGGAGCACGTCGAGAAAGCAGCGTTCCGCCTCCGGCATGCGCTTCGCGCGCGCATGCTCGACACCGGCCTCGAGCGCAGCCCGGACGGCCGCGATGCGGGCGTTCGGATCGCGCCGCAGCGGGTCCACGAGGCGGGCGAGCATGCCCCTCAGCATGAGGCCGGTGCCGCGGTGCGCGGGACGCCGGGAAAGACGCCGCGGGAGATCACGAAAAGGGCAAGCCCCTCCGCGGAGGGGCCTGGGGTGCGGCAATACCGGTCGTTAACGGCAGGAACCCGGCATGTAGCGCGACGGGGTCCCGGTGCAGCTCCAGGTCAGCGTGCCCGCGGTCGTGTTCACGGTCGGCGTCAGCACGACGGTGACGGCCGTGCCGACGCTCGTCGTAGCCGAGCTGCCGGTGATGGTGACCACGCCGCCGTTGGCGACCGTCGCCCCCAGGATCTTGCCGAACGGGGTGACCTGCGTCCCGACACCCATGTTGGCCGCGTCCTGGTCGGCCTGGAACTTCTCCGTGATCGCCGTGCGCGTGGCGCTGGCGGCCAGGATGAGTTCCGAAACCTTCGAGCGGATGGTGTAGTCCTGATACGCTGGCAGCGCGATCGCCGCCAGGATGCCGATGATCGCGACCACGATCATCAGTTCGATCAGCGTGAAGCCCTTCTGGATCGATTTCATGAACCTCTCCTCCTCTTGAGCCGGCGGGAACCTTATACCCGGAGCCGCCATGTCGCAAGCCGGACACGGCTCGCCTGGAGGCTACGAAAAAAGGCAAGCCCCTCCGAAGAGGGGCTTGGGGTATGGCAGAACCGCTGGTTAGCGGCAGGAACCCGGCATGTAGCGCGACGGGGTCCCGGTGCAGCTCCAGGTCAGCGTGCCCGCGGTCGAGTCCACGGTCGGCGTGAGCACGACGGTGACCGCAGTGCCGACGCTCGTCGTCGCCGAGCTGCCGGTGATGGTGACCACGCCGCCGTTGGCGACCGTCGCCCCCAGGATCTTGCCGAACGGGGTGACCTGAGTCCCGGCGCCCATGTTGGCCGCGTCCTGGTCGGCCTGGTACTTCTCCGTGATCGCCGTGCGCGTCGCGCTGGCAGCCAGGATCAGTTCCGAAACCTTCGAGCGGATGGTGTAGTCCTGATATGCCGGCAGCGCAATCGCCGCCAGGATGCCGATGATCGCGACCACGATCATCAGTT
>Ga0187894_10002509_pt1 | contig 21815 bp, 15 predicted proteins | sample GBC1701081metaG_FD_136650 | JGI IMG/M metagenome (GOLD analysis project Ga0187894, IMG submission 136650) | White microbial mat communities from a lava cave in the Kipuka Kanohina Cave System on the Island of Hawaii, USA - GBC170108-1 metaG ... | reverse complement strand
CGCTCGCGCTGATCGGCTTCGAGCGCGGCTCCGAGAACGCACCCGACGAGATCCTCGGCCTGCGCATCTTCTACTCGGTGGGCCCGATGCTGCTCTACCTCGCCGGCCTGCTGTTGATACGCGGCTATCCGATCACCGCGCAGCGCCACGCACAGCTGCGTGCGCAGCTCGCTGCGCGGGGGGCTCGCTGATTCCCTGACAAACGAGGAGGCAACCGTGGAACTGCAGGTCCCGATCACGGCGGTATACGCCGCACTTCAAGCACTCATCGGCTTCGCGCTCTCGATGCCGATCGGCCCGCTGCGCGGGAAGCTCGGCGTCTCGATCGGAGACGGCGGCAACGCCGAGCTGCTGCTGCGCATGCGCAGGCACGGCAACTGGGCGGAGAACGTGCCGCTCGCGCTGCTGCTGATGGGGCTGCTCGAGCTGAACGGCGCCGGCGCGACCTTGCTGCACGTGCTCGGCGCGACGCTGCTGATCGCGCGCATCGCGCACCCGATCGGACTGAAGCCCGATTCGGTGAACACGCCGCTTCGAATCGGGGGCGCCGTGCTCACGGGCCTCGTCACCGTCGTCTCGGCGGGCGTGCTGCTCTGGCAGGCGCTCTGAGACGTGGCGGGCAAGTTCGACTCGGTGTTTCGCCGCGGGCTCTTCGAGGGCAAGGTCGTCCTCGTTACCGGCGGCGGCACAGGGCTCGGGCGCTGCACTGCGCACGAGCTCGCGGCGTTGAGCGCGCAGGTCGTGATCGCGGCGCGCCGCCAGGAGCTGCTCGAGCAAACCGCCGCTGAGATCGCGGACGCGGGCGGCAAGTGCAGCACGCTCGCGGTGAACATCCGCGACGAGCAGCAGGTGGAGGCGATGGTGGCGGCGCTGCTCGAACGCCACGGCCGCCTCGACGGCCTCGTCAACAACGCGGGCGGACAGTTCGTCGCGCCGCTCGCCGAGATGTCGCCTAATGGATGGCGCACGGTCATCGATCTCAACCTGAACGGGACTTATTTGGTCTCGCGCGCCGCCTACCGCGCGTGGATGAAGGACCACGGCGGCTCGATCGTGAACATGCTCGCCGACATCTGGACCGGATACCCAGGCATGGGCCACATGTCGGCCGCGCGCGCGGGCATCGAGAACATGACGATGACGATGTCGCTGGAGTGGGCGCGCTCCGACGTGCGCGTGAACTGCATCGCGCCCGGCTCGATCCTGTCGAACGGGCTGCTCACCTACACGCGCGAGGTGCAGCAGCAGCTCTCCGACGAGGCAGTCCGCCAGCCCGCGGCGCGGCTCGGCACCGAGAGCGAGGTCTCCGCGGCGATCGTGTTCTTGCTCTCGCCTGCAGCTGCGTTCATCACCGGCGAGACGCTCAAGGTCGACGGCGGCGCGCAGTTCCACAAGTTCCGCCTGATCGAGCCCGGCAATCACGCCGGGCTGACGCCGTGGAACGGTTTTCATCTGACGACGGACTTCTCAGGCTCGCCCTACCAGCGCTTCGTCGATCGCAAGCAGCGCGAGTAGAAAATGCCTCCGCGCAGGGCCGCCGGCCTGGGCTTCGCGCTGCCGGTGCTCGCCGGCCCGCTGCGCGGCGCGCGCTGGCTTCCGGCGAGCGGCGGCAAGCTCGCGCGCCTCTTGCTCGGAACGTACGAGGCCGAACAGGCGCGCCGCTTCGCAGAGCGCGTGCAGCCCGGCGACGAGGTGCTCGACCTCGGCGCCGCGGTCGGCTTCTACACGCTGCTCGCCGCGCGGCGCGTCGGCGAGGCGGGCCGCGTCGTCGCGTTCGAGCCCGATGAAAGAAACCTGCGTTTCCTGCGCGCGCACGTGGCGCTGAACCGTGCGCACTGCGTGACGATCGTCCCGAGCGCGCTCTCGGACCGCCCCGGTGTCGCTCGCTTCGGAAGCGTAGGCGGGAGCGGCCGCGGCCGGCTGCACGCAGGCGGCGACGTCGAGGTCGCGGTGACCACGCTCGACGCCGCCGCCCGCGAGCTCGCGCTGCGCCCGCAGCACATCAAGCTCGACGTCGAAGGCGCCGAGCTCGACGTGCTGCACGGCGGCGAGCACTTGTTACGGAATCACGCACCCACGCTCTATCTCTCGACGCACGACCGCCAACGCCCGGGCAGCGAACGTGCCTGCCGCGAGCTGCTCGAAGCGTGGGGCTACTCGCTCACGCCAATGAGCGCCGGCGAATGGCTGTGCGAACCGGTGACGCCACCTAACAACCGCACCAGCAACCCCAAAAAGTGACGCGACCGCGCCTCGATGGCGCGGTCGCGTCACATCTCCAACACGAGTGCGCCGGGGCGTCGCACTAGCAAGAGCCGCGCGGGTCGGGCGGGGGGTCGCGGAGCGAACCCCAGGCGTGGCCGCGCGCAAGCCACAAGCCAACCGCCAACAACCCCGGACGCTTCACTGCACCGCCCTTCGCGGCCACGCGGGTGAGCGGAGGCGAACCCCCCGCCCGGCCCGCGCGGCGGACCCACGAACGAGATCTACCGAAGCTTGACCCCCGCGCGCTCAGCCTGCTTCTTCAGCTCCAGCTTCGCGATCGTGCGGCGGTGCACTTCGTCCGGCCCGTCGGCCAGGCGCAGCGTACGCATGTGAGCCCAGGTCTGCGCCAGTCCGAAGTCCTCCGTAACACCTGCCCCGCCGTGCGCCTGGATCGCGTCGTCGATGATCTGCAGCGCCATGTTCGGTGCCTTCACCTTGATCATCGCGATCTCGGCGCGCGCGACCTTGTTGCCGACCGTGTCCATCATGTACGCGGCCTTCAGCGTCAAGAGGCGCGCGCACTCGATCTCGATGCGCGCGTCGGCGATGCGCTCCTCCCACACGGAGTGCTCGTAGATCTTCTTGCCGAACGCGGTGCGACTCATCAGGCGCTGGCACATCTTCTCGAGCGCGCGCTCGGCGACGCCGATCACCCGCATGCAGTGGTGGATGCGGCCGGGCCCGAGCCGTCCCTGCGCGATCTCGAAGCCGCGGCCCTCGCCGAGCAGGATGTTGCTGGCCGGCACGCGCACGTTCGTGAAGGTCACTTCGCCGTGGCCGTGCGGCGCATCGTCGAAGCCGAACACCGGCAGATAGCGCTCGACCTTGATGCCCGGCGTGTTGCGCGGCACGACGATCTGGGATTGCTGCGCGTGCTGAGCCGCGCCGCTGTCGGTCTTGCCCATCACGATCAACACTTCGCAGCGCGGATCGAGGATGCCGCTCGTCCACCACTTGCGGCCGTTGATCACGTACTCGTTGCCTTCGCGCCGAATCTCGGTCGCGATGTTCGTCGCATCCGACGACGCGACCGCCGGCTCCGTCATCGCGAATGCCGAGCGGATCTTTCCTTCGAGCAGCGGCTCGAGCCAGCGCTTCTTCAGCTCCGGGTTCGCGTAGCGCTCGAACACCTCCATGTTGCCGGTGTCCGGCGCCGCGCAGTTGAAGACCTCGGACGCGAAGCCGACTCGCCCCATGATCTCGCAGAGCGGTGCGTACTCGAGGTTCGTGAGGCCGGCGCCGCGCTCGCTCTCGGGCAGGAACAGATTCCAGAGCCCAGCAGCCTTGGCCTTCGCTTTGAGCTCTTCCATCAGCGGCGGAATCTGCCAGCGGTCCGGCAGCGCCTCGTGCTGCTCGTAGAACTTCTTCTCGTTCGGGTAGATGTGCTGATCCATGAAGCCCTGCAATTGCTTCATGAGGTATTGGGTCTTGTCGGTGTACTCGAAATGCATCGGAGCCCTCTCCGTTCTTGGGTTGTGTTCGCAAGACGGTACTACGAAGCGCGCGGCGAGCGCATCGGGCCGCCGCAGATGCAGCTCAGGCGGCGAGCCACTTCGCACACGCGAGCTTCCCTAACACTTCGTCGAGCGCGGGCGTCCGCGCACCCGCGTGGCGGGCGCGCAGCGCCGCCAGCGACCTCGCGTGGTACTTCTGCGGCTTCTGCGTCCACTTGCCGGACGCGAGCTCCACCGAGAACTCCTCGGCGTTTCCAGCGATCGCGCGCGCGTTCGCGTCGCTCCAGGGCAGAAAGAGGCCGCCGATCTGCTGCGAGAGGATCGGCGCGAGCGTCGGCTCGAGCGAAGCCCAGGCCTCGAACGCGCCGTGCGCCTTCGGATCGAGCATGCGCTGCACGTACGCGGCCACGCGCGGCGCGCGCTCGCGCATCCACGCGCCCGCGGTCGGATCGGTCCGGCATTCGTAGAGCTGCGGCCAAACGCCGAAGTCCGCGAAGCCCGGCCGCGCCCCCAACAAGTAGGGGCGCGAAGCGAGGTGGGCGTCGAGCAGCGCCAGCGTGTCGTGATACGACTGCTCGATCTGCGGCGCCGTCGTCGCGTTCGAGCCGACGAACCAGACGCGCTCCACCATGCGCTCCTTCACCAGCGCCGTCGCTTTGGCGAGCGCGTCGCCGCTCGCCCCGCCCGTCATGTCGCGCGCGATGCGCTCGGCCGCCGAGTCCTGATCCGCCGGCCGCGCCCAGCGCAGATGGAACATCCACTTGTTGCCCCACTCGTCGCCCCATTCCTCGAGCAGCGCGGAGAGGAACGCGAGCACCGGCTCGCTCGGGTGAATCGCGGGCTGCGGGAACTTTTCCTCGATCGCTTCGAGAATCGGCGTCGAGTCTTGCAACGCCTTCTCTTGGGGCGTCACGACGAGCGGGATCAGCGGCAGCTTCGCGTGTTTCGCGTATTCGGCCTGGTTCGCCGGCCCGCGCACGAGCCACTCGTGGGCGATGCCCTTGTACCGGAAATACGAACGCACCTTCACCGAATAGGGAGACATCTCCGAGCCGAAGATCCGGAATTTCGTGCTCATCGAACCTCCAGAGTTCGAGAGAATGCGCGCACCGGATTCGGGCGCGCCGGCCCAGTATGCCATCATGCTGCGCCGCTGCGTTCCGTCGCAGCTCGGCGCGAGGAGGTTCCGATGGACGAGCCCACGGCGCGGCCCGCGCTTCCCTCCGGCCTCGTCGCGTTCGTAAAGCGCGACTGCCCGACCTGCGTGCTGGTCGCGCCGGTGCTCGCGGAGATCGCCGCGAAGATGAAGCTCACCGTCTACACGCAGGACGACCTCACGTTCCCGGAAGGTCTCTCGCCGCAGGACGACAGCTCGCTCGCGCGCTCCTGGCACTGGCAGATCGAGGCGGTGCCGAGCTTGTTACGGGTGGAAGACGGCGAGGAGACGGGCCGCATCGTCGGCTGGCAGCGCCGCGAGTGGGAGGAATTCTCCGGTGTGCGCGGGCTCGGCGCCGGGCTGCCGGAATGGCGCCCGGGCTGCGGCTCGCTCTCGGTGGACCCCTACCGCGTCGACGCGCTGCGCGTCCGCTTCTCCCGCAGCAAGCTTCACGCGCGCCGCACCGAGCTCGCCGCGCTCGAAGACGAGATGGAGGCGGCGTTCGCGAAGGGGTGGACGGACGGGCTGCCGATCGTTCCGCCGACCGAAGCGCGCGTGCTCGCGATGCTGGAGGGCACGAAGCGCGCGCCGCAGGACGTCGTCGCGAACGTGCCGCCGGATCTCGTGCCGTGCACGGTCGAGAAAGTCGCGATCAATGCGGTGATGGCGGGCTGCAAGCCCGAATACCTGCCCGTCGTGATCGCCGCGCTCGAGGCCGCGTGCACCGACCAGTTCAACATTCACGGCGTGCTCGCGACGACGATGCCGGTGGGCCCGGTGCTGATCGTCAACGGCCCGATCCGTCGCGCGCTCGGCATGAACTCGGGCAAGAACGTGTTCGGCCAAGGCAACCGCGCGAATCTCGCGATCGGCCGCGCGCTGCAGCTCGTGATTCGCAACGTCGGCGGCGGGCGGCCCGGCGAAGTCGACCGCGCCACCTTCGGCAATCCGGGCAAGCTCTCGTTCTGCTTCGCGGAAGACGAGGAGGGCTCGCCGTGGGGCCCCCTCTCCGCGGATCTGGGGGCGCCGCCCGGTGCGAACACCGTGACGCTCTTTCCCGGCGAGGGGCCGCGCAGCATCGTCGACCAGCTCTCGCGCGATCCGGAATCGCTCGCCAGAACGTTCGCGCTCTGCCTTCGCGCCGTGCATCACCCGAAGCTGGTGCTCGCGTTCGACGCGATCCTCGCGATCGGGCCGGAGCACGCACGCGTGTTTCGCGAAGCCGGCTGGACGAAGGCGCAGCTGCTGCAGCGCCTCCACGAGCTCTGCCGCTATCCGGGCCGCGAGCTGGCGCGCGGCGCGCAGGGCATCGCCGAGGGGCTCCCGCTCAGTGGCGCGGCGCTCGAGGGCGAGCTGCCCAAATTTCGCCCTAACAACGGCATCTTGATCGTGCACTGCGGCGGCGGCGCCGGGCTGTTCTCGGCGGTGATCGGTGGCTGGGCGAACGGAGCGACGGGCTCGACGCCGGTCTGGAGAGAGATCCGATGACGCGCGAAAGCCGGCGATGATCGAGCTCCACTCTTGGCCGACGCCGAACGGCTGGAAGATCTCGATCGCGCTCGAAGAGATGGAGCTCGCGTACCAGACGCATTGGATCAACATCGGGCGCGGCGAGCAGTTCGAGCCGGAGTTTCTCGCGATCAGCCCTAACAATCGGATCCCGGCGATCGTCGATCGCAGCGTCGCGCCGCCGATCGCGGTGTTCGAGACCGGCGCGATCCTCGTCTACCTCGCCGAGAAGACCGGGCGTTTCTTGCCCGCGGACGTGCGCGGGCGCAGCGAGGTGCTGCAGTGGCTGTTCTGGCAGGTCGGCGGCCTCGGCCCGATGCTGGGCCAGCACGGGCACTTCAAGCTGTACGCGCAGCAGAAGATCCCGTACGCGATCGAGCGCTACGAGAGCGAAGCGAAGCGGCTCTACGGCGTGATGGATCGGCGGCTCGCGGAGCGCGAGTGCCTCGCCGGTGATTATTCGATCGCGGACATGGCGGCCTGGCCGTGGGTCGTCACCTACAAGGCGCAGGGCATCGAGCTCGCCGAGTTCCCGAACGTGCGCCGCTGGTACGACGCGCTCAAGCAGCGGCCGGCGCTGCAGCGCGGCTTCGCGTTCGGCAAGGAGCTGCGCCAAATCGTCGCGCAGGGGCCGGACGAGGAGAGCCGCAAGCACTTGTTCGGGCAGCGCTGAGCGGTCCTTCGCGGCGACGCGGCTGTCAGCGCGGGAGAGCCTGCTCCGCGGGCTGCGATTGTCTCTCGATGCGACGCAGCACGTAGACGCGCTCTTCGCCGAACGGAAGCCAGCGCATGTACGCCTGCTGCGCGTGCTGCGCGTAGCCCGGCTGCGAGGGCGCGTAGCTGGCGACGAACTCGTCGTCCCAGACGAAGTCGTCCTTCGGCGCGCGCTCGTAAGGATCGAAGTCGTCGAACCAGCCGTTGTACTCGATTCCGCCGACGACGACGCGCTCGCCGTAGCCCTGTGCGCGCAGCTCCTGCAACAGCGCCCATTTGGCTTCACTGCGCACCAGGTAGTCGCGCGTACCGACGAAGCTGAACAGCACGAACAGCGCGAGCGCTGCGAGGCTGGCCACGCGGCGCCAGCGCGGAGCGTCCGGTTCACGCTTGCTCGCGGCAGCCAGAAGCGCGACGCCGAGCGGCGCGACCAGCGTGAACACGTAGCGGTCGAAGAATGGCGGGCGCGCGAGATGCGGCAGCAGGAACCCGGCCGAGAACGCCAGCAGCAGCAACAAATCAGCGCGGCGCAGCGTTTCGCGCAGGCGAGGCAGCGTACGCGCCAGGAAGAATGCAATCGCCTGCGCGCCGGCGGCGGCGCCGAGCGCGGTCAACGCCCACCAGAGCCAGCGCGGCGCATGCGGCAGGTGCTCGTGCCCGCCGATCGTCAGCGGGCCGAGGCCGAGATCGCGCACAATGTTGTAGGTGGGCGGCAGCGCCAGATCGAGCCGCAGCATCAGAAAGGTCGCCAGCGCGATGCCGAGCGCGGAAGCTGCGAGGCGCAGTCGCAGCGGCGCCGCAGCGCGCAGCGTCAACGGCAGCAAGAACCAGCCCAGCGCAACCAGCGTGGCCACGCCGTGCTTCAGCAGATGGAACGGGATCGCGGGCTGCGCCGCCGCGATGAACTTCGACGCATCGCGTACGGAATACAGGCGCGACCAGCGGCCGCCCGTCGCGAACAGCCATTCCTCGGCGCGCAGGTACACGAAGCCGACGGCGCCCACGCACAGCGCGGCGGCGAGCCACGCGCGCCAGGCGAGCGGGCGAGCGAGCACCGCAGCGACGGCGAACGCGGCGGGCAACACGAGCGCCGTCTGGCGCGAGAGCGTCGCGGCGATCGCGAGCGCAGTCCCCGCTATCAGCGCGATCCAGCTGCCGCTGCGCAGGTGATCGCCGAGGAAGACGAGGCTCCATAGACAGAGCGCGATGAATGGAACGTCCGTCATGAACGTGAACGCGAGGTGCACGTGCACCGGATTGAACGCGAACGTTGCCGCGAGCAGCGCTGCGCCTGCAGTCGCGACGCCCGTTCGCCGCGCGAGCGTGAAGGCGCCGGCGAGCCCGAACGCGCCGGCCACGAGGCTCGACCAGCGCAGCGCCTGGAACGTGAAGCCGAAGACCTGCGTGAACAGCGCGCCCCAAGCCGTGTGCGTGATCGCGGGCACCCAGGTCCACGACGGCCGCCGGAACTCGCCCGTTTCGAGCAGCGTGCGCACGGTTTGTGCGTAGGCCCAGTCGTCGTTCAGCGGGATCGGCGCGCCGGTGCCGAGCAAGAGCGGCAGCGCGAACCAGCCCGCGAGCAGCAGCGCGAGCGCAGTCCAGTCTCTCGATTCGAATCGCGTGGAGCTGCGGGGTTCCGAGTTCACTTCCTTGCCAGCGTTTCGTGCGGCTACTTCACGTAGCCGAGCGTCTCGAGGTTCCTGCGCGTCTCTTCGTCGATGCCCTCGAAGCCCGCGCTCTGGATGGGTGCAGCCTCGTCGGCAAAACGGAACGCGGAGCCTCGCTGTTCGGACAGCCGCTGCTCGAGCCGCTGCGTCATCTCGGCGACGCGCGCCGGCTCCCGCCCGGCCAGATTCGTCGTCTCATTCGGATCGCTGCGCAGGTCGTAGAGCTCGTGCGCGCCGTTCGACGCCCAGATCAGCTTCCAACCATCGGCGCCGCGCAACGCGCGCAGCCGGCGCAGATGGCGCGCGAGGCGCCCGTGCGCGGCCACCAGATCCGCGGGCTTGATCACCGAGAGCACCTGGTTCGGGAAGTAGTACTCGTGCGTCAGCTCGCCACGCGGCGCCGGCGCTGCGAGCAGGTTCTGGCCCTCGGCCCCGGCCCGCTCGTGCGCGATGCCCGCGGCGGCGAGCGCCGTCGCGAACACGTCGACGCTCGTCGCAACGCGCGTGTCGACCGCGCCGCGGGCCGCGCCGGCACCTAACAGCACGAGCGGCACGTGCAGCAGCGAGTCGTACAGATTGAAGACGTGATCGAGGTGCAGGTGATCGCCGAGATTCTCGCCGTGGTCGGAGGTGATGATCACGAGCGTGTCATCGAGCCGGCCGGCGCGCTCGAGGCTCGCGATCAGGCCGTCGAGGTCGAGCGCCAGCTTCTCGAGCTCGCCGTCGTAGAGGTCGGCGAGCTCCTGGAAGTCGAGCGTGCCGAGCGCGGATTTCCCGGTGTAGTAGTGCTGCCAGCTCTGGTCGACGGGGCGCCGCGGAAACGCGCCGTAGCTGCGGTCGTGCGGCGGCGGCGGCTCGTACGGCGAGTGCGCGTCGATGTAATTGACGAATGCGAAGAAGCGCTCGTCGCCCTCGAGGCCGGCGAGAAAGCGCTCGAGCACGACGTTGTTTGCGTGCTCGCTGCCGCGCGTCGCGGCGACGACGTCGCGCCGCCAGGTCGGCAGGAACTGCGCGAAGCCGCGATCGAGCCGGCTGTGCGGGCCGACGACCGCGTTGCCCACCGCGGCGAACGTCCGGTAGCCGCGGCTCAGCAGGATCTCCGCGAGCGTCTGGCTGCAGGTCAGCGCGACGTTCTCCTGCGTCGCACCGTGCGCGATCGGCGCACGGCCGGTGAACAGCGAAGCGTGCGACGGCAGCGTCCAAGGCGCCGCGCTGTAGGCATTAGGGAAACGCACGCCGCGCGCGCCGAGCGCCTCGAGCTGCGGCATCGTGTTGCGCGCGTAGCCGCCGCTCGCGAGGTGGCGCGCGGCGACGGTGTCGAGCACGACCAGCAGCACGCTCTTCGCATTCGGCGCGTGCGCGCGCTCGCGTGCAATCGGCAGCGCGATCGCCGTGGCCGCGAACATGCCGAGCGCGAGTGCAGCGATTCGAACCCGCTCGGGCCGTTTGCGCACGATGAAGAAGCGCAGTGCGGAGAGCAGCGCCGCGAGGCCGGCACAGGCGAGCAGCGCCTCGTTCGGCTGCGTCGTCGCATAGGCGCTCGCGCGCGCGAGCGCGTCGCCAAGCGGCGGCAGCACGCGTTGAACCGCCGCGACGATCGTGTCGTGCGCCAGCGCGAGCGCGGCGAGCGCACCTCCGGAGAGCGCGAGCGCGAACAAGAACGCGATGCCGCGCAGGCGCGCCAGCAATGCCAGGCCGACGCGGACAGCCAACGCCATCGCGATGCCGATCGGCGCGAACGCGAGCCAGCGGTCCGCCAGCGCGAAGCCGAAGAAATGCGGCAGCGCTGCCGGATCGCAGAGCGCGGCGCGCTCCCAGCTGCGTGCGAGCACGAACGCCGCAGCGCCGGCCGCGAGCGCGCCGTCCCCTAACCCGTTGAGCAGCGGGCGCCACAGCTTCATCGCGCGCCCGCGAGCGCGTACACCGCGACGAAGCCGGAAGCGAAGCGGGGCGGGCCGTAGTGCGCGGTCAGCGTTTGCGCGAGCAGCTCGTCGTCGGCAGCGTGCGTCAGCAAGTAGACCGGTCGCCCGAGCTCGGTGAGCGCAGCGCGGCCCTCTGCGCTCGCCGCGACGCCAGCCGTGAGTGCGGCGGCGAGCTGAGTGCGCGCAGCGAATCCGGCGTGCGGCGTCGTCAGGTAGCTCGGCTGATCGACGAACAGCGCGCGGCCCGTGAAGGCCGGCAGCTCGGAGACGTTCGTCGCCATCTTGACCGGACGCGCGGGGTCGACGACGAACACCGCTTCGCGCGGCGTTTCGCTGCGGATCCAGCGATAGAGCTGTGCGAGCGCGTCCTCGGCGGGCGTTCGCACGAGCGCACCGCCCTCGCTGGCGATCGGCAGCGCCGGCCGGCCTGCGAAGCTCGCGAGCGTGCAGAGCGTCGTCGGCAGGAACACTGCGACCAAAGCGAAGCCCGCGCGCGACGAGAGGCCGCGCGTCGCCGCGAAGCCGAGCGCCGGGACGGCGAGCAGCACGCCGGCGACGTTCGCGAGGTTGTGCTCGTTCCCCTCTGCGAGCCCGATCACCGGAACCGCGAGTGCGAGCGCGAAGCCCCCTGCCGCCAACGCCGCGAGCTTCGCGCGCAACGCAACCGGCGCGCGCAGCATGCCGTACGCCGCGAGCGGAACGAGCACGCAGAAGCTCGCCGCCATCGAGGCCGCCTTGATCGCGAGCGCCCGCGGCGTGCTCAGCGCCGCCGGCTCACCGGCAACCGCCGCAAACAGCTGGATGTACGTGGGCATCGCGAGCAGCGCGCCCGCGAGCGCCGCTGCACCCGCTGCGAGCCCCGCGTCGCCTCCGCCGGCAAGCGCTGCGCGGAGCCGGGGGATGCGCGAAGCGAGCGCGAGCAAGCAGGCGCCGACGAACAGTGCAGCCGCGCCGGCGAGCCCGATCAACGGGTTCAGCGCCGCGCTGAGCGCCGCGAGCGCCGCGCAGCCCGCGAGCGTGCGCGCTCGCGGCCGCGCCAGGAACAGCGCGGCGAGCGGAATCAGCAGCGCGAGCGCCGGGCCGCGCGACGAATTATCGAGGAACCACGGGAGGTTCTGGCCGCGCCGCCAATCCGCGGAGACGTGCAGCGCGCCGAGCAGCGGGTGCGTCATGAACAGGTCCGCCGACTCGTTGCTCACGAACACCGTCTCGACCGGCTCGGGCGCGAACTCGAGCAGCGGAATGCCTTGGCGCACCGCCTTCGCGACCGCGATCGCGGGGCCGGCGGGGTTGAGCCCTGCGAGCGCGAGCCAACCGACCCATGCACCAGCCGCCGCCGAGCCGAAGTGCCGCGCGCCGAGCCGCAGCGCCGAGAACATCAGCAGCGCGAGGCTCGCGAGCGTGAGCGCGGCGAGCGCGTGCAGCGCGTCGACGCCCGGTAGCCACGCGAGCACCGCCGCGAGCGCCTGATGCACCCAGTAGTACGGGAGCGGCTCGCCCGCGAAGAACGGGTTCTCGGGCGGTAGCTGCGCGAGCGAGAGGTGCTCCGCGATCCCTGCATGCACGAACCCATGCCACGAGACCAGGGTGCGCGGGCTCGCGAGCAATAGCGCCGCGGCCACAGCGACCGGCGCTGCCGCAAGCAGCCGCGCGTCTGCGCCGCTCGCGAACTTGGCTCGCTCCGCGTCGTTCAAGCTCCCCCCGCCCCGGCGCAGGACGAGAGCACAAGTTCTCGGCGCCGGAAAGCAGCGCGCCCCCAGCGCGGTTTAGGCGTTGGGGGCGCGAGCGAAGAAGTGGAGCTCGGCCGCTAGCGGCCCCAGTTGAAGCCGAGGCGGACGCCATAGGTGCGCGGCTGCAGCAGTCCGAAGCCCTGCGCCGTGCCCGTCAGCGCCACCACGATCCCGCGTGGGTAGACGTAGTTGTCTTCCAGGTTCTCGCCGAAGGCCTCGACCCAATAGCGGTTCTCGGGCTCTTCCCAGCGAACGCGGAGGTCGGTCTTGGTGTAGGAGTCGACCCGGTCCACCAACGGGTTGTTCTGTGGACGGCGCCAGCCGTCGTCGGTCCACGAAAACTCGAGCGTCGGGCGGATCCTGCCGGCCGTGCCGAGGTCGAACTGGTAGGACGCCATCGTCGAGATCTTCCATTCCGGGGAGTCTTCGAGCCGGTTGCCGGCGAGATCGACACCGCCGTTCGGGTCGCCGACGCATGCGGGATCGACCGGGGGGGGATTCAGCGCGTCCAAGGGCTCGTCGGCGCAGAACTCGTCGAACTCCGCCTGTAGCCAGCCAATCGCCACCCGCGTGTCGAGGTTCTCGATCAGGCGCGCGTCGAAGGTGGCCTCCACTCCCCAGACCGTCGCCTCATCTGCATTGATGTTCACGATCTGCACGACCTTGATCACGGGAACTTGGAGCTTCGTGTAGTCGTAATGGAACGCTGCGAAGTTCGCGTTGAGCCGACCGTCGAGCCACGACGTCTTCGCGCCGATCTCCGTGGCGATGATGACCTCGGGATCGACCGAGTTGATGAGGAAACCGGGGCCGCCCGGGGTCGGGTCGGGCAGGAGCTGCACGAATCCCGCCTTGTACCCGCGCGCCCACTTTGCGTAGACCATCTGGTCGTCGTCGATGAACCACTTGATACCGGCGTCGAGCGTCGTCTCGCGCCAGGTGATCGTCGGCGAGTTGAAGTCCGTCGACGGAGTCAGAGGCGTCGGATTGCTTATCTCGTGACGCTGGAACTCGTCGTGATTCCAGCGCGCGCCGAGGAAGATCTCGATCGGCTCGATCGGCTTCAGCGTCACGTTCGCGAAGGGCGCGTAGCCCCTGTCCTTCTGAGTCAGAGAGGCGCCGGAGACGGTCAGCGGCGTGAGGGTGTTGCGCACCTGATCGGTGAGGTTCTTTACGTAGAAGAACCCGAGCGTCCAATTCAGCCACGAGTCGTTGTTCGACTGGAACCGAATCTCGAAGGTGCGTTTCGTCTCCGGAATCTGTGAGCTCTCGGTGTCGAGCGCCTCGTAGCTGGTTGCGTCCGAGTCGCTGAGCCCCTCGTTTTCGATCGAGCCGTAACCGCCGAGCACGAACAGATCGACGTCACCGAACAGCGGCAGGCCTTCGAAGTTGTATTCGATCTGCGCGTCCACGGACCAGGTTTCGAGGTCGCCCGAACCGAGCTGGGCCAGCCGCGAATAGCTGTGGCCTTGATTTGTCAGGAACTCTGCGGCCGGAACGGGCGTGAAGAACACCGGATCGCGCACGAGCGGAATGCCGAGCAGAAGCCCCTCGATGAAGGGTTCGCCCAGGCAGGGTGGAACTCCGCCGGTCGACACGCAGGTGGGAAGGCCGACCGCGATCTGAGCAAACGAGTCCTTGAACGCACGCAGCCCGCTCGCCCAGTCGAACGGGAGGTTCAGGCCGGGCCCCAGCGGAAGAACGCCGACCGGTCGCGTTCCGTTGGGCAGCAGCGAGACGCCGCCCGCGTAGCGATCGGTCGAGTTCAAGTACCAGCCGCGCACGTCGATCGCGAGATTCTCGATCGGCTCGGAGCGAAACGAGAGGCGCGTGTACCAGTTGTTGGTGGAGCCGAAGCCTTCGCGCTCCGTGCCGGCCACGTTTCGCGCGGCTCCGTCGGCGACTTCGCGCGTCACGACGAAGCGCGCGTTCAGCAGCTCGCTGTCCTCGCCCGAGAGGGGGATGTTGACGACGCTGCGCACCTGATAGTTGTCGAAGCGCGGCGCCCAGGTGACGTCGCCGTTCACGCCCCAGCTCGACTCGGGCTTGCGCCACTGCAGGTCGATCGCGCCGCCGTTGGCGTTGCGGCCGTAGAGGGTTCCGGAGGGCCCGAGCGCCACGGCGACGTTCTGCAGGTCGTAGAACTGCCCAACGTAGGTGAGCGAGTTGAACTGGTAGACGCCGTTGATGTGGTAGGCGACCGGGGACTGCGAGTCGAACGCGGCGCGCGCGACGCCGCGGATCGAGAGGTCCGTGTCCTCGCTCTTCACCTGCACGTTCGGGAGCAGGCTGATCAGGTCGCCGACGTTCTCGATGTTCGCGTTCTGGATGGTCTCGTCGCCGAACGCCGCGATCGAGCCGCCGATATCCTGCACCGACTCCTCGCGCTTCGTGATCGTGACGACGATCTCTTCGATCTCGGACGTCGACGCGGCGGTCGGCGCTGGCTCCGGCGTCGGCGCGGGGTCCGCTGCGGGCGCGGGCTTTGGTGCCGGGGTGGGCGCTTCCTCTTGGGCGAGCGCAGCCGTCATCCAGAGCAGGAAGCTGGCCGCCAGCACGAGTCGAAGCTGAACCATCTGTGCCCCTCCGTTCACCCGGCGACGACGCGCCCGCCGCGTGTTGGAAACGGCACTCTCTCCCGACGCGCTCGCCGGGGTCAAGTAAAAAAGTGGAACATGTTCTATGGCGCTCTGGTGCGTCCGACTGAGCGCGGTGGCGTCCGAAGTGGCCGCTCTCGGTCGCGGCGGGGCAGCGGGCGTGCCACCGTCGGCGGCATGACAAGCGCCCCGAGCGAGACGCCCGTCATCCTCGAAGCCGCAATCAATGGCGGCACGACGCCTGAGAAGAACCCGCATGTGCCGCGGACACACGCGGAGATCGCGCGCGACGCGCTGCGCTGCTTCGAGCTCGGCGCCGCGATCGTTCACGCGCATAACTCCAGCTACACGCTCGTCGGCGACGCAGCCGCGCAGGACTACCTCGCGGCGTGGCGCGGCGTGCTGGCCGCGAAGCCCGAGGCGCTCTGGTACCCGACGCTCACTGCGGGCCGCGGCATGGCCGCGATGCTCGCGCACCTGGAGGCGATCCGGCGCGAGATCTCGCTGCGAATCGCGGGCTGGGATCCGGGCTCGACGAATCTCGGCGGGCCCGGCCCGGACGGATTGCCCGCGGGCGTCGTCTACGGCGTCTCGTACGACGACGTGAAATATGGCTTCGCGTTCTGTGAGCGCTTAGGGATGGGCGCGAGCCTCGGCATCTACGAGCCGGGCTCGCTGCGCACGACGCTCGCGTACTGGCGCGCAGGCAAGCTTCCGCGCGGCACGCTCGTGAAGCTCTACTTCGGCGGCGAGTACGGGCTGTTCGCGACGCAGCCAGGCGTCAGCTTCGGGCTGCCGCCGACGCTGCAAGCACTGGGCGCGTACCTCGAGATGCTCGAAGGCACCGGCCTGCCGTGGAGCGTCTCGGTGTGGGGCGGCGACCTGATGGCGACGCCGATCGCGCGCGCCGCGCTCGAGCGCGGCGGCCACCTGCACGTCGGGATCGAGGAGTTCTACTCGCGCGAGCGCTCGCCGACGAACGAAGAGCTCGTGCGCGAGGCCGCCGAGCTGTGCGCGAAGGTCGGCCGCCCGCTCGCGTCGTGCAGCGACGCCGCCACGCTGCTCGGGCTCCCCTGATCGCCGCGCCGCGCCGCGCCGCAAGTCACCAAGCGGGGACGTTCATACGTACCGGTGACTTTGGGGACACTCCTTTCACCGAAAGTGCACGCAGGGCTGGCACCGAAGTCACCAGCAAGTATGAACGTCCCCGGCTGGTGACTTATGCGCTTGTCGTCGGCTCGGCGGCGGCGGGCTGGCTGCTGCGCGCGCCGAGCCGCTCGTTGCCGCGCGTGCGCGTCTTCCCGCTCGCGAACATCATCACGTCCTCGAGCACCAGATACATGCACGGCAGCAGCACGAGCGTGATCACTGCGCTCGAGAGCACGCCGAACGCCAGCGTGATCGCGAGCGGGATCGTCATGCGTGCGGCCATCGCGGTGTCGAACATCATCGGGATCAGCCCGACGAAGGTGGTGATCTCGGTCAAGAAGATCGCGCGGATGCGCGAGACCGCGGCCTCGCGCGCGGCGTCTGCGAGGCGCAGGCCGGCGGCGCGCAGCGCGTTCACCTGATCGACCAGCACCAGGCTCGAATTCACGACGATGCCGGAGAGCGCGACCAGGCCGATCACCGAGTACATCGAGAGATCGAACCCTAACAACAGGTGGCCCAGCGCTGCGCCGACCACGCCGAACGGGATGATGCTCATGATGATGATCGGCTGCGTGTAGCTGCGCAGCGGCATCGCGAGCAGCGCATAGATCGCGAGCAACGCGAACAGCTGGCCGCGGATCATCGCGCTCAGGAAGTCGCGCTGCTCGGCTTGCTGTCCCGCGAACCCGAACGTCACGCCTGGAAAGCGCTGCGCGAGCTCCGGCAGCGCGGTCTCCCGCAGGTCCGCGATGATCGCGTTCGCATTGCCGAGCGCGACGTCGACGTCGGCGGTCACCGCGACGACGCGTGCGCGGTCGACGCGCTGGATCGCCGCATAGCCGGTGCCCAGGTCGGTGCGCGCGACGCTCGCAAACGGCAGCGCCGCGCCGCCTTCGCTGCGAATCCGCAGCGCCTCGAGATCGCCGAGCGCGCGGCGCTCCTCCGCCGGGTAGCGCACGACGACGCTCACCTCCTCTCGCCCGCGTTGCACGCGCTGCACTTCCTCGCCCCAGAACGCTTGGCGCACCTGACGCGCCACGTCGGCAAGCGAAATCCCTAATGACTCGGCCGATGGCAGCAGATCGAAGCCGAGCTCCTGTTTGCCGGCGCGGAACGAATCCGCCGCGTCGAACACTCCCGGGTATTCGCCGATCTCCCGCTCCAGCCAGGCGGCGGCGTCGCGCAGCTGCGCGAGATCGCTGCCGCGCAGCTCGATCTCGATCGGCTTGCCGCTGTTCACCATCGTGTTCTGGAACGAGAGCTCGGCGACGCCGGCGATCGGCGGCAGCGCCGCGCGCCAGCGACGCTGCATCTCGGAGGTGGAGATGTCGCGGACGTCGGCCGCAACCATCTCGACCTGCAGCTCGCCCAGATGCCCGCCCGAGCCGGCCGACGTGCCGCCGTTCGGCATCGACGCCTGGAAATCCCGGAACGGCTGCTCGCCGACGCTGGTGAGCACGTGCGTGAAGATGCTGCCGTGCGCGAGATCGCGTTCGGCATCGGCTGCGCGGCGCACCTCGAGCGCGGCCTCTTCGATCGTGCGCAGCGCGGCTGCCGTCACGTGCGCCGGCGTGCCGGGCTGCATCGTCAGATCCGCGATGATCACGTCGCCATCGACCGGCTCCTGGAACGTGAAGCGCAGCCAGCCGCCGGCGATCAGCGCCCCGGTGACCATCAGCGAGGCCACGCCGCACGCGATCGCGAAGTACCGCCACTCGAGCGCGCGCGCGAGAAACGGCGCGAACACGCGCTGCACCCACGCGTCGAAGCCGCCCGAGACGCGATCCTGCACCACGCGCCAGCGCCGTGAGGCCTCGCTGTGGGGCGGCGCGTCGACCGGGCCGCCCGTCGCCAGATGCGCGGGCAGGATCAGCAGCGATTCGATCAGCGAGAACAAAAGGCTCGCGATCACGACGATCGGCAGGCTGCGCGTCAGCTTTCCCATCGAGCCGGGCACCGCGAGCATCGGCGCGAACGCGGCCACCGTCGTCAGCACGCCGAAGATCACCGGAATCGCGAGCCCGCGCGCGCCGCGAATCGCGCCCTCGAGCTTGCTGCCCGAGCGCCTCTGCTCGACGTAGGTGTTCTCGCCGACCACGATCGCGTCATCGACGAGGATGCCGAGCACGAGCACGAGCCCCATCAGCGAGATCCAGTTGATCGAGACGCCGAGCAGCGGCAGCAAGGCGAAGGTTCCGAGCAGCGCCGTCGGCACGCCCCAGGCGACCCAGGCCGCGAGCCGAAGACGCAGGAACAGCGCGAGCACGACGACGACCATCAGCGCGCCGGACCACGCGTTGCTCTTCATCGAGCCGAGGCGCTCGGCGAGAATCGCGGACATGTCCTGCCAGACGACCATCTCGACGCCTGGCGGCAGCGCTGGGCGCGCGCGTTCAACGTACGCGCGCGCGGCCTCGGCAACGTCGATCACGCGCTGATCGCCGACGCGCGAAACTTGGATCAGCGCCGCCGGTTTCCCGTCGAAGCGCGCGCCCTGATCGCTCTCCGCGAAGCCGTCGACGACGTGCGCGACGTCGCCGAGCGTCAGCCGCGTGCCGTTCCGCTGGACCAGCACCGGAATCCGAGCGAACGCCTCGCCGTCGCGCGCCTTGCCCTGTGCCCGTAACAAGATCTCGCCGGCCTCCGCGTGCACGACGCCGGCCGGCAGATCGAGCGAGCCGCGCCGCACGGCGGCCGCGACCTGATCGAAGCTGAGCCCGTGCCGCTCGAGCGCGGCCTCCGAGACCTCGATCGCGATCTCGTACCGGCGCACCGCAGCGAGCGAGACTTCCGAGATCTCGGGCAGCGCCGAGAGCTCGTCGCGCGCGTGGCTCGCGACCTCTTTGAGCGCGCGCTCGTCGACGTCGCCGTAGACCGCGACCGAGAGCACCTGCCGCGGCAGCTCGGCCTGCGAGACGATCGGACGCTCCGCTTCTTCAGGCAGCTCGAGCGCGTCGACGCGCGCGCGGATGTCGGCGAGCCGGAGCGCGACGTCCTCGCCGCTCATCAACTCCACCGCGATCGCCGCCACTCCCTCGGATGCGGTAGAGCGGACGCGCTTCAGACCGGCGAGGCCCTGCAGCGTCTCCTCGACGGGCACGCACACGCCCTCTTCCACCTCGACCGGCGACGCGCCCGGATACGGCACCGAGATCGTCACGACGTCGAGATCGACGTCGGGAAACATCTCCTGGCGCAGGCTCGGCGCCGCGAGCAATCCGCCGACGATCATCAGCGCCATCAGCAGGTTCGCCGCGACCGGATTGCGCGCGAACCACGCGATCGGGCCGCTCATGGGCGCGGGCTCGGGATCCTGGGCGGCTCGGGGACCTCGGCCGCTGCCACGCCGGCAGACGCCTCGGCCGGAGCTGCGGCCGTTTCTGCGAGCACCTGCGTTCCGGGCGCGAGCGCGGCGGGTGCCCGCGCACAGATGCGCTCGCCCGCGGCGAGGCCGCCGGAGACCCAGGCGAAGTCGTCGTCGACGCGATGCAGCTCGACTGCGCGCAGTGCAAGCTGATCCTGCGCGTCGACGACTACTACGAAGCGCTCGTTGGGGCGCGCGGCAGTTCCGGTAGCGAGCGCCAAGCGCTCGTTGGGGCGCGCGGCAGTTCCGGTAGCGAGCGCCAAGCGCTCGTTGGGGCGCGCGGCGGATCCTGCAGCGAGCGCAGCGGAGTCATCCATCAGCGCCGCGCGCGGCAGCCGGACGAGGTTTGGCGCCTCGCGGCCCTCGATCTCGGCCTCGACGAACGCGCCCATCGCCAGATCCGCGCGCTCCGCCGCTGGCGCCTCGACGCGCGCGATCACGCTCAGCATGCGCGTGCGCGGGTCGAGGCCGCCGCTGGCGCCGATCAGCCGTGCCGCGAGCTCGCGCGGCACGCCGCCGATCGTCGCGCGCAGCGTGACGCGCGGGCCCGGATCGCGCGCACGCTTCGGCAGCTCGATGAACGCCGCATCCTCGGCGCGCAGCGCGAGCTTCACTTCGGTGTCGCCGCCGCGATAGACGCGCGCGATCGGAGTGCCGGCCGCGAGATACTGCCCGAGCGCGACCCTGCGCTCGCGCACGCGGCCCTCGAACGGCGCGCGCACGCTCGTGCGAGCGAGCGCGAGCTCGGCCTGCGCGAGCGCGGCTCGCGCGTCGCTGATGTTCGCTTCGCGCACCTGGACGGTGCCGGTGGTCTGTTCGTGCGCCGCGGGGCTCGCGGCGCCCGCGTCGAAGAGCGCCTGACTGCGCAGCTCCGCCGCTCGCGCGAGCGAGAGCTCGCTCTCGGCGCGCTGCACGGCGGCGCGCGCGCGCTGCGCGGCGATCTCGTAGTCGTCACCCGCGATGCGAGCCAGCGTCTGCCCGGCCGCAAACTCGCCGGCGCCGTCGAAGGCCGGCGAGACCCAGACGACGCGTCCCGAGACTTCCGCGACCAGCTCGATCTCGTCGCGCGGCTCGAGCGTGCCCTGCGCGCGCACGAGCGGGCGCTGCGCATGCGGCTGCGCGATCACGACCTCGACGACGGGCAGCGTCGCCTCGAGCGCGCGCGGCTTCGGCTCCGGGCGCAGCGCGATCAGCCCGACGCTCGAGAGCACCGCGCCGCCCAGCACGATCAGCGAGTACAGCGTCTTCTTCTGCAGCTTCATCGCGGGCTTTCGCGGCCGGGCGTCGCGCTCGCCGGGCGCCCCCGGGCCCCGCGCGCGCTCACGAATTCGAGCCCATTCCTTCGGCTGTTCGCAGAGCTCTCGTGAGACGTGCAGCGCCGCGCGGACGGTTTTCCGCGTTCCCAGTTCTGGGAAAACGCCAGCCCGCGTGTGCGATGCTCGGGCGCCGGAGGAAGCGCGGTGCTGACGCTGTACCACGCCCCGATGTCGCGTTCGGTGCGCGTGCGCTGGCTGCTCGAGGAGCTCGGAATTCCGCACTACATCGAGAGCTACTCGCTGCCCGAGCTGAAGCGGGCCGAGTACGTCGCGATCCACCCGATGGGCAAGGTGCCGACGCTGTTCGACGCGGGCATCGTGCTCTACGAGTCGGGCGCGATCGTGCAGTACCTGCTCGAGCGCTACGGCCAGGGTCGGCTCGAGCCCACGGGCCTGCGCGAGCGAGCGCGCTTCCTGCAGTGGATCCATTTCTCGGAAGCGACGCTGATGACACCACTCAGTGAGATCGTGATGCACACGAAGGTGCGGAAGGAAGCGGAGCGCATCCCGGCGCTGATCCCCGACGCGGAACGCCGCGCGCATTCTGCGCTGGCGTTGGTGGACCGCGCGCTCGCACAGAGTGAGTGGCTGGTCGGCGAGTTCAGCGCCGCCGACGTGATGATGGGTTACCCGATCGTGCTCGCGAGCGTGTACGGACTTGTTACGGAGATCTATCCCAACCTGCAGGACTATCTGCGCCAGTGCAAGGCGCGCCCTGCGTTCCGGAGGTCGATCGCATCATGACGAAGCCGATCGTCGACGCCGTGCTGGTCGCGGCGGGCAAGTACCACGACATCGATTTTGCGCGCCTCGAGCTGCTGAAGCTGCTCGCCGAGCACGAGCAGGTACGCGTGCGGGTGACTGCGGACTACGCGGACACCGCCGCGATCGCGCGGGCGAAGCTCCTGGTGACTTATACGTGCGACGTGCGACCGACGCTGGCGGAGCAGGAAGCGCTCGCGAGCTGGG
>Ga0187894_10002508_pt1 | contig 21845 bp, 26 predicted proteins | sample GBC1701081metaG_FD_136650 | JGI IMG/M metagenome (GOLD analysis project Ga0187894, IMG submission 136650) | White microbial mat communities from a lava cave in the Kipuka Kanohina Cave System on the Island of Hawaii, USA - GBC170108-1 metaG ... | reverse complement strand
GGCATGGCGTTCGAGAGCCAGCCGAAATATTCGCCGGACGGCAAGACGATAGTTTTCCTAAGCGACCGCAGCGGCGGCGAGAACGTCTGGATAATGAAGGCTGACGGCACCGAGCCGAAGGCGATCACCACGGCGACCAAGGCGATGTTCGTCTCGCCCTCGTGGAGCGAGGACGGCAACTACATTCTCGTCTCGCGCTCCGATCAGTCAATCGGCACTTTTTATCCTTTTATGTATCACAAGGACGGCGGTTCGGGCGTCAGCATCGGCCCGCCGGCGCCGCCGATGCCCGGCCCTGGACAAGCCGGTCCGTTCCCGCCGCGGATGAACACGATGGGCGTGATCGCTTCGCCCGAAGGCCGCTTCGTCTATTTCGCTCAGCGGCAAAACGCATTCGAATATAACGCCCGCTTCCCGATGTGGCAGGTCTTCCGCTTCGACCGCGACACCGGCGAAACCTCGCGCGTAACCAACGCACAAGGCAGCGCGCTGCGGCCCGTGCTTTCGCCGGACGGCAAAAATCTGGTTTACGCAACGCGATTTGAAACCAAAACCGCACTCCGTGTTCGCAATCTCGAGACCAACCAGGAACGCTGGCTTATAAACAATGTCACGCGCGACGACCAGGAATCGCGTGCCACGCGGGATACGTTTCCGACCTACACCTTCATGCCGGACGGCAAATCGCTGATCGTCCCCGTCAACGGCAAGATCGCCCGCGTCGATTTTGCGACCGGGCAGGCAACAAATATTCCCTTTAATGCGAACGTCGAGGTCGAGGTCGGCCCGCGTGCGTACTTCAAGTATCGAGTCGAAGATACGCCGACAGTTTCTGCGCGATTGATTCGCTACCCGACGATCTCGCCGGACGGCAAACGCGTCGCGTTCACGGCTTTCAGCAAACTTTACGTTATGGACTTGGCGGGCGGCACGCCGAAACGCGTCACCTCAGGCACCGAAGGCGAATTCATGCCGACATGGTCGCCGGACGGCCGCTCGATCGCATACGTTACGTGGTCGCGCCAAGGTGGAAACATCTTTTCGGTCTCGCCCGACGGGGCCGCGCCGCGAAGGCTGACGAGCACGGCGGCGTTCTATTCATACCCTGCGTACTCTCCGGACGGCTCGAAGATCGTCTTTATCACCGGCGCCGTTGACGATCAGCTTTTCGCCGATATACGCGAAGATCATGAATACTTGTCGCCCGAAGAAGAAATTCTTCACAAGGGCGGGAACCCGCGCGAAGTTACCGGAATCAGCGGTTCGACCGGAACCGATCTGAGATACATTCCCGCAAATGGCGGCGCGGCCGTGCACATTGCCGCGACGCAAGGCGGACGGCTGCCGCATTTTTCCGACGATCCGAACCGCGTTTACGTGACGACCGGGCAAGGCCTGGCTTCCATTCGTTTGGACGGCTATGACCGCCGTGTGCACGCGCGCATCACCGGCAAAGGCACGCCGCCGCAACAGCCTGCGGCCGGTTCGATGCGAATTTCGCCCGACCGCAGCCGCGTGTTTCTGGAATTGCAGGGCAAGCACTATGTCGTGACACTGCCGCGTTCGGGCCGCGATACGGTCAACATCAGCCTCGCCTCGCCGACCTCAAACGTTCCCGTGAAAAAGATGTCGGCGTTCGGCGGCGACTATCTTGATTTCGCGCGCGACGGTAAATCCGTTAGCTGGTCTTGGGGCACAAAGCTCTATCGTCAATCGATCGACTCGGATAAGCCTGAGACGTTCGACATCGACGTCACCTCGGCGCGACATAAGCCGAAAGGCACCGTGCTTCTGTCGGGCGCGCGTATCGTCACGATGAAAGGCGACGAAGTTATAGAGCGTGGCGATATTCTTGTGACTGACAACCGCATCATCGCCGTTGGTCCTAAGGGCAAGGTCACGGCTCCGGCGGGAACGAAAACCGTTGATATGACCGGCAAGACGATCGTGCCCGGCTTTGTCGATGTTCACGCCCACATGTGGCCGCCGCGCGACCTGCATCAGCCTCAGGTTTGGCAATATCTCGCCAATCTCGCTTATGGCGTCACGACGACGCGCGACCCGCAAAGCGCGACCACGGATATTTACGCATACGCCGATCTTGTCGAAACGGGCGAGATCTTGGGCCCGCGCGTATTCACGACCGGTCCCGGCGTGTTCTCGGGCCTGAGCCTCGACGACAAAGAAGCGGTCGGGAACTACATCAAACGTTACCGCGACGCGTACAAGACCGACACGCTGAAGCAATACGTCGTCGGCGACCGCAACGTGCGCCAGATGGTGGCGATGGCCTGCATCGACAACAAGATCACGCCGACCACCGAAGGTGCGCTCGACATGAAGCTCGACCTTTCACAGATGATCGACGGCTACACGGGCAACGAGCACGCCCTGCCGCTGCAGCCGATCTATAATGACGTGGTTCAGTTCGTCGCCAAAACGAAGACTTATTACACGCCGACAATCCTGGTAGCGTACGGCAGCCCGTGGGTCGAGAATCATTTCTTTGAAACGACCGACGTGCTAAAAAACACAAAGCTCGCCCGTTACATTCCGCGCGAGTTGATCAACGGAATGATGCGCCGCCGCCCGCAATGGTTTGCGCCCGAGGAATACAACTACGGCGGCATCGCAAAAGGCGTGGCCGATGTGGTGAAGGCCGGCGGCCGCGCCGGTATCGGCGGTCACGGGCAGATGCAGGGCCTCGGCGTGCATTGGGAGATCTGGGCCATTCAGGCCGGCGGCCTTTCAAATCACGATACGCTCAGGGTCGCAACCATCTTCGGCGCCGAAGCCATCGGTCTCGATGCAGATGTAGGCTCGATCGAAACAGGCAAGCTCGCCGACCTCGTAATCATGGATGCCAACCCGCTCGCCGATATCCGCAACACAAACACGATCAGCTACGTGATGAAAAACGGCGAGTTATTCGCAGGTAACACCCTAAACCAACTCTGGCCCACGCCAAAGCCGCTGGAACCCCAATACTGGTGGGGCCTAGAGCCGAAGGATGTGGTGCCGTAGTTTGTAATTGTGGTCGAAATCAAAAAGCCTCGTCACCGGCGAGGCTTTTTAATTAAATCAATTATGCCAATTCACTCGGCGGCGCGCGATGCAGTCAAAATTCCAGCTGAGATGAGGGCTGGCTTATTCACCTTCCGGTATAAGTCGCGCAGCCTCTTTAGCAATTCGGTCGCACAAGTATCTCATCGCTTCCGTCCGCCGTAATTTCTCATCCTCATCGTCTATGTGATCTGGGCACGGCACCTCGTGGATATATGCATGCTCTGGCTCGTTACGAATCACGTCGAGCGGTATACCTTGCAAATTAATTTCCCTGATTCTTCCGACATGCACAGACATCAGCCCGAAATATGGCTCTCGCAAATTCTCAACTGCACCTTGCCTTGAAAAGAACAAACTAACGCCGTCGTAATCTTTCCTGAAACGCTTGAAAGCTTGCCACTTGATTGATCTGTCAGGTCGAATCCAGTCCTTCAAAAGAACGGCTCTGAAAAGAATCTGCTGACAATCCAACGCGGGAAAATTCGACATAACCTACATGGCTTTCGAAACAGCCTCCCGTAGATTAGCTTTTGTTAACTTCATCGCTTTGTGTTCGTTTGCATTCTGATAATAAATTGTGCTGAGTCCTTCGGAAGTCGAAGCTATGTGTATCGACACAATTTCCTGTTCAGACTCCCATTCAAAATCAACCCCGCCTTCACCATCTGGAACAACATCTGGCGGGTCAGTTTTCTCAACGTTACGATATGTAAATATCAGCCACCACAAAGCGCGCAAAAAAGCCAGGTCAGTTACGCGCGCATCTTCAACATCAGGATTCGATTGCAATGCAACCAATTTGTCCAAGGCGAGGTGCCAATCAGCCACAAAGCTAGCGTTTAGGGCAGTATCGAACGAAGTCGGCGATGATGAGTATTGCGCCATTTGCAAGCCAAAATCCGCAACGATACTTCCACCATGGAACATAGGATCGTGATAGCGTTTCTCGTACCCGTACCCTGACGAAAAATTCGAGTCGGATATAATGTCGGACGAAGGCACCAATACCGGCACACCGTTCCTAACGATCAACTCATAGCCTTGAAGCTTCGTTTCGAGGTGAGGATAAGTTACTCCGATTTCTCTATCCGTTATCAATTTTTTTCTCCGTTCGTTGCCACCGTCTGAATAGACGTCATTAATGATTCAGCCTGATTAATCATATTCGATAACCAAGAGATCAACGCCTTGGCTGTAGGCAGATCAATTATCATCCCCACTTCCAGTTCTCGCATTATTCCCAATGATTCTGTGTGAAGCTCAGCCTGTTCGCCGATACGCCCGCCCTCAACTATCTGATGCCTGGCCCAATCTGGCAGAGAAGCTCGTTCACTGTACATTGTCATGAAAACGTTGCCTTTTGGCGTAAGATTGCCCACAGCTCCATCGACGTGTATAACACGGAATAGGTTGCTCTTCTTGAAATGAAAAGTTATCTCCGAGGGGATTTCGGACTGCTTAACGTCGACCATAGACACTTATACTTCCGCTGTCTCCAAACCCTCAAGAAACGGCGAAAATCTCTTCAATTAATCATCAATACGTAAGTTTAGCACAGATTGTTCGTAACGCTAACCGTCAATTGTAGTGTATGTATAAATGGCTCGACTGGTCAACAGTTTTTAACACTTGCGTCATTTTGAGCTTTTAAGTCGCCCACTAACTCATTTAATTATTGCTGCCACCCCCACGCCTAAAAGAATGTCCCCGATACGTGACCATACGGAGCGCTTTTTGGTTTTGAGCTGATCGATCAGCTTGTCTTGGGCGGCGAGGGCGGCGTCTTTGGCGGCGATGGTTTCGTTTTTGGCGGCGACGGTAGCTCGGAGAGCTTCGGTTTCGGCGCGGCGTGTTTCGTTTAGCTCGTTGAGCAGGGCGTTTGCGCGGCGTTCGGTTTCGAGGCGCACTTGAAGCGCCGCGTTCTCGATTTCGAGGGCGTCGATCAGAATGCGCGACGCTTTGAGTTCATCCGCCGCCGCATTGCAGGCCGACAACAACTTTTCACTATTCGTTATTCGCTGTTCACTAACAGCCGTGCCCGAGCTCGGCGAGCTTGGCGCAGAGTTCTTCGGCGGTGGTTCGACTTGAGCGAATGCGGCGAGCGTGCTCGACATTGCGACGAGCATCGCCGCTACGGTTTTCGATAATTTTGAGTTCTTCATCCTGTTTCCTTGCGAGCATTTGCAGCTCCCTCAATTTTGCTTCGAGATAAGCGATTTTTTCCTCGTATTTGCGCGATTCGTTTTCGATCTCGTCCGCGCGATGCTGCTTCGCAGCAGCATCGGCCTTTGCAAGTTCTGCTGCGTTTTCGTGCTTGCGAATTTGCTGATCCGACCAGAGCGAGTAACCGAATATTGCAGCAAGAAAGACCGCGCCGGCGGCGATGTAGATTTTTATCCGGGTAGTCATATGTTTGACAAAAATTAGAACGCGGATTTTGCGGATGAAGCGGATTTACAAAGGTTTTTGTCAGATACGTATCAGCCGTTATCTGCCTGATCCGCGAAAATCCGCGTTTTATTCTTTTCCTTGTCCGAGCGCCGCTTTTCGAGGTAAATCTGCACCGCGACGTCGATCGATTTGCCGAGCGCGAAAAACAAGATCGGCAAAACGATCGCCGAAACGATGGTGATAACGGTTCGCATCTCGATAGCCGCAAAAACGGAAGTCGCGGTGCTGAAATATGCAATTAGAAAGTTCTTAAAATCGTTCATACGTCTTGAAGGCTGGCAGCCTACGTTCCAGTCTTAAAAGCCGGCGGCACTATGCTTCCGCTCGGTCATCATGTGAAACGCGATCGACAGAGCATCGACCTGGTCGTCGTGCGAGCCGTTTGGAAAAATGCAGACTTCTTCAATAAAGTCTGCTGCCCACGGGCCGCGAACGAGCATAATTTTTCCGGCCTCGGCTTTTGCGGCCCACGGCAACGCGCGTGTGACCTTATCCTTGTCGGTTTTGATCGAACGGAGCATCACGCGCGCTAACTCAGCCTTGCGAAGAATTTCCTGCACGAGCGCCTGGCCGTGCAGGGCCGCTTCGATGCCGTGAATCGTTTCCTTTTCTTCACTCATCCGCTCGATGACATACCGACGCTGTTCCGGGTATTCGATTCGCGAGCGAAAGCCGTCGGCGATGTAGATGTTGCCTTTAGCATCGGCTGCACAGCGAACCGATGCCGTAAAATCTGCCGTGGTCTTTGTCGAAACTGCAAGATCGTAACCTCGAAACCACAGCAAGCCATGTGGTGCCTCATCGACAATTTGCGTAAACCACGCGCGCTTGAATATGCCGCCGTCGAGCGGCACGGGATTCTGCTGATACAACGCGGCGAATGAATACGACCCCAGCTTTTTCTCGATCCGCAGCAACGCTTCGCGGTCGTAACGCTCGGGGCAGAGAGCATCACCTTTTACACGGCCGAGCTCATCAATAAAACCTTTTTCTTCGGCTCTGCCGCTCGATGTGCGGGAAGGCTTTGCCTTTCCGTGGGAGTCAAGAAAAGACTTTGCGGCTCCGCCGCCGGAGGCAAAGCCTCCAGATTCCTTCCTGAGGGCTACCGGAAAAGCGCAGCTTTTCCGCTCATCGAGTGGTGGAGCCACAGCCAACGCCGGCAGCGAGACGGCCGTCCACTGCTCGCCGCCGTTTTGCGATTCGTTCAGCAGCCTTCCGGCAAGGTCGTCTTCGTGCCAACGCGTCTGGATCAGGATGATCGCGGCGTTCGGTTCCAGACGGGTGTAGACGTCGTCGCTGAACCAATCCCACGTGTTTTCGCGATACGCTTTGCTTTCGGCTTCGGAGCGATTTTTTACAGGATCGTCGATCATTATCAGGTTCGCTCCGTAACCGGTAACGCCCGCGCCGACGCCGACCGCGCAGAGCGAGCCGCCGGCCTTCGTTTCCCATTCGTCGGCAGCCTTGCGCTCTCTCGAAAGCGCAATTCTATCGCCGACGATGCGCTTGATCTTGCGCGAAAAACGATTTGCCAGCCGCTGGTTGTAACAGCCGAGTATGATGTTCGATGCCGGTTCGCGAACCATTCGCCACGCGGTGTAGCGTACCGTTACAGTTTCCGATTTCGAATGTCTCGGCGGCATAAATATCATCAGCCGTTTTGTCTCGCCGTTCGTGACCATATCGAGCTTGTCGTAAAGATAGATCTGGTGTTTCCAGTTCCACGTCCAATTCTGCGTCGTCGTTCCGATCCAATCCCGAAATGCCGGGATGATTTCACCGCTCATACTTTCCGCGTCGTTCCGGTCGTCGGCTTAATATTTTTCGAGTTCCACAGTTGCGGCGCGGCGGGCGGAATAGGTGCGGGCCATCGCTCGGCAGTTTTCGAAAACGCGTGAAGTAACGATGCCGGAGCCGGGCGGATCAACCTCGGTTAACGCGGCGGCGCGTGCGGCCTTTATCATCCAGGCATTGCACGCAGCACAATTCATGTCGTATGTCGGCACCCAACCAACGTCGCCGGGCAGTCGGCCTTCGCTGTCGGGCAACGCCGCCGCCACGAGCACTTCGTTAAGCTCAGCTTCAGTCAGCGTCGGCTCGCTCGTCCACGCGGTCATTTTTTTTAGTTTTTCTAAATGTGTTTCAGGCATAAATCAAACTCGGTATGGAACGCGGATTTTAGACCAAAAACACGGATTTTCACGGATCGGAAAAGAGAATAGATTTCAGATCCGCGAAGATCAATAAAAATCCGTGAAAATCCGGGTTCCATTTTCTCTTAAGCTTTATTCGCGATCAGGCAGGCAAGCGCGCTCGGACGCACCACTTTGGCGCCGTAAACGTGGAGGCCTTTGACCGCGTCGCCGAAGCGTTTTTCCGGCTGGTAAGTCTGCAGATCGACGACCTGTTCGACATAGGAGGTCGCCACTGCATGACCGGCGATAATCCTGTATTTCGTTCCTGTTGCGTTCGGAACGTTGTTCGACTTCAGGATCGAAAATCCCGCCGCCTCGCCGACCGCGCCGTTCGCAAGCGCGCGATCCGAACGCAGAGTGCCGGCCTGCACGAACCGCTCGTCTTTGAGCAGCAGCCCGTGAAACCACGCCGGCACGACAACGAAGCGGTCTTCGAGCGGCGTGTCCGCCTCGTCGAGCAGTACGCCGAGATCGACCAGATATTCGTACGCATCGTCCTTTGTCGGCACCTTCGGCGTCGTCAGCGAGCCGATCTTGTTGCCCGTCGGAACGGCGGCGTCCATCGCCGACGCTAGAAAATTGTCGGCTGAGTCGCGCAAGCTGTATGCCGAACGCTGCATCGCCGTTTCCAAAACGTTAACGTTCTGCTGTGCGCGGTCGATGCTGTCAACATAAAAGTTGAAATATTTCGCCTGGTCGATCACGAGCAGCTGCTCGGAATCGGTCAACGTTTGCGGATCGGTGATGTCTGTATCTTTCGTGTAAGTGCCGACCGTGACGTCGCCGACCGATCCGATCTTGACCGTGTTGCCGGCTTCGCGGATCTCGCCTTCATAGTCGCGGTTGCAAACATTTGCCTGTCCGTAAACAAGCGATTTTTCGAGAGCGGTCAGCAGACGCGCCGCCCACACTGTGGGTATGAATGTTAGTGACATAGTTTTTTCGGTTTACTTAAATGGTTTAGGTTATCGTTTAGCACACGGTCTGTGACCGCTCTTCATCAGTGATCGCGGTCGAGGACCGCTTGCCTAAGCCGATGATTAGTTGCTAAGCACGCTGCGCACGTCGTTCCAATCGAGCCGTGCGATCTCGGCGGGCTTCATTTTCGCCAGCGCGTCGCGCGTCAGAAAGTTGTTTTGATTTTTAGCTCCTGCGCCGCCGTCGATAGAAACGGGACGCTCGCTGCCGAACTGCTCCGGAAATTTCTGCTTCAGATTTACGGCGATCGCGGCGATATTCAACGGCTTGCCTTCGCCATCGAATTGAAGCTCGCCTTGCACGCTCGTGAACAAAAGTTCCGGCGAACGGGCGCCTGCGGTATTCAATTCCGTAATCAACGCTTCGCGTGCGTCGCGCAAGCGAATCGAATTCTTTAGCTCCTCGTTCTCTTCCCGAAGCCGTTCGGCCTCGGAGCTGCTTTCGGAAAACTTGACGGCCTCGGCCGTTTCGTCTCCTGCGGTTTGTAATGATTCGTCGTTCATACAGCCGCCGAGATTAGCGAAAAAGTTTTTGAAAAGATACCGCAAGCGCGAAGAAAGACGGCGTTTGGAATGAATGGAATAAATCGAAAGCGAAAGATGTCGAAAGCCCGCGCGTCGGTAAGGGCGAAACACTCAACTCAGTGTTCCAAGGCGCCCGGCACGGTAAGATCGATAGCACTAAGACTCGGTATCGTCCTTGCTAACGTGCGGGCTTTTGCAAAGAGATCGATCGTCACCGCACGCCGTCCAATTTCTCAACCCACTTAAGAAAAGAGTCCTCAAAAACCAGCCAACCGTTTCTTCCGGCTGCACTGCCCGAAGTTTCGAAAATTCCTTCTTCGCACATTCGGATCAGCGTTTGCCGCGAGAGAGGCGGAACGATGATGCGGTGCTTCTCTATCAACCTTTCTATTTCGCTGAGACGCAGTTTTGGGCGTGATTTGATGTGTAATGTTTGTTTCATAATGATTAAGGCTTTTCCCGGCCTTCCATTTTTTCCATTTGCGCCAAACGGCGACATTCTAACCATATACTGTTCCGTAATACGGACGAGTGAGTTGGTCTGCACATGGCCGGGCGGTATGTAAGCGGCGAAATAAATCTCAATAAAAGCTTCGCCCGTTATCGCCCGTCCATTTCATAATACACAACGTATGTATTATATGCAAGAGAGATTTTCACTTATGAAACAGCCCAATTTCGAGGCGTTCGACATGCTGAAAGCGATGGCGATAGTCAATATTTTTGAGACCTCCCGCCCGTTCGGCGACTATGCCGCATGCGTGGTGTTAAATGATGGAGCCGGCGTTTCGTATGGCATCAGCCAGTTTACGCATCGTTCGGGCTCGCTCGCGGCGGTGGTTGAAAAATATCTCGCGAGCGGCGGTTCGGTCGGCCGCAAAATTTTGGAAGATGGGCTGCCGTTGCTTCGCCGAAGCGAACCTGCATTCTTGCGCGCGGTCATTAAAGACGATCGTTTTCGGAAAGCTCTCCGCGGCGCAGCCGTCACGCATGAGATGCGCGAAGCGCAATTACACGTCGCATTCGAGCGCTATCTGAAACCCGCGGCCGACGCGTGTGACGGCTCCGAATTCGTGTTGCCGCTGTCGCTGGCAGTCGTTTATGACTCGATGACGCACGGCTCGTATGAAAAGATCCGCGATCGTGTCGGCTCGCATCTTTCGGAAAAATCATGGATTACCGAATACGTCCGCAAGCGCGACGCGTGGCTGGCAAGCATCCCGCGCCTGAACGCGACGCGTTACCGCACACGCTTCTTTTTGAACCAGATAATGCTCGGCAAATGGCAGCTCGATCTGCCCATGAATATTAACGGCTTTTGGCTGAGCGAAAATCACATTCGAAACCTGACGGCCTTCGCTGACGGGTTGCTCGAAACGGCGGTTGGGCCGGATCTCAAACCTCGTATTTCAGCTTCAACAACACAAACCTCACCAAACGATCCTCATTTTCCTGCCTCAACTCCGCATGCCCAACCTCCTTTTATTGACAGCGTCGGAAGCCCGATCGTCAGCGAGCGAGCGCTTGCCGACGCGCGGGCTACCGACACGAACCAAAATGAACCGCTTACTCTCGACGGGATCGAAGATCGTGTGAACGCGGCTGCCGCAAAGTTTGACCAGGCCGACCGTATCGTAACGAATGTCGTCATTCGAACCGACCGCGCGAAATCGCTGTGGACTACCGTGATCGGAACCATCTGGCAAACCGCATGGGCAGTCTTCGGCTTTCTCGTCGGCCTGCCGCGGGAAGCATGGCTTGTCGCAGCGGTTCTCGCTGCTGCTTTAATGCTTTTTTATTTGTACCGCCAGATAGCGCTTGGGAAGATCCGCGAGACGCGGAGGCGGGAATCGTTGGCTGCCCTGGGTGTAAAGGATCTTTCAAGTTTTGATTCCTAACGTTTTCAGATCGCTACGCGATTTATGCAGGCAAGATCCCTGCCCTTCAATCTTATGAATACACACATCGAACACGCACTTTACAATTTCAGGACGAACGGCGGGCGGTATTCGCGGTTTGGGCGCTACTACAACGGCGATCATGATCTGGCGTTTGCGACGGAGAAGTTTGCGAACACGTTCGGGGCGCTGTTTCGAGAGTTTGCACTGAATCTCTGCCCGGCAGTTTGCGACGCGATCCGCGACAAGCTGAAGGTCGAAGGATTTAGTGTCAGTAGCTCGACCGTGAGGGAGCGCTCATCTGGCGCGGGAGGATCCCTTACTGACGTGCGGGCTGCTGACACGATCTGGCGCCGAAATCGCATGGACGCCCGCGCAGGCGAGGTGCACAAAGAGGCGCTGACGAACGGCGACGCATATGTCATCGTCTGGCCTGATACCGAAGGCCGCGCGGCGATATTTCCGAACGCGGCATCGAGCATCACGGTCGAGTATGACGAGGAACTGCCGGGCAAGATCGTCTGGGCGGCGAAATTCTGGCGAACCGCCGACAAGCACACGAGGTTAAACCTCTTTTATCCCGACCGAATCGAGCGATATATTACGAAAAAGCCGGGCGAAGGCGTTCTGCCGGACGTGACGGACTTCGTCCGTGTCCAAAGTCTAAAGTCCAAGATCCAAAGTGATGAGTCCCCGACAATCCAAAAGCCGAAATCCGAAATCCAAAATCCTTTTGGGGTCGTTCCTGTTTTCCATTTTGCGAACAATGCATCGATCGGAGCATTAGGCCGTTCGGAGTTGGAGGACGTGATTCCGATCCAGGACGGTATGAACAAATCGGTGCTCGATATGTTGGTGGCGATGGAGTTCTGTTCGTATCGGCAGCGTTGGGCGGCGGGTATCGAGATACAGTACGACGCCGAAGGCAATCCGCAGGCGCCTTTCAGGGCGGGTGTCGATCATTTGTGGATCACTTCAAACGCCGACGCGCGGTTCGGCGATTTCGACACTGCAAACCTCGACCAGTTCCTGAAAGTGAAGGACGGTTTCCGCATCGACATGGCATCGGTCACCGGCACGCCGCTCTATTACCTGCTGCCGCACGGCCGCGGTTTCGCCAGCGGCGAGGCACTCAGAAAAGCCGAATCGCGTTTCCTCGCAAAAGTGCATGATCGCCAAACGACCTTCGGTCAGATCTGGGCGGACGTAATGCAGTTTGCATTGATAATTGAGGGTCACGGCGACGTGAATCTAACCACGCTTTGGGAAGACGCCGCACGTCTAACAGAAAAGGAAGAGCTCGAAAATTTGATACTCAAGAAAGAGCTCGGACTTTCGACCGAACAGGCATTGAAAGAGGCGGGTTACGGAGCGTAGATCTAGGGAATACTGACACGAGAATCAATCGTGTCATTATCGCCTGAGTCAGTAAAGAATCGTGAAACATTTCCGGCAAATGCCAGGCGAAGAATTAGAAACAGGAATAAACCAGTAAACACAATCTGGGTGATGATGCCGGAGATCAATTGGATATTGTTGGCGTATTCATAGCGTTTGATCGGGCCGTCGGGCTGAAGTATCTGAGCCACAGTTACCATTATGAGGAAAAACGAGAAAAAGCCGACGCCCAACCATCTGCCCCAATTCTTCCTTAACGTCATTCCAACAAATGCCGTGAAAGGCAGGACCCCCAAAAAAACAATGATCATTACAAGGCCGAGCAGCATCGCCGCTGGGGATTGAACGACTACCGTCGCAAGAACTATGAATTGCATTAACACGAAAGCAACCGCGATGAGCAGCAACAATATCTGCGCTATCCAAACAGTAATGGGTCGTTTCGGTTTCGACAACGAGAAATTCTCCGATCGGGTTAAAACGTTCGAGACTATCCTTCTTTGATTATCCCCGACAACCTCGCATCGATCAAGACGCAAGCCAAGTCGCAAAATTCAGCCACGTCTGCGATGAGGAGAACGGTAGCCGCAGCCACAACGATGCAATATAAAAGACCGACGCGAACAGAAAGACCTTATTCAGCCTTCGATGTTTCCATGTGTCGCCGATAAGGAAGACGAGCGTTAGCAGCGTTGGGACGCCGTAGAACCAAAGCGGGCCAAAGGTTTCGGTCAGCCCGAACGGAAATCGTCCCAAGGCGGGCGGCAGAAAGTTTATCACGGTCAGCAATATAAGGCGCTTGTGGTTAGCGGCGTTCTTTCGGTAATAAATGGCCGCAGCGAACAGAATGGCAAAAACGATAAGATCGCCGAACGGCACGATCATAAATTCGAGCGGCGGAATGCCCGGCGGCGACGCTGTCGAGCCGTACTTCGCCGCGGCTATCGTCATGATCATGCCGCTGACGATGATCGCGATTCCTAGAAAAACAGCGCTAAACCCTAATTTCTGATGGACGCGAATGCGTTTCGACGAGATCAAATAAACCTGCGTGATGAAAAGCAGGATCCACGCCGTCATAAGCGCGCCGTGAATGTAAACGACAAAGCGCGGGATCGGCGGCGTGCCGAACAGAGGTTTTAGATAAAATGTCGGTGCAAAGCCGATCAATACCGCAAGGGGAAAAAGTACCGCAACCGCGAAAAAGAATCGGTGCTCAAAATTTCGGTTCGCGGCAGCGGCTCTCAGCACGGGTATCCCTTCGATGGGTGCGTCGTATATCGCCATAGGTTTTCCTCGTGTTGTTAGGCGTGAAACTCGTAAGAAACATATCATACGCCATGCCTATCGAACAATTCGAAACGCTTTCGAAGCTCGTCTGGCGAGAAGCCTTCGTCGGCGATAAGCTCGTCTGCGGTTCGGGATTCCAGCCAGCGCCGCGGGATTATGGCGACCAGGGCAAAGATGTCGGCCTCGCGCTCTTTTCGCGACTGCGGCCGGAGGCCGTGATAGCTTGCGGTTTCGTTTGTGTTCGGCGCGTGCATCAGGTAATGGGCAAACTCATGAAACATCACGAAGAGCTTTTTCCGCTGGCCGAGTTTGCTGTCGATAGCGATGAAGTGCCGGCCCATTACGCAATAGTAAAACCCGCTCACCGACAACGGTATTTCTTCGCAGGTGATCTTAAACTTGCGGCAGAGTCTGTAAAAATCAGTCTCGGTGAGAGGCCGCTCGTTCCAACCGATCTTTAGATTTGAGAATTTGTCGAGGGAGAAACGCATTTTGTTGGGGCGGCCTGTCTTATGTGAGATACACACTACCATACATTGAACGCCCCGTAAAGGCAAGATCATTTCTTTCGAAGTGCGCGGTCGAGCACTCTTTTCGCGTCTTTTACGGCTTCGACTTTTTCTTCGGTCGTGTATGCTTCCCAGCCTTGAAAAAAGATGACGCCGAAATCCTTCGGAGCCCTGCGGCCTTCGTAGCGAAACCACTCGGTCATCACGCGGTGCGGATTGTTGAACTCGGCAACTGCAGCTTCGACGTCGAACGGCGGCGGAGCATCGATCTCGCCGAGGTTTTGCACTTCGCCAGCTCGGGCGGCAAACTTGCGGTCGATTATTTGTTCAATTCGGCGGTCGAGCATTTTGTCGAAATCGAGCGGCTCCTGTCCCGACAGATACATCGCGCCTGTGCCGGAAAGAAGCCAATTTAGAGATACATTCGTTTCATTGGCGATCTTTATCAAAACCTCTGGCGCCGGCATGCGGCCTTGAAAATAGTTTCGGATCGTAGCGTGCGGAACGCCGACGCGGCGTGCTATCTCAGCCATCGTTGCAAACCCGAATGCCTCGCTGAGCCGGTTGGAGAATGATTTGTCCATAAGCGCCGATACAACGCGTGTTGTGCTTTTATTTTCAAATGCTACTACGCTTTTCCCGCATCGCCAAACACTCTTACAGAAGCGTGACGGTCAGGAAGGGCTAGCCTGCTTAGGTTGCAAAGGCGCATGGGTGCCGGTAGCCCGCCCGACGGTCGGGCTTCTGCTAAAATCTTTGTTCCGATGGATCGCGACAAAAACCTGAAACGCATGGCTGCGCGAACCGAACCGTGGGACATCGTCGTCATCGGCGGCGGCGCGACCGGCGCGGGCTGCGCGCTCGATGCTGCATCGCGCGGGTACTCGGTGCTGCTGCTTGAACAACATGATTTCGGCAAGGGAACTTCGAGCCGCTCGACAAAGCTGATACACGGCGGCGTCCGCTATCTCCGGCAAGGGAATATCTCGCTGGTCCGCGAAGCATTGCGTGAACGCGGGCTTCTCCGGCAAAACGCGCCGCACGTTGTTCGCAAACAGGAGTTCATAATTCCGTGCTACAGCCTTTGGCAAAAGATCTTCTACGGCGTCGGGATGAAGATCTACGATCTGCTCGCCGGAAAATACGACATCGGCAAATCGAAAATGCTAAGCCGTGGAGAGGTGCTCGAACGACTACGAAACATCGACGCAAAAAATTTAAAAGGAGGCGTGTTGTATTACGATGGGCAATTCGACGACACGCGGCTGCTGATTGACATTCTGCGAACTGCCGAAGGTCTCGGCGCGGTTGTTCTGAATTACTCCCGCGTCATATCGCTTGCAAAAAATGCCGAGGGGATAATTAACGGCGTCGAGTTTGAAGACGTCGAAACGCGTGATCGTTTTTCCTTGCGGACGCGTTCGGTGATAAATGCGGCCGGAGTCTTTTGTTCGTCGGTTCGGAAAATGTCCGATGTGCAAAGTGAGTCGATCATCACTTTCAGTCAAGGCGTTCATCTTGTCTTCGACCGCAAGTTTATGCCGCGCGACACGGCCCTGATGATCCCGAAAACCAGCGACGGCCGCGTGCTTTTTTGCATTCCGTGGAAGAACCATGTTCTTGTCGGGACGACCGACACACCGGTTGAAAGCCCGTCGCTCGAACCCCGAGCATTAGATGCGGAGATCGATTTCATCCTCGAAACCGCGTCCGGATATCTTGCGATGAGACCATCACGCGAAGATATTCTCAGTGTCTTTGCAGGAATCAGGCCGCTTATCAAAAACGCAGGTGCGAAAGGAACTTCAAAGCTTTCACGCGGCCACGACCTTTTTGTGGATGAGTCGGGTTTGGTCACGATCACGGGCGGAAAATGGACGACGTATCGCCGCATGGCCGAAGACGCCGTAACCAGGGCCGCCGAGCTCGCCGGAAGAGATCCGCGTGAGTGCATAACAGCCGAGCTTTCAGTAATGCCGCCGGAAGCGCAAGACGATAGCGACATGCTCCATCCGCAACTCAATATAACGCTCGGCCAAGTCATCCGCGGCGTTCGAGACGAAATGGCGCGGACGGTTGAGGACGTTCTTGCCCGCCGAAGCCGTGCTCTTTTTCTGAACGCAACGGCGGCAATCGAAGTCGCCGCAAAGGTAGCTGCGATCATGGCTGACGAGCTTGGAAAAGACAACGAATGGGTCGAAGAGCAAACCCGGACATTCAGGGAGATCGCGGCGCGCTACCGGGCGAGCGTGCATTAAATAGTAACGCCGCAAATTTACTCACTTTCGTTCGCGCGGCCTGTACGCGGTGGAGAGGCAAGCTCGAAACTTTCACTTTCAAGCGAGAGATTAGGATTGTAGAACGGATCACGTTCAAAAAACCCAGGCCATTTTTGTTTTAACAACTCGACCTCATTTGCATCAAATCGGCTTTCTTCGGAGGAAACGACGATCTTTGCCCACGGCGTCCATACCGTTCGGTAACCCCTATCATAAAGCTCAAGGCAGAGCGCGACGTCCGCATGGCGGGGGAAATTTTTCGCATCAAAACCGCCTGCGATCTCAAAAACCTCACGCCTGATCGCCATGAAGGATGCAGAAACCGCGGCGAAGTTCTGATCGACGGCGAGCCGCATAAATTCGCCGTGATCCTCGGACGGATAACCGAAATGCGCTCTTCCGATGCCGTCCTTGACGCCAAGCAAATAGCCGGCGTGAACGATCCGGCCGTTGGTATCGGCGGTCTTGCCACCAACCGGCCCGATATCGTATTGAATCGCTCGGCCAACAAGCTCGCGTACCCAGCCCGGCGACGCCGCGACCGCGTCTCCCAACACAAAGATCAAAACGTCGCCTGTCGAGGAACTGACCGCCTCGTTCAGTCTCTCGAATCGCGATCTTGGTCGCCGATCGACGACGGGTTCAATGTTCGGATACTCGGAGCTTGCAAGGAGCAGGGCGAGATCCGATTCCTTCACCTCTGTGAGGACGGAAACCTTTGGAAGCGGTTCGGGCAGCGCGAAGATGGGCCGGTGAAGCTCCCCGAAGCCTTTTATGACGGTCGCGTCGATACCGGACCGCTGGTAGTGCTCTCTTATGGCTCGTCTTGCGCGGTCGTGAGCGTACGATTTCTCGGACGAACCGTAAGCGACGGAACCGGGAATGGCACGCCAATGATAAAGAATTTTCGGGATATGCCGTATCGTTCGCTGGTCGATCTGCTCGACGAACCGCAAAGAAAGGTCGTAGTCCTGGCTGCCCTCGAACCCCTCGCGGAATCCACCGATCTTCCTAAGGATCTCGGTGCGAAAAACGCACAGATGCGTGATCATATTCATCGAACGCATCATTTCAAGACTCCATTCCGGCTTGAACATCGGCCATGACCGTTTCCCTTGCGCGTCTATCTTGTCCTCGTCGCTGTAGATCAGGTTTGTTTCGGGTGCCGCGTTAAAGATTTTCGCCACTTCGAAAAGAGCATCCTCCGCGAGGGTGTCGTCGTGGTCCACCAGGGCCGTGAACGCGCCCGTCACAAGTTCGAGAGCGGAATTGGAAGCGGCGGAAATGTGGCCGTTCGTATCACGGAAAACAACCTTTACGCGCGGATCGAGACGCGCAAATTCTTCCAGGACATCTTTGACATGCGGTATGGTGGAGTTGTCATCGGCGATACAAAGCTCCCAGTCGGGGTACGTTTGAGCTCTGACAGAGTCAAGTGCCTCGCGTAGGTAGCGTTCGTCGACGTTGTAAACCGGCATTATGATCGAGATCGTCGGCCGCATGGCGAACTCGCCGATCCGCGTTCGGTGCTGTGCCGGATCAACCTTGCCGCTTTCGTCATACGTCCGAAGCCATGCGCGATACTTTCGCTGACGCCATCGTTGGTAAACCCACCGGCTGATCGCCACGCGTGTTGCCCGAAAACCTTCGGTTCGAAAGTTGTGGATCGCCCTATTTAACAAACGCGGCATACCGATAATCGTCATCGTTGAGCCGCACAACTAACGAGCGGCGAGTCGAGGTTTGAGATCACCACGCGGTCTGGCATACTCGTCTCCGGAAATGATCGACGTGTTGATGTCAACCTTTAACGGCTCGCGGTTCATCCGTGAGCAGGTTGACTCCATTCTAAGACAAACGCACGCGGACTTCAGACTGATAATACGTGATGACGGCTCAGTTGACGACACGACGGCGATTCTAAAGGAGTATGCCTCAGCGGATGGGCGTGTCAGCGTGCTGGAAAACAGTCAGGCAAACAGTCAGGCAAATCTTGGTGCTCGACGTTCGTTTATGCATCTTGTCTCGATCTCCGAGGCCCCTTACTTTATGCTTGCCGATCAGGACGATGTGTGGCTGCCTGAGAAGATAACGAAGTCGTTCGAAAAGATCGAAGAAATGGTACGACGATACGGCGAGGAGACGCCGCTGCTCGTTTTTACCGACTTACAGGTTGTCGACGAAAATCTTAACGAAATACATCCCTCGTTATGGAAATACCAGCGTCTTGATCCGACCATCTCGTCAAGTTGGCGAAATCTCTTGGCGCAAAATGTTGTAACCGGTTGCACGATCATTGCGAACGAAGCAGCACGCCGGGCCGCACTTCCGTTCGCCTGGCCGGGCATGATGCACGATCACTGGATCGCCGTAAATGCCGCCCGATCTGGGCACGTCGGTTTTCTAGACGAGACAACTGTTCTCTACCGGCAGCACGCGGCAAATGTCGAGGGAAGCAAGAATTTTGGCGTCGCGTATGCAGCGGACAAAACTAAGGGCCTACGGGCGAGATTTGCTGAGTATCAAAAGGCGGCAGCGCATTTTGGCGGGATTTCTGTGACGGGCCTGATGTTGCGAAAGATCAATTTGAATCTAAAACGTTTCTGGCTGTGAGATCACGTTGAAGACGGTCTTATTCGGTCGACACCGTATCTTCGCCGTGAAGTGCGGCATTGAGCGTGTGCCAGCTTAGCGACGCGCATTTTACGCGGGCAGGGAATTCGAGCACGCCGGCAAAGATCTTCAGCTTGCCGAGATGATTTTCTTCAGATTCAATATCGAGGTTGCCCGTCACCATCCGGTGAAACTCGTCGAACAAAACCTCGGCCTCGGCCTTCGTTTTCCCCTTCACCGTCTGCGTCATCATCGACGCGGAAGCTTTCGAGATCGCACAACCCGAACCTTTAAATGCGACATCGCCGACGATCTCACCATCCATCTTCACATACACGCGCAACGCATCACCGCACAACGGATTATTGCCGTCGGCGGTTTTGTCGGCACCTTCGATCTCGCGAAAATTACGCGGATTTTTGTTGTGCTCTAAAATTGTTTCCTGATAAAGGTCGTTAAGATCTGACATGTGAACGGATTTGAAGCTGATTGTTTTTACTGTGACTTAGCAGGCATTGCCGGATCGATCAGTGTGATGTGCTCAAATCGTTTGAAATCTGCTTTATTGAAGGTTAACAGGTTGGAAATATTGTGGACATTCATTGCAGCAACGATGCGAGTATCATGAACCTGTTTACCAATCACCTTATGAACGACAACCAACCTTTTCCATTCGCGGTATATTGCCTGACTGTCAGGTAAAATCGTAAGTACGGATTCAAGGCCTGTGATCGCCGTATCTATTCTTGCAGAGTCCCAGCCGAAACCGTTGTTTTCAATCGGCCTGCTGGCAACATTCCAAAACTCGATCAAATTTTGAGAGATCAAACAAACGCGGTCGCCATTTTCAAGAAGTTCCCTGACTGCATTTACAGCATAGTGATGTGTCGAATGGGCAGGTTCAGCGCTTCGGAGTAAGATATTGGTGTCTAATTGAAAATCGGCCATCTTCAATCGTTGTCATAGATCGCTTCGCGGCTATCATCAACAATCGTCCGATTATCGCGATGGCCATTCGTCCACTTTTCCCATACAGCAGCTTTTTCGGGCGCGCTGCCCGTATTCGACCGTTCCAATAGGATTTCGACAAACTCAAATACTTCTTTTTGAGATGAAACCGGCAGCATTCGCACTTTTTCAGTTATTGTCTCTACATTGACCATAATTTGACCTAGTAGCATTTTAACACAGCACTTAAACACTCGATGATGATGAGGTGGTCGTTAGCCAAATTTGCTAAAATTTCGCGGATTTTTGTTGTGCTCTATGATCGTTTCCTGATAAAGCTCGTTTAGTTCTGACATTTTCTGATTCGAGTAAGCTCTATAAGCTCGCGGTCAAAAACTGTTCGAGCAGGTCGCCGAGACCGACGTCGAACAACGCGGTGCCGTGGCCGCCCTTGTCGTATATCTTCACCTCGTATTTGTCGTTCGCACCGGCGGCCTTCAGCTTACTGACCGCATCGGGTGATTCCCCATCACCGGTTGCGGCTACGAGCAGAAGTGCCCGATCGCCGTATTTTTTGACCGCCGGCTCGGTCGGCAGGGCCTCAAAATAATTGAGGCCGGGCGACAGCAACGCGACCGACTTTACTTTCGGATTTTCCGCCGCATACATTATCGCCAGACTGCTGCCATATGACGCGCCGATGATGCCCACACGATTTGCATCGACATTTTTTTTCTTTGAGAGGTAATCGAAAGCGGCGCCGACATCGCTCAACAGGTCCTTAACCGCCTCATCGGCGCTTGGCTCGGCGACCGTTTTTCCATCGGTGGTCTTTACAGATTCGCCAAATCCGCGTCCGTCGATCGAGAGAACGGCAAATCCTTTCGCATGCATCCGCTTTGCAAAATCGTCATAGGAATGTCGATCACTCTTCCACTGATGAAGCAACAGAATCGCCGGCGAATTCGTCGCTGCCGCATCGAGCAAGGTGCCGACAATCACGGTCTTATCGGCGGATTCAAATGTAACCCGCTGCGAGCCACTGGTTGTACCGGCCGGTGTAGCGGCGGAGTTGCCGCCGGTGTTCGACGCAGGCCGCATCGGCTCGTTGTTATTCGCAGACTGACCGCAGGCGATGGACAAGAGAGCAATAGCGCCGAGAACAATTTGCCGCAGGATACTTAGTTTCATCATAGTCTAACCCTTTAGATCATGCCCTTATTACAATACGTCGCCTTTTCAAATTCGTAAACATTCATAGAGATGACAGGCACATTCGGAAATAGCTCTTTCAATTTCGTTACGATCCGATGCGAAAGATCGGCTTTTTGTTCGGTCGTTCGCCCCTCCATAATGTGCGCAAAAATGTGGATGAAATCTGTTCGCTGATTTCCGACGTTGTAATATTCGAATGGCCTAAGCCTCACCTTAATGTCGCTCGGCTTAAATAAACCGGTCGCGTCCGCCGTATCGTGAATCTCACTCAATATCTCATCGACACGTTTCCCTACGATGACATTCGGCGAACAATCAATGGTGAAGTGCGGCATATTTTTACGCAAAAACCTCGATCACTTTCTGCACAGCGTCGGCAAGTTTATCGACCTCCTCGCGCGTGTTGTAGAACGCGAAGCTCGCACGAGCGGTCGCGGGCACGTCGAAAAACTGCATCACCGGCTGGGCGCAATGATGACCG
>Ga0187894_10002507_pt1 | contig 21846 bp, 15 predicted proteins | sample GBC1701081metaG_FD_136650 | JGI IMG/M metagenome (GOLD analysis project Ga0187894, IMG submission 136650) | White microbial mat communities from a lava cave in the Kipuka Kanohina Cave System on the Island of Hawaii, USA - GBC170108-1 metaG ... | reverse complement strand
GGCGCGTTGGCGGCGCTGGCTCGGAAATCTGCGTCTCGGCAGGAGGCGGCTGGTCCGTCACGGGAGGCGCTTCGTTTGCGGGGGGCGGTCCCGGCAACGGCCGCATGGGCGGCGGCTCGGCCTGTGCGAGGCGTGTATCAGGCTGCGCAGTGCGTGTGTCCGTCTGCGCGACATTCGTGCCGGCCTGTGCGACGCTTGTGTCGGTTTGTGCGACGGGTGTGTCGGCCTGAGGCTCTTCGGAGCGAGCCGGCTTCGACCGGCTGCGCCGTCGGGGCTTGGGCTTCGGTTCCTCGGGCGGTTTCTTCCCTTCGGCGTAGGCCTTGAGCACTTCGGTCGCGCGGGTGCGCGGGTATTCGCCCCAGACGAGCAGCGGCGAGCCGGTTTCAGGGTCGGTGTGAATGTTGACGGGGATCATGACCAGTTGCCGCGCGAGGGAATCCCCCTCAGGCGGACGAACTTCATATTCGGCGACGAGCGGAAGCATTTCCGCGTTCAGTTCCATCTCGGGCACCGGGATCGAGATGCACTCATCTTCGAAAGTCCAGCTGTCGCGCAGGACCATGAGCGTCTTGTTGGCGGTGACTTCACCGGCGGCATTCTGGAACCGGCCATTGCTGGAGCGGACGGGATGGAACTTCGCATCCATCAGCCGCACCTGGTAGATGAGCTGCTGATCGTTGAACTGATCGGCGCGAATGGTCGAGCGGAAGACGATTGAATCGGGATGGCGGCGGTCGCCGATCGGCTCGGCGGAGGTCTGGATGAACTTCACCGATGGGCCGCAGCCGGCCAGTGCCGACAGGAGGGCGAGCGCTCCTGGGCCGACCCTGGCGGTCCGGCGAATTGGCGTATCTATTGAGGAGCGATCAATCCACAGGTGAATCCTGCCGCGAGTTGCCATAGGCGCCCCAATCTGCCGCCCCGTTACAGCGATCACAATGCGGAAAGAAAGGACGAAGAAGGCGGCCGGAGAAATGGTATCCCGGACAGGGCGGAATGAAACCTACTGATTCGAGGGGTACAAAGGGCCGAAAAAATCTTCAGGAAAACCACTGGCATTGGCGGAATCTGTAGTTATGATTCCGAGCCGCCCCGAAACACTGGCCAGCCTGGCGCGGATGGCCAAATGTTTTGAGGGGGTCAAATTGGGCGTTTCGGCCCATGCTGATGAAAAAAGACATTTTTGGATCGGGGGCGTCCGGGGTAACCGGACTGCTGTGTACGGCTTCCGACCGGAGTTCGCCGAGCGTTTGAAACGGCGGGCATACGTTGATCACAACCTTCTGTAATGTCGAAGGTTGACGAATCGATACGGCGGGTCGGCAGTTTTGGCCGGTGTCCCGGCCAGTCTGGAGAGTCGTCAGCAAGTAGCAAAAAAACCACAGGTTACGTGCGTTTTTTGACGACGACGCTCTTGCAGTCGTCCGCCTCGTGACTTAAAAAGTCGGCGTGGCGCGGCTGTCTACCGCCGTCATCAAAACGCATTCATAACACTCAACTGGAACAAGGTCTTAGAACAGGAGATTTCTGAATGAAATGGGCGAGCACCAAAGCGTTGCTCCTCGGTATTGCGGCTTCGGCGACGTTTGTCGGGCTGGGCTGCCGCGACGCCATGCCACACTCGTTGACGTGGCCGGCGGGCGGAGACACGGTTCCCTCTCATCCCAAGCCTCCCGAGGGCGGTTACTACTCCAATTGGGATCCCTATGCGGTTTCGCTGGAGGTGACCCCGGTTGAGGACGTGAACCCCGTCCGCACCCAGCACTACCTCGTCGCGACCGTCAAGGACAAGGACGGCAAGACGCTGCCCAACCGGCGCATCGAGTGGATCGTCAACTCGGGCTCGGTCGGCGACATCGTCGAGGTGGACGAGAGCGGCTGGCGCGCCAGCCGCGGCTACGTGGTGGACAACCACCGCGCGGTCTCTCACACCAACGTCTTCAACCATGTCCTGGACATGGGCGACAACGACCCGTCCAACGACCTGTCGCTGACCGACGGTCAGACCTGGTGCGTGATCACCTCGCCGGTCGAGGGCGATACCTACGTCACCGTCTATGCCCCGGGCATCTACGACACGTCGAAGCACAAGGTCTTCGCGGTCAAGCACTGGTATGACGTCAAGTGGGACTGTCCGCCGGCGGCCACCAAGCCGACCGGTTCGACGCATGAGCTGGTCACCACCGTGACCAAGTTCTCGGACGGCACGCCGCTGGCCGGCTACCAGGTCAATTACCGCATCGTCGATGGCCCCGCGGGCACGCTCGAGCCGAGCGGCGCCGCGATCACCGATTCGGCGGGCCAGGCCCGCGTCACCCTGCGGCAGACCACTCCGGCCGAGGGGACGAACAACATCGCCATCGAGATCATCCGGCCGGAAAACGTTCAGTGCTGCAAGCCGGCAGTCAAGATCGCCAACTGCAACACGATGGTCAACTGGATCGGTCCGAAGATCGCCTGCAACAAGAGCGGCCCCTCCAACGTGATGGGCGGCGAGCCGTTTGAGTACACGATCTCGGTCTCCAACCCGTCGCAGGTCGATGCCACCAACGTGGTCGTCACCGACACGCTGCCGAACGGGCTGGCCTATGAGTCGTCCAATCCCTCCGCGTCGGCCAGCGGCAACGCCCTGACGTGGAACCTCGGCTCGGTCGCTCCGGGCGCCAACGTGAACATCAACGTTCGCGTCAAGGCCACCAGCACCGGCCGCTACGAGAACTGTGCGGACGTTCGGGCGGATCAGAATCTCACCAGCCACTGCTGTGCGACGACGGTTGCCGTCTCGCCGGCGCTGGTCCTCGAGAAGCGCTGCCCGGCCGAAGTCACCATCTGCGATCCGATCGAGTACGTGCTGGTCGTCCGCAACAGCGGCGACGGCCCGGCGAAGAACGTGAAGATCGAAGATCGTCTGCCGGACGGCATCATGACCACCAGCGGTCAGAGCACCGTCAACGCGACGGTCGACGTCCTGGGTCCGGGTGAGAGCAAGGAAGTGCGGTTCACGGCCAAGGCCAGCCGCACGGGCAGCTTCACCAACCCCGCCACGGCGACCGCCGACGGCGGCCTGAATGCCCAGGCAAGCTGCACGACCGTGGTTCGCCAGCCGGTGCTGGCGGTCACGAAGACCGGTCCGGACATGCGGTACATCGGCCGCCCGGCGGAGTATGACATCACGGTGCGCAACACGGGTGATTCACCCGCGAACAACACCGTGCTGACCGACCCGCTCCCGGCCGGCACCGAGTTCGTCAGCGCCACCGAGGGCGGCAGCTTCTCGGGCGGCACGGTCACGTGGCAGCTCGGCACGATCGAGGCCGGCGGCACGCGGTCGGTCAAGGTCACTCTGCGGGCCCGCTCGGCCGGTACGGCGAAAAACGTCGCCATAGCCCGGGCGACCTGCACCGAGGCCAATGCTGAAGTCATGACGCAGATCAAGGGCGTGCCCGCGATTCTGCTCGAGTGCGTGGACGTTTCCGACCCGATCGAAGTCGGCGCTCAGGAGACGTACATCATCACGGTCACCAACCAGGGCTCCGCCGAAGACACGAACATCGTGATCGAGTGCACGCTGCCGGCACAGATGGATTACGTGTCGGGCGACGCTCCGGTCCAGGTGACGGCGGAAGGCAAGAAGGTCACCTTCGCACCGCTGCCGACCCTGGCGCCCAAGGCTCGCGCGACCTACAAGGTCGTCACCAAGGGCACCGCCGAAGGCGATCTCCGGTTCAGGATCACTCTGAAGAGCGATCAGACCGAGACGGTTGTCGAGGAGACCGAGTCGACCCACGTGTACTAAGCGTGATCGACTGACGCTGATCGATTCAGGGGTGCCGGCATCCGCCGGCGCCCCTTTTTTTTTTTGCTTATACTTTTCGCGGCGTTGGGATCCGCTCATTTCCTTCTTCGATCCTCTCGATGGAGCGCGGTCATGAAATCCAGAAACGGTATCGGATGGGGAAGGTTCGTCGTCGCGCCGGCCGTCGTCGCCTGGGGCATCGCGTCGCCGCTGTTCGCGCAGTCCGCGGTTCCGCTCCGCGTGATGACGGAAAAAGCGTTCCCCACCGGAAGTCGCGCAACGAGCGTTCTGCTCATGGAGCGGGAGACGCCCGCCGACGTGCGCACCGGCGAGTCCTTCAGCTACTCCGTGCGAATCACCAACATCACGCAGACGATCCTGGCCGACGTGACCTTGAGCGAGCAGTACCCCGAAGGCATGGCGGTGCAGGAGGTCAGTCCGCCGCCGACCCAGCAGCAGGCCGGCCGCGCCGCGTGGACCTTCGCCATCCTCAATCCCGGCCAGTCGGCATCGATCCAGGTCGCCGGAACGGCGGGCCGGATCGGCACGCTCACCGGTTGCGCCACGATCACCTTCAGTGCATCCATCTGTTCCGAGTCGCGCGTGGTCGAGCCGCGGCTGACGCTGACGAAGAGCGCCCCGCCCGAGGTTCTGATGTGCGACGAAATTCCCTATCGCGTGGTAGTGACGAATGCCGGAACGGGCGTGGCGCGCCGCGTCCGCATCGATGACGCCCTGCCGGCCGGACTCGTGTCGACGGAGGGGCGCAACAACGTCTCGTTCGATGCCGGTGACCTCGCCGCAGGACAGTCGCGCGAGTTCACCTTCCGGGCCCGTGCGACGTCCACGGGTAACTACCGGAATACCGCCCGCGCCTCCGAGCCGGGCGGACCGGCCGTCGAAGCCTCGGCCGACACGGTCGTCCGCGTGCCGCGCCTGGAACTGAGTCAGCGCGGTCCGGAACTGCGATTCATCCACCGCCCGGCGGAATATGAGATCAGCGTGCGCAACAGCGGCGACGCGCCGGCGGCCGACACGATCGTGACCGCGACGATTCCGATGCCGGCGAATTTTGTGCGGGCCGACGAAGGAGGCCAGACTTCCGGCGGCGTCGTGACGTGGCGGCTCGGCACGCTCGCGGTCGGAGCGCAGCGCGCCCTGCACATGGTGGTGCAGCCGACCGAGCGGGCGATGCTCAAGAGCACGGCGACCGCCAAGGCCGTTTGCGCCGACGCGACCGCCGGGGTGTCGACCGAAGTGCGCGGCGTGCCGGCCATCCTGCTCGAGGTGGTCGACCTCAATGATCCGGTCGAGATCGGCCAGGATGAGACCTACCAGATCGCGATCGTCAATCAGGGCAGCGCCGACGGCACTCACATCGCCGTGGTCTGCGACCTGCCCGAGGGGATGACCTTCGTTTCCGGCAAGGGGCCGACCGCGTCGCATCAGGAGGGGCAGCGCGTCACCTTCGATCCCCTGCCGCTGCTCGCGCCGAAGACCCGAACCGTCTACACCGTCGTCACGCGCGGCTCAACCGCAGGCGACATGCGCTTCAAGGTCACTCTCAAGAGCGACCAGACCGATTCACCCGTCGAAGAGACCGAAAGCACTCACGTCTATTGAGGGAGCAATCGTACATGAACAAATATGTGACCGAATTCGTCGGAACGTTCTTCCTGGTGTTGACCATCGGCATGACCGTGCTGAGCGGTACCCCGTTCGCCCCGATCGCCATCGGCTGCGCGCTGATGGTCATGGTCTACATGGGCGGGCATGTCTCCGGCGCGCATTACAACCCGGCGGTCAGCCTGGCAGTGCTGCTGCGCGGCAAGATGTCGGCGGGCGACCTGATTCCCTACTGGATCGCGCAGATCGCGGGGGCGTTCGCCGCGGCCTACGTCTGTTACCTGGTGCATGGCAAGGCGTTCCCGGTCGCGCCGGGCGCCAATGTCTCGGCGGCCAAGGCGGTGAGCGTGGAGCTGCTTTACACCTTCGCGCTGGCGCTGGTGGTGCTGAACGTGGCGACGTCGACCAAGACCGCGGGTAATTCGTTCTACGGCCTGGCGATCGGATTCACGGTACTGGCGGCGGCCTACGCCGGAGGCGGCGTGTCGGGCGGGGCGTTCAATCCTGCGGTGGGGATCGGGCCGAACCTGGTGAACGCGATGGTCGGCGGCGGCTCGCTCGCCAACCTGTGGATCTACCTGGTCGGGCCGCTGGCCGGCGGCGCGCTGGCGGCCGGCGTGTTCAAGGTGCAGGACGCGGCGTAGCGTCGTCGTTCCCGCGCCGTTTGCCATTCCCGCGGAAGCGGGAGCCGGATTGAAACAAGCAGCCCTCACCCCCTACCCCTCTCCCACCGGGAAAGGGGGGAAATACTGAAACCCGCTCTCTTCAAGGGAGAGGGGTAAGGCAAACAGCCATTTTCCGATCACCTTCAGCTCTCAAGAGAGAGGGAGAACAGGTCGACTCCATTTTTGGGCCGGAAGCAAGGGCGGCGCGTCGCCGCAGAGGACCATCACGCCTCGTCCGGACGGGTTGAAGGCGCGGAGTCATCCAGCTCGGGATGCCAGCGCTCGCGGCGGCGCTCCGCCCAGGTCGTCCCCGCTTTGAGCAGCCGCTCCACGTAATCGCGCAGCGTCGTGATCGCCGCGTCATAGGCGCGCAGGTCGCGATAGGTCCGCGCGAGCATCATCGCCCCCTCCATGTTGGTCAGCACGAAGATGGCGAGTTGATGCGGATCGACATCCTCCGGCAGCCGGTCGGCGGCGTCGACGAAGCATTGAGCGACCGCATGGGTCCAGTTGTCGAAGTTGTCGGCGATGAGCTTGCGCGCGTGCGGATGCGTCTCGCTGAGTTCCAGCGCCAGGTTGCCGATCGGGCAGCCGTGGCTGAACTCGGTCATCGTGAGGAGCTGCCGATATCCCGCCATCAGCGCGAAGACGCGCTCGATCGGATCATCCACGCGATCCCAGATGGGGGTGAGCAGGTCCTGCCAGATGCGCGCCTTGCGCCGCTCCAGCACCGCGCTGAGCAGGTCTTCCTTCGTCGGGAAAAAGTAGTAGAGGCTGCCCGGCCGCGCGTCGGCGTGCCGCGCGACCTCCGCGAGGCCGGTGTTGCCGTAGCCCTTGATCCAGAAGAGTTCCGTCGCGGATTCAACGAGTCGTTCGCGGGTATCGCGTGTTTCAGGGGGCATCGGGGTTTGTCCGGCCTTGAGTAACGAGGTTCACTAGTTGGTGAACCAACTATAGTCGTTTAACGACTGTCAGGTCAAGGGTTTTTGTCCCCTGATGTATTGGTCGCGATCCGGCAGGTCACCGGCTTGCGCCACCTGCTCTGAAAAACATGTTCAGAGGGTGAAATGTGACTGGCAGGAGCAGCCAGCCCGAAAGGGTCAGCAGCAGAATCGGGAACTGGAACATGCCGCAGAGGGTGAGCGTCGGCGGCAGGTCATCGAGCGTCTGTTGCTCGCCCAGCGTCTGGCCGCCGGTGTCCGCGGCAGCCTCGGTGCTGACACGCTTCACGTTGCCGCCGACCAGTTCCGTGTAATAGAGCGAGCCGTCGAGACCGAGCACCAGGTCGGTCATGCCGCCCTCGCCCTGCACGAACAGTGTGTGGCGGAGAACCGCATCGCCATCGAGTGTGACGCGATAGACGCGATTCAGCGTGTACTCCACGTGAAAGAGATTTCCGGAGAATTCCGCCGGAAACTGCGACGCGTCGTAATAGACGCAGCCGGCGGGGGAGGAGCCTTCCTCGGAATATTCATACGCCGGGTAGCGGTATTGCGGTTCGGTGATCGGCGAGGGAGTGCCCTCATAATAGGGCCAGCCGGCGTTGTCGCCGGAACGGATGATGTTGATCTCCTCGCGTCGGGTCAGCAGGTCGGAGCCGACATCCATCACGAACAGGCGTCCGTCCGGCGCGAAGCAGAATCGAAACGGGTTGCGGAACCCCAGCGCGAAGATCGCGCGCGGCGTGCCGGTCGGCGTGCGAAAGGGATTGTCTTCCGGCATCCCGCCGTCGCGCCGGATGCGTGAGATCTTTCCCGCGAGCGTCGTGTAATCCTGCGCATTGTCGGGGTGGGTGTTGTCGCCGATGGAGAAATAGAGCATTCCATCCGGACCGAATTTCAGGCATCCGCCGTTGTGAAACGTGCCGACGCTGGGCAGATGATCGCGGATCACGGTCGGGCGGGTTGCCGCGCCGGCCTCCTCCGTCCAGCGATAGATGACCTGCTCCTCGGAGGAGATGGTGGCGAAGGCATAGACGTAATGATTGTCGGCGAAATCAGGATCGAGACAGAGGCCCAGCAGCCCGCTCTCCAGCAATGTTTCGACGTTGACGTGGACGAAGGGCGCCTCGCGCAGCGCGCCGCCCGGCTCGACGATGCGGATGTCGCCCTCCTTTTCGGCGACGAAGAGCCGCCCGTCCGGCGCGAACGCGAGCGCCACGGGCTGGGACAGGCCCGTGGCGTAGGGCATGACGCGGAACCCCGCCTCGACGTAGTCGATGGCTCGAACGGCGGAGGCAGGCCAGCCGAGCGCGATCGTCGCGCAGAGCGCCATCGCCGCGGTCGATCGAGGAGTTCGTTGCTGGACCACGCCCGTCTCCCGCGCGTCACGGCGAATCAGACAAACAGGGCCGAGCCCACGCTTTCGTCGTAGGTTTCGCCCTGCAACTGGAAGATCGGATGGGGGTCGAATCCCAGCCAGTCGCGGATGCAGGAGCCGAAGACGGCGCGGAAGTCGACGTAATAGGGGAGCGAATCCTGCCGCAGGTCGTCGTTCGTCGGGGCCTGGCCGTGCAGGCCGGCATTGACGCGCGGACCGGCCAGGATCATGTGGCAGCCGTGGCCGTGGTCGGTTCCGGGGCTGCCGTTCTCGCCGTTGCGCCGGCCGAACTCGGTGTAGAAGAGGACCGCAGTGCGATCCCACAGGCCGAGCGCCTTCATGTCGTTGACGAACTGGCGGAACTCCTGCGACACCTGCGGGAAGAGCCGCGCGTTGGCCTGGTCCTGCGACGCGTGCGTGTCGAAGCCGCCGTAGGTTACTTTGAGTATCTGAGTGTTGAGCCTGGCCGATGCCAGCGCCGCGGCGCGATAGAACTCGCCGCGGGCCGGCCCCGTCGACGTGAAGGCCTGGGTGCGGGACTGGATTTCGGCGCTGGTGGTGTCGATGCGGGCGTAGGTGTCGAGCACGGCCTGCTGGCGGGGGTTTTCGCGATGCTTCATGCGCGCCAGCCGGCCGAAGGCCTCCTGCGCCGCTCCGTGGTAGGTGGTGTCGGGATAGCCGAAGTTGCGCGGATCGCCGATGACGTGAGTGTCGAGCACGCCGAAGGGCTCGTTGAAGTACTGCCGACGCAGTCGCTCATACCAGGCGGCCTGTGTGCCGGTGGGGGAGGTCAGGTCGCGCACGCCGAATTCATAGATCTCCTGGCTCTCGAAGTGCGAACCGTTGCCGTGCGGGTAACCCACCTGCTGCACAACGGCGAGTTGGCGTTGCTGATAAAGCTCGCTGAAGAACTGGAACTGATTGTTGATGCCGAGGTCCGGTCGCTCCGGCAGGACGTAGCAGTCGGCCGCGTCCAGCGCGAGCTGCGGTCGCTTGCGGCGGTATTCGGGATCGTTGAAGGGGGCGAGGAAGCTGAGCGCGTCCATGCCGCCGGCGAGCTGGCAGAGCACGAGGATGTTGCCGGTGCCGCCGGTCGATTGGGCGTAGGTCGATGCGACCGATCGCAGGAGCGGATCGCCCAGCGCGAGGGCTCCGGCGCCCATGCCGAGGCGGTTGAGGAAATTGCGGCGCGAGAGTCGCTTGCATTCGTTGCAGCCGTTCATGGTCGGTCCTTTCGTTTCGTGTTCCCGATCATCTCGTCACTGTCGTCGCATTCTCCGCCGACGCGGTTGCGAATTCGTCACTTCCCGATGACGCGCTCATCCATCGCCATGAGCCGGATCATCTCGAAGACGTGCTGCGGCTGATCCTCCGGGTCGAGCAAGTGGAAGGCCCGCTCGCCGTTCTGGTCGAGCACTTCGACGTAAACATCTTTTTCCTCCTCCGTCAGCGGAAGATGGAAGACGCCGGCCATGGCGTCGACCAGTTCGCGGCGGATTTCGCGCCGGCTCCACTGGTCCGTCGAGGGCAGCAGGTGGTAGGGCAGGTCGGGCGTGCGATAGGGTCCGTATTCCATCGTGCGCCCCAGCGCGCGGACGCGGTAGAGCATCCACTGGTCCTGGAGCCAACCCTCGTTCTCGTGCCAGCCTTCGACGCCCGGCGGATTGAGCAGTTCCTGCCCGCTGGCGGAGAGGTCCTCGGTCAATCGGTCGAGCACGTATCCCTGCGAATCCTCGCTCTGCATGTGCATGTCGAGCGTGCGGGCGACGCCGAGCCAGTGCTCGACGGGCGTGGCGATCAGCGCGCCGCGCGCCTCGTGGCTGAACATCGCCTGCGACACGAGCAGCGTGCGGACGACCGGCGCGACGTCGAAGCGGTTGGCGACGAAGAGGTCGGCCAGTTCCTGCACCGTTCCGTCGGAGGGATGGTCATGGACGAAGAACTCGAAGAGATTGCGGGCCACATAGCGGGTCGCCTCCGGCTGATTGAGCGTGAGGTCGATCACGCTGCGGTACTCGTAGTTGGCCGACGGCGCGCGGCCCGGGAAAATCGACTTATAGGTTTCGTCATGATTGTGAAGATCGAAGATCGGCCGTGCGTCCTGGCCGTTCTGCCGCAGCAGCGTGATGCCGGTGAAGGCGCGGGCGGCCTCGCGGATGTCCGCCTCGGTGTAGAGCACGTCGCGGCCGAGCGTGAAGAGTTCCCAGAATTCGCGGGCGTAGTTCTCGTTGGGATTCGACTTGGGACTGTTCGCGCCATCGAGCCAGATCAGCATGAGCGGATCGAGCGTGAGCGACTCGAGCATGTCGCGGTAGTTACCCAGTGCGTGGCTGCGGAGCATCTCCATGTGCAGGATCGAGAGGTCGGCGTCGTTGCCGGCCAGGACGCGGCGGGAGGTGGCGAAACGGTCATGCCAGAACATCGCCAGCCGTTCCGACAGCGGGTTCGGCCCTTCGAGCAGGTAGGTGAGCCAGCGGCGCGGAATGTCATCTTCGTAGGTCTTCGCCAGCGCGTCCGTTTCCGGCGCGACCGGCTTGACGGCCAGCGATTCATCGACGGTCGGGCTGAGTCCGACCGCCACGGCCTGCGCGACCTGGTCGGGCGACGCGCCGAAGGCGACGCGGCGCAGCAGGTGGTACGCCTCGTCCGCGGTCAGCGATTCGCGATAGGGACGGAGCGATTGCGGATTGCCGGCGAACTCGCCATCCGGCAGATCATTTCCCGGAATCGGCGGCGGTCCGAGATTGCAGGCAGCAAATCCGAGCAGCGCGAGGACGGCGATCGTTGCAAGTGATCGAACGCGGTGAGTGGGCATGTGCTTCTCCCCCAGTCGCGAGTTCCGCCGTCAGCACGACCGTTTCCAAACGGCAGCGCGGCGCGCGGAATCGGCGGACGCACACGCGAGGATCGTCTCTGCGACGAGCGGTCGCGGATGCGGAAACGCCGTCCGTGGTGAAGCGCGTCGCCGCAGCGGCAGCGCGATTCAATCCAGGGAATTCGTTGGAAGCGCCGGGAGTCCCCAATCTCGTCGGCTCGGAAGCCGGAAGCCTGATGAATTAACTAAATTACCAAATCAGAAGAGGCAAATGAATTCTGAGTGTGCCGTGACGGCGCGAGGAGCCAATAACGACACGTAAAAATGCAAGAGCCGCGACCGAGAGGAAGCCTACGCCATGTTCTCGGCGTGAATGCTACCTGTCGGCCGCGGCCCAAGTCGCGAAACGTTCAGCGCGTCTCGTCGCGGTTACCGGTGGTGTCCGCCACGATGCCCACCGTGATGTCCGCCGCCGTGGTGGCCATGGTGTCCGCCGTGATGGTCGTGGTGGCCATGCCCGCCCGAATATGAGAAGGAGAACCCGAATCCGCGCGAGGCGGGATAGTAGGACCGCGGATAGTAAACAGGCGCCGGGTAGTAGTCCGAGTAGTAAACGCGCGGAGCGTAAACCACCGGCGGCGCGTAATAGACCGGCGCCGAGTAATAGCCGCCATAGGCAATCGGCGGCGCGTAGTAGGCAGACGCGCTGTAGTAGCCGCAGTGGCCGGCCTTCGCATCCGCGGTCGTCAGCGCGACGGCCGCCACGCCGGCAACGAGCAGTGCGACGAATCGGGTGTGTGGGGACTGAGTCATGTCGGTGCCTCCTTGGCCTTCGCAGCGCTTTGGTCGCCGGCCGTTCTCTGCGAGTGTTTCGCGCGGCCGGCGCGGGCTGCCGCGACCACAGTATAGACTCGCCATCGGCGCGGATGTTGGGTCGAATTTACGGAAAATGGGCCATTCGAGAGCCTTTTCGGACAGCCCCGGCGGACATGAAAAAAAGTTTTGTCAGTCACCCGCGACCTGCATCGCTTCCAGTCGTCCCTGATCGCGAAGCTGCTCGAGCATGCGATCGATGGCGCGGCGTCGATCGCGCGAGATCGGCCGATTGCCGAACTGTGCTTCGTAGAACCATTCGATCACCTGCGCCGCGCCGCCCAGATCCGGTCGGCGACGGGTGAGGTCGCGGGCGAACTCGCGCGGCGTCAGCGCCGCGGGGCGGTGGATTCCCTGGCGCTGAAGCAGGGTGAGGAGCCGATCGTAGAATCGCGCCTGCGGATTCCGCCGGGCCATCCGCGGATTGCGGCGCAGCCGCGGCATGCGCTCGTGAATGATGAGCGAGATGACCCAGAGCGCCCGGAGCACCAGCAGGGCAAACGCCGCGACGAGCAGGACGACGATCCAGTAGAGCACGCGCTGCTGCGTGGAGTATTCGGGCGGTCCATAAACCACTTCGCGCAGCCACTCCGACCATTGCATCGACTGCCCGCGAGAGCCGGTGAGGTTTCGCCACCAGTCGACCAGCCCTTCCACCATGGCCCGGCGATGCTCGGCGTCGAACGAGACGACCAGGCTGGTCCAGCGAAATTCCAGCGAATCAAACCAGCGTTGCGTGAGGGCGGCCCAGCTCGCGTCGCGGGCGCGACTGCGTGCCGCGACGTCCGGCGTGGGATCGAACAGTTGCCAGTATCGGTCGGGCAACCGCACTTCGACCCAGGTGTGGGCGTGCTTCTGCTGAATGCGGTAGTAGCCCGCCAGCTCGTTGTAGTCGCCGGTGCGATAGCCGAGCACCATCCGGGCGGGGATGCCGAGCGACTGGCACATCAGTGTCATGGCGGAGGCGAAGTGGGTGCAGTACCCCTTCTGCGTGCGGAAGAGAAACGCCTCGGTCGGATCCTCGCCCGGCTGTGGGCGTTCCGCGGAGAGCGTGTAGGCGTAGCGGCCGTTGCGGAGATATTCGCAGATCGCGTTGACGGCGCGCTCGTGCCGACTGGCCGGGAGGGAGCCCTGGCCGATTCCGGCGATCGTGCGCGCCAGATCCTCCACGCGATGGCTGAGTCCCGGCCACATCTGCTCAACCTGCCGGCCCATCGCGCCACCCACGAGCGGACTGGAGAGATTGCGCAGCGCGTCGGTCCAGTCTTCATCGGGAGTGGGCTTGGCGTTCCGGTCGGTCGACCGATAGAAGACGGGATCGAGCGTCAGCGGCGAAATGACGCGATAGCGCACGCCCGATCCGAGCGAGCGGCCGGGCTGAAGCCGGAGCGTTCGATCGGTGGGATCGACGCGGGCCGCCTCGATGTCCACGGTCTCGATCTCGATCGCGGGAAAGACGGTGTAGAGGTATTGCTCGTGCGGGTCGATGGTGTCGAGCCAGATGTTCTGCTCGAGCCGGTCGGGCCGATCGCGCCATTCGAGCTTGGGGCTGACGTTGTGCTTGAACTTGCGGTCGGTAAAACGAATCGTCTCGCCGCGGACGCTCTGCGTGTGCTTCCAGCGCCCTTTTTCATATCGTTCCAACGTCGCACCGCGCAGGTAATAGGAGGCGTCGTCGCCGCCGATTTCCTTACCGTCGAGCCGGAGCTGGACGCGCATCACGTATTGCTCGCTCTCCAGCGTGCGACCGAGGTCATCCAGTCCGACCTGCGTGGTAAAGCTGGTGATCGCCGCGGGCATGGGAGGTAGGAACCGCTGGCGCAGCAGGTCGCGCGGAACGCTGAGAAAGACCCAGCCGGCCACCAGGACGATTGCCGCGCCATACGCGCAGCCGAGCGCCAGCAGCCGCAGCCGGCTGACCTGCGGCATGGCGACGGGGGGAAGATCCAGTCGAAGCGGACGCAACCCTTCGCAGGTGCGTCGCCAGACGTCATGCGACTCCGCCAGCACCAGGAATCGGAGCAGCCAGAAAAGTCCGACCGTCAGATGCAGCAGCAACACGAGGCCGAACAGGATGCTGGAACTGATCATCGCACCGATCACCAGCAGCAGCAGGCAGATGACCACGATCACGTAGCGGTCGCGCGGCACCGAGACATCCATGAACTTGACGCAGCAGAGACCGGTGACGAAGTGGCTCAGCGCGATGACCGGAATCTGGTTGTATTTCAGGATTTCGATGGCTGCGTAGGCGACGACGCCCAGAACCAGCAGCCGGTTCAGCCAGACGCGGAACCGGCCCGGCGGCCGGTCGCGCGGGAGAAACAGTCCGATCACCGCGGCGACGACCGCCATTTGTAGGAAGGCGCCGGCCTGCGCGTGATAGTCGAGATCGACGAAGCCGAGTTCCGCCACGGTGACCGGCAGCAGGCTGACCAGCGCGAGGGCGAAGAGGGGCAGATCGTGGCGGAGCAGCGCCCGGGTCATGCGGCGACCTCCTCGGCGTCCTGGGGGCCGAGCGGGCCGTCGACCGGCGTCAGGTCGCCCCAGTCGGCGCGGGCGTCGGCCGGCGCGATGAAGGTCGATTCGAACGCGGAGGCGCCGGGGATGAAGGTCATGACCATGCCGACCTGCCGGCTGAGCCAGCCGGCGGCGAGACGGACGTCGTCGTTCTGCGACGGCGAGAGCAGAATGCAGGGACCGCGCCAGCGCGAGGGCCAGGTAAGCCGCTGCACGCAGGGGAAGATCGGATCGTCGAAATTGGCGGGCCGCGCGGCGAGTTCGCGGAGCAGCCGCGACCGCAGGGCCGGGCCGCTGCCGGGCGGGCTGAAATGGACCGGCGCGCCGCTGACCACGAGGCCGACTTTTCCTCCGTGATCGAGCACATCGCAGATGACCGTGGCTGCGCCGCTGAGGGCGGATTCAACGCGCGCGGCCTCGTCGATGTCGGCGGCGGATCGGTGCGTGTTGAGCACGACCCAGATCTGGTTGAGGCGCATGCGGGACATTTCGCGGACGATGATCTCGCCGGTGCGGGCCGTGCGCCGCCAGTGAATACGGCGCGGATTGTCGCCGTGGCGATAGGGGCGCAGTCCAAAAAACTCGTCGTCGCCGGGCGGGCGGTCGGCCGCGCCTTCGCCGTGGCGCAGCGCGTCGGCGGCGTGGATCGCCTTCCAGGGAGAGATGCGCACGCGCATCAGCCGCGGATAGACCACCAGCGTCGAGGCGGCGGGCTCGGTGCGACGCTTGACGAAGAGCCCGAAGGGAAATCGCGTGGAGACGGAGAGGCGCCTGAACTCGATCACGCCGCGACGCGGCCAGACCACCGGCGCGGCCAGCGTCACTTCGTGCATCGGGCCGAGCATCGGAACGAAGGCCTCCAGGTCGCGCGGCGCGCTGCGCCCCTCGTCGCCCTGTTCCGCGGCGCGGTCGCTGACCCGCAGGCAATAGGCCCGCGCCCAGCCGCGCGCGTTGCGCAGCGTGTAATGAATGACGCAGGGCGCGCCGGCCACGGCGGCGTCGGGCAGCCGGCGGCGCACCTCGACCCGCCGCAGGGCCCACCAGCCGGAGACGAAGTTGATCGTGATCGCGCCGATGAAGATGCCCAGCATGACCACCAGGACGTTGGTTCCCTGCTGTAGCGAGACCGCGCCGATGACGGCCGTGGCGACGAGGAAACCGAACCCCGCCACGGTGACGCGCACGGTGAAGCGCGGCTGCTCGGGTCGCTTCCAGATCCAAGTGAGATTGGGGCGGCGCATCGGACGGTGGTCCTGTGATCAGCTCATTTCTCCCGCGGGGCGGGCGGGACGGGGCATTCCTCTCCGCTCAGACCCGTGCCGCGGGATCAGGCGGGCGCGGCGATGCGGGAGAGAATTTCATCCATCAACTGGTCGTTCGGAACGGTGCGCCCTTCATGTAGGTAGGACTTGCTGACGAGACGGTGGGCACAGACGGCGCGGGCCAGTTCCTTGACGTCGTCGGGGATCGCGTAGTCGCGGCCGGAGATCAGCGCCAGCGCCCGCACGGCGCGGGTCAGGGCCAGCGCGCCGCGCGGCGACACTCCCACCTCGACGCCGGGATGATTTCGCGTCGCATCGACGATGTCCTGAATGTAGTCCACGAGGGCTTCATCGATCCGCACGGTCTCGGCGTATTGCTGGAGGGCGGTCACCTCCTGCGACGTCATCACGGGAGCCCGGTCCTCCAGCAGTCGCTGGTCGGGCTGTTCGAGCAGGATGCGGCGTTCGTCGTCGCGGCCGGGATAGCCGATCCGCAGCCGCAGGATGAAGCGGTCGAGCTGACTCTCCGGCAGGAAATAGGTCCCCTCGAACTCGAAGGGATTCTGCGTCGCGATCACCATGAAAGGGCGTTCCAGCGGCAGAGACTGGCCGTCGATGCTGACCTGCGACTCGTTCATCGCCTCGAGTAGCGCCGATTGCGTCCGCGGCGTGGTGCGGTTGATCTCGTCGGCGAGGATGATGTGATTGAAGATCGGTCCGCGCTTGAACTCGAACATGCCGGTCTGATCGTTGTAGATGCTCACGCCGAGGATGTCGGAGGGGAGCAGGTCGGGCGTGAGCTGAATTCGGGCAAAGCTGCCGTCGATGCTACGGGCCAGCACGCGCGCCAGCACCGTCTTGCCGACGCCGGGCACGTCCTCGATGAGGATGTGGCCGCGCCCGATGAGGCCGACCATCAGTTTGGTCACGACCGAGGGCTTGCCGAGAAAAACCGACTCGATATTGTCGCGCAGCAGCCGCAGCTTGCCGCGGAGCGATTCGCCGTCGGCGGGAACAGGCGGAGTTTTCAGCGTGTGCATAGGGGACTCCGGCGTTCGGTCGCCACTACATGATAAACGCTGGCTCGGCCGGCACCCATCGGGGGTTGTCAGAGTCCTCTGAACGCCGCGGGCGATTCTCAGCGTGCGGCGGGGGGGAGAAGCGCCGCGACGGCAGCGACCAGCCGCTCCCGGGCGGCCGCGAGGGGGCCGGACAGGCGGCAGCCGGCCGCAAGCCGGTGGCCGCCGCCGCCGAAGGTCTCGGCCACGCGACCCACGTCCACGCCTTCCTTCCCGCGCAGGCTGGCGCGAATCTCGCCCGTTTCCATCTCGGTCAGCAGGAGCGAGGCGCGGACGGTCTGAATCTTCAACGGCTCGTTGATCAGGTCCTCGGTCATGCCCGCCGTCGCGTTGCACTGTTTCATGATCGCGGGGGTGACGCACATCACGGCCAGTTGTCCATCGGCCTCGAAGCTCGCGGCGTGCATCACCTCGGCGAAGAGGCGGAACCGCTCCGGCGGCTCGGTGAGATAGAGCCGCGCGAAGAGATCGTCCGGCCGCGCGCCGGCCGCGATCAGTTCCGCCGCGGCGCGGTAGGTGCGGGCATCGGCTCCGGCATGGCGGAACCAGCCGGTGTCGGTTGCAAGTCCGACGAAGAGCAGCTCGGCCGCCACCGAGGTGAGCGGCCAGCCGGCGGCGCGGCTCCATTCAGCCACGAGCAGGGCGGCGGCGGAGGCGTTTTCGTCGACGATTTCGACGTCGCCGACGATGTCGCGCGTGCGATGGTGATCGATGACCAGCAGCCGGACGGAGCGCGAATCGAGACGGCGCTGCATCGGGACGAGCTGAAGGCGCGCGGCGCTGTCGACCAGAATCCAGAGGTCGGCGTCATCGACCGCGGCGGAACCGGAGCCGTCGTCAAAGAGCAGCAGCGTCTCGCGCTGCGTCATGAAAGCGTAGCGCGGCGAAGGAGGTTCGAAGAGCATGGCATGCGCCTTGCGTCCCTCCAGCCGAATCAGGTGCTGCAGGGCGGCGGCCGAGCCGATGGCGTCGCCGTCGGCCCGCATGTGCGTGAGGATGGCGACGCGGCGCGACTCCTGAACGAGTTTGAGCGCTTCGGCGAAGGCTCCGGAGAGAGGATGGTTCATGATCGATCCGCCTTCCCGCGGTCCGGCCCTTGTCGACCCGGGCGCGCCGCTGAGGTCCGCCGTCTGTTCAACTCGCCGCGCGATCCACGATGCTCCGAGTCTCCGCGACATCCCGCCCGATCTGCCCGGCCAGCATTTCGGGCGAGGCGAAGGTCTGCTGGTCGCGGAGGCGCGCGATGAGTTCAACCCGCGCCTCACTGCCGTAATGGTCTCCCGCGCCGTCCAGGAGAAATGCCTCCAGCACGATTCTCGGCCCGCCGGTTTCCGAGCCCGGCGCGTCGCCCGCGCCTTTGAACGTGGGACGCGAGCCGATGCTGATCGCCGCCGCCGATCGCCGCGTGCCGAGCGTCGCCCGTCCGGCGTAGACCCCTTCACCGGGTAACTGGAGCTGGCCATGTTCGACGTTGATCGTCGGATATCCCAGAGTCCGGCCGCGCCCCGCGCCGGAGACGACCGGCCCGCAAATTGCATAAGGCCGGCCGAGGCAGCACGCGGCGCGTTCCACGTCGCCCCGCTGCAGCAGGGTTCGCACCAGCGAGCTGGAGACGGCCTGAATCCCTTCCGGCGGGCCGAGGTCGATGCGCAGCGGCTCGACCACCTCGACGCCGAAGCCAAATTGTGCGCCGGCCGCGCGCAACGTCTCGATGTTTCCCGCGCGGCCGCGGCCAAATCCGAAGGTCGGCCCTTCGACGATGTGCAGCGGCCGCAGCGCTTCCCAGACGACGCGGCGCACGAAGTCCTCCGCTTCCGTCCCCAGCAGGCCGTGGGCCGTGTCGAGCACTAGTACAGCGTCCGCTCCGGCGGTGATGAGCAGGTGAAACTTGTCGACGGGAGTGGTGAGCCGTTGGGGAGCGCGGTGCGGAGCAAGAATGGTGACCGGGTGCGGCTCAAAGGTGACGGCGAGTACCGGCCGCTCGCCGGCCAGTTCGCGCGCCCGTCCGACCAACCCTGCGTGGCCGAGATGTACGCCGTCGAAGTTGCCGAAGGTGACCACGCTGCCGCGCCGCGCCGCGGGAACGGCGAGCGGATCATGATAGATTTCCAGCGGCGGGTGTGCGTCCATCATCGCCCGGATTCTACAGGAAGGCACGGCGGAGACGTCCGCGGCCGAGGGAGGCGGGAGCGGCGCCGCGTTATCCGATTGGCGTCGTCAGCGGGGCGGCCGGCTGGGAGGCGGCCGGTCCGAGCGTCCGATCCATCTTGGCCTTGAGACGTGCGTAGACTTCCGGCCGCAGGCGTGGCTCCATCAGCGTCATCGCGTTGCGGACGAGTTCCTCGAACTTTCCGAGGCCGCTGCGCTTGGGCAGGCTTTCGTGATATTTCTCATAAACCGCGCGCGCCAGCACGAGGTACTGCGCGGCCTGGCTGTCGTGGCCGTAGGCGAAGAGCGCCATGCCCTGGGTGATGTAGCCGGTGACGCGCGCCAGCGCCTGCGCGACGGTCATCTGTTTCAACTGATCGAGGATGACGGTGGTGACGAATTGGTCCAGTCCGCGCTCGTAGTCGGGATGGCCATGATCGCGGCGCAGGCGGTCGAAATATTCCTGAGCGGCGGAGCGATTGCCTTCTTCGTAGAGTGCGACGACGGCGTCGCGCATGAAGTTGACGTAGCCCGCCTCGAAATTGGCGGAGACGCCTTCGACGTTGGATTGATCGGTGCGCTCCGAGGGGAGATATCGCTTCGAGTTTTCCTTGACGATTTCCTCGAAGATGGGAATGAACCGCGTGTCGGGCAACAGGAGCGGAGGTACGCCCTTGCGCGCTTCGGGCGACATGATGAGCCGGCCGCGGCGGAACATGTTCTGAAGGCAGTAGTTCTGGATGCGGTCGGCATTGAGCTGTTGAACATCGAGCCGCACCGCGCGGTTGCCGCCGAGATTGACACCGAGCCAGGACCAGTAGAAGGCGTGCGCCTCGGCGAGCCGGAAATCGAGCGGGCCATAGGCCTTTCGCAGCGCGACGACGCGATCGGGATCGAGCTTTGGTTCGGTCCGCACGCGCAGCGCCCGCCAGTAGCACTCCACGGCATGAATGGCTTTGGCGCGGGCCGGATCGTCCAGCACCTCCCATACCGGGTCGGCGTCGGGCGACTCCTCGCTGCGCTTCCGCTCGGCCCGCTGGTTGAGCAGCCCCAGCAGCACGCCCGGCTGCGAGAGATCCCTGCCGCGCGCCTTGCACTCCTCCAGCAGGCTGCGCACCGCCTCGTCGGCGGCGACCTTGTTCCAGTCGCCCGGCGCGGCGGCGATCCCCTCCCAGTCGCAGTGATCGCCGGGGCCGAGGATGTCCTCCATCATCAGTGCGAACTGGTTCTTGTAGTACCAGTGCTTCTCGTCCATGTAGTCCGCGACCTTGTGGAAAAAGATCCACGCCAGCTCGCGGTATAACTGTGTGTCGTGCGGATTCATGGGGATGCCGCTGTCGCGCAGCAGCTCGATGCCGTTGCGGACCCAGCGCCAGCGCTCCTCGCCCGTCTCCTGCGTGACGGAGATGTTGTACGCCATGTTCCAGGCCTGAAAGGCCCAGACCGGGGCGAAGCGCGGCTGAAGCGTGCAGATCATCTTCGATAGCTGCAGCGCGTCGAAGTAGCGCCCTTCGTCCTTGAGGCGCACGGCCCGCAGCCAGAGATAATCGACCACGGGGGCGCGGCCGACCGCCATCAGCACCGGCAGCACCATGTCGGGCGAAGCGACCTGATCGAGCGGGGCGGCGGTGAGCCGTTCGGCCTGGCGGCGCTTCTGGATGGGCTCGATCCAGCGCGCGGCGCCGCCGAGCAGCAGCAGTGCCGCGCCGAGATAGATCCAGCGTCGCAGGGAAGGCCGCATCGCAATACCTCACACGATGATCGCCGCCAGCTCGCGCCGGCGGAAGACGAGGATTCCCAGAAGCAGAAAGCCGCCGCCCTTGACGATCAGCACGTCGAGCGCGTCACGTCCGATGTCAGGCCAGGCCATCAGACGGCCGTCGTAAAGCTGCTCCGGCGCGCTGAGCCGGCCGAGCGTGATCGAGCCGAGCACCCACTCGCCGACCGTCTTGCGAAAGGCGTCCATCGCCGTCGGGTTCTCGGGAAAGACATTCTCGGTGAAGCCCGCCGCATCGAAGAGAAATCCACTGGCGGTGGCTGCGGCATAGAGCGTCAGCGTCACCAGTGCCGCGACCGGAAAGGTGCAGAACGTCGAGAAGAAAACCCCCGCCGCCGCGAGCGCCGCCAGCGGCAGCATCATCACGATCCAGCCGCGCGCCAGATTCTCTTCGTACGTGCCGGCGGTGTAGAGCGCCTCCAGGCTGTCGCGGGCGAAGGCGGCCGTGACGAAGCGCGGGTCGATGTTCTGGAAGGCCAGCTCGATCGTGCCATCCTTGCCGATGCAGCGGGTGGGGGCTTCGAACTCGACGAAGCTGCCGAGCGGCTTGGATTCCGGTTCCGGCGGCCAGAAGAATGATTCCGGCTCGTTGGGCTTTCCGATCCACCAGAGACCGTAGAGGCGGTTTTCCTCCATCGGTAAACCGTTGATCGGACGCTCGATCGGCGCGTAGCCCTCGAGCTTGTAGCGGACGGAGACGAGAAAATCGGTCGTGTCGGCGGGTGGCGGCGGACCCTGGAGCGTCCAGCGCTTCATCTCACGCGGACCGACGCGCCGTGATTCATCGAGGAAAGACTTGTGTAGTTCGCGACGGATGCGCTCCTCGCTCCAGTCCTGCGGGAGTTCGCCCGAGTTTTTCATGTCGGCGTAACGCTTGTTGACCTGCTTTTCGACGTCCGGCTCGGGCGGGCGGACGGCGGCGCGGCAGGTCAGCACCTGGCGGCGCAGCGCGTCGAGCCGGCGCAG
>Ga0187894_10002506_pt1 | contig 21848 bp, 17 predicted proteins | sample GBC1701081metaG_FD_136650 | JGI IMG/M metagenome (GOLD analysis project Ga0187894, IMG submission 136650) | White microbial mat communities from a lava cave in the Kipuka Kanohina Cave System on the Island of Hawaii, USA - GBC170108-1 metaG ... | reverse complement strand
CCTGCTGAAGGAAGAGATGCGGCGGCTCGGATCGCTGGTGATGCGCGCGGCCGACGAAGCGCGTGTGCCCGCGGGGGCGGCGCTGGCCGTGGACCGCGATCGTTTCGCGACCCTCGTCACGCAGATCATCTCCGAGCATCCGCTGATTACCGTCACGCGGGAAGAGGTGACGAGCATTCCGGACGCCTCCAGCGCCCCCGTCATCATCGCCACCGGCCCGCTGACCTCCGACACGCTCTCCGCCGACATCGTCCGCTTCGTCGGACGCGATCACCTGTCCTTCTACGACGCCATCAGCCCCATCGTTCTGGCCGAGACCATCGATCGCACGAAGGTCTTCCGCGCATCGCGCTGGGGACGAGACTCGACGCGTACAACCAGTGACGCGACCGCGAAAGCCGACACCGGCGCGGAAACCACGGTTACGCCAATCGCGGCCACTGCGGTTGCGGAGGACGCAACGCAGCCCGCGTGCGGAGTCGATGACGGCGAGGGCGACTATCTGAACTGTCCGATGACGCGCGAGGAGTACGAGCGGTTCTACGACGCGCTCGTCCATGCGGAATCCGCGACGGTCCATGACTTCGACAAGGCCCAGTTCTTCGAAGGCTGCCTGCCGATCGAAGTGATGGCGCACCGCGGCGTCGATACGCTGCGCTTCGGCCCGATGAAGCCCGTCGGCCTCGTCGATCCCCGCACCGGCCGCCGCTCCTACGCGGTCGTCCAACTGCGTCAGGACACGCTCGCCGGCGACCACTACAGCCTCGTCGGCTTCCAGACCCAGATCAAATGGGGTGACCAGGCGCGCGTCCTGCGGCTGATCCCAGGACTCGAACAGGCGGAGTTCGTCCGCTTCGGCATGGTCCACCGGAACACCTACATCAACGGACCGACCGTCCTGCACGAAACCTGGCAGACGCGGACACGCGCGGATCTGTTGTTCGCGGGTCAGGTGTCCGGCGTCGAAGGCTACGTCGAATCTGCGGCCTCCGGGTTGCTCGCGGGCATCAACGCCGCGCGGCTGGCCAATGGGGAAACGCCGGTTGCCGCGCCGCGCACGACGGCGCTGGGATCGCTGGCCTACTACGTCTCACACGCGGATCCGGCGCACTATCAGCCGACGAACATCACGTTCGGGATCATGCCGGCGCTCGAACGGCCGCCGCGTCAGAAATCGGACCGCAAGACGGCGCTCTCGGCGCGCGCCCTCGCGGATCTCGACGCGTGGATTGCCGCCAGCATCGACCTGCCCGCGTCACTCGGCGTAGGACGCCGCTCGGCGTAGACACGCGCGGCTCGGCAGACGTCAACGCGCGGAGCGGGCAGAGCAGAGACAGCAGAGGCAAGCGTCGATCGGACATCTATGTCGAGGTGGGACGAGGAACCGGAGTCCTTTGAGAACCTCAAGGAGCACCTGAAGGCGTTCCTGTCCTTCCTTGCGCTCAATCGTCACGCCTCCGACCACACCGTCCGCGCGTACGACAGCGACCTCACGCAATTCCTCACGCACATCGCGACGAGCAGCGGACGGAAGCGCATCGAGATCCAGCCCGCGGACGTCGATCACACCGCCATCCGCGGCTTTCTCGCGGAACTGCACGCGCGCGGCAACAGCCGTGCGTCCGCGGCGCGCAAGGTCTCGGCCGTGCGGACGTTCATCCGCTACCTGCGGCGCGAAGGCTGGATTGACGGCGATCCCGGCTCGCTCGTGCCGACGCCGCGGAAGGAACAGAAGATCCCCAAGCATCTCGGCGTGGACGAGATGACGCGTCTGCTGGAAACGCCGGATGTCACCACGCCGCTGGGACGCCGCGATCGCGCGATCCTGGAGCTGTTCTATGCGTCGGGGCTGCGGCTGAGCGAGCTGGTGGGGCTGGATCTCGAAGACGTCAACCTCACGAGCCGTATGGTGCGCGTGCTCGGCAAGGGACGCAAGGAGCGCATCGTTCCGTTCAATCGCAGTACGGGGGACGCGCTCAAGGCGTACTTGCCGGATCGTGAAACGCTGGTCACGGGCGCCTATCTCGATGCGTTGAACGCGTCGCGGCGGAAGCCGGGACTTGAAGAAGACGATGAAGAGGGACACGCGACCGCTGCGGCGGCACTGACTGCGGCGCCGGGCGCGTCGGGCGGACGAACGGTCGTGGCGCCGCGAGGTCGACGCGCGGCGACACCGATGGCGCGCGCGCGTCGTCAGGATCGTCAACCGCTGTTTCTGAACTATCGCGGCGGACGGCTGTCCGCGCGCAGCGTCCATCGCCTGGTCCGCCGCTACGTGGCGCGGTGCAGCTTGCGGCTTGGCATCAGTCCGCACGCGCTGCGGCATTCCTTTGCGACGCACCTGCTGCAGGCCGGCGCCGACCTTCGTGCCATTCAAGAGCTGCTGGGACACGTGCAACTGAGCACGACGCAGAAATACACGCACGTCAACGTCGCGCAACTGCTGGACGTTTACCGCAAAGCCCACCCGCGCGCCGAAGCCTCCAGCGCCGCGCCCGCCACGTCCAGCCCACCTGTCGCCGCAAACCACGCGGACCGCAAGGACCGCGCGGGCCGCAAGGATCGATAGCTCGGCGCTCCAATCACTCACTCGCTGAAGCGAATGCTGTTCGGCAGCGAATGCAGGTCACGCGTACGTGCGTACGAGCGCGGGCCGCGCGCGGATGCCCGCACGCGGTCTGCCGGTCAGTGTCTTGTGTGCGGTCAGGGCGTGCGCCGTCAGGCCACCTGGAGCGGGCCGTTGCTGGCGGTGGGGTTGAGCGTCGCCCGGCGGCCGCGGGGGAAGTCGATGCCGAGGACCTTGATCTTGTAATTCATCACGCGCGGGCTGATCGCCAGCAGCTCCGCGGCGTCCTTCTGCACCCAGTTCGACATCTTCAGCGCCTCGATCAGCGCCTGACGCTCGATCTCTTCGAGCGCGATGCCCGTGGGCGGCAGCCGCACGACCGGCGACGTTTCGTGCGCATCCGCGGTTGACGCGGCTTCGCCGAGACGCAGATCGTCCGCCTCGATCAGACGGCCTTCCGCCAGCAGCGCCGCGCGTTCGATCGTGTTCTCCAGCTCGCGGATGTTGCCCGGCCAGTTGTAGCGCATCAGCAACTTCTGCGCTTCGGGCGTCAGGCCGTCCAGCTTCTTCTTCAACTCGCCCGCGAACCGGCGGATGAACGTCTGTGCCAGCGCGGGGATGTCTTCCTTGCGCTCGCGCAGCGGCGGCATCTCGATCGAGACGACGTTGAGGCGGTAATAAAGGTCTTCGCGGAACTGGCCCGTGGACACCATCGCGCCGAGATTGCGGTTCGTCGCGGTCATCAGGCGGACGTCCACCCTGATCGTGCGCGTGCCGCCCAGGCGTTCGAACTCGTGCTCCTGCAGGACGCGGAGGATCTTCGCCTGCGTGCTCGGGCTCATGTCGCCGACTTCGTCCAGGAACAGGCTGCCGCCGTCGGCCTGCTCGAACCGGCCGATGCGCTGCTTGTCCGCGCCGGTGAACGCGCCTTTCTCGTGGCCGAAGAGCTCGGACTCCAGCAGGTTCTCCTGCAGGGCGGCGCAGTTGACCTTCACGAAATTGCGCGACGCGCGGGACGAATTGTGATGAATGGCGCCGGCAATCAGCTCCTTGCCGGTGCCCGTTTCGCCGCGGATCAGGACCGTCGCGTTGCTGCGTGCGACCTTGCGGACGACGTCCAGGACGCGCTGCAGCGCGCCGCTCGCGCCGATGATGCGGTCGAAATCATAGATGTCGCTCTGCGTGTGGCGGAGGTAGTCGATCTCGTTGCGCAGGCGCCGGTGTTCCAGCGCCTTCTCGATCTTGACCTCCATCTCCTCGATCTCGAACGGCTTCGGGACGTAGTCGAACGCGCCGATGCGCATCGCCTCGACGGCCGTGTGGACGGAGCCGAACGCGGTCATCAGGATGACGACGGTGTTCGGGTGGAGGGCTTTCGCGGTCCGCAGGACGTCGAGCCCGTCGGATCCGCCCATCTTCAGGTCGCTCAAGACGACATCGAACGCGCCTTCGTGGAGGCGCTCGATCGCGGCGTTGCCGTTCGGGGCCTCGTCCACATCGTGGCCGGCTTCAGTCAGCGCGCGCGCCAGGCCGCGGCGCAGCGAGTCGTGGTCATCGGCAATCAGTATGCGACCCATGGTGTCTGCCAGTACGAAAGTATCGATCGAGCCTGACGGTCAGGAGCCGTGTCTAGCGCCGGCGCGGGCCTCCTGGGGCGCCCGCGTCCGGTGTCAAGGGAATCTTCGTCCGATCCGGCAACCCGGCGACCGGCAGCACGACGCGGAAGCGCGCGCCGCCGGTGGGCAGCGCCGACACGCTGATCCGTCCGTCATGCGCGTCGATGATCTTGCGGACGATCGCCAGCCCGAGGCCCGACCCGCGCGGCTTCGTCGTGAAGAACGGGCTGAAGATCCGATCCCGCAAATCCTCCGGCACGCCCGGCCCATCGTCGCTGATATCCACCACGATCGTCGGCGTCGTGGACAGCGGGTCGTGTGCGTCGACCGGCACGTGATACGCGGATAGCGTCACCGTGCCCGCGCCGTTGAGCGCTTCGTACGCGTTGGACAGCAGGTTCGTGAACAACTGGCGGAGCTGATGCGGATCGCCTTCGATCGCCGGCAGGTCCGGGGACACTTCCAGCAGGACGCGGGTCTGGCCGCGCGAGACGAGGCTGTCGGCCATGTAGAGCGCGTCGTGGATGACGCGGTCCAGCGCGACCTGTTCGACCTGCAGGCGGATCGGGCGAACGAACTCGAGCACTTCGAGGACGATGGCGTTCGCCATCTTGGCTTCGTTGATGATGTCGTTCAGCATCGACTGCGCGTCGGCCTGGTTCGCGAGGCGGCGGCGCAGCAGTCCGGCCATCACCTCGATGCCGGCGAGCGGATTCTTGACCTCGTGCGCGATGGCGGCGGCCATCTCACCGAGGGCGGCGAGGCGATCGCGCAGGCGTTCGCGCTCCTCCAGTTGCTCGACGCGGGTGAGATCCTTGAAGAACAGCGCCGCGCCGGTCGTTTCCTGTTCGTCGTTGCGGATCAGCGAGAGCGTGTAGCCGATGACGCGTCCGGTGGACTTGAGGCGCAGCTCGGCGCGGTTCGGGAGGTGATCGGACTCGAACGCCGTCGAGAGGATGCGCACGATCTCGGGCGCGGATTGCAGGACGTCCGTGTAGTGGCCGCCGAGATTGGACGGACGAACGGGAATATTGAGCGCGCGGCAGGCGACCTCGTTCAGGACGGCGACGGTGCCGTCGCGGGCGATCGCGATGACGCCGTTCCGCATGCTGCTCACCATGTCCCGGAAGAACCGATCCGGGATGGGTGGCTGGGCGGTGGCGACGGACGGTTGACCGTTCTCGGCGCGGTCGGAGGTGACGCTGGTCATCGATTCCCGTGTCTATCTTCTCTAACACCTGCTGCCTGCTCGCGGTCCGCCGCGGTTCCCTGTCACCTCTGGCCTGGGACCTGCCGTGTCCTGTCACCTCCGGCTCTCGGGGCGGCAACCGTTGTCGCCGCCGACCGGGGGGTGACGGTGGACCGACGCTCCTGCCAAGGCAGGGGTCGACCGCGACCCCGTGTCAGCCGAGCGGAAAACTGGCTGAAAGGTGCAGCGCCACGCGTCCAACCGGCCCTTCGTGAGACGGTTCCGCAGAAGGCGTGCGCTGCCGGTCGGCGGTCCGTCCCGTCGTGACCGGACGAGACTCGCAAGGGGCGTACCGCCGTGCTTAGGTCCGCGCCGGCCGAACTGATTGAGAGAAACTCGACAGTTCAGCCGCGGGGGACTGACGGACCCGGTAACGATCGTGTAATCAAATTACGAAAACGTATTTACCACAGAAGGGAGCCGGCGTCGATACTCGTTCGTGCCTTTAGGTACCGCTATTTTTCGACGGCTTGCGAGGCGAGCGATTCCTGCAGTTCTTCCCAGCGATGCATCAGGTCGCCGACCTCCCACATCAGGGTCTGGTGGCGATCGATCACGGGTTGGGACTGCTCGCGGTTTTCGTAAAACCCAGGAGCGGACATTTCGGCTTCGAGTTCCTTGAGCGTGCGTTCGCGGTCGGCGATGTCGCGCTCGACGACATCGATGCGCGCCTGCAGGGCTTCGAGTTGACGCCGCTTGCGGCGATCCTCGGCCTCGACGCGCTTGCGCTCCTCGCGCGACAGCTTGTCGCCGCGATCGTCCGCGGGCTTCTGTCCGTTGCCGGACGTGGCCGCGGGGGCGGACGCCGATGCGGACGTGGACCCCGTTGCGGCGCCGGCAGTCGCGGACCCGCGTGCCGCGCCCTTCGACGTGTCCGGCTTGCGGTCCGCGGCGGGCGCCGCGCCGCGTGATGTCTCCGCGGGTTTCCCGTTGCGTGCCGTCGCCGCTTCGGCGGCGTGGTCCTTGCTCCAGCGGAACTCCTCGTACGTGCCGGGATAGACGCGCGCCTCGCCATTGCCGATCTCGACGATCTTCGTCGCGAGACGATCGATGAAATAGCGATCGTGCGACACGAGGATCAGCGTCCCGCCGAAGTCCTCCAGCGCGTCGAGCAGGACGTCCTTTGAATCCATGTCGAGATGGTTCGTCGGCTCGTCCAGCAGCAGCGTGTTCGCGGGGCGCAGCAGCATGCGCGCGACCGCCAGCCGCGTGCGTTCGCCGCCCGACAGCACACCGGCGCGCTTGTAGATATCGTCGCCGCTGAACAGGAACCCGCCCAGGATCGTGCGGATGGCCGGCACCATCTGCACGGGCGATCCTTCGCTCAGCGTCTCGTACACGGTCAGATTCGGATCGAGCGCCGTCGCCTCGTCCTGCGCGAAATACTGCATGACGACCTGATGGCCTTCCTCGCGCGTGCCGGTGTCGGGCGCCTCGACGCCGGACAGCATCCGCATCAGCGTGGACTTGCCCGCGCCGTTCGGTCCGACGAGCGCCACGCGATCGCCGCGCTCGATCAGCAGATTCGCGTGGGCGAAAACGCCCTTCCCGTCGTACGACTTGCTCACGTCGCGCAGGTCCAGCACGCTGCGTCCGCTCTTCGGCGCGGCGGGGAACGTGAAGCGCACGCGCTTGCGTTCGGGCGGCACCTCGATCGGGACGACCTTCTCCAGCAGCTTGATACGGCTCTGCACCTGCGCGGCCTTCGTCGCCTGGTAGCGGAACCGGTCGATGAACATCTTCACGCGCGCGACTTCCTCGTCCTGACGGCGTTTCTGTTCGCGCAGGCGTTCGAGGCGCGCGTCGCGTTCGCGGACGTAGTCGCTGTAATTGCCGGTGTAGTCGGTCAGCGTGCGCAGGTTGACGTCGGTGATGCGCGTGACGACGGCGTCGAGGAAATAGCGGTCGTGGGAGACGAGGATGACGGCGTTCGGATACTCGGCGAGATACTCTTCCAGCCAGTTGCGGGCGTCGAGATCGAGATGGTTCGTCGGTTCGTCCAGCAGCAGGAGGCCGGGTCGTCCGAGGAGCAGCTTCGCGAGCGCGATGCGCATCTGCCAGCCGCCGGAGAAGGTTTCCGTCGGCCGGGGGAAGTCGTCCTGTGAAAAGCCGAGGCCGCGGAGGACGGTGGCGATGCGGAGATCGATGCTGTAGCCGTCGAGCGAGCGGAAGGACTCCTGCAGTTCCGCGTAGCGGACAAGCAGCGCTTCGTGCTCGGTCTCGGGAACGGTGTCGTCCGCGAGCCGTTCTTCGAGGCGGTGCAGCTCCGCCCGCATGTCGAGGAGGGACTGGAACGCGCTGCCGGCCTCATCGAGGAGGGTGCGGCCGGCGTGGGTCAGGCCGTCCTGCGGGAGATAGCCGACGGTGGTGGCGGACGGCTTGGTGACGGCGCCGGTGTCCGGCTCGTCCAGTCCCGCCAGCATCTTGAGGATCGTCGTCTTGCCGGCGCCGTTGGGACCGCAGAGGCCGACGCGCTCGCGGTCCCCGATCTGCCAGGTGACGCGATCCAGTAACACCCTGTCGCCGAACGACTTGCTCAGTTCCGAGAGCTGGATCATGGCCGTGGATCGTGTGGCGTGGCGCCCAGGCGTCAGCCGGCGGCACACCCGAAACCATTTATCGTAGCATGCGGCCTGTTTTCCTTCCGTGTCGGTGCCGGGGTGCGTACAATGGAAGGCATCGAGCTGCTCACGGAAACAGCGTACCAGCGCCTGCCATCTCCGCGAGCTTCAGCGCGGCGTCATGGCCGGTCCGGAGGAACCCTTCGGGCCGGCCAGACCGTTCGTCCGGGTGTGTCGTCCTAATCCAACAGAAGGACGCCCCGACGGACGGGTATCAGCGCGCGACCCTCTGTATGGCTTCGACAGACGAGGAACTAGTTGCCCGCTCCATCGGCGGAGATACCGACAGCTTCAACCAGCTCGTCGTACGCTGGGAGCGGCCTATCTACGCGCTTGCCTATCGCGTGATCGGCCGCGAAGAGGATGCCCGGGACGTCTGTCAGGAGACGTTTCTGCGGGCGTTTCGATCCCTGAACGGGTTCCGGGGTCAGGCGAAGTTTTCGTCCTGGCTCTATCGCATCGCGCTGAATCTGTGTCGTGACTGGATTCGGCGGGAGCGGCGCGCGCCGCTGGTGCAGGCGCCCGAGGGAGTGGATCTGATCGAGCTGGCCTCCGAGCAGGGGCCGGCCGAGTCGATTGAGGACCTTGTGGCCCGGAGAAACGTCAGCACGATCGTCGAGCGCGCCATGTCGCTGCTGTCCGAGGAGCAGCGGACGGCGATCGTCCTCAAGGAATATCAGGGACTGACGTTCCAGGAAATTGCCGATCTGCAAGGGTGTCCGCTCAGCACGGTGAAGACGAGGCTGTATCAGGGGTTGACGGTGCTGCGCCGGGAGCTGGAACGCCAGGGCGTCGCGGATCCGTTCAAGGTGAACACGCCCGAGCACGTCCGCTTGCCGCGGCCGCTGACCGAACCGACATGAGTAGTGTAGCCATGCGTCCCGATAGCATCTGTCCCGACAGCGAAGCGCTGATCAGCTATCTCTACGACGAGTTCGAAGAGGGAGCGGTCCACGATCGGCGATCGGTTGCGCGTCATCTCGATGCGTGCGATCGGTGCGCCGCGGAGATCGCCGCCTTCGGCTCCGTCCGGGAGACGCTGGCGACGTGGAAGGCGCCGGACGCGATGCTTGGATTCCGCGTCGTGCAGGAGCCGCCGGCCGGCGCGCGCCGCTGGTGGCCGTCCTGGTCCCCTGCGTTTCAGATGGCGGCCGCCGCGACGCTGGTTGCCGGCGCCGCGCTTGGTCTCGCGCGCATCGACATCCAGTACGACGCCAGCGGTTTGCGCGTCCGCACCGGGTGGGGACAACCGGAGGCGACGAGCGCCGCGGTGGGCAACGCGACGGGCGCCGCGCTCGGGACGCCGGACGCGACCGTGCAGGCCACATCCGTGGTGACGCCGGATCCCACGCTCGCAGGGACCACGCTCCCGCGCGATGCGTCATCGGTCGTCAACGTCCGTTCCAGGGCGGCCGGCGCGACGCTCGTCAGCCAGCCGGTGACGTCGGCCGCGACCGCGCAGGCGCCGTGGCGGACGGATCTGGCGCTGCTGGAACGCCAGTTGCGGACGGAGCTCGCGTCGCTGCGGCAGGGACAGGGCGCGGTGGCGGCGCCGGCCGGGTCCGACAGCAGCAATCCGGTGTGGCTGCGGCAGGTGCAGCAGTTGATCGATCAGAGTGAAGTCCGTCAGCAGCAGAACCTCGCGCTGCGCATGGCGGAGGTTTCGCGCGACTTCGACGTGCAGCGGCGATCGGACCTCGTGCTCATCGAGCAGAGCTTCGATCGGCTCGCCGGTCAGGACGCGCAACAGCAACGCATGCTGATGAACGCGATCCGCGTCAATCAGCAACAGCCGCCGCGCTGACGCGCGAGGCCGGACGTAGGGGGAGACGTCGTGAACGGAACAATGACGGCAGGAATCTTGTTGGCGGCCGGTCTCGCCGGTGCGCTGCCCGCCTCCGCGGGCGCCGCGGTCACGGACCAGCAGGCGCCGACGATATCGCCGTATCAGGTCGCGCCGGCTCCGCCCACGCCTGGCGCGGAAGTCTCTTCCGCGACGGTGCTGCCGCCGCGCGCCAAGGATCCGGCCGCGAGGACGCGCTATCTCGTTCGCACGATGGAGGGCGTCCTCGAACGCGCCGTCCAGCACGCCGCGCAGTCGATGAATCGTCGTCTGCAGACCGTGTCCCCCGATCTCGTCCAGCTCTCCGGCGCCGCGCGTGCGCGGGGCTTCCGTCTCGACGGCTACGGCGTGTTCTTCGACGTCGAAGTGCCGGCGGCGCTGCGTCAGACGATGGGGTGGACGGTGCGGATGATGCAGCAGAACGACCGCAACACCGATCAGGCGTTGTCGACGCTGCGGCAGTACGTGAACACCTTGTCGGGCCAGCAGCGCAACGACGCCGAAATCGCGTTGAAGTGGGTCGAGCTGCGGATGCGGCCGAACCTGTCCAGCATCCGCGCGCCGTTCCTCACCACGCAACGGCGGTTCGACACGTCGCCGCGGTCCGTCGAGTCGACCGCCGTGTCCGCCGCGTCGACGACGAGCGCCACGGAGGTGGTGAAGGCCGATCCGACGAACGGTCCCGCGCTCTCCCCGGCCGCCGTCACCGCTCCGTCCGCGGCCACCGCGCCGCCATCAGTGTCCGCGGATCCCGTCTTCACGGATCTGTGGTTGACGAACCCCGACCTCGCGTACGAAGTCGAAGTGCGCGACGCGCTCGTCGATGCGATGCTGCAGTTCGGCAGCACGCTCACGCTTCAGCCGGACGAGTGGCTTACCGTCGCCGCGCGCGACAACGAGAGCCTCGTCATGCCGGGCGACGTGAGCGAGACCATCACCGTCATCCTGCGCATCAAGGGCAGCGACCTCGCCGGGCTGAAGGCCGGCCGCCTGACCGAGGCGGACGTCCGCCAGCGCGTCGAAGTCCGCGAATTCTGAGGCTGGCGGCCGTCCCGGCGCGTGGACGGCTCGCGGGCCTTTGTGCGTAGCGTGCGCGGATCGACTGATCTACAATGCCCGCTATGTCTGCTCGCCCTGGAACGAGACGTCCCGACTGGAGACGCGGCGGCGCGTCCGTCCTGCTGTTGGCGCTGGTCCTGTTCGTCCAGATTGGCTGCGGCGAGGCCGACCCCGACGCAGGGCAGGCGCTGAAGATCGTGGACGATGTCACCGGCTGGTTCGACGTCGGCATCGTCGAAGGCCAGAACAAGATCGTTCCCACCGTTTCCTTCAAGATCCAGAACATCGCCTCGCGGCCCATCCACAGCGTCCAGTTGAACGCGGTCTTCCGCATCGTTGGCGATGAAGAAGAGCTCGGCTCGATGCTGCTCAAAGGCATCGACAGCTCGGGCCTCGCGGCGAACGCCGCCGCCGGTCCCTTCGTCGCGCGCTCCAACATCGGCTACACCGGCCAGGAGCCGCGCAACCAGATGCTGCAGAACCGCCACTTCCGCGACGCGCAGGTGGAAATCTTCGCCAAGCAGGGCGGAAAGCAGTGGGTGAAGCTGGGCACCTTCAAGATTGCCCGGCAACTGCTGACGACCTGATCTCTCCGCGATCCGCGCGCGTCCCCGGCGCGTTCCCATTCACCTCGACGCTGCGATCGAACGCCTTGAGAGACTCGCGACCTGTGTCTTCTGTCACCCCAGGGTCTGCACCTCCACCAGGGTCCGTCACGCCAGCTTCCGCCGGTTCGGAGACCATCACCCTCGACCGCCGGCTTGGCCCCTGGGACGCCGCGGCCGTCGTGGTCTCGAACGTCATCGGCAGCGGGATCCTGATCCTCCCCGCGGTCATCGCGATGATGGCGCCGGCGCCGTGGGCGATGCTCACCGTCTGGACCATCGGCGGCCTGCTGGCGTTTGCCGGCGCGATGGCCTACGCGGAGCTCGCAGCGCTGCGGCCGCGCGCGGGCGGGGAGTACGTCTATCTGCGCGAAGCGTTTGGACCGCTCGCCGCGTTCCTCACCGGATGGACGTCCTTCGTCGCCGGCTTCTCAGGCGCCATCGCCGCGAGCGCGGTCGGCCTCGCCGGCTATCTCGGGCGCTTCGTGCCGGCCGCCGGCGACACGACGCCGATCGCATCGCTGCCGCTGGGATTCGCCACCCTCTCTCTCTCCCCGCAAGCCATCGTCGCGCTCACCGCCATCGCCGCGCTGACGATCGTCCATCTTGTCGGCCTTGGCCCGGGACGCCTGGTGCAGAACATCCTGGCGTGCATCAAAGTCTTCGCGCTGCTCCTCTTCGTGGCCGCGGGACTCGCGTGGGGACGCGGATCCTTCTCGCACTTCACCGGCGGCGACGCCGTCGCGCCCACGTCGCTGCTGCTTGCGCTGATTCCCGTCATGTTCAGCTATTCCGGCTGGAACGCGGCGGCCTACATCGCGGAAGAAATTCGCGACCCCGCGCGCAACGTGCCGCGCGCGCTCGCGCTCGGGACGATCGCCGTCGTCCTCGTCTACCTCGCGATGAATGTCGTGTTCCTCTACGCGCTGCCCGTCGACGAGATGCGCCGGCTGTCCGTGCGCGTCGGCGACGTCGCCGCCGAACGGCTGTTCGGGCCGGTCTTCGCGGACGGGCTCACGGTCGTGACGGTGATGATCGTGCTCGGCAGTATCAGTGCGATGATCTTCGCGGGGCCGCGGGTCTACTATGCGATGGCGCGCGACGGGTTGTTTCTGCCGATGGCGGCGCGCGTCCACCCACGGTGGCGGACGCCGGCCTTCTCGATCCTCGCGCAAGGCGTGTGGAGCAGCGTACTCGTCGTCTCGGGCACGTTCAATCAGCTCGTGAACTACACCGGCTTCGCCGTGGTCCTGTTCGCGTCGGTGGCGGTGACGTCGCTCTTCGTGCTGCGCCGCCGGCATCCGGACGAACCGCGTCCGTTCAAGGCGCTGGGCTATCCGTTCGCGCCTGGACTCTCCGCCATCGCCGGCTACGCCATCGTTGCCAATGCGCTGTGGCAGGATCCGAAAACGTCCGCGGCCGGCATCGCGATCATCGCGGCGGGTATCCCGCTCTACTTCGCGCTGCGCGCGCGGCCGCGTCCCGCTTCCTAGCACGCGCCGCCGCACGCCGGCGGCCGCGCGTCCTCTGAGCGCCAATCTCCGGAAAATACAAACGCCCGGCAGGTCTTGCGACCGCCGGGCGTTCTCGATCCGAGCCGATCTGTCAGAGCTTCTCTGATCCGATCTTCGGTAGGACGGATGGATGACGCGCGCTAGCGTTTTTCCATCGTGCCCCGGTAGACGATCGTCTCGCCGGGGATGATGCGGACATCGAACTCCAGCGGGCCGTAGCCTTCCGCTTCGAGGCGGATCTTGTGGGTGCCTTCGTCCAGCTTCATCTTCTGGAAGACGCCGTCGAAGTCGTCCACGCGGCCCTTGAAGTACCCGTCGACCTTCACCGTGGCGTCACGCGGCTTCACCTTCAACCGGAGGTTGCCCTGATCGTAGGCCAGGTCCTGATCGCGGTCGCCGTAGTAGCCGCCGCCGCCACCGTAGTAGCCACCGCCGTATCCGCCGTAGCCGTAGCCCCACGGACCGTAGTAGTTCGGCCCCCAGTACCACGGATCCATGATGTAGCCGAGGCTGTAGGCGCCGAAGCCCCACGGGTAATAGCCGAAGCCCCAGTACGGGTTGATCCAGTAGTGATAATCACCGCCGGGTCGTGGACGCGGAGGCACGGTGCCTCGCGGCACGGCGTAGCTGCCGGTGGGCCGGCCGCTGACGCCCGGACGAGCGTACGTCGGCGCCGAATTGCCCGGGTCGGACGCGGTGCTGCCGCCTGGATGCCGGCGCGATCCGCCGCCGCCCGAACTGCCGCCTGCCCGGCTGCCGCCACCGCCGCCGCCGCGAGGGACAGCGACGTTGCCGCCGCCACCACCGCCGTCACCACGGCCGCTGGCCGTACTGCCGCCACCGCCTCCACCACCACCGGACGACGGGGGCGGCGATGACGGCGCTCCGCCTGGGTGACGAGGCGCTGCGCGCTGGGCCTCGGCCGTTCCCACCGCCGTGGCTAGCAGCAGCACCGCAAGAGTTAATGGAAGGCGCTTCATGACGTTGGTCCCCGCACCTGGATTCGAGGTGCAAACGAAGGTTGTTAACAGCATCTTTACATGCAACGACGCTGCCAGCAATGCCGTCGAGGTGGACGTGCAAAAAGTGCGGAAATCCGTGTGATTTCAGCGATTGACTCGTGACGCGTCGAGGCGGTGTTGTCACCTCGTGGGGCCACTCGTCCAGAATCCGAGACACTTCCTTGACACCCCGCAGCAGCGGCCGATAGACTGCGAGAACTCTTGTGGCCGGCGCGCTCGAGCCGTGCCGCACGTGAGCGATCCACGCCGAGGCCTTCGTGGCCGGAGGCGTGCTAGAACATCCGCTGGCGCCTGCCGCTGCCACACACGTCGCCGTTGCCGTCCGATCCGATGTTGCCTCTGCATAGCACGACTGTCCTCGCCATCCGTCACGCTGGCAAAGCCGTCATGGCCAGTGACGGGCAGGTGACCTTCGGGCAGACGGTCATGAAGAAAACCGCGCGCAAGATCCGCCGCCTGCACAACGACCGTGTGCTGGCGGGCTTTGCCGGATCCGCGGCGGACTCCTTCGCGCTGTTCTCGCGGTTCGAATCCAAGCTGGATCAGCATCGCGGCAATCTCGAGCGGGCGGCGGTCGAGCTCGCGCGCGACTGGCGGACGGACCGCATGCTTCGCCGGCTCGAAGCGATGCTGGTGGTGATGGACAAGGACGCGACGTTTCTCCTGTCCGGCAACGGCGATCTGATCGAGCCGGACGATGGGATTGTGGCGATCGGGTCCGGGGGACCGTACGCCTTGTCGGCGGCGAAAGCGCTCGTGCAGCACACCGCGCTCGATACGAAGACGATTGCCGAAGAGGCGATGCGGATCGCGGCGGACATCTGCATCTACACCAACGCGGCCATCACCCTCGAAGAGTTGTGAGGCGCACGCGCTCCCGGAGATCGTCGAGCGTCAGCCGTCCATGCCTATCTACCTGCCTCAGACCACGGCTTCATTCAGCGCTTCCATGACGCCCCGTCAGATCGTCGAGGAGCTCGATAAATATGTCGTCGGGCAGCGCCGTGCCAAGCGTGCCGTCGCCATTGCCCTCCGCAACCGCATGCGCCGGCAGCAACTGCCGGCGGACATGGCGGAGGAAGTCGCGCCGAAGAACATCCTGATGATTGGCCCGACCGGCGTCGGCAAGACGGAGATCGCCCGCCGGCTCGCGCGACTCGCGCAATCGCCCTTCCTCAAGATTGAAGCCTCGAAGTTCACCGAGGTCGGCTACGTCGGCCGCGATGTCGAGTCGATGATCCGCGACCTCGTCGAGATTGCCGTCAACCTCGTGCGCGAGGAGCAGGCCGTCCAGGTGCGCGAGCGGGCGCGCGCGAATGCCGAGGAGCGCCTGCTGGACCTGCTGCTGCCGCCGCTGAGTCCGCCTGCGCCGCCGCCGACGTCGATGTATGGCGACACGCCGGCGTCCGCCGACCAGCCGTCCGCGGAGCCCGAACCGGCGCAGCGGACGCGCGAGCGCTTCCGCCAGCAGCTTCGCGAAGGCCGTCTGGACCACCGCACCGTCGAAGTGGATGTGCGGGAGCGATCGACGCCAGCGTTCGAGATCATCAGCGGATCCTCGATTGAAGAAGTCGGGATCAACATGAAGGAGATGCTGCCCGGCCTGTTCCAGGGCCGCGGCCGGCGCCGCCGGGTCACCGTGCCCGAAGCGCTGGAGGTGCTCACGCAGGAAGAGGAACAGAAGCTCGTGGACATGGACACGGTTGCGAAGACGGCCGTCCACCGCGTCGAGCAGAGCGGCATCATCTTCCTGGACGAGATCGACAAAATTGCCGGCCGCGAGGGCGGCCACGGCCCCGACGTCAGCCGCGAGGGCGTGCAGCGCGACATCCTGCCGATCGTCGAAGGCACGACCGTCAACACCAAGTACGGCATGGTGAAGACGGATCACATCCTCTTCATTGCCGCCGGCGCGTTCCACGTGTCGAAGCCGTCGGACCTGATCCCGGAGCTGCAGGGCCGGTTCCCGATCCGCGTCGAGCTCGAAGCGCTGGGCGAGGAAGACTTCGTCCGCATCCTCACCGAGCCGCGCGGCGCGCTGGTGAAACAGTACGCGGCGATGATGGCCACGGAAGGCCTGACCCTCGACTTCACGCCCGACGCCGTCCAGCGCATCGCGAACTTCGCGTGCGTGGTGAACGATCGGACGGAGAACATCGGCGCGCGCCGCCTGCACACCGTCATGGAAAAGCTGCTCGACGACATCTCCTTCGACGCTCCCGACCTCGCGTCGAAGACCATTACCATCGACGCCGAGTACGTCGCCCGCATGCTGGCCGACGTGGTCAAGAACGACGATCTCTCCCGGTATATCCTGTGACGTTCGCGCGTACTTCGTCACGACTCCCGTCGGTCCTCGTGCTGGCGGGCCTGACTCTGCTCGCCGCCTGCGGCAAGAAAGGGCCGCCGCTCGCGCCGCTGCAACTGGCGCCGGCGCGCATCGAGGACCTGACGGTCACGCGCGCGAACGAGCAGATCCGCGCGCGCTTCACGGTGCCGTCCGCCAATTCGGACGCCTCGCGTCCCGCGACGCTGTCCGCCGTCGAGCTGTACGGGCTTTCCGGCAAGGTCGAGGATCCGTTCGGCCAGTCGCTCAGCAACGATGACTTCCTGAAGTACGGCACGAAGGCCGGGCGCATCGAGATCCAGCCGCCGCCCGAGCCGACGGACGAAACGCCGGACGAGGAGAAGACGAACCGCGAAAAGGCGGAGGACGCCGCGCGCCGCGCGTTGCCGGTCGATCCGCGTCCGGTCCAGGGCGCCGTCGTCTCGATCACCGAAACCATCGGTCCCGAGACGCTGAAGCCGTTCGTCCATCCCAAGAAGAAGCAGACCACCGTTGACGAGACGAAAGAAGAGGTCGCGCCCGGCACGCCGCTGATGTGGCCGCAGGGCGAGGAGGTCTTCTCGCGCGTCTACATCGCGGTCGGCATCAGCCGGAAGGGCCACTACGGGCCGACGTCGCCCCGCATCACCGTGCCGCTGATCGATCCGCCCGCGGCGATGGAGGCGCCCGGCGTGTCCAACACCGAACAGGGGATTTTGATCTGGTGGACGATGCCGCCGGGCGCGAAGCGGCGGATGCTGGAACTGGCGCCGGCCACGCCGACGACGCTGAAGAGCCACCTGCTCGTGCCCGACACCGCGCCGACGTCGTTCGTCGTCTACGACGCGGAGCGCCGTCCGCCGCCGGCCGGTATCGCGGCGGCGCAGGCCGCGCTCGCCGTCCGCGCGGGCAAGACGGAAGCCGAGCGCCGCGATCCGTCCGGGGAGTTCGTCATCACCACGCCGGTGGCCGCGGCCCCGGTCGAAGGCTCCGGCATGGCCGACACGCGCGTCCAGTTCGGCGTCGAGCGCTGCTACGCGGTGACGGCGGTCCAGGTCTACGGGTCGGCCCGCCTCGAAAGCGGACCGTCGCCCGTGACGTGCATCACGCCCGAAGACAAGTTCCCGCCGGCCGCGCCGAAGGGCCTCGCGGCCGTCGGCAGCGAGGGCGGCGTCAGCCTGATCTGGGAAGCGAACACGGAGGCCGATCTCGCAGGCTACGTCGTCCTTCGAGCCGAAGCGCCGGCCGACGGCGCCGCCGCGCCGCCGCTCGCGCCGCTGTTCAAGGCGCCGATCCGCGACACGAACTATCGCGACGCCACCGCGCGGCCGGGTATTCGCTACGTCTACGCCGTCGTGGCGGTGGACAAAGCCCTGCCGCCCAATACCAGCCCCGAATCCACCCGCGTCGAGGAATCGGCCCGGTAAGTCGTGGGACAATAGAAGACCGCAAGGGACGGAGGCACCATGAAACTGTTCATTGATTCGGGCAATCTGAAGGAAATCGAAGCGCTCGTGCCGCTGGGCATCATCGACGGCATCACCACCAACCCGTCGCTGCTGGCCAAGGAGCCGGGCGACTATCGCCAGATCCTGAAGAACATCTGCCGCGTCGTGCAGGGACCGGTCAGCGCCGAAGTCGTCGCGACCGACACCGACGGCATGATCCGCGAAGGCCGCGATCTGGCGTCCATCGACGAGCACATCGTCGTCAAAGTGCCGTTCACGCGCGACGGCGTCCGCGCCTGCCGCACGTTGTCGGGCGAAGGCCTCCGCGTCAACGTGACGCTGGTCTTCTCCGCGACACAGGCGCTGATCGCCGCCAAGGTCGGCGCGACGTTCGTCAGCCCCTTCGTCGGCCGCCTGGACGACATCGCGACGTCCGGCATGGAGCTGATTCAGCAGATCGTCGACATCTACGACAACTACGAGTTCTCGACGCAGGTGCTTGTCGCCAGCGTCCGCGGACCGCAGCACGTCGTCGAGGCCGCCCGCATGGGCGCGGACGTCTGCACCTGCCCGGCCAAGGTGATCGACTCGCTGTTCAATCATCCGCTGACCGACATCGGCCTCGAGCGCTTCCTGAAAGACTGGGAGCAGGCGCAGGCGGCGGCGCACGCGGCCAAGGTCTGAGCCTCAGTTATCAGTTCTCAGTCGTCAGTTATCAGTTTCAGCCAGAGCGACTGTCGGGTGAGCCACGGGTTCCGAGCCAGCGGGTTTCTTGACTGACGACTGACAACTGACGACTCGTGACTTCTATGGACCAGACCGGACGGTTGGCCGAACTGGAACGACAAGCACATGAAGGCAGCGGCGCCGATCGCGTCCGCCGTCAGCACGAGGCCGGCAAGCTGACGGCGCGCGAGCGCGTCGAACTGCTGTTCGACCCGGGCACCTTTCAGGAAGTCGACAAGCTGGTGACACACCGGTGCCGCGACTTCGGGATGGAGCGTCAGCTCATTCCGGGCGACGGCGTCGTGGCCGGCTCGGGCCGCATCGACGGACGCCTCGTCTACGCCTTCGCGCAGGACTTCACCGTCTTCGGCGGATCGCTCTCCGAAACCAACGCCGCCAAGATCGTCAAGATCATGGACCTGGCGGTGAAGATGGGCGCACCGGTCGTCGGATTGAACGATTCGGGCGGCGCGCGCATCCAGGAAGGCGTCGTGTCGCTCGCCGGCTACGCGGACATCTTCCTGCGCAACACGCTCGCCTCCGGCGTCGTGCCGCAGATCTCCGCCATCATGGGCCCGTGCGCGGGCGGCGCGGTCTATTCGCCCGCCATCACGGACTTCACGGTCATGGTGGAGCAGTCCAGTTATATGTTCGTGACCGGACCGGACGTGATCAAGACGGTCACGCACGAGGAAGTTACGAAGGAAGAGCTCGGCGGCGCGATGACGCACAACGCGCGCAGCGGCGTCGCGCACTTCGCCGTGCCGGACGACCGCGCCTGCCTCGCGCTCGTGCGCGAGCTGCTGTCGTTCCTGCCGAGCAACAATCTGGAGGAAGCGCCGCGCGTCGAATCGACGGATCCGGCGGACCGCGAGGACGAGGCCCTCGACCGCCTCGTGCCCGAGTCGCCGAACCAGCCGTACGACATGCTCGACCTGATCCACTCCGTGGCCGACAACGGCGACTTCCTCGAAGTCCACCGCCACTACGCCCGGAACATCATCGTCGGCTTCATGCGCCTTGGCGGACGCTCGGTCGGCGTCGTCGCGAACCAGCCGGCGCACCTCGCCGGCACGCTGGACATCGACGCGTCCGTCAAAGCCGCGCGCTTCGTCCGCTGCTGCGACGCGTTCAACGTCCCGCTCGTCACGTTCGAGGACGTGCCCGGTTTCCTGCCCGGCACCGTGCAGGAGTTCGGCGGCATCATCAAGCACGGCGCGAAGCTGCTCTATGCGTTCGCCGAGGCGACGGTGCCCAAGGTGACGGTGATCGCGCGCAAGGCCTACGGCGGCGCGTACTGCGTTATGTCGAGCAAGCACATCCGGACCGACGCGAACTTCGCGTGGCCGTCGGCCGAGATCGCCGTGATGGGACCGGAAGGCGCGGTGAACGTGCTCTACCGGCGTGAGATCGAGGCGGCGCCGGACCCGGCCGCCTTGCGCGCGGCCAAGATCGCCGAGTTCCGCGAGAAGTTCGCGAACCCGTACGTCGCCGCGTCGCGCGGGTTCATCGACGAGGTGATTCCGCCGCGCGCCACGCGCCGCAAGCTGATCGCGGCGTTGAACAATCTGGAGACGAAGCGGGACCGCAACCCGCCGCGCAAACACGGCAACATTCCGCTCTGACCAGCATCGCTGTCCGCGCGTCCGGCGGCGCTCGGCGCGGAGGGGGGCGGACGCCTGACAATCACCGTGAACAAGATCCTCGTCGCCAACAGGGGAGAGATTGCGGTCCGCATCATGCGGGCCTGCCGCGACCTCGGGCTCGCGAGCGTTGCCGTCTATTCCGACTGCGACCGCGCCGCGCCGCACGTCCGCTACGCGGACGAAGCCTTTCACATCGGTGCGAACCCGCCCGGCGAGAGCTACCTCCGCATCGACAAGCTGATCGACGCCGCCCGCACATCCGGCGCGGACGCCGTCCATCCGGGCTACGGCTTCCTGGCCGAGAACGAGGACTTCGCTTTGGCGTGCGAACAGGCCGGGCTCACGTTCATTGGCCCGTCCCCCCAGGCGATTTTGACAATGGGGAGCAAGACGCTGGCGCGGCAGGCGGCGCAGCGCGCGGGCGTCCCAGTGGTGCCGGGGACCGCGGATCCGCTGAGCGACGATCTGACGGACGCCGAGATTGCGGCGATCGCCGAGGGCATCGGCTATCCGCTGATGGTCAAAGCCGTCGCGGGTGGCGGCGGCAAGGGCATGCGCCTCGTCGCCGCGCCGGAGGACCTCGCGTCCGCGCTGCGCACCGCGCGCTCGGAAGCCGCGTCCGCCTTTGGTGAGTCCGCCGTCTACCTGGAGCGCCGCCTCGCGCGGCCGCGGCACATCGAAGTGCAACTCCTCGCGGACCGGTACGGCTGCGTCCTGCCGTTCGTCGAGCGCGAGTGTTCGATTCAGCGGCGGCACCAGAAAGTGGTCGAGGAATCGCCGTCGCCCGTCATGACGCCGGAACTGCGCGCGGCAATGACGAGCGCGGCGGCCGCGGTCGCGCGCGCGACGGACTACGTCAACGCCGGGACGATCGAGTTCCTCGTGGACGAGGACGGCCGCTTCTATTTCCTCGAAATGAACACGCGGCTGCAGGTCGAGCATCCGGTGACGGAGATGGTGACGGGCGTCGATCTCGTCGCCTGGCAGATCCGCATCGCGCGCGGCGAGCGGCTGACGCTCGATCCGTCACGCCTGCTGACGCCGTACGGCCACGCCATCGAGTGCCGCATCTACGCCGAGGATCCGGACGCGCGCTTCATGCCGTCGCCCGGCCGCATCACCGCGCTGCGGACGCCCTCTGGCCCGGGCATCCGGGACGACAGCGGCGTCGTCGCCGGCGTCGACGTCCCGATCTTCTACGATTCCCTCGTCTCCAAGCTGATTGCCTGGGGCGAGACGCGCGAGCAGGCCATCGCGCGCATGCGCCGGGCGCTGGACGAATACGAGGTCCGCGGCATCAAGACCACCATTCCCTTCTTCAAGTGGCTGCTCGACACGGACGACTTCCACGCCGCCCGGTTCGATACGACGATGCTGGATGGGGAACTGGCAGGCCGGGCGGGACGGCCGTTCGTCGAAGTACCTGGGGACGTCGAAGACGTGGCCGTGATTGCGGCGGCCGTGCATGCCTTCCTCAACGCGGGCGCCCCGCAGACGGGCGCGGCCGCGTCCGCGCGCCGCGGCGGCTGGCTCCAGGCCGCTCGTCAGGAAGCGGTCCGATGACCTTCGAGATCGACGTCAACGGGCGCGCGCGGACGGTGGTCGTG
>Ga0187894_10002505_pt1 | contig 21849 bp, 16 predicted proteins | sample GBC1701081metaG_FD_136650 | JGI IMG/M metagenome (GOLD analysis project Ga0187894, IMG submission 136650) | White microbial mat communities from a lava cave in the Kipuka Kanohina Cave System on the Island of Hawaii, USA - GBC170108-1 metaG ... | reverse complement strand
TGCTCACCGGCCAGCGCAGCGGCGGCGCCGGCGGCGGTCGCACCTTCCGGCGCGGATTCCAGCTGACGATGCAACGATTCGCGGAATGCCTCGGCGCGTGCCTCGGTCTGCGCAAGCTGCTGATCTCCCTGGCTCCCCAGCCGCACCACGTGGGCGCGAAGCGTTTCGAGACGCGCCTCCTGCTGTCGAATCATTTCGGTGAGCTGGGATTCGAGCAGGGCGTCGTGACGATCGGCGGCGGCCGGGCTTGCGGTGCGGATCGTTTGCGGCGTTACCGGGGTCGGCGCGGAGGTCGGCGTCAGCGGCGATCGGGGCGTGACGCTCGTAGCGATCTGGGTACGGGTCTGTCCACCAAACTCGCGGCAGGCCGGGATATGGGTGGCCACCTCGATCACCCGCGCGGAGTCGATAGTGCGCTCGTTCTGTCCGTAGGCCGTCAGCATCGCGTTGTCGCAGATCTGGTTGATCAGGCGCGGGAATCCACGCGAAAGGCGGTGCACTTCGCTTAGCGCGTCATTGGAGAAGATCATCGCCTCCTCCGCGCCTGCGATCGTGAGACGGTGCCGCACGTAATGCGTTGTCTGCTCCGGCGTAAAGCCGTGCAGCTCGTAGGTGCGGTAAATCCGCTGGCGAAGCTGGCGCAGGTCGTCGCGGCCGAGACGTTCGCCGATTTCCGGCTGACCCAGGATCAGCACCTGGAGCAGCTTGGCGTCCTCTGCTTCGAGGTTGCCCAGCATGCGGAGCTGTTCGAAGGCCTCGACCGAAAGACTTTGCGCCTCGTCGAGCACGACGACCGCCACGCGGTCCCGCGCGTATTGCTCGAGGAGATAGTTTTCGAGCGCCTGAAACAGAGCAGGCGACTCCGCGCCGGCCGCGACGGGAATCTGAAACTCGTTGCAGATGGCGGAAAGCAGTTGCGACCCCGAGAGGTGCGTGTGCGTGATCAGCGCCGTCCGCGCGCCGGCAGGCAACCGCGAGAGCAGCATGCGGCTCAGCAGCGTCTTGCCCGTGCCCACCTCGCCGGTGATGAGTGCGAACCCCTTGCGCTCCAGCGCGACATACAGGAGCGACGCGAGCGCCTCCTCATGATCCGGCGTGTTGAAGAAAAAACGCGGATCGGGGGTGTTGGAGAAGGGGGCGCAGTTCAGGCCGAAGAATTCCGAATACATCGCGAGCTCCCGTGACAAGTTCCGTGTTCCCAAGTCGTTATCGGAAGGCGCGAAAACGGACGTACAGCTAAGGTGATGGCTGGAGATCATTATCGGACGGTTCGCGGATTGTCCGATAAAAGCGCACAAATCGGGTCTGCCATCCGGCCACGCCAATCATCCTTGTAGAGAAGCGGGCAGCGTTTCCGCCGGCCGAACCCATAAAAGCTGCGGTCGCGCGCCGCGAGCGCGGTTCCAAATAACGTCAAGGTCCCAGTCGCCCGATGAAGCAAGGCCAATGTCCGATTCGCGCTCCGCGCGATTGCGGATCTCGGCGGGAGCAAGGGCGACATGCGGCCTTTCATCGAATCCCGAACTTATCGCACCGGACCTTTCGGGCGGTGTGTGACGCGCGGCGGCCTGCCGGCCGCGGCCGCGATCGTCGGCTTTGCAGCGTGCGGCTGCTCGGACAATACCGGTCGCGAGATTCATCACTTTCTGAAAGCGCACGAGCACCAGGTGGCGGGGGCGGAGTATCGCGTTGCGCCGCCGGACGCGCTGTTGATCAGTTGCGCCCAGGCGCCGGAAGTGGATGGCGAAGTCCAGATCGTGCGTTCCGATGGAAAAGTCGGCCTGCGGCTGCTCGGGGAAGTCAAAGTCGCGGGCCAGACGACGCAGGAAATATCCACAAAGCTCGAAGGTCTGCTGGGCAGGTTCTACACGCATCCGGAAGTCAGCGTGCGGGTCGCGGCCTATCGCAGCAAGTATGTCTATGTGTTCGGGCAGGTCGGCGCGCCGGGGGCTTATCCCTTCACGGGCCGGGACAGCCTGCTCAACATTCTATCCCGGGCGCAGCCGACCTTCCTCGCGTGGAAGGCTCAAACCAAGGTCATCCGGCCGAGCCCCGACAAGCAGGACGTGCATGAGATCGTGGTCAACGTCGATGAGATGGTGGAACACGGCGACACGTCGAAGAACTTCCTGCTTCAGGAAGGGGACATCGTCTACATGCCGCCGACGCCGCTGGCGTGGGTGGGGCTGCGCGTGCGCGAGCTGCTCTACCCGGTGACGCCGATCGCACAGGCGGTCGTCGCGCCGGCGGCGGTGAAGGCATCCTACGACGTGTATGACAACTGGAATGACGACACGGCGGGCGCCGTGCCCGTGGGGGCGGGAGGCGTGGGGCTTCCCTGACAGAGTGTTAAGGCGGTCCGCACTCCGACGGCGGCGGATCGACGGACGAATCATCGCATGAATCCGATGGAGCGAATGACGGCGACGGATGCCCGACACACGCTGGGCGAGGCGTGGCGCGTCTTCCGCGCGCGGCGCTGTTGGCTGATCTTCATGTTTCTCTCGGCGGCGACGGCGGCGTTCGTGGGAAGCCACTGGCTGCCGCGGCGCTATTCGGCCCGGACGCTCTTCGAGCGCCGCAACGACGTGGTACTTCAGTCGCTGATCGGTCCTGCGTGGAACCAGACTTTTGAAGGACAGCGCAAGAGCCTCACCTTTGACATGGCCGGCCCGGCCGCCCTCTCCGACGCGATTCAGCGGCTGGACGAGGCGCGGAGCTGGCGGCGCGACGAGCATGGCGATCTGACGGCGGACGGCCTGCGCGAGATGGCGGCCCTGACGGCCCGCATCGCCGAGCGGGTGGAGATCAAGGTTCTCGAGAGCACGCCGCAGCGCGACGTGATCGAAGTGGCGATGAATGACTCGGACGCATCGCTGTCGTCGCGGGTCGTGGTGGCGCTGCGCGACAACTACGTGGCGCGCTCCCGCGCCAAGATGCTGGGGCTGCTGGAGGAGTCGCTGGAATACTTCACGCGCGAGTCGAAGCGCTCCGGCGGACTGGTGCGGCGCACCGAGGAACGGCTCGCCACGCTGGAACGCGAGTTTCCGGGCGTGCTGCCGGATTACACGGCGTCGGTGAGCGGCGAGATCAATGGTCTGAGTTTCGAACGCGCGGAACTGCGGCGGCGGATACTCGAACTGAATTCGACGGAACAGTCGTTCGTCCAGGAGCTGGCGGGCAAGCCGGCCGAACGAACGGAGACGCTTCCCGCCAACGCGCCGGCGCCGGAGACTCCGCAGCGCGCTGCGATCGCGGCGGAAATCGAGCGGATCGACCGGCAGGTCAACGACGAGAAGGTGCTGCGCGGCAAGACCGATCTGCACCCCACGGTGGCCGCCCTCTACGAAAAGCTGGCGCGACTTCGCGAGGACTACCGGGCGGCGGCGACGCCGCCAGCCGCCGTGGCGCAGCTTGCGGCCGCGACCGAACGGGTCAGCGAGAGCCGGCGATCGCATCTGGAGCAGCAGCTTCGCTCGACGCGCGAACAGATCGCCATGACGCAGGAACGCGCCGCGGCGATCCAGGCGCGGCTGGATCAGATCGACGCGCGAAAGACGGCAGGCACGGGCCGGCGACAGGACCATATCGCCCAGACCGAAGAACTGGCCGCCAACCGCGCCGAGCTGGCCGCATGGCAGAAACAGATTGACCCGATCCAGCGGATTCTCGACGCGCAGAAGCGCGATCGCGGCGTGCGATTCATCTCGGTGCAGGAGCCGGGAACCGTGGCGCGGCCCAGTTCGCCCGATGCGCGGATCGTGCTGCTGGCCTGCCTGGCGATCGGCGTCGCGGCGGCCGTGCTGGCCGCGCTGATCGTGGAGCTGGCGGATCGTTCCTACCGCACGCCGGCACAGGTGGGAAGCACGCTGGGAATTCCGGTAATCGAGAGCATCGATGAGATCGTCGGCGCGCGTGAACAGCGCCGCCGCGTGGTGATGCATCTGGTGGCCCTGCCCACCGCCGCGGCGGCCGGACTGTTGCTCATGGCCACCGCGGCCGCCGGCGCCTATCTAAGTCTCGAAGCGCCTTGGCTCTACGAACAGGTGCGGCTGCGGCCTCTGCGGACCCTGCGGGCGGCGATGGAGCATCCCCGGTCGCTGATTGAGATTTCCGCCGCGCCGACGACCGGTGCAGCACCGCTGGCGGCGGCGGCCGAGTCGGAGTTGGAGCCGCGCGACTGACCAGGTCGCCGACGGAAGGCGGGAGTGCGATGGGTCGAATTGCCGAAGCGCTGAAGCGAGCGGAAGGGGAGCGGGCGGAGAAGCTGCGCCTGCGCGGCGCGGCCGGAGCGGAGGAAGCCTCCTGCGCCGTCACCGCGATTCCCGCCGCTCGATCGTCGCGCGGCACGCGCGGCGGCGAGCGAACGATTCTGACACATGACTCAATCACCGACACGACCGGAGCTTCCGTCGTCAGCGGCGACTCGGGCACGATCACCGATCGAACCGCCGCCCCGCGCGAAAGTGAAACGAACCCCACGACGCGTCCGAGTCCGGGCAATCGCGACGAACGGCTCGTCTGCCTGACCGACCCGGCGGGCGTCATCTCCGAGCAGTACCGCGCCGTGCGCACCTGGCTGCTGCGGCACAACACGACCGGCGAGCATCGCAGTATCGCCGTCACCAGCAGCGTGACAGGCGAGGGCAAAAGCCTGACGACGGCCAATCTCGGCGTGGCACTGGCGGAAGTGAAACATCTGAACGTATTGATGATCGACGCCGACCTGCGGCGCGGCCGGCTGGCCGGGCTGATAGGGGCGACCGACTCGCCGGGACTGGCCGACGTGCTCACCGGGCGCGCGACGCTCAACGAATCCGTCCATCGCACCGGCGTGCGCAACCTGTCGATCCTTCCGGCCGGACGACTCCAGGAGGGGAGTCCTGCCGAATGGCTCAGCTCGCGCACGGCGCAAGTGGTCTTTGACGAGGTTCGCGAGCGGTTCCACTACGTGCTGGTTGACACGCCTGCGGTGCAGACGGCGTCGGACGTCGGAATCATCGGCGGCATGTGCGGCGGAATCCTGATGGTCGTGCGGCTGCACGCCACCCCGGAACAGGTCGCGCGGCAGTCGCTGCGATGGCTGACGGCGAACAATCTGCATGTGCTGGGCTGCGTGGCGACGGCGGCGCAGGGCGGGCGCGGCGGGCGGACCTCCCTCGACGGGGCGGCACGGCACGACGATCGCGCGATGAATTGACGTCGGAAGGGGCGGCGATGAGCGGTCCGGCCATTCGGGCGCGCGGCACGGGCGCGCTTTCATATTCCGCGACGTTGCCGACCGAGGCGGCGCAACGTGCGACCACGGCACCGGCCGCCGAATCGCGATCGATCCATTCCGCACACGCTGTTGCGCTCGAAATCGTTTCACTGACCGGTGACGACCTTTCCGCCTGGCAGGCATATGTGAGCGTCCATCCGGAGGGGACGCTCTTTCACGAGCCGGCCTGGCGCGACGCCGTCGCGGCCACATACGGCCACCCGACGCATGAGTTCCTGGCGAAGCGCGGCGGGCGCGTCTGCGGGGCGTTGTCCCTGGTGCAGGTGCGCAGCCCGTTCGGTGGGCGGGTGCTGGTCAGCGCGCCCTACGGCGTCTATGGCGGGCCGCTGGCGGACGACACGGCTGCACAACAGGCGTTGAATCGCGCGGCGGAAGCATTGGCAGAGCGCATCGGCGCGGGGATGGTCGAGTATCGAGCGATGCATTCGCCGGCGCCTCCCGGCGATGGCTGGCGCGACGTGGAAGGCTACGCCACGTTTCGCCGGATGCTGCCGGAGCGCGCGGACGACGTGGCCGGCTGGCTGCCTCGCAAGGCCCGCGCGGCGGCGCGACGCGCCGAGGAGCGCAACGATCTGCGCGTCAGTTTCGACGCGAACGATCTCGACGCGGTTTGGGAGCTTTATGCCCGCAACATGCGGCGGCTCGGATCAATCAACTATCCGCGGCGGCTGTTTCGAGAACTGGTCGAACGGCTGCCCGATCGCTGCCTGGTGCAGGTGATTCGAACCGGGGCGCGGCCGGTGGCGGGTCTTCTCACGCTGCGATGGGGCGACGTGGCGATGCCTTACTTCGTGGGGGTCGACGAGCGCTGCTCCGTCTACGGCCTGAATAATTATCTTTACTACGGCGCGATGCGGCGGGCGATCGAGTGGGGCTGCCGCTGGTTCGACTTCGGGCGCTCGCGGCTGGCGAACTCGGGAGCGGTGAACTTCAAGCGTTTCCACGGCTTCGAGCCGCAGTCGCTGGCCTATCGGCGATTCACCCCGGCGGGCGGACGCGAGCCGGAATGGTCGCCGACGAGCGGCCGCTTCCGATGGGGGCGGCGTCTCTGGCCCTGGCTGCCGCTGTCGGTGACGCGGCCGCTGGGCGTTCTGTTGTCACGGTACATACCCGGATGACGGCGGATTCAACGAACACAATGACCCGGCGTGACGCCCTGCGGCACGGCCTGCGCATGGGGGGCGTCGCGACGCCGATGCGGCCGCGCGTGCTGATGCTGGCGCATCGCATTCCCTATCCCGCCGACAAGGGGGACAAGATTCGCGCGCAACGCTGGATGAGCTGGATCGCGGCGCGATCGGACCTCTACCTGGCCTGCTTCGTCGACGACCGGCGCGACGCGGTTCACGTTGAAACTTTGCGCGGCATCTGCCGGGATGTCACCGCGCTGCCGCTGCGGCGGGGCCAGATCTGGCGGCGGTCGCTGCGGAGACTGACGGCCGACGCCCCGTTCGGGCGGTCAGCTCCGCTGACGGTGGCGGCCTATCGCGACGAAGAGATGGCGCGGAGACTGCATTGCTGGAGCCGGTTGATCGGCTTCGACGCGGTGCTGGCGTTTTCGGGCGCGATGGCGCCCTATGCGCTGGAAATCTCCGCCCGGCGGCGCGTGCTGGACCTGTGCGACTGCGACAGCCGAAAGTGGAGCGAATATGCCGAGCGCGATCGCGCCCGGCTGCCGCTTGATCCGCGGCGGATGCGCGGCTGGCTGCTCGGTCGCGAGGGCCGCGCGCTGCATGATGCCGAACGTAACTGGCTGCGGCGATTCGACGCCGTGACCGTCGTGAACGATCGCGAGCGGCGGCTGCTGCGCGACGCCTCCGCCGCGACCGCGTCGGTGGTCAGGAACGGCGTCGATTTGCCTGAGCCGGGTCCGTTGCCGCAGGAGCCGGTCGCCGGGTTCATCGGCGCGCTGGACTACGCCGCCAACGTCGATGGCCTCGCCTGGTTTGTCCGAAACGTCTGGCCGATCGTTCGGCGGCGCATTCCCGCGGCGCGATTTCTGATCGTCGGCCGCGCGCCGACGGCCGCGGTGCGCCGCATGCATCGCGTGGCGGGAATCGAAGTGACCGGCTCGGTGCCCGATGTCGAGCCCCACTGGCGGGCGATGCGGGTCGCCGCGCTGCCGCTGCGGATCGCGCGCGGCGTGCAGAACAAGCTGCTGGAGGCGATGGCGTTCGGCCGGCCCGTCGTGGCAACCTCGGCGGTGGTGGGCGGACTGGACCTGCGACCCGCGCCGGGCATTCGTACAGCCGATGAGGCGGAGTCGTTCGCAACAGAACTGGTCGACCTGCTGGGTGATCCGGACCGATGCTCGGAGGCAGGGCGGGAAGGGCGGCGATTCGTCGAAATGCATCTGGACTGGCGGCGGCCCTGTGAAGCAATGTGGCGGCTGCTGCTGGGTCAGGCTCCGACCAGCGATCCGGCCAACATCATGCGCCGGCGATATCGCGCCGCGCCGCCGCTGTCGATTCCGTCGACGCCGAGCGCGTCCATTCCGCGCCGATCCGACTCACCCGTGATGCCCAGCGACGCGTAGAGCGCCGGCAACCGCAGCCGCACCCGATCCCAGTCATATTCACCGCGACCCAGCGCCGCGGCTCGGTCGCCGGCCTCCTTGCGGAAGTCCGGATCGGCCAGTCGATCCAGCGCCGCCCGCAGTTCCGCCGGAACGAATCGATGAACGGTCGCCCCGCATCGATGGCGAGCGATGATCTCGCCGACCTCGCCATAGTCGCCGCTGAGCAGCGGGCGACCGGCGGCCAGGGCGTCGAAAAGTTTGTTGGGAGCGCTGTAGCGCGCGTTGGGGTTGTCGGGGTCGTAGCCGCAGAAGACGGCGTCGAATTTCGCCGTCAGTTGCGGCACGTCCGCGGGCGGCACATGGCCGAGGAACCGCACGTTCGAAAGCCGGCGGGCCGCGTCGGCGACCGTCTTCTCGAAGTAGCCCGCGCCGCCCACGACCCAGACGACGCGGGGATCGCTCGCGACTGCCTCGATCATCGCCGGCACCGGCCGTTCGTGGCCGAGGTGCGAGATGAAGCCGAGACACCATTGATCGGGACGGATGCCGAGCCGGGCGCGCCACGCGCGGCGCTCCGCCGCATCGACGCGATACTCCCGCGGACGCTTGGCGTTGGGCAGGATTGTGACGCGTTGCGCACCGCGCTGACGCAACGCGTCGCCCAGCCGGCCACCGACGGTCACCACGGCGTCCGCGCGGCGGAGAAAGCGGTTCTCGGCATGCACGATCGCGCGGCACGCCGCGGCGGGAAGGTAGCCCGCCATCATGTCTGAAAAGCTGTCGTGTACGTCCAGCACCAGCGGAACGCGGAACATCGAGGCCAGCGGACCGGCCGCGGGCCAGGTGTCGAAGTCATGCGCGTGCACCAGGTCGATGGATTCATCCCACGCTCGGCGGATCGCCGCCAGCCAGTAGCGCGCAAGAAAGATTCCCTGCGACAGGCCGCGGCGATGGGTTGAGCGAATCCGTACGCGCCGGATCGAGAGATGCTCATGCTCTTCGCGAATGGGGCGGTCGAAATCGCGATCCCAGCAGATCAGCCGCATCGAGTAGCCGGCGGCCCGGAGCGTGTCGATCTCCGCCGCGACGCGCGGGTCGGGGCCGTAATGGTTGCTCAGCAGCATCAGGATGGTGGGGCGCGGCGCGGAGCCTCGGCGCGGAGACGGATGATCGGTCGGTGGATGCTGGTGCTCGTTCACGCGGGGACGACAGCCTCCCGAGACATAACGGCCCTCGGAGCGAGGGGATTGAGCGTCGTGGCCGGCATCCTGCTCGATGGGCCGAATCTGCCGCGCCGATGGCGCCCGGCGTCTCAATCGGCAGAAGCTGCGCCTCATCAGTAGACAGTTCCCGCCGAATCGCCGCCGTTGCGTCAGCGGCATCTTGAGTCGCCCCTTTGCGGACCCGATAGCGGTTATGGGTCCGGATCGGAAAGACCGGACCAGCAAGGGTTTAGCCATGGAATCCGCGTCGCATCCACTGCGCCGTCGGATGCTGATGATCGCGAGCCGCTTTCCACCGGCGCTCGGTCCGGGGGCAGAACGGCTGCGCCAGACTGCGCGCCACCTGTCGCGGCTCGGGTGGGAAGTGGACGTGGTGTCGCGCGGAGAACCGCCGTGCATCACGGGTGGCGGACCGCACGAGCGACCGCACGGCAAGGCGCGCGTCTTCCGCGTGCCGGACGTCGATCCGTCGGGTTCGGCGCTGCGGGGTTTGAAGGCCTTCGATCTGTTCCGATTCCTCTGGCGGCCGCTGGGCGTGTCGCGCATGAGGATTTTTCGCGGATTGAGATGGCGGTGCGAGCGGATGCAGCATCGGTTCTCGATTCCCGACGCAGGAGTGTTGCGGGTGCAGGCAGTGGCAGGGCTGGCGCGGCGTCTGCATCGGCTCGCGCGCTATGACCTGCTCTTCGCGTCGGGCATGCCCTTCAGCGATCTGGTGATCGCGGGATGTGTCGCGACGACGCTGCGGATTCCGTGGATCGCCGAATTTCGCGATCCCTGGGTCGAATATGCCCACGCCCCGATGTGGCGATCACGGTGGGGCCGCCGGGTGACGCAACGGCTGGAGGCGTGGGTGGTGCGCCGGGCGCGGTTCGTGATTTGCGTGAGCGAGGAAATGACGCAGCGCATGCGCGAGCGCTATCCGGGACTGCCGGCAACGAAATTCATGACCGTGCTGAACGGATTCGACGCGGCGGAACTGGAGGAGGCGTTCGGATCGCGGAGTCGCGCCCCGGCAGTCGTTGATGCGTCGGACGGAATTCCGCCCGTGCTGGAGTCGATCCTCGGCTCCGGCCGGATGGTGCTGCTCCATGCGGGATCGCTCTATGGCGGCCGCACGCCGGAACCGCTGCTGGAAGCGCTGCGCCGCGCGATCGAGAGCGGACGCATTCCGGCCGAGTCGATCTGGATGGTCTTTGCAGGCCGTCCCGGACCGTTCGCCGCTGCGATCCGCGCTGCGAGGCGCCGGCTGCCGGTCTTCGATGCGGGCGAGCTGCTGCACGCCGCGGCGCTTCGAGCGATGCACCGCGCGACCGCCAATGTGCTGCTGCTGGCGGGCGGGCGCGGAGCCGAAGGCGACCTGTCGAGCAAGGTGTTCGAGTACCTGGCGGCGGGACGCCCCATGCTCGCGCTGACGCCGGGCGACGGGGCGGCGACGAAATTTCTCGCGGGCCGCGAGGGAATCTGGCACGCCGAGCCGGCCGAGCCGGCGGCGATCAGTGAGACGCTGGCAACGATGTTCGACGCGTGGCGCGCGGGGACGATGAAGTCGCCCGGCGATCACACGCGGCTGCGGAAATTCACACGGGAGTATCAGACGCGGCGGCTGGCCGCGGCCTGCCGGACGGCGCTGGACGGAAGACTTCGCAGGCCGGCCGCGGCGTCAACGCGAGTCGAGATGGGGATGGAGGCGACATGATCGGTGTGCGATCGGGAACGAAGTGGGTGGAAGCGAAGGAGCGGCTGTGGCGCTGGGCGCGGCGGCGCGTCCAGGGGCGGCTCGTGCAGATCGTCAACTATCACAGCATCGCGCCGGCGGACAATCCGTTCATCGTCGGGCAGGGGCAGCGTCACGCTCCGGAGGAGCTGGCGGCGCACCTGGCCTACCTGCGGCGCCATTTTCACCCCATGCGGCTGGCGGATCTGATCGCGGCGGTCGAGGCGCGCCGCCCGCTGGATCGCGCCGTGGCGGTGACCTTTGACGACGGATTCCGCGACGTGCTGGAATTCGCGCTACCGCTGCTGCGGGCGCATCGCGTGCCCGCCACGATGTTCGTGGTGACGTCGCTCGTCGGTAATGCCGAGCTGATGTGGCGTCACAAACTCACCTGGCTCATCTCGCATGGCCGCGCGGCGCGCGTGTATGACGCGCTGCGGGCGGAGTTCCGGCGGCACGGCGCGGAGCTGTACCGTGACCCGGCGGCCCAGGATGGCGCGGCCCAGCCGGACCTCTTCGAATTGACACGGCGCTGCTACCGGCCGGAGCTGGTCCCGCCGCTGCTGGACGAGCTGTTGCGCGAAGGGGGCTGGAACGCGGCGCACCTCGCTGCGCATCACCGTCCCTACGTCGAACCGCGCGACCTCGAGCGCGCGGATGGTGAGTGGCTCGAATTCGGCAATCACACGCATACGCATCCGATGCTTTCGGCGCTCACGCCGGCCGAGCAGGAGCGGGAGCTTTCCGTGGCGCGCGACCTGCTCACGCGCTGGACCGGCCGTGCGCCGATCGCCGCGGCCTATCCCTTCGGCTTGGCGGACAGTTACGACGCGCACACCGTGGATCGGGTGGCGCGGACGGGTCATCGCGCCGCGCTGGACATGCGGCGGCGCGTCAACGCCCCGGGCGTTTCGCCGCTGGAGCTGAGCCGCAAACCGGCGCCGCACGGCGACGCGCGGCAGTTCGAGCGGACGCTCGAGGATTGGCGTTTTTCCGCGCCGCGGCTGCACGCATCGCGCACGAGCGAGGGGTTGCTGCTGAATCACCGCATGTTTCGCGGATCGCCTCGGCCGGTGCGGACAATGCTGCGGCCCTACTGGGAAACCCCTGGCACGCCGGAACCGACATCCACACTCGGCGGTGGGGAGGCATCGTGACCGCCGGGTCTCCCATGATGGAGCGATTTACTTCGACGACTCCGGCGCGCCGCGCGTCCGGATACGCCGATCTCTCGCGCGTCGATCGCATCAGCGCCGAGACGATCGTTGCCGCTCCCTTCGTCGGAGAATTCGGCTGGGAGTTGATGAGCTGGCAGGGCCGGCTCCGGCGCGTCCTCGGCGCGAGCCGCGCGCGACACGTGCTGCTGCTCGGCGCGGCGGACCGTCGCGGTCTCTACAACGAGATGGGCGGAGCGTATGTTGAACTGGCGCCGCAGGAATGGCCCGGTCATGCCAGCGACGACGGTCGCGTTGACCCGGACGGCCGGCGGATCGCGCCGCAGCGCCAGCTCGAACGGCTCTGGCCAGCAATTCGCGCGGTGCTGGCGCAGCGCGGCCTGTGCGAGGCGGAAGCGAACGAACCGCCCGCGAGCGTCATCGTCGCGCACCCCAGCTTCTGCGGGCGGATCGTGTCGACCGCCTCGACGTCTCAGGACTTCCGGCCGTTGCAGAACGGGATCTCGCCGCTCGACGCGGCAGTGGACGTGTTGTTGATTCCGCGCGGCCGCGGATTGGCGCCGCAGCGCAATCTTGAACCGAAATGGTGGTGCGAACTGGCGGCGCGTCTGACGGCGCGCAGTCTACGCGTCGCGATGTATCCGCATGGATTTGAAGCGGCGCGGGCGGCCTTGTCGGAGTGCCGGCTGGCGGCGGGAGGATCGACCGGCGGGCTACACCTGGCGTCGCTCTGCGGCTGTCCCCATTTTGTCTGGGGGCCGGGCGATGGCGAGCGCTGGACGGGACAGGGCATGACCAATCGCCGTCGCTACGAGACGGCGTGGAACCCGCTGGGCACGCCGGTGATATACGAGTCGCTCGGCTGGCGGCCATCGGTGCGCGGGGCGGAGGAGGGGATCGCCTCGGCACTGGAGCGGATCGGCCGGGGCGCGCGGAGCGGCGAGCGCGCGGCCTTCGCGCGAACCTGGCGGCGCGGACGGCGGCGGATCGATTGGAGCGCGGGGCGCGCGGCGCGGCTGCTGCCGTGGCGCGTGCGCCACTGGCTGGCGGGGGCCGAAGCATGAGCGCGCGAAAGCGACACCTGCTGCTGGCCGCCTACCACTTTCCCCCGATGGGGGGGAGCGGCGTGCAGCGTCCGCTCGGATTCGCGCGCCATCTTCCGGCGGCGGCCTGGCGGCCGACGGTGCTCTGCGCGGGCCACGAACAATACGGAGCGCTCGATCCGTCGCTCGCGGCGGAACTGCCGGCGTCGGTGCGCGTCGAGCGCTTGGCGGGCTGGGAGCCGGCAGGCTGGGCGCGCCGCATCGCGCGTGGCGTGCGTCACCGGCGCGCGAAACTGGATGTTGCCGCGAAGGCCGCCGGCGCGACGGGCGAACGCCGGCTTTATTGGATGCTTCAGTCATCGATGCCGGACGCGGTGGTTCCTGAGCCGGAATGGCTCTGGGCGCAGTCGGCGCGCGGCGCGGCGCGAAAACTGGTTGCCGCGGACCGCGCGGATGCGGTGATGACCTCGGGCGGACCCTTCAGCGTGCATCTCATCGGACTGCACCTTCAGCGCCGGATGGGCATTCCGTGGATCGCCGATTGGCGCGATCCGCTGGTGGGCAATTTCGCCTACGCGCCGCGGCGCCCCTGGATTGACCGCTACTGGCGGCGACTGGAGCGGACGATCGTGCATCGCGCCAACCTGCACGTCGTGACCTGTCCGGAACATGGCGAGGATCTGAAACGGCGCTACCCGCGGCTGGCGTCGAATCGAGTGATGACGCTCACGAACGGCTACGAGCCGCATGATTTCAGCCCACCACTGCCGGCGCGAACGGGTCCGGCGGCGGCGCGCTTCACGATCGCACACGTGGGTTCTTTTTACCGCCAGCAATCACTTGAGCCGCTTCTCGAGGTGATTCGGGCATGGATCGCCATGCGGCCGGCACAGGCGGGTGCGGTGCGGCTGGCGCTGATTGGAACGCTCTCCGCGGAACAGCGCCGCCTGATTCAGCCGCAGGACGCGACATTCATCGAGGAGCGCGGTTACGTCGATCACGCGACCGCCGTTCGCGAGATGCGGCAGGCGGAGCTGCTCTACCTGACCGCGCCCGATTCGGCGGGTGGGCGGCTCTGCGTTCCCGCGAAGTCATTTGAGTATCTCGCCTCGGGCCGGCCGATCCTGGCGACGATTCCCGGCAACACCTGGTTGCGCGGCTTACTGGAGCGCAGCGGCGGGACGACCTTTCCCGCGGATCAAACCACGGCGGGACTGGTTGCGGCACTGGATCAGTGCCATCTCCGCTGGAAGAAGTCGCCGCATGCGCACTGGGATCGAAGCAGTGAGCTGGAATCCTTCCGGCGCGCGGCGCTGGCGGGGCGGCTTGCAGCCGCGCTGGAGGAAGTCGTGAAGATCTCTGATGCGCGCGACGCGTCGGCGCGGCGGCGCGACCGGGATGGTGAATTGAACTGGGAGGAAGCGGCATGATTCGTCCAGGCCTGATCGACATGCGGGCGCAATCTCTGAATCCGGCGCCGACCTCGCGCGTTCTCCCGGGGTGGCTGCAATTGAACGTTCCGACGCCGGCGCGCGTGCGCGGCGCGCTGCGCGGACGCGGGTTGTGGAACGTGGGCGGTAGGGCGGCTCAGTATGCCCCGCGGCCGGTCTTCATCTACCACGGAGTGTGCGAGACGGGATCGGCTCCGGCCGGCTGCTCCTACACGCTGGAGCAGCGGGTGTTCACGGCGCACCTCGACGAAATCCGGCGGTTCGGCGCGGCGACGCTCCGGCTGGACGATCCGGCCGAATTCGCGTGCGGCGGCGAGGGAGTGGCCCTGACCTTCGACGACGGCTGCGGATCGTGGTCGCGCCGGGTCGCTCCGGCGATGGCGGAACGGAACATTAAGGCGGCCTTCTTCGTGATCGCCAATCCTGCCTTCCGGCGCACCGGTTCGCGCGCGTCGGGCGCGACGCTGACCTGGCGCGATTTGCGGACGATTGCGGAGATTCGCGGCGCCGACGGCGAGCCGCTCTTCGCGATCGGCAGCCACACGCATCGGCACGTCGATCTCAGCGCTCTGATGCGCTGTGCGGGACCGCATGCTGTGCTCGAAGAATTGCGGCAGTCGCGCCAGACCATTGAGGAGGGAATCGGCCGGAGCTGCCGGATTCTGTCGCTGCCGGGCGGGCGCACCGACGGCGACGAGACGACGCGCCGCGCGCTGCTCTGGGTGATTCGCGAGGCGGGTTTCGAGGTCATTCGTGATTCGACGCCGCGCTATGACCGGGACCCGCGGACCGATCTGCTGGGCGGCTCGCCCGTCTATGCGCATACGACCGCGGCGATGATCCGATTCGAATTGTCGCGCATGCGCCGCTGGAACTGGCTCAATGCGGCCCGCTGGACCTGGCTGCGCGCCACCGGCCGCTGGCGGGAAGTCGCCGATGCGCCGGCGCCGATCGATTCCGCTCGCGTGGGAGCGGGCGTGTCGACGATCGCAACCGGATTGACCAGCGTGCGGGAGCGGACATGAGATTGCTCTGGCATGTTCAACGCCTCTCGCAGCAGGGCTGCGGCATGTCCCGCCGCGTACGCTCGCTGGCGTCGTCGCTGGCGCGGCGTCACGAACTGCGGCTGCTCGCGCCGGCGGACGCCGTGGAGTTCGACGCCGCGCGGCTGGATGGCGTGCCGATCGATCGCGTGCCGGTCCCCTCCGACCGCCCGCTTCACTGGTCGCTTCAGGCCGGGGCACGGCGGCGCCGCGCGGCCCGCATCGCAAAGGATGCGGTCGGGCCGGTCGACGCCCTGCTCACCTGCCAGCCCGAATTCGCCGAGGCGGCGGCTCGAAACCATCCGGGCCGCCCCGTGGCGCTGGTGGCCTGCTGTTCGCAACTGCTGTTCGAACATCTGGAACAGGAGCGGGAGCGTGCCGTTCCGTGGCCTGGTCGCGCGGCCTTCGTGCTGAATCGCCGTCTGCTCCGTCGAAACGAGCGAATCGGTTTCCGCGCGGCGCACGCGATCGCCTTTGACTCGCACATGACGCGCCGGATCGCATCGCGGCGGCACGGCCTGCCGGCGGAGCGCTGTCACGTCATGACGCCGACGGTGGACGTCGAGCGATTTCGCCCGGCCGAACCGGCACAACGAGACGCATTGCGGCGCGAGTTCGGGCTCGCACCCGAGGATTTCGCGGCCTGCTGGTGCGGGCGGATGGCGCCCGGTAAGAACGTGGAGCTGCTGCTCGAAGCGGCCGCGCGTCTGCCCCGTCTGACGGTGCTTCTCGCCGGCGAGGGGGAGGAACAGCCGCGACTCGAACGAATGACGGCCGAGCTGAATCTGACCGACCGCGTGCGTTTTCTCGGGATGCAGCCGGAAACCGTGCCGGCGCTGCAGGCCGCGGATGTCTTCGTTTTTCCGTCGCGGGCCGAATCGTTCGGGATTGTCGTCATCGAGGCGATGGCGTGCGGACTTCCCTGCATCGCGCTGACCGATCCGTCCGGACAGTTCCTATGCGGCGCGACGGAGGCAATCGCGCATGGGGAAACGGGATGGGTCCTGGCGAACGACTCGCCCAGCCTTCTGGCGGAATCGCTCGAGCAACTGCGATCGCGGCCGGCCGGGCGAATCGCGATGGGGCGGGCAGGACGCGCGCGGGCAGTAAGCGAATATGCGCTGGGGCGGGACGCGGCACAGTTGGAGGCGATCCTTGAATCAATTACTTGAAAAACGGGCGAACATCGAAACCTCGGAAGCGGCCACGCCGTCGATCAGCCGAAACGGCTGCGACCTGTCGGTCATCATTCCGACCTTTGACAGCCTGGCCGTGATCGACCGAGCGATCGATTCGGTGCTGGGCCAGACTTTGCCGCCGCGCGAAGTAATCGTGGTCGACGATGGAAGCCGCGACAGCACCTACGAGCGGCTGGATCGCCGCGGCGGCCGGGTCACCTGCATCCGCCAGCCGAATGCCGGGCCGTCGGCGGCGCGGAATCGCGGAGCGGCGGCGGCGCGCGGCGCGTGGCTGGCGTTTCTGGATGCCGACGACACCTGGGAGCCGGACAAAATCGAAATACAGTTCGCGGCAGCGATGACGGAGCGCGCCGCGGCGGTCTTCAGCGCCGTCTGGGAGTGCAGCGATTCGGGTCGTAAGCCGGTGTGCTACGACGGCTCGACGACGCGTGGCACGCTGCTGCCGGCGCTGATTGGCGGAAACGTGCTTCACGGCGGCGATTCGACGCTGCTCATCCGGCGCGACGTGTTCGAACGGCTGGGCGGATTCGACGTGTCGTTCGAAGCGGCCGAGGATCGCGACTTGTTCATCCGCCTGGTCGACGCGTTCCCGGTGACCTACCTGCGTCGTCCTCTGGTTCAGCGCTTTCGCGGTCCGATCCGATACGGCAATCATGCGGAGCGGAATGTGCGCAGCGGCGAGCGCATCATCGCGCGGCATGCCCATCGACTGATCGACTTCCCGGACGCGCGGCGAACGATCCGGCAGGCCCGCGCCCGCGTCCACGAAAGAGCCGGCCTGCTGCTGCTGGAACATGGCCGCAATCGTGCGGCGCTTCACCAGTTTGCGCGGGCGGCCTGTCTCTGGCCGCTGCTGCCGAATCCCTGGAAGGCGGCGTTCAACGTGCTGACCGGTCGGCGGCGATATCCCGGCCCCGACCCGGTCACGACGGAGGCCATCGCATGAGATTTACCCTCTACGTCACGCTGCTGCTCTGCGTTCTGCCGCTGGTCTTCAGCCGCCCCTTCTTCGGGTTGTGCGTCTATTACATCGTCGCATTTCTTCAGCCAAAGCTGCTCTGCTGGCGGCCCGATTTTCAGGATTCGCTGCTGGTGGGCGTGCCGCTGGTGTTCGGAGCGATCGTGCTTGGCGTTCATCGGCCGCGCTGGCGCTTCGCGGCGGACGGTCTTCCCACGGACGGAGCGGAACCGGCGCTGCGCGAGGAACTCTCCCGCGCGCCGCTTTTTCATCCTTCGTGGCAGGTGCTGTTGCTGATCGCGCTGGTCGGTTACATCGGGCTGATCCGGCTGGTCACTCCGTTCGATGCGTCGGAATCCTCCGAGCAGTTCAACCGGCTCTGCAAGGTGGCGCTGGTCGCCGCGCTCACGACGGGGCTGGCGGCGTCGGCCGATCGGCTTCGCGCGCTCTGCATGGTGGTGGCGCTGGCGGCGGGGTTCTGGGCCGTCAAAGCGGGCATCTGGACGTTGATGCTCGGTGCGCACCGCACCTACGGCGAGGACTACGACAACAATCTCTTCGCGCTGAAATCGGTGATGGTGCTGCCCCTGCTCTTTCACATGGGAATCATTTCGAAGGATCGCCGCGTGCGTGGTCTGCTGCTGGGTCTGGCGCTCTGCGCCTGCCTGGGCATCATCGGTTCGCGATCGCGAGCCGGTTTCGCGGCCCTCGCGTTCGTGCTGGTCGGCATGCTCTGGTCCAGCCGGCGCAGCCCGCGAACGGCCGGGGCGATTCTCCTGCTCGGATTCGTCGGTCTGTGCGTCTCCGGATCGGAAATCTGGGCCCGCTGGGAAGGAATTCGCCGCTACGGCGAGGACCGTTCGGCCGGCAAGCGATTCGCGATCTGGAGCGACGCGTGGGAGGTCTTTGAGGTCAATCCGCTGACCGGCGTCGGATTCGCGAATTTCGAGCGCGCCCACGCGAAGGAGTATCAGGCGTCCTGGGCCGCGCACAACATCTGGCTGCAGAATCTCGTCGAGCTGGGGCTGATCGGCCACCCGCTCTGGCTATGTCTCGTCTGGGGGACGATCGGCTCGCTCTTCCTGAGCATGCGACGGGCGCGGCGCGGACCGCCGGAGCTGCGCTGGCTGGAACAGATCGCGCGGGCCCTCTTCATGGGCATGGTCGCCTTCTGGATTCACGGCATGTTCCACAACGAGGAATACCTCGAATTGATGTTCGCCTTCATCGGGCTGTCGGTCTGCGTGAGCGTGGTGCTGCATCATGAATCGCTGCGCCCCGCCGCCGCGGCGGTCCCGATGCGGACGAAGCGGAGCGCGACGCCGGCCGAGGAAACGCCCGGTTGGAGCCTGCCGCTGGTATTCGGGCGAACGGCGCGTTGAGCCGGAGAGACGATCGGACAATGGGGCAGCGCCTGCATATTGTCAGTACGACGACAACCTATCCGACGCGGCAACAGCCGCAGCGGGGGGCGTTCGTGCAGCGCCGGCTGGCGGCGATGGCGCGCCATGTGGATCTTCAGGTCATCGCGCCGCGTCCCTGGTTTCCCGGAATCCGGAGCGACGACGGCGGCAAGTGGACCGATCGTGAAACATTCCCGCCCGAGCGGCGGCCGCGCATGTTCTATCTGCCGGGCATCCTCAAGTGGAGCGATCCGCACTTTTTCTCGCGAGTGCTCGATCGTGAACTCCGCGGCTTGATGGCGCGCCGGCGCCCCGACCTGCTGGATGTCCATTTCGAATGGCCCGACGCGGTGGGGGCGGCGCGGAGCGCGCGGCGGCTGGCCGTTCCCTTCGTGGTCACGCTGCGCGGGAAGATCGTCTCACAGTCCCGTCACCCGCTGCGGCGTCGAATGATGCGCCGGATGCTCCGGGCGGCGGACGCCTGCATCGCCGTCTCAAACGATCTGGCGCAGCGCGCCGTTCAGCTCGCCGGCGATGGACGGCCGGTCTTCGTGATCCCCAACGGCGTGGACGTGGCGACATTCCGCCCGATCGATCGGCAGGAGGCGCGGCGACAGTTGGGACTCGATCCCGCCGCGCGCTGGATCATTTCGGTCGGCTGGCAGCAGGCGTTGAAGGGTTTTGACCGGCTGGTGGCGCTGCTGCCGCGCATCCGTGCCGCCGCGGGAGACATCCGGCTGATCCTGGTCGGCGGTCCGGCGGGTGAACCGGACTACGAGCGCGCGTTGCAACGCGGCATCGACGAGACAGGCATGCGACCTTTCGTCGAGCTGCGGACCGATGCGACGCCCGCGACCATTGCAACGTTGCTCAATGCCGCGAATCTCTTCGCATTGGCGACTCGTTCGGAAGGTTGGTGCAACGCCATTCACGAAAGCCTGGCCTGCGGCACGCCGATCGTCGCCACCGACGTCGGCGGCAACCGCGAACTGGTTCGCGGCGACCGGGATGGCTTCCTCGTTCCCCGCGGCGCATGGGACGCAATGGCGGATGCAATGGTCGCCGAGCTGTCCCATCCGCGCCAGCGCGAGCGGATCGGCGAAGGGCTGGCGACGCGCACCTGGGACGACGCCGCGCGCGAAGTGCTCGCGGTCTTTCATCAAACTCTGGAGCGGCGATGCATCCCGCGATCGTCCGATCGCTGATCTTTCCGCTGCACGAGCGGCTGCGCGGCCGGCGCACGCTCGCCCGGTTGCGCCAGCTCATGCGCACCGATCGCGCTCCGCTCGACGAGTTGCGGGTGCTTCAGACGTGCGGCCTGCGGACACTGCTGCGGCACGCCGATCGCGCCTGTCCCGGCCATCGCGCCCGGATTCGCGCGGCCGGCATCGATCCCGCGCGGGCCGAACTCGCCGATCTGGAGCGAATCGAGCCGATCGACAAAGAGGCGATCCGCCGCCTGACGCCCGACGATGCGGCGAATCACCGCCCGCTCTGCGACGAGAGGACGCCCGGCGGTCTGCGGCGCTACACCACCGGCGGATCGAGCGGCGAACCGCTGATCTTCTACGTCGACGCCCGGCGTCAGGCGGACGACCTGGCCGCGTGGGTCCGTTCGCGCCGCTGGTTCGGCATCGACATTGGCGCTCGGGAACTCTACCTGTGGGGCGCACCGGTCGAACTCACGGCGCAGGATCGGCTGCGGGCGTGGCGCGACCGGGCGGGCAACCATCGACTGCTCAGCGCGTTCGAGATGAGTCCCGCGCGGATGGACGCCTATCTCGACGAAATCGGGCGTTTCAATCCGGTTCACATCTTCGGCTATCCCAGCAGCCTGGCGCGGCTGGTCGCGCATGCCCGGCGGATCGGGCGGCCGTCGCCCGGACGGTCACTGCGGGTCATCTTCGTCACCGGCGAGACGCTCGAACCGCGCGACCGCGCGGCGATCGGCGACTATTTCAATGTTCCCGTCGCGGATGGTTACGGCAGCCGCGAGGCGGGCTTTCTCGCGCATGAGTGTCCGGCCGGCCGGCTGCACGTGACGATGGAGAGCGCCGTCGTCGAACTGCTGGACGCGGGCGGCCATCCGGTCCGCGGCGACGAGATCGGCGAAGTGACCGTCACCCACCTTCAGACCTACGGCATGCCCTTCATCCGCTATCGCACCGGCGATCTGGCGCGGTGGGAGCGGCGTCTCTGTCCGTGCGGGCGGGGGCATGAGACGCTGGCCGCAATCGAAGGACGCCGCGGAGATGAGATTCGCCTGCCGGACGGCGCGATGGCGCACCATCTCAGCGCGCTCTATCCGTTGCGCGAATGTCGCGGGATCGAACGATTTGACGTGCTGCAGCGGGCGTCGCTTGGGCTGGAGGTGCGGATCGTGCCGGCCGACGGCTTCACCGCCGAAGATGCGGCGCGGCTTCGCGAATCGCTGCGACGACAGTTCCGCGGCCTGCTGCCGATCGACCTGCAAATCACGTCGGAGCTTCCCGCCGCCGCCTCCGGAAAGTATCGCGTGGTACGGAGCGAGGCCGTCTAGTCGCAGGAGTCATGCCGACGCTTGCATCGGCATGCGGGCTCATCTCCTTGCTCCTGTTGCTTTCCCCCTTTGCTTCCCGCTCTATTCACCTGATTTTTTCCCCCCTTTTCAGGGGGGGACCCAGGGGGGTTCAAGCAAACATCCGCTCCCTGTCGGTCGCGGTTCTGAGATCAGATTTAGAGCATTTCACGATTGAGCATAGCCTTATCGTTGGCCGATGAATGGAGATGAAAGCGTATTCGGAAGACCTGAGGGATCGGGTCGTGCGGGCGGTGGACCGCGGCGGACAGACGCATGAG
>Ga0187894_10002504_pt1 | contig 21853 bp, 22 predicted proteins | sample GBC1701081metaG_FD_136650 | JGI IMG/M metagenome (GOLD analysis project Ga0187894, IMG submission 136650) | White microbial mat communities from a lava cave in the Kipuka Kanohina Cave System on the Island of Hawaii, USA - GBC170108-1 metaG ... | reverse complement strand
CTTGGCCCAGATGGCGGCGATCTCGGGATTGGCGAAGCTGGCCGCCGTCATGCCGGTCTGGATGGCGCCGGGGCAGATGTAGTTGGCGGTGATGCGGAACTTGCCCAGCTCCAGCGCCAGCGTGTGCGTCAACCCGGCGACGCCGGCTTTCGAGGCGCAATAGGCGGCCAGCCCGTAGTCCGTATCGAACGCCATCACCGAGGCGGTGTTGATGATGCGGGCGCGGCCGGTGCTGGCGGCGCGCTCACGCAGCGCCGGGATCGCCTGACGGCACAGGCGGAACACCGCCGTGACGTTGACATCCAGCGTGCGCGACCACTGGGCGTCGGTCATCACCTCGGCCAGCGCGTTGGCGCTGACGCCGGCGTTGTTGAACAGGATATCGAGTGCGCCGAAGCGCTGCAGGGCCGCGCCGATGATCGCTGCCGGCGCATCGTCATCGGTGACGTCCTTGGCCAGCGGCACGATCGCAGCGTTGCCGGCATGCGCCGTCTCGATCGCCGACTGCGGCCGATCGACGGCCAGCACGCAGGCCCCCTCGTCGGCGAACAGCTGAGCGCTCGCCGCGCCGATGCCCGATGCCGCACCTGTGACGATCGCGATCTTGTCCTTGAGCCTGGCCATCACACTCCTCCTCCGGTTGGCACAAGCCTACGCGCGCCGACGCGACGTCACGAAGGCCCCTCTGCGCCAACGTTCCGCAGGGAGAGACGCCCATATCGCACCGCGCTGTTGAACGTCGAAGAGGACATGACCGATCCCCTCTCCCCGCGAGAGCGCAGGGCTGTGCGGGGAAAAGCCTTCATGGTGAGCTTGTCGAACCATGAAGGCCGCGCACGACGATCGGTGCGAGACGCTTCATGGTTCGACAAGCTCACCATGAAGCGTTGCTGCAGTGAAGAATGCCTGATTCTACCGGACATTTTCCCCAGCACCCCCACCGTCGCGGGGAGAGGTGTCAGGTGACTAGCGACGCCGCGGTTTCTTCGGCAGCGCGTGGGTCCACGCCATCTCGAGCGCGCTCTTCAGCTCTGCCGCACCGAGCTTGGCCAACGTTGCCGCGGTCCAGCCTTGCCGGCCCCAGGCGTTGGGAATCGGCGCGAAGGCATCGGGCGCCATCATGCACTTGAATTCCTGCTCGTCGGGCGTGAACTTGAAATTCGCGGTTCGGCCATCGGCGGCCAGGGTGACGTAGGTGCGCGCCACCTTGAACGCCGCCCGATCGAAATGCGGCGCTTCCGTCGTGCCTTCCAGCGCCAGCGCCAGGCGGCGCAGATCCCTGCCCGTCGTCATAGCTCCATCCTGCAGTCTTGCACGGGCGTCCGCAACGGCGGGCGATGCTACCGGACGTGGAGCCGGTGACTTGTGTCGATCGGGTCCGGCCGATAACGTTGCCACAAGCTCGGCTACAGATCGGGCTCGGCGTCAGCGCCACACAGGAGGAAACATGCAAGTCCGGGCACGGATGATGCTGCGACTTGTCGCGGCCGGTGCAATCCTGGCCGCTAGCGCTGGTGCGCCGGCACTGGCGCAGCAGTCCATCACGCTGTCGATCATCGATGTCGGCGGCGATCTCAGCTCGACGCAGGCCATCGTCGACAACTACCGCAAGGCCAACCCCAGCAAGATCAAGGACGTCCGCATCCAGCGCGCGCCACAACCGGAGCTGCCGGCCAAGATCAAGGCGCAGCAGGACGCCGGCCGCCTCGATATCAACCTGATCATGACCGGCCAGGCCGCCGCCTCGGCCCTGATCGCCAACGGCCAGCTGGTCCGGCTGCTGCCCGACCACGAGAAACTGTTCCCGCTCGCCGACTTCACCGACGCCGCCACCGCCCACCTGAAGGAGGGCGAGGGCTATGTCATTCCCTCGGTGGTAAGCAATGGCGGCCCGGTGTTCATCTTCAATCCGAAGAAGGTGCCCAATCCGCCCAAGAGCGCGCCGGAGCTTCTCGCCTGGGCCAAGGCCAATCCCGGCAAGTTCTTCTACGCACGGCCGTCCAACAGCGGCCCAGGCATGTCGGTGATCGTCGGCCTGCCCTACATTCTGGGCGACAAGGACCCCAAGGATCCGGAGAACGGCTGGGAAAAGACCTGGGCCTTCCTCAAGGAACTCGGCCAGTATATCGACTACTACCCGACCGGCACCCTGTTCACCTTGCGCGAGTTCGCCCAGGAGCAGCGCTGGATGATCGCGGGCATCATGGAATGGGACATGAAGCCCCGCGCCGAGGCGATCGTGCCGCCGGAGTCGCGCATCACCATCCTGGAGAACACGACGTTCTCGATCGACGGGCACTACTGGGCGATCCCCAAGGGCGTGCCGCAGAACGAGATCGACATCATCGTCGACCTGATGAAGTTCATGCTGCAGCCTGACCAGCAGGCGCTGACCTGGCGCGCCTTCATCGGCCCGGTCAACAGGAAGGCAACGCTGGACACGGCGCCGCCGGACATCCGCGACTACGTCAAGGAATTCTGGCGGCCCGAGTACGTCGACATGGAGAAGAGGCACAAGATCGTGCCCATGCTCGAGGTGCGCAAGCTCAACTACGCCTTCGATCGCTGGGACAGGGACGTCGGCGCCCAGAAGATCAAGCGCCAGTGAGGCCAGCCGGCCACGCCGCGCCGATGACCCAGAGCCTCGACTCGCTGCGCTTCCGGATCACCAAGCGCTTTGGCGCCAAGGTCGTGCTCGACGACTTCGCGCTGGAAGTGCGTGGCCGGCAGTTCGTGACCTTGCTGGGCCCCAGCGGCTGCGGCAAGTCCACGGCGCTCAACATCGTGGCCGGCCTGATCCCGGCCAGCGATGGGGAACTGTGGATCGACGAGCAGCGCATGGACCACCTGCCGACCGAGAAGCGCGGCTTCGGCATGGTGTTCCAGAACTATGCGCTGTTCCCGCACATGACCGTGTTCGGCAACATCGCGTTCGGCCTGGAGCTGCAGCGACGCCCGACGGCCGAGATCCGTGAGCGCGTGCGCCAGATGCTCGCCTTGGTGCAGCTGCCGGATTTCGCCGATCGCTACCCGGCGCAGCTCTCGGGCGGCCAGCAGCAGCGGGTCGCCATCGCCCGCGCCCTGGTGCTGCAGCCCCGACTGCTGCTGCTCGACGAACCGCTGTCGAACCTCGACGCCAAGCTGCGCATCGAGATGCGGGCCGAGATCAAGCGCCTGCATGCCAGCCTCGGCCTCACCTGCATCTACGTCACGCACGATCAGACCGAGGCACTGTCGCTCTCCGACTGGATCGTGGTGATGCGCGACGGCATCGTGATGCAGGCCGGGCCACCCGACGCCATCTACAACCGGCCGAACAATCTGTTCGTCGCCGACTTCATGGGGTTCCGTAATTTCTTTGCCGGCCAGATCGCGGCGGACGGCCGGCTGCAGAGCGCGACCGGCGCGCTACAGCTGCACGGTCGTGGGCACGAGGGGCTCGGACAAGGCGAGCCGGCGACGGCAGCCATCCGGCCCGAGGACGTGCTGGTCACGGCCGATGGCACCGGCGGCAACCAGATTCGCGGCCGGGTCGAGATCGTCGAATATCTCGGGCGCGACCACGAGGCGGTGCTGCGACTGGAGGACCAGTCGTCGCTGTGGGTGCACACGCCGGCCCCGCTCGCGCCCGGCGAGACCGTGTCGGTGACGCTGCCGCCCGACAAGGTGATCTTCCTGCCCGGCACGCCGCAGATGCGGCCGTGATGATGGCCCGCCGCCGCGCCGAGGGACGCGAGGTCGACCTGACAGCAATGCTCTGCCTGGCGCCTTCGGTGCTCTACGTCATCGTCATGTTCGTCTACCCGTTCCTGCATGGCGTCTACCTCAGCCTGCGACCGGCCAAGCAGTCCGGCCTCAGCTTCGCCAACTATGCCGCCTTCTTCAGCGACGAGTGGCAGTACGGCACGATCTGGATCACATTCTCGATCGCCGTTCCGACCACCCTGATCGTCGTGTCGACGGCGCTGTTCCTGGCCTACGGCATGCGCCGCGGCATCCGCATGGAGCGCACGATCACGACGATCCTGGTGCTGCCGGTTTCGCTGGGTGTGATCCTGCTGTCGATCGGTATCCAGGGTTTCTACGGATCGCGCGGCTGGTTCAACCAGATCCTGCTGGGATCGGGCCTGCTCAGCGAGCCGCTGCAACTCACCAACAACCATACCGGCGTCGTGCTGTCGCTGTTCATGCAGCAGTTCCCGTTCTGCTTCCTCATGCTGCTGGGCTACATCTCGGGGATCGATCCGACGCTGGAGAAATCCGCCCGCACACTGGGTGCCGGGTCGTGGACCGTGTTCCGCCGCGTGATGCTGCCACTGATGGCGCCCGGCATTGCGATCGCCGTCGCCCTGGTATTCGTGATGAGCTTCGCCGTCTTTCCCTCGGCCATCCTGCTGGGCCAGCCGGCCGGCGCCACGCGCACCATCGCCATCGCGGCCTACCATCAGGCGTTCGAGCATTACGACATGTCCTATGCCTCGGCGATCGCCGTCATCATGGGGCTGTGCCAGCTGGCGGGCCTGCTGCTGATCGTGCTGCTGCGGCAGCGGATGGTCACGGCGCCTACCATGGGCGTGGGAAAGCGGTGAGCCATGCGCGGCAGACTCTGGCACCTGGCGCTCTACCTGTTCGTCCTGGGGTTCATTCTCAACCTGCTCGGGATCGTCACTCACGTCTCGGTGAGCGCATTCGCCAAGCGCTGGTTCGGCACGCCACTGCCGCCGCAGTTCACCACCGACTGGTTCGTCTACGCCTGGAAGAATTTCGACCTCGACCGCGTTCTGGGAGTCACGGTGATCGTCGCGCTGTCGGTTGTTGCCTTGGCGCTGCTCCTGGCCTACCCGGCAGCCTACATCCTGGCGCGGCGCAATTTCCGCGGCAAAGCCCTGCTTCTGCTGCTCTACTTCCTGCCGCTCGTCATCCCGCAGATGACCTACGGCATCTCGCTGGCCACGACGCTATATGGCGGTCCGATCGGCGGCACGATGGCCGCGGTGATCCTCGCCAACCTGGTGCCGATGGTGCCCCTGGCGATCTTTGTGCTGATCCCGTTCTTCGAGCAGATCAGCATGAACCTGGAATGGGGCGCCCAGACGCTGGGTGCCAGCCGCCTGCAGATCTTCCGCCGCATCCTGCTGCCGCTGACAGTGCCGGGCCTGCTGACCGCGGGCGTCCTGATCCTGGTGAACACGGTGTCCAACTTCGAGCTGACGTTCCTGGTCTCGGGCGCCGGCTCGCAGACGCTTGTCGTGGCCTTGTTCTACAACGTGTTCGCGGGCGGCGTGCGGCCGGTCTACTCGGTCGACGCCATGGCGCTGATGTACATGGCGACCGTGCTGGTGATCCTGCTCGTCGCCTTGCGCTTCGTGCGGCCGACCCAGATGGTCTTTCGACTGGACCAGCCAGGCCGCTAGATGCGCGCCGATGGCGGTGGACGATCGGCCTCTCTGGCACTACGTCTTGACCATGGCCATTCCCCTGAAAGCCGATGCGAGGGCACGGCCGTCCGCCGCCACCCCGGCCGGGACGCTGTCGTCCTACCGGGAATTCGCGCCGTCCGACTCGCGCACCGCTGCAGTGATCGCCTGCACCTGGGAAGGACACGCCGGATGGGCGCACAGTCTGCGCCTGCTGCCCGACGGCTGTGTCGATCTGGTTTGGGACGGTGCGTCGCTGGTGGCTTTCGGCCCGGCGCCGGTGGCACTGCGGTCTCCCCTGCGGGCGGAAAGCCGCAACGTCGGGCTGCGACTGGCGTGCGGTACGGCTGGTGCCATCCTTGGCCTGCCGATCGACGGCCTGCGCGGGCGCGCACGTGCGCTCCGCGACGCCTGGGGACCACGCGCCCGGCAGGGTGAAGCAGAGTTGGCACGGGCATCGGGGCCAGCGGAACAGCGGGCCGCATTGGAGCGCCTGGTGATCGATCGCCTGGACGACGGTCATCGACCTCATCCAATCATCGTCGAAGCTGCCGGCCGCCTGACAGCACGCACCGCGTCTGTGGCAGACGTCGCCGAGGCGTCGGGGCTTGCCACCCGCGAACTCCACCGCCGCTTCGTCCACCATGTCGGCTATGGACCGAAGGCGTTGCATCGGGTGTTGCGCTTCGGTGGCTTCATCCGGCGACTGGCTGCCGTCGCCAGCGGCAAGGTCACGCTCGGATCCCTCGCCGTGGACCTGGGCTACGCCGACCAGGCGCATCTGTGCCGCGAGTGTCGGCGGATCGCGGGATCGTCGCCCGGCGCCCTGCTCCGGACCTGGCGTCGGTAGCGCGCGCCGAAACGTTCAAGACAGGTCCCGGTCATGGGCGCAGGCTCGCATCCATGACCATCACCGAGAGTAACCGTGTGTTCCTGGCGCCCGCCGACTACGTCGACAGCGACCACCCACGCGTACGCGAGAGCGCGGCGCGGCTGGCACAAGGCGCCGTCACGGCGGCGTCCATTGCGTGCCGCCTGTTCGACGCCGTTCGCGATATTCCCTACACCGCGCCGGATTTCGATCGGCTCGACTCGTTCAGGGCCAGCACGGTGCTGGCGGAAGACCGCGGCTACTGCGTGGCCAAGGCATCGGCTTTCACGGCGCTCTGCCGCGCCGCAGGCCTGCCGGCGCGACTCGGCTTCGCCGACGTCAGCAACCATCTCGCCACGCCACGCATCCTCGAGTTGATGGGCGGCGACGTCTTCGCCTGGCATGGCTATGCCGAAATCTTGCTCGACGGGCGCTGGCTGAAGGTGAGTCCGACGTTTGATTCGGCACTATGCGCCCGCATGGGCGTCGCGGTGCTAACCTTCGACGGCGTCCATGACGCCCACCTGCAGCCCTTCGACCAGGACGGGCGGACGTTCATGCGCTACGACAAGATGCATGGCACCTTTCACGATGTCCCGGCCCGCTTCCTGGCCGCCGAAATGAAACGCCTCTATCCCAGGGCCATCGCCGCCATCCGCGCCGGTGAGTTCGTACCACCGGCGCGGATGCCGTAGAGGGCTCAGGTCTGCGGCTGATTCAACGCCCAGAGGACGCCGAAGGGATCGCGCAGTTGCGCGTAACGGGCGCCCCAGAACATGTCGGAAATCGGCATCACCGACATGGCGCCGGCATCGATGGCGCGCTTCCACCAGGCGTCGATGTCGTTGACATGCAGCGTCATCGTGAAGCCCTGCGGCTTCTCCAGCGGATGCCCGTAGTCGGGGTAAGCGTCCGCCAGCATGAGCGAGCTGCCGTTGACGTAGAGATGCACGTGCATCGTGCGGCCCTTGTCATCCGGCGGATGCGCGCCCGCCAATTCGGCACCGAAGGCACGCTTGTAGAAGTCGGCGGCCTTCATCGCACCATCGACCTGCAGATAGGCTGTGAGCCCGCCCTTGACTTCCGGTTGGGGCGCTTGTGCCTCGCTTGCCATATGAAAATTCTCCTTTGGGCAGATTGACCGCCCTAGGACGAAACAAGGGAACCCGTCCCGACAGCCACCTAGAAAAATTTTCCAGGCCCCAGACGCGTTGGATCAGAACTTGACCATCACGTGCCGTGGCACGGTGTAGTCCTCCAGCGCGTACATCGACATGTCCTTGCCATAGCCCGAGGACTTCAGCCCGCCGTGCGGCATTTCATTGGCGAGCATGAAATGCGTGTTGATCCAGGTGCAGCCATATTGCAGCCGCCGGGCGACCTGCATGGCGACCGAGACGTCGCGCGTCCAGACGCTGGACGCCAGGCCATACTCGGAGTTGTTGGCCCAGCCGATCACCTGCTCGACGTCGCTGAAGCGCGTGACCGAAACCACGGGCCCGAAAACCTCGCGCTGCACGATCTCGTCTTCCTGGCGTGCACCGGCGATCACCGTCGGCTCGTAGAAGAAGCCGCCGCCGGTTCCGATACGGCCGCCCGTGGTGACTTCCATATGCCCCTGCATCTGGGCCCGCTCGACGAAGCTCGCGACGCGGTTGCGCTGGCGGTCCGAAATCAGCGGGCCGAGTTCGACTCCGTCCTCGTCCTGCGTGCCGATCTTGAGCGTCGACACCGCACCGGTGAGATCGGCCACGACCCGGTCATAGGCCTTGGCGCCGGCATAGATCCGGCAGGCGGCCGTGCAGTCCTGCCCGGCGTTGTAGTAGCCGAAGGTCCGCACGCCAGCCACCACCTCGGCGATGTCGGCATCGTCGAACACGATCACGGGCGCCTTGCCGCCGAGCTCGAGATGGGTGCGCTTGAGCGTGCCGGCGGCGGCCTGCAGGATCTTGCGGCCGGTCGAGACGTCGCCGGTCAGCGACACCATGCGCACCTGCGGGTGCTCGACCAGCGGCTGGCCCACGCTGTTGCCGCGGCCGCAGACCACATTCAGCACGCCCTTGGGCAGCACGTCGGCCGCGAGCTTGGCGAACAGCAGGGCCGTGAGCGGCGTCTGTTCGCTGGGCTTGAGCACCACGGTGTTGCCGGCCGCGATCGCCGGCGCGGTCTTCCAGGCCGCCATCATCAGCGGGTAGTTCCACGGCGCGATCGAGGCCACCACGCCGATCGGGTCACGGCGGATCATGCTGGTGTGGCCGGCCAGATACTCACCGGCGATCGCGCCCGTCATGCAGCGCGCCGCGCCGGCAAAATAGCGGAAGCAGTCGGCGATGGCAGGAATTTCGTCACCCAATGCGCGCGCATAAGGCTTGCCGCAATTCAACGATTCCAGCCGGGCAAAGAGCTCGGCGTTGGCCTCGACCAGATCCGCCAGCTTGAGCAGGGCCAGCGACCGCTCCATGGGCGTGGTCTGCGACCAGCCCTCGAAGGCGCGGGTCGCCGCCGCCACGGCGCGGTTCACCTGCTCCGGCGAGGCCTCCGCCACCTCACACAGCGCCTCGCCGGTGGCCGGATTGAGGATCTGCTCGCCGGAGCCTTCGCCCGTGACGAGCTGTTGATCGATCAGCAGCTGGGTGGGCAGTTGCCGCTTGAGGTCGCCGAGATGTCCCATGCCAGTCTCCGTCTCATCTGGCGCGGCCATCGCCGCGCACGCCCACGCCCGCCGTCGGCGGGAGTCCATGCTAACGGGCGCTGCCGTCCTCGGCGGCGCGCGTCAGCCAATACGCTGTCACGATCGGAATGAAGGTCAGCACGATGATGAATACCGCCACCACGTTGGTGACCGGGCGCTGACGCGGCCGGATCAGCTCCTGCACCATCCAGATTGGCAGCGTGGTCTGCTGCCCGGCGGTGAACGTGGTCACGATGACCTCGTCGAAGCTCAGCGCGAAAGCCAGCAAGCCGCCGGCCAGCAGCGCCGAGCCGAGCTGCGGCAGCAGCACGTAGCGGAAGGTCTGGAAAGCGTTGGCGCCGAGATCCATCGAGGCTTCGAGCAGCGACGGGCTGATCCGCCGCAGGCGCGCCACGGCGTTGTTGTAGACCACCACCACGCAGAACGTGGCGTGGCCGATCACGATGGTCCAGAAGCTGAAGGGGATTTCGAGCGTGTGATAGGCCGACCGCAGGGCGATGCCCGTCACCACGCCGGGCAGCGCGATCGGCAGGATCAGCAGCAGCGAGATCGCCTCGCGGCCGAAGAACTGCCAGCGCGCCAAGGCACCGGCGGCCAGGGTACCGAGCACGATCGCGATCGCCGTCGACAGCAGCGCGACCTGCGCCGAGAGCGTCACCGCAGCCCACACGTCGGTACGCTCCAAGGTGACGGCGAACCATTGCGTGGTGAGCCCCGGCGGCGGAAAGACGTAGCTCTTGTCCTCGCTGCTGAAGGCGTAAAGGATGATCAGCGCCAGCGGCACATGCAGGAAGAGCACACCGGCCCAGGTGGCGGCCTTGAGCAGCCACGGAGCGCCGGCGGCGCGGCGGGTTGCGCTAGAGCGCATCGAAGGCTCCCTTGCGCTTGGCCAGCCACAGATAGACCCCGATCACGACAATCGGCACCAGCGAGAAGGCGGCGGCGAAAGGCAGGTTGCCGGCCACGCCCTGCTGGCGATAGACGACCTGGCCGATATAGAGGGTCGAATTGCCGATCACCTGCGGGATGATGTAGTCGCCCAAGGTCAGCGAGAACGAGAAGATCGAGCCGGCCGCGATGCCGGGCATCGCCAGCGGCACGATCACCTTGCGGAAGGTCTGCGCCGGATGGGCGCCGAGATCGGCCGAGGCTTCCAGGCATGAGCCGGGGATGCGCTCGATGGCGGCCTGGATGGGCAGGATCACGAACGGCAGCCACATGTAGACGAAGACAATGAAGGTCCCCAGCGGCGAGAAGCTCAGCGAGCTGCCGCCGATCACGGGCACGGCGAGGACGCCATCGAGCAGCCATTGCAGCCCCAGCGCCGACAGCAGCCAGGAGATCGCGCCCTCCTTGGCCAGCAACAGCTTCCAGGCATAGAGGCGCACGAGGTAGCTCGACCACAAGGGCAGCATGACCGCGACATAGAGCAACGCCTTGCCGCTGCCACGCGCATAGCGCGCCATGTAGTAGGCGATGGGAAAGCCGATCCCGATGCAGGCCAATGTGACGGCGACGGCCATCGTCACGCTGCGCAGCGCCACGTCCAGGTTGGCGGGCGAGAAGATCGCGACGAAGTTGGCGAAGCCGATCTCGCGCACGACGGTGCCCGAGTACTCGTCGATGCGAAAGAAGGCGTTGGCCAGCAGGCTCAGCAGCGAACCGAGATAGATGACGCCGAACCACAGCAGCGGCGGCACGATCAACAGCGCCGGCAGCAGGCCACGCCGCGAGAAGATCAGCGTCGAGAGCCGATCCGACAGCGACGGCGCCGGGTTTGCCGCAGCCAACGACGCCACGCTCATGCCGCCCCCAGCGCATGGACCGCGCCGTCGTCCCAGTGCAGGAAGGCGCTCTGACCAACGGTGGGCACGGCAGCTGATGTCGGCACATCGGCCAGCAGACGCGTGCCCTCGATGCTCGCCACATGCAAGCGCCAGAAGGCGCCGAAATACTGGGCCTCCGCCACCGTGACGCGCGCGCGAGCCCCCGGCTCGGCGCCGAAGCGGATCAGCTCGGGGCGGATCATGGCGTTGTCATGGCCGGTCAGTGTCTGCGCGCCCGCCCCGCTCAGTACGTTGGCGGCACCGACGAACTCCGCCACAAAGCGTGTCGCCGGCCGCTCGTAGAGCTCGGCCGGAGTCGCGATCTGCTCGATGCGGCCCTTGTTGAAGACGCCGATGCGATCGCTCATCGACAGCGCTTCGTGCTGGTCGTGGGTGACGAAGATGAAGCTGATGCCAAGCTCGCGTTGCAGGCTCTTGAGCTCGCTTTGCATCTGCTCGCGCAGCTTGAGGTCGAGCGCGCCCAGCGGCTCGTCCAGCAGCAGAACGCCCGGCCGGTTGATCAGCGCGCGCGCCAGCGCCACGCGCTGACGCTGACCGCCCGAGAGCTGTGCCGGCCGACGGCGCGCCGCATCGGGCAGGCGGACCATCTCGAGCAATTCGTGTGCCCGCTTCTCGCGTTCGCTTCGCTCGACGCCGCGCACCATCAGGCTGTAGGCGACATTGTCGAGAATGCTCATGTGCGGAAAGAGCGCGTAGTCCTGAAACACCGTGTTCACCGGCCGCGCATAGGGCGGCCGGTGCGTCATGTCCTCGCCGTGGATCAGGATGCTGCCCGCCGTCGGCAGGGTGAAGCCGCCAATCATGCGCAGGCAGGTCGTCTTGCCCGAGCCGGAGGGACCCAGCAGCGTGAAGAACTCGCCGGCGCGAATGTCGAGGTCTACCCCGTCGACCGCCTGCACTGTCTTGCCACCCGCGTGGAAGACGCAGGACACCTGGTTCAACGCGACCGCGCTTGTCATCGCAGCAGCCTCCTCGGTTGAAAACACTGGCCTGAGGAGCGACCCGACGGGGCCGCGTCTCGATGGGCGGCGGAATACCGGGGGCCCATCGAGACGGCCGTGCTCGCACGGCCCCCTCAGAGAGTAGTTGTTTTCTACGGTCCCCGCAGGCGGGGAAGGTAATGCGACCTAGCGGCCACCGAGGACGGCGATGTAGTCGGACACCCACTTGTGGTACGGCACGCACTGGTCGTTCTGGCTGGCGCAGCGCGTCGTCGGTGTCCGCCAGAAAGCGATCTTGTCGAACGAGCCCAGGCCCTGGCGATCGCAGCCACCGTCGCCGAGGAGCTTGTTGCCCTTGCACGCATCGAGCACGACCGGCACCGAGCCGAACCAGGCCGCGAGATCGCCCTGCAGCTTGGTGGTCAGCGAATGCTCCAGCCACAGGTAGGCGCAGTTCGGATGCTTGGCGTCGACATGCATCATCGTGGTGTCGGCCCAGCCGCTGGCACCCTCGACCGGCACGACGGTCGCCACCGGGACTTTCTTCGAAGCCAGGATGTTGGCCTGGAACTGCCAGGAACTTGATGCCACGACGCCTTCGTTGGTGAAGTCGTCGATCTGCACGAACGCGTCATGCCAGTACTTGCCGACCAGCTTGCGCTGCCCGCGCAGCAGATCGAGCGCGGCCTTGTACTGGGTCTCATTGAGCTCGTAGGGATCCTTGATGCCCAGTTCCGGCTTCTTCTTCATCAGGTAGAGCGCGGCATCGGCGATATAGATCGGACCATCGAAAGCCTGGATCCGTCCCTTGTTCGACTTGCCGTCGGGCAGCGTCTGTTCCTCGAACACCGTGGCCCACGAGGTCGGCTTCTGGTCGCCGAAGACCTTGGTGTTGTACATCAGCACGTTCCAGCCCCACTGGTACGGCACGCCGTAGTGCGTGCCGTTCACGAAGTGCCAGGGCGCCTTCTGCAGGCGCGGATCCACCGTCTTGTAGCTGGGGACGAGATTGATATTGATGGGCTGCGCACGCTTGCCGGCGATCAACCGCAGAGAGGCATCGCCCGAGGCCGTGACAAGATCGAAGCCGCCTTCGTTCATCAGGGCGACCATCTCGTCCGACGTGCCGGCGGTCTTCACGGTGACCTTGCACGACGTCTTCTTCTCGAACTCCGTGACCCAGTCGAAATCCTTACTGGTGGCGCCGCGCTCGATGTAGCCGGGCCACGCCACGATATCGACCTGGCCTTCGCCCTTGCCGACACTCTGGCGCGGCTGTTGAGCCAAGCTGGGGGCACCGATGGCCAGCACGGCAGTCAGAACCGCCGCTCCTCTCACGATCCTCATGGGCTAGCCTCCTATTCGTTCGGGATGAGCCGCCAGCGCGCCGGTTTCTTGCGAGCGGTGCCGGAAGCCAGCACAAACCTAACGTTGACACTTCAGCCCAGCCAAATTCAGTATAGGGCGGCCTCGCTATCGAAAAAATAGATAGCCTATCGCCCGGTTCGCGTTGCGTTTTTTGGCTGTCGTCGGGACCGCTCATGGCCCGCCACTTCACATTCAGGCAGTTCCGCTACTTTCTGGCGGTCGCCGAGTTGGGTTCCGTCGCCGCGGCGGCGCGCATGATCAACATCGCCCAGTCGGCGCTGACCAAGAGCATCCTCGACCTCGAGAACACGCTGGGCGTGCCGTTGTTCGAGCGCACGTCGCGCGGCATGACGTTGACCCAGGAGGGCTATCGCTTCCAGGCCACGGCACGCAAGGTGATCTCGTCGGTGGCGGAAGCCGGCAACATCGGGCGCGGCCGGCAAGAGGTACTGACGGGACAGCTCACCATCGGTGTCACCAGCCTGGTGGCGGGCTACTACCTCTCGGCGCTGCTGGCGCGCTTCCAGCGCTCGCATGCCTCCGTTCGTGTGACGGTGATCGAGGACAGCCCGCAGTTCCTCGAGCACCTGCTGGTGAACGGCGAGGTCGACCTGGCGATCATGGTGGCCAATGCGCTGGGCGATCCGCAGGCGCTCGTCGTCGAGATGCTGACCAGCTCACCCAACCGCGTGTGGCTGGCGTCCAGTCATCCGCTGGCGTCGGTCGCCGAGCCGACCCTGGCCGAATGCGCGCGACACCAGCACATCGTGCTCGAGGCCGAACGCATCGAGGGCGTGCTGCGGGCGGTGTGGGCGCGCCATGGCCTGCGGCCGCAGATCACGCTGCGTACCTCGTCGCTGGAAGCGGTGCGCTCGCTGGTGGGAGTCGGCGCCGGCATCACCGTGCTGCCCGATTTCCTCTATCGGCCCTGGACGCTTGATGCCGACCATGTCGAGGCACGCTCGCTGCGCGACAGCGTGCCCAACATCGATGTCGGCCTGGTGTGGCGACGCGGCTCGCAGGTGCGCGAGGTGATGTCGGAGTTCATCGACCTGGCGCGCGAACAGTCACGGTCGGGCCGCGGGCGCTGACAATCGCTATCGGATATTGTCGACAACCAGAACTGTGGCACGCCCCTTGACGCGGGCGCGGTGGCGCGATCCGGCAGGCACGACAAAGACCTGCCCCGACCGGATCTCGTGTACGCCTTGCGCGGTCTCCATCACAACCGTTCCGGACAGCACATGGAACAGCTCGTCGCTGTCCTCGTGGACATGCCAAGGTGCGAGCGCGTCCTGCATCACGCGCAGGCGCACGGCATTGCCGTTCACGGTGGCAACATCGACGCTCTGCCACGCGGCGGTGACGCCGCGCTGCAGCTGGTCGAGATCACAGGGTCGCGTCATCGCAGGGCCGGCTGCGCCGGGCGCGGTAGCGCGAACATCACCTGCAGCGCGCCGGCGGCCAGTCCCATGCCGACGCCCAGGCGCCAGGCCAGATCGTAGGATCCCAGCGCGTCGAACAGCAGTCCGCCACCGAAGGCACCGAGGAAGCTGCCGACCTGGTGGCTCATGAAGGCGATGCCCTGGATCATGGCCTGCCAGCGCAGGCCGAACATCTCGGCCACCGATCCGGCGATCAGTGGCCCGACGCCCAGCCACAGGAAGCCCATCATGGCGGCGAACACCAGGGTGCTTGCCGGCGTCGGCGGCGCCATGAAGAACCAGGCGAGCACCAGCGAGCGAGCGAAATAAATCGTGCCCAGCAGCGTCTGCTTGGACCAGCGGCCGCCGGCCCAGCCGAAGAACAGGCTGCCCAGCACGTTGAAGCCGCCGATCACCGCCAGCGCCTCGGCACTCAGCATCGGGTCCATGCCGCACAGCGCCAGGTAGGACGGCAGATGCGTGGTGATGAAGATGAGCTGCATACCGCAGACGAAATAGGCGCCGGTCATGATCAGGAATGCCGGCCGCGTGAGCGCCGCGCGTACGGCATTGCCGGCCGACTGGTCGTCGAGCGCGTCGCCTGCCGGCGCCGGCAGCGCCACGCGGTCGACCCGGCCGGCCATCCATGCCGCCGGCAGCATGCCGAGCGCCAGAACAGTGAAGCCGAGCATGCCGGCGCGCCAGCCGAAGCCCTCGGCCAGCACTTGGCCCAGCGGCGCCGCCAGCAGCGAACCGACCGAGCCGGCCGCCGACACCAGGCCCAGCACCAGGCTGCGCTGTGCCGGCGGCACGGCGCGCGACGCCACGGCCATGGCGATCGCGGTGGCGCTGCACGCCAGCGCCATGCCGACCAGCACGCCGGCGCCCAGCATGACCGTCAGCATGCCCTGGGCACGCCACATCACCAGCAGGCCCGCGACGTAGAACACCGCGCCCGTCACCATGACGGGCCGGAAGCCGATGCGCGCCGCGAACGCGCCGGCGATGGGCTGCAGGAAACCCCAGGCCAGGTTCTGGACAGCGATCGCCAAGGTGAAGTCGGCGACGGCGATGGACAGGTCGCGGGTCAAAGGCGGCATGAAGAGCCCGAAACTCTGACGCAGCCCCATGCCGAGGCTGAGCATGATCGCGGCGCCGGCGAGAACCGGCAGGGCCGGGCGCAACGCCCTGATGTCGCGCATGGTCGTGCCCTCCTGGAGGAATTACACCGATCTGTGTAATCACCTTGTGATAGGCTTGACCGCGCGTCAAGCGAGATTTACACAGGTCTGTGTAATGGCAGCACGACCCTCCCCGCCGATATCGGACGGCCCGGCTACGGCCAAGAACGCGATGCGCCAGCGCATCCTCGAGACCACCGACCGGCTGTTCTACGGCCAGGGCATCCGCGCCGTCGGCGTCGACACGGTCGCGGCCGAGATCGGCATCAGCAAGCGCACGCTCTACAACTACTTCCCGTCAAAGGACGCGCTGATCGTGGCCTACCTGTCGCGCCGGCTGCGGCCGGCCGCCATCACCGACGCGCCGGCGGCCGAGCAGATCCTGGGCGATTTCGATCGCATGGAACGCAACTTCGCGCGGCCGGGCTATCGCGGCTGTCCGTTCGTCAACGCCGTCGCCGAGATGGGCGACCCGGCGCACGGCGCCAACGCGCTCGCGATCGCCTTCAAGGAGCAACGGCGCCTGTGGTTCCGCGACCTGCTGCACCGGCTCGATGTCGCCGATCCCGAGGGATTGTCGATGCAGCTGATGCTGCTGGTCGACGGCGCCATCGCCGCCGCCCTGGTGCGCGGCGAGCCGAAGATGGCGCGCACCGCGCGCGAGGCGGCGCGCGTGCTGCTGGCCGCCGCGGGCGTGGATGTGGGGGGTGATCGTTCGGACCGCGGGCGTCCACACCCGCATTTGCCCGGAGCAAAGCGACGGTCAAACCAGGATGCGCGCGTGGACGCGCGCGGTCCGAAAAAGACTACCGCGTGTTGATCACCACCTTGCCGGTGGCCTGGCGCGACAGCAGGGCGTTCATCGCCTCGGGCGCCTTCTCGAGCGGGAAGCGCATGGAGATATGCGGCTTGAGCTTGCCCTCGCGGAACCCGGCGAACATCTCGTCGAAGTTCTTGCGCCCCTCAGCCGGTTCGCGGCCGCGCCAGGCGCCATAGAAGACACCGCGCACGTCGCAGCTCTTGAGCAGCGCCAGGTTGGCCGGCAGCGACGGGATGCGGCCCGAGGCGAAGCCGATCACCAGCAGGCGGCCGTACCAGGCGATGCAGCGAACCGATTCGTCGAAGGCATCGCCGCCGACCGGGTCGTAGATCACGTCGGCGCCGTTGCCGCCGGTGAGTTCCTTCACCTTGTCGCGCAGCTTGTCCTTGGTGTAGTTCACGAACATCGTGGCGCCGTGCTTGCGGCAGATCTCCATCTTCTCGTCGGAGCCGACGGCGGCGATCACCTTGGCGCCCATCACGGCGCCCAGCTCGACCGCCGTCAAGCCGACGCCGCCGGCGGCACCGAGCACCAAGAGCGTCTCGCCGGGCTTCAGGTCGGCGCGCTGCTTGAGCGCGTAGTAGCTGGTGCCGTAGGTCATCGTGAAGGCGGCACCCTCCTCGAACGACATGTTGTCGGGCATCGGCAGCAGGTTGCCCTGGTCGACGACCGCCTCGTCGGCGTAGCCACCATGCCCGATCATGCCGATGACGCGGTCGCCCTTCTTGTAACCGCTGACACCCTCACCCACGTCGGTCACGACGCCGCCGACCTCGTGGCCCGGCGCGAACGGCCGCGGCGGCTTGAACTGGTACTTGTCGGCGATGATCAGGGTGTCGGGGAAATTCACACCGGCGGCATGCACGGCCACCCGCACCTGGCCCTTGCCCACCGGCGCCGACGGCAGGTCCTTGAGCACCAGGCTCTCCGGTCCGCCGGCCTTTTCGCTGATCATCGCCCGCATGGCGTCGTCTCCTCTTCAATCGATGGGTCATTGATAGCCGATGCTCCAGCGCAGGCAAGGCCGGCCTGTTTCGCGTGTCGAGAGCGCAGGGTAACCTCGGGCGACTTGGAACACCGGTCCCGTTGCGACGTTAATCAGGCGGCGCACGGCGTATTGGTGGTGTAGAGGACGGTCTGTGGACGCAACGCCTTCTGCGATCTCCTGGACGTTCGTGGCGCTGGCCCTGCTGCATCTGCTGGGGGTCGCGGTCGCCATGCGCGCCCTGATGTTCGGTCGTACCGCCCAGGGGACCGTCGCCTGGATGATCGCGCTCACCCTGGTGCCCTACGCGGCACTGCCGCTGTACGTCGTGTTCGGCCACGGCAAGTTCCTTGGCTATGTGCGGGCCCGGCGCACGCGCAACGGCCGGCTCAACGACCTGATGCGCGCCGTGCGGCCATTGCGCGCGTCGGAACGGGCACTGGATCTCGATACCGAACCGCCGGAGCTGCTGGCCCTGGAGCGCCTGGCCGAACTACCCTTCACCCGCGGCAACAAGGCGGAGCTTTTGATCAACGGCGAACAGACTTTCCGCTCGATCTTCGCCGGCATCGCCGAAGCGCGGCGCTACCTGCTGGTGCAGTTCTATACCATCCATTGCGACGGCGTCGGCACGCACCTGAAGAAAGCCCTGATCGAGCGCGCCCAGGCTGGCGTTGCGGTGTTCGTGCTCTATGACGAGATCGGTTGCGAGGACATGCCGCGCAGCTATGTCAACGAGCTGCGCCAGCACGGTATCTTCATCTGCGCCTTCAACGAATCAAAGAGCTGGTTCGCCCGTCACTCGCGGATCAACTACCGCAATCACCGCAAGATCGTGGTCGTCGACGGGCACACCGCCTGGGTCGGGGGTCTCAACATCGGCGATGAATACCTGGGCAAGGACCCGGCGCTCGGCGCCTGGCGCGACACCCATGTGCGGGTGACCGGTCCCTCGGTGCAGGGCTGTCAGCTCAGCTTCGTCGAGGACTGGCACTGGGCCACCGGCGAGATGCTGACGCTCGACTGGCGGGCGTACCACGCCGAGCCCGACGGGCTGCCGGTGCTGGTGCTGCCGACCGGCCCCGCCGACACGCTCGAGACCTGCGCGCTGGCGTTCGGGCAGATGATCGCCGCCGCCCGCCGGCGGATCTGGATCGCCAACCCCTATTTCGTGCCCGATTCGCATATCCAGGCCGCCCTGCAGCTGGCGGCGTTCCGCGGCGTCGATGTGCGCGTGATGATCCCCGGCAAGCCCGATCATCGCACGACCTGGCTGGCGAGCCTCTCGTACCTGCCCGACATGACCGCCGCCGGGGTCAAGGTCTATCTCTACGAGGCCGGCGTGCTGCACCAGAAAGTTTGCGTGTTCGACGACCGGCTGGCAACGATCGGCACGGCCAATTTCGACAATCGCTCGTTCCGCCTCAATTTTGAGATTACACTCGCCTTCCTCGACGCCCGCTTCACCCGGGAGGTAGCCGACATGCTGGTGCGCGACTTCCAGGAAAGCCGCGAGGTCGACGCGAGCCTCCTCGCGTCGCGCTCATTGGCGTTCCGGGTCGCCGTCCAAGGCGCCCGCCTGCTGGCGCCGGTGCTGTGATGCGGCGCGACGAGCAGACCATCGTGCGCCTGCCGGCCTCGCTGCTCGAGGTCGACATGTCACAGCCGGTCGACGCGGTGGTCAACGACCGGCTGGCAACGCGCACGCCGCCGGCGGCGCTCTGCCGCGTGCTGACCTACAACGTCCATTCCTGCATCGGCGCCGACCGCAAGTACGATCCGCACCGCATCCTCGACATCGTGCGCCGCATCGATGCCGATGTGGTGGCGTTGCAGGAGATGCGTGCCTATTCGGCGCTGGACGATCAGTTCCACCTGTTCCAGGAGAGCCTCAAGCCGATGGCGGCGGTGTTCGGCACGACCTTCCGCCGCACGCGCTTCAAGTTCGGCAACGCGCTCTTCGTGCGCGGCGACATCCTGGAAACGCGGCTGCTCGACCTCAGCGTCGCCCCGTTCGAGGAACGCGGCGCCATCGACTGCACGGTGCGTGTGCGCGGCCGGCGCCTGCGGTGCATCGCTGCCCACCTGGGCCTGTTCCGCCGCGAGCGGGCCGAGCAACTGACCCGCCTGGCGACGGCGCTGAAGCATCACCGCGAGGAAACCACCGTGGTGCTGGGCGACTTCAACATCTTCGGCGCCGAGCGGCGGCGGCTGCGCAATGTCGGCGCGCCGGCCGCCCTGCCGCGCATCCGTACCTTTCCGTCGTTCCAGCCGATCATGTCGCTGGACCGCGTCTGGACCATTCCCAACGAGCGGCTTGTGCGCCTGGCGCGGCACCGCGAAACGCCGGCCAAATGGGCCTCCGACCACCTGCCGCTGGTCGGCGAAGTGTCGCTGGCGGATTAGCATCCCTTCCCCGCATCGCGATGCCTGACACCATTCCCGGCGCCGAGCGCGAGTCCCTGATCGATCTGCTGGAGCAATTGTTCGCCGGGCCCCGCGCGGCGCGGGTGACAGTCGCGCGGCTGATGGACGACATGAAGGGGCGGGCCTATCCCCTCGTGGTGGTCGTATTCGACATCCCCAACTGCATCCCCACCGGCATTCCCTGGCTGTCGACCATCACCGGCATTCCCATCGTGATCCTGATCGGCCAGATGCTGATGGGCTACGAGGCGCCGTCGCTGCCGGCCTTCATCGGCGGCAAAACCATGCCGCGCGGCCGGCTGCAGGATTTCCTGACCCGCACGCGGCGCTGGATCGTGCGGCTGGAGAACGCCGTCCACCCACGGCGCTCCGGCTGGACCACCGGCGCGGCCGGGTTCTGGCTGTCGATCGCCCTGCTGTTCAACGCCGTGATCCTGGCGTTGCCGATCCCGTTCGACAATTTCCCGCCGGCCTGGGCGGTGATGTTCTTCGCCCTCGCACTCCTGGAGCGTGACGGCCTGATGGCGCTGGCCGGCTGGGCCGCGACGCTGATCACGCTGGCGTGGACGGCGCTGCTGCTGATCTTCTACAGCGAGATCATGGCCCTGGTGCCGAGCTTCTGGCGCCAGATCAAGGACGCGGTGTTCGGGTGAGTCGAATCATCCGCTCCTCGAACCGGCCTGCCAGAAAGCGCGCAGGGGGCGCACGAGATCTTCCGGCCGTTCCTCCGGAAAGAACAGCTTGGCACCCTGAAGCTCGATGACGTCGCGGCACCCGGGGATCGTGTCGCGTAGCCAGTAGGCCCACTTCAATTGAAAGAAGATGTCGTCAGTCCCCCACACAACCAGACTGGGTGCCTCGAGGCGCCGCAACAGCGCCTCGACGGCAACCGTCTGACTACAATCGAGTTTGAAGAATCGCTCCAGATCCCGAACCCTGTCGGGGCTCGCAAACAGTGGTGCGAGGTAGGTCCGAAAGGTCTCCTCTGAGACTTTTTCGGGATGCTCCAGGCCGACGCCGAAGAACTTTCGCGCAAACGTGACATCATTCAACATGCCGTGACCGATGCTGCCGAGCCGGCCCTCGGCGACCGCCTTCATCAAGGGCAGCAGCGGCGCCGGCGGATAGTTGTCGTGCACGTCGCAATTGGTGAGCGTGAGACTGCGGATCCGTGACGGATGCCGCGCCGCAAAGATCTGCGCGATGCCACCGCCGGAATCATTGGCGACCACGTCGACCTGGCCCAGGTTCAGCGACTGGCAGACCTCCTCCAGCATCCTGGCCTGGGCGTCGAAGGAAACATCCTGGTCACTGGCGATGCGTGTGGACCCATGGGCCAGCAGGTCGACCGCCACACATCGCCTAAGATCGCAGACCTGGGCGATGACGTGACGCCAAAGGTAGCTGTTGAGAAAAACGCCATGGACGAACAGCGCCGTCGCGCCATCGCCATGATCGACATACGCGACGTCGCCGCTGGGCGTTTTCGCATACCTCACCGCGCTTGGTGCCATCTCGGTTACTCCCCGCAAACGGGCTGAACGGAAGACCAGGCGGCCGCTCCTGCGCTCAAACGGCGCGACCGCCTTACCCCTTACGTCCGCGTCACATGCGCGGATACGCAAAGCCAGCGGCCATCAAGCCGGGCCCAGACGTCGGTGTAGCGGCCACTGCCCTGCTTGCCGTCGGGCAGGCCGTAGCTGGTACGGGCGTGGATGATGGCAAAATCGCCCATGATGCGGATCATCACGTCGAGGGCCTGGATGTTCGTGATCGTGACCGGCCGTGCGGTCTGCTTCAGGAAGGCGGCGCGGTCGATCAGGGTTCCGTCGGGATTGGAGCAGTAGAAGTCGTCGGCCAGGATCTCGTCGAACCGCTTG
>Ga0187894_10002503_pt1 | contig 21855 bp, 16 predicted proteins | sample GBC1701081metaG_FD_136650 | JGI IMG/M metagenome (GOLD analysis project Ga0187894, IMG submission 136650) | White microbial mat communities from a lava cave in the Kipuka Kanohina Cave System on the Island of Hawaii, USA - GBC170108-1 metaG ... | reverse complement strand
ATTCGCTCCGTTCACTGTCACTCAACTTCACCGGTTTATCCTGGTTGCGCATGATATACTCCTCCCACAATCACTTGAGTATACCCTTTTTCATTACCTACATTTATGGTGAAACACTAGCGCCGTCCCCGCTGGCGTCACGCATCACTTTTTTCAAGCGTGGGTGTGCCAGGGGAAGTACAAATAAGTCATGCTCGCGCCCATTGTCTCACCCGTCAAATCGGCCAGCTTGACCGGCGTGGCGTGCAGGTTGTCGCTGATCCACACCCCGTCCAGATCGACGCGCTCGACGTACATCAGGTGGCCGAAGACCGGATCGGCATAGGGGTGCGCCTGCTCCATCACCAGCACCGCGCCGACCAGCGGCACATCGCCAGCCGTGATGCCGTACTGGGGCAGGGCGGCGGCGCGCTCGTTCCATAGGTAGGCATTGGCGGCCAGGCCGTCGGGGATCGGGATTTTGCCGACGATGTAATTCACGCAGTCCTGGGTGTTGGCTTTGACCCAGGTCGCCGTCGCGCCGCTTTCGAGCTGTTGGATCAATGTCGCGTCCGCGCCCATGCCCGGCATGACCCGGTTCAACCGCGCTGCCAGCGCATCAGCGTTCGCGCCTAACGTATCGACCCGCCCTTGCGCGGTGTTGATTTGCTCGTCCAACAGCGTAAGCTGATTTTCCAGCGCCACCACGCGCGGCACGGCGCTCACATCGGTGTTCGGGTCGTAACTGGTCAGCCGGTCTTTCAGCGCGGTCAAATCGGCCTGCACGATCTGGCGCTGGGCGCGCAGCGTGTTCACCTCGACCTGGGCGGCCTCGAGCGCAGTTTTGTCCAGCAGCAGTTGGTTGAACAGCGGGCGGTTGGCCGCGTTCAGGTATATATTCGGGTTGTCGAGGATGCCGGGCTGTATCGGCAGCGGTGGGGCAGGGGGTGCGATGGCGCTGGTGATCGCCAGGTCAGTTAGATTACGTCCGCTGGCTTTATACAGCGCGTCCAATGTGGCGAAACGCGGCGTGATGGCTCGTTCCACGTCGTCCGCCGCGCCCGACAGCTTGCCGGCGAACCCGTTCAGGTCGCGCAGCCAGGTTTCGATGTCGGCATACGCCCCCGCGTACAGCAGCGCGAACGCCCCCGCGCCGCCATCATAACCGGCTTCGTACAGCGCCGCCACGATACCCTTCACGCTCTGCACCGACTCGTCAATCCGCAGGCACGCCGCGCGCATCTGTTCCGCCGCGCCGCGCAGGTCGGAGAGTTTGAGTTGGATTTCGTCGGGGAGAGGTGTGGTCATCGGGTCGCGCCGCCAGGGGCTAAAGCCACCTGGCTGCCGACATTCCCTTCGGTCACAAGCCCACTAAAGGGGCTAGAAAAACATGCGACGGAAATTGCATTTCTCATCTCTGTGACCTCAGTGCCTCTGTGGTGAAATTTTTTCTGTTTCTTTGTGCCTTCGTGCCTTTGAGCCATTGTGTTATGCTTTGATCTTTTCCCCTGCGCCTCTGTCCCTCTGTATCTCTGAGATACGCTTTTAATCTTGATCTTCACGTCCCCGCCAGCTCAATCGTGATCGGCTCGAAGGCCGCGTCGTCCGGCGCGGACACCACCAGCCCCGACACCGGCGTCACCAGCGGCGTTTCAAACACGATCCAGCCGCGCGTCGTCCGCCCCAACGCAATCGGCTCAAGCCCGGTTGTCCCCACGATTTGGGCGCCCGCGCGCGGCGCGATCAGGCTGCCGTCGTCCAATTGCAGCGCCAGGATGGCCTGCGGCGGTTGGTCGCAAATCCCGCCGCGACACTCGAACACCACATGGAGCGCATAAAAGCGCGCCCCCGGAATCGGTGTCAACACGTCGCCCGTCTCGCTGTCCACCACCCGCGCCGACTCGTCCTCGACCGCCGTCACCTGCAAAATACCCTGCGGATAACGGGCGGTATAGGCGTCGGCCACCAGCGCGCGGCTATTGTCAGGCAGATTAAGGGCGGTCGGCTGTGCTGCGGTGATCGCCGTCGGCTGCACCTCGCTCACCGCCTGCTGCCCGGGCGGATTGAGGATACTTATGGCGACCAGGGCGATTATGCCGCCCAGCAGGGCCAACGCCAGCCCGCGCCCGACGCCGCTGAATTTCAGGCCGGGGCGCGCATCGGCGTCGGCAATCCGCTCCTGGTGGGCTTCCTCGTCCTGTAGGTACTGTCGCGCCATCTGGACATACGGGTCATCCGCTGGCACGCTGGCGATCAGCGTGTGCAGCCGCCGCAGGCGTTCGGCGCGGTCGGGCTGCGCCTGGGCGTCCAGCCACAGCACCATCGGCGCACGTTCTGGTTCGCCGCCGCCCGCCGCCCGGTACTCGCCGAGCAGCCGCGCCGTCTCGCCGCGCCCGCCCTTGAACAGTGCCAGGTTGGCCTTGACGAGTTTGCGGTTCTGGTTGGTGGTCATTTTTACACCCCCTCCCGGCCTCCCCCGAATTCGGGGGAGGAGTCTGCGCCGCGTCTTGATTCCCCCTCCTTGAATTCGGGGAGGGGGTTAGGGGGAGGGGTAGAAAGTAAATCCGCGATCAGCCCCGCCGTGTCAATCGCCAATCCCGCATCATGTTCCGTCGCCGCGTGAGCATCCGACAGCGCGCTCGGCTGGGTCGCCCAGGCCGCCCGTCCCGCGCCCGCCCAAACCTGCTCGTTGATTCGGTTGACGGCCAGCGCCGGATTCTCGGCCAGTGCCGTCTGCACGACGCGGATGTGGCTGTGCTGGGCGAAGTAGGCGCGGCCTTCCGGCAGCAGATCGTTGGGCAGGTGGCTGGTACGCACATTCAGGCTGTGCAGGCTGTCCTTCGCGCTCAGGCCGAAACCCGACCGCTTGAGCAGCAGGTGCTTGATAAGCGGGTCGCCCGTGCGCTCTAAATAGCCCGCAACCCAGATGTGCAGGCCGTACTCGCCGTGCAGCCGGGCGTGGTCGCGCAGATCGCGCAGCGCGTTCCCGCTCAAACTCAACATCTCGCTGGCGAGGTCATAATCGTCGATCACGATGACGGTGCGGGGCAGGGGCGTGCCGTTCGCGCCCCCGCGCGCGGCGAAGGCGTCCATCTCGGCTTTCAGGTAGGCCAACTGCGCGTCCAGTGCGCGTGTGTCGGTCACATGCGCCAGTGTGTGCTTGAGCGTGCCAAGCGCGCCCAGGCTGCGCCCGCTGAAATCGACCAGCAGGAAACGAAGTTGCTCCGGCGAACGGGTTTGCGCCGCCGACAAAACTGCCGCGTAGAGCAAATTGGTCTTGCCCGATCCCGGCGGCCCGGTCACGATGAAATGCGGCCCGCTCTCCGCCCAATCCAGCGCAAACAGGCTCAACGTGTCGTCGTCGCAGCGGCCTAACGGCGTGACGAACTGGCGGCTGGGCGTGGGCAGCGGCAGGCTGTCGAGCGGGATTTTGGTCGCCAATTCGTCAATCGGCAGCGGATTCTGTTCGGGGTCGGCCTCCGGCGCGCGGGCGATCCGCAGGGCGCGGTAGCCGGCGCGCATCTCCTTGACCAGGTTACGCAGGCTGTTGAGCGTGTCCTCGTCGTCGTCGGCGCTGGTCGCGCTGCTCGGCAGGCTGATCTGGCACATCAACGGCGGGCTGTGGTAGATGAAGCCGCGTCCTTTCGGCAGCGTCCCCTCCAAGCGCGTCGGCAGGTGGCCGACCGCCAGCGCGTAATCGGTCGGGCTGCCAAGCTGCAAGGCGATGCGCTGCTGGATCAACGAGCGCAGGCGTTCCGGCACGGCGGCGGCGCTGCTGGCGGTCAGCACGAGGAAAATATTGGCGGCGCGGCCTTCGTTCACCAGCCGCTCAAAATCGGCCATGTGCTGTTCGTAATAGCTGTCGCGGAACTGCTCGTACTGGTCGATGCACACGATGATGGTTGGTGTCGGCGCGACCCGCCCGGCCTGCCGGTCGTTCAAGGTCTGGATCAGCCGCCGGAACAAGCGCCGCACCCGCTCGCTCTCCGTGCCGTGTATGACGCGCTCGGCGTGGGGCAGGTCGCCCAGGTCGTTCAGGCCGCCGCCGGTGAAGCTGAGGAAATACAGGTGCAGTCGATCCGGGGGATGCAGCAGCGCCTGACTCAGCGCCAGCGTCCGCAGGAACATCGTCTTGCCGCTCCCCGGCGCGCCGATAATGAGCGCGTGGCCGTCGCGCCGCTGCGCTTTCACGTCGGCGTTCAGGTGCAGCCACAACGGTTCTTGCGTCCGGTTGTACACATCATCGACGATGCCAACCGGCGTGCTGCCCACCGGCACATCCGACGGAGTCCACTCGCGCCCGTTCCAGCCACCGACTCCAGCCTTCTTGAACACGGGCTTGAGCGTCAGCCGTTCTTCCAGCGGCGGCAGCAATAAGGGCGGCGCGGACGGGATGCCGTTGGCGCGCGCGTATTGGGAGATGGTTTCGGTGATCGCCTTGACGGTGGTGTACGGTTCTTCCGCCAGGATGCTGCTCGGCGGGTGGGTACTCTGGTTTTCCGGCAGCAGGTCAATCGACTCGCCGCTCTCGGTCAGCAGTTCCAGGGTGACGATTTCGCCGTCGGCGCTGTCGGCGTTCGGGTCGTAGTCGCCGCCGACGTAAGCCGTCTGGAACTGCTTGAACAGGCCGCGTTCGCCCACCTGGAAGTAGCCGCGCCCCGGCCAGCCGGACGGTAAATAGGCCGCGTCCGGGCGGCGCAGCATGGCGCGGCTGGACTCGATATTCTGCACCCGCAGGCAAATCCTGAATTGCAGGTTGGCGTTCATCTCGTCGGTGATTATGTCCATCGGGCTTTGCGTGCCGAGGATCAGGTGCAAACCCAAACTGCGCCCGACCTGCGCCGTCCGCACCAACTCTTTCAGGAAGTCGGGCATCTCTTTGGCAAGCTGCGCGAATTCGTCCACGATGACGAACAGGTGGGGCAGGGGTTGGTACGACGCATCCTGGATATGTCCCGGCGTGCGCGCGAAATAACGGTGGTACTGGGTGATGTCGCGCACGTTCATCTTCTTCAAGAACTGCTGCCGCGCCTTCGTCTCGGCCTTCAACGCCTCCAACGCCCGTTCGACCAGCAGACCGTCCAGGTTGGTGATCGTGCCGACGGTATGCGGCAGTTTGGCGAACACGCTGAAGGTGCTGCCGCCCTTGAAGTCGATCAGCAGCAGGTTGAGCAGGCGCGGGTCGTGTTCCAGCGCCAGCGCGCACACCAGCGTTTGCAGCAGCTCGCTCTTGCCGGAGCCGGTCGTCCCGGCCAGCACGCCGTGCGGGCCGTGATGGGTTTCGTCCAGCCATAAATCGGTGCTGACGGCCAAACTTTCGCGCCCAATCGACACCGGATGCGGCAGCACGCCCTTCGGGATCGGCTGCGCCCAACGCGCCTGAATCTGCGCGACCAAATCCTCTGCCCGTCGCGCGCCGTACAATTCCAAAAAGTCCACCCGCCGGGGGATGCGCCCGCCCGCGCTGCTGTCTCGCATGTCCACCGAGGCAATAGCCCGCGCCAGGTGTTCGGCGTCCGGCGTCGGCAGTTGATCGACCGCCGCGCCCTCGATCTCCGCGCCATCCGCGCCGGTTTCGGCGTACACGAAACGGCCATCGGCGTGGATGTCTAAAACGGCGTTGCAGTCGCCCGGCACATTTTCGAGTGTGTTTACCAGGCAGATGGCCGACGCGCCCACGCTCCCGCCTTCGCGCAAAATCGCCGCGTACACCGCCTCGCCTTCGGCCAGCCTGGGCCCATCGACGACCAGCAGCAGGTGCGGGACTGTGCCGCCGTGCGCCTTGCGTTCGTCGATCACCTGGCTCAATGTGCCGAGCAGGTTACGGGCGTTGTCGCTGTCAAAAGCCACTAAATCCGCCGAGCCGCCGCGATGACTCTGGCTGGTGTGCGGCAGCCATTCGAGCCAGCGCCAATCGTCGTGTCCCCCCCCCGGCGCGATCAAGTGGATGTGCAAATCGCCGGGCGCGTGCGCCAGCGCCAAATTGCAGATGAACGCCCGCGCCGCCGCCAGCGTTTGCGCCCTGGCTCCCGCCACGCCCAACGCCCAGCTTGCGCCCAATGCGGTCATGGTAGGGGCATTGTCCAGGAAGCGATAGCCGTCGGCCAGGGCGAAGGCGCGATCCAATAAATCGCTGTCCAGGTCGGGGTCGGGCGTGCGGATCGTCACCGCCGCCGGAATCCGCCCCAGCCCTAAACGGAACGCGCCGAAATCGCTGTCCTCCGGGCGTCGTTCCCACAAGCCGCGCTCGCGCGCCAGCGCCAGGTTCAACCCCGCGCCCGGCGCTGGAAAATTGGCGTCGAGGATAGCGCGCTGGGCATCGTGGGCGGCTTGCAGGCGGGCGCGTTTTTTCTCCAACCCGCGAATGTAGTTGATGGCCGTCTCTTCACGTCGCTTCTCATAGTCACGCCTACGCCATCGACCGGCTAGCAGCGTGCCGCCGATGGTGAACAGCGCCAGCAAAAACAACGGCACCGCCGACAGCAAACTGCTATTGCCATCAGCCGCGCGCAGGATGTAAAACAGCGCCATCACACCGATGCCCAGCACCGGGATGACTGTCACCAGCCAGTTCTGGTCAGGCGGGTCAGGCAGGGCGGGCGGTGCAGGGATGTCCACCGTCTCCGCCGGTATAGGCGGCAGTTGCAAACGCGGCGGGCGGTTAAACAGGTTCGATTGCTCGTCGCCATTCATCTGCGTTTTCCTTGAAAAATTCATTTTGCAAAGCCATTTCGACTGCGCGCCGCCAGGGGCTAAAGCCACCTGGCTACCGATACAGACAAGCCCACTAAAGGGGCTGGAAATTCGAGTTTTGACTGTAGCAGCGCCTTCAGTGCGCTTGGTTTTCGGCAGTTTTAACGTCTGGAGATGCTGTGGTGAAAAATCTTCTTCTCTATCTTTGCGTCTTTGCCCCTTCGCGCCTTTGCGTTGAGTCTTTTCGCATTTCCCTCTGATCCTCTGTCCCTCTGAATCTCTGGGGTACGCTTTTCTCTTGCCTCAAAACGCCTCGTCCGCCAACTGCATCCGCCGCGCCTGATCTTCCAGTTCCCCGGCGAAGCCTTCCAGAATCGTCACCCAGCGTTCCATCTCCGGCACAGTTTCGTTCCACAGCGTAAAGAAGCGGTCGGCGCGCCGACCCAGCCAGTTCACACTTTCGACGGTGTTTTTCAGCGTGTGGATTTCCGCGCGGATCGTCTCGGCTTCCTGCCGGATGCGCGCCGCCCGCTGGAACAACTCGGCATAGGGGACTTTGATAAAGTCGGTCATGTACTCCCCCCCATCGACCGCGCCGCCAACTCAATGTCATCCGCCGAGGCGTTCAGTTTGGCCTGGAAGTCCGCCAGCAGGTCGAAGGCTTCTTTCAGCCGGGGCGTCAGCTTGTGATACTCCGCCCGGAACAACTCCGCGCCCACACTCATGAAGCGGTCGCTGCTCAGGGCGCGCACCTCATTGTCCACCGCCTCGATGCAGCCGTTGATGGTGGTCGAACACTGGTTGAGGGTGGTCGCCGCGTCGCGCATCTGGGTGATCTTCGCGTAAATCTCGCCGATGTACATGGATACGGATTCCTCTTCGTTTCGTTCATTATAGCCGCACTTCGGAATCGCACCCGTGAAAAAAAGTAGGGGTTTGTCGCCGACATGCCCCTACCGATTAACCCCTCTGATCCCCTGTCTCTCAGAATCTCTGGGATACGCTTTTCTCTTCATCTTTTTCTAGCGACTATCAGTTATCCACCTCTTCCCAACGCCAGCCGCAGCCACGCCCGCCAGGAGCGCGGCCTGGTGCGGCGCGCGTGGTCGGTGTCGCGTACCGAGCGTGCGACCTCGTTCAACGTGTAGGACTCCTCGGCGGGGATGGGCGGGGCGGAGAAGGTGGGGCGGAATGCCAGCCGCAGCGGGTTGTCCAGGTAGGGCTGGTTGCTCGGCATCAGGATCGCGCCGCGCAGATCGCTCACAAACCGGTTTAGGTCAGCATAACGTCCGGCGCGCGGCCCCAACGCACGCTCAAAAATGCCGTCCAGCAAATCCAGATCAGCGCCGTATAAATCCCCCGGCAGTTCCGGGCGCGCGATCCGGCTGGGTAAACGCCACGTCCGCTCCCACAGCCGTTCCGCCGCCAACGCCCGCAGGTCGTCGCCGCTGCTTCCTGTATCTTCCAGGTTAAAAATTGCGTGCCGCCCAAACAGGATTTCATAGGCAGCCAGCGCGAAGCTGTAATGGTCGCGCAGTTCGTCGGGCGGCTCGCCGAGGGGCGGCATGTATAACGCCGTGCCGACCTGCGCTCGCGCTGCGCCCAGCCGCGTCCGTTCCAGCGCCACACTGAAATCGAGCAAATACGCTTCGTCAATGCCGCTGATGTGCGCCGGTTTGATGTCACGGTGGATGATGCCCGCCGCGTGGCAGGCCGCGACCGCCGAGGCGATGTCCGCCAGCGCCACCAGTCGCCGCTCCAGTTCGACCGTGAAAATTTCCCCGCCCGCGATCAACCGGTCATACGGCTGGCCTTCGACAACCTGCATCACCAAGTAGGGGCGGGCGAACGCGAGATCGTGGCCGAGCAGCGCCGGGATGTGCGGGTGGCGCAGCCGCCCCAGCGCCGTAATTTCCGCCTGGAGTTGGTCGCGGTACTGGTCAGCCGCCGCATTGTTGACCAACTGCTCGTTCATGAACTTCATAGCGACAGTTTGCGTCCCGTCGTGGGCGCGCCACACCTCGCCCGACGCGCCGCTGCCCAACCGCCCTTCGAGCGTATACTGTCGGATGGTTAAACCCGGTTCAAGCTGCATCATGAATGACCAGATTAACGGTCTTCGCTCCCTCTCTCCATCGAATGGAGAGGGGGCGGGGGGGTGAGGTGTGGCGCCGCCCACCCGTCAAATTCGACTAGCAGGCGTGTTTTCGTGGTCGCGTCCGCGCCGCTGGCCGTGAACGCATTCCGGGCGATGCGGATCACATCCGCCGGGGCGTAACCGAAGGAATCGACCAGCAATTGATACTCGCGCGACAGTGTGGTACCGATCAGCGTCGGGTCGTCGCTGTTGACCGTGACCAGCACCCCGGCCTGATCCAACTGGGGCAGGGGATGTTCCGCCAAGCGCGGGAAAAAGTTCAAATACACATTACTCGTCAGGTTGATTTCCAGCGGAATCTGGCGCGCGGCCAGCGCCTCGATCAGGCGGCTGTCCTCTATCGCGCGGACGCCATGCCCAACGCGATCGGCTTGCAGGTCGTCAATCGCCCCCCACACGCTGGCCGCCCCTTCACTTTCGCCCGCGTGCGGCACGCTTAACAGCCCATACCGCTTGGCCTGGGCGAACACCGGCGCGAACGGCGCGGGCGGTGCGTTCACCTCGTTGCCGCCCAAGCCCAAACCGATCACGCCGGAGTCCTGGCCTTGTAAAGCAAATTCCAGCGTGCGCTCGGCAGCGCCCGGCACATAATCACCGCCGTTATGGTAATCGGCGAAGGCGCGGTTGCGCGGGATGTCGAAAATCCAGCGCAGTTCGATGCCAAAATCCTGCAAGACCTGCTGCCGTCCGGCCTCCAACCCACTCAGGATCATGTCAATCGTCACGCCGCCCTTGAGGAAGCCGGTGTAGGTATAGGGCGTCACCGTGATCTCGGCATAACGGGCCCTCTGCGCTGCCAACTCCTGCCCGGCAGCGTACACGGCCAGGGCGAAATCCTCCGCCGTCCGAAGCAAATTTTTGATCGTGCGAACCACATCCATGAAGTGATAAAAATGCTGGAACACAAACCAGCGGGCGATAGCGTCTTCGTTGTCCCCCGGCAGCAGATCAGTCAGGCCGTTGCGCCGGGCAAGCTGCAACACCGTCCCGGGCGGCAGCGCGCCCTCCAGGTGCAGGTGCAGCTCGGCTTTGGGCATCTCCTCTAACATCTCTGCGTCCTCAATAACCTTAGCTCTATAGGGACACGATGCACCGTGTCCCTGCTGTGCGTTCTCAGTGTCTTGGCGGTTGAATCGTATTTTGTCTTTTCGTGTGAAAGGTTAGCTGCGAGGGTTCTTACAACCGCGTCGCGGCGGCGCGCGTGTCCCCTGGCAGCACCAGGCGCACCGTCACGCTGTTGCCGACCTGTACCACGTCGTCGTTATACACCCGCTCCCGCTGCCCCGGTTGCAGCAGTTGGAACTGGTTGTCCTTGCGGATCGACGTGCCGTAGGAACTGCTCGTGTCCGTCAGGTAATACTCGCGCAGGTTGTCGTCGCCGATGAAGGTCGCGTGCCGCCGCGAGATGCTCTTTTCGTCCAGCGCCACCAGGATGTTATGCTCCGGGTGATAAAAGCGCCCGATGCCGAAGTTGTTGTTGGGCAGGGGGATTTCCACCATATTCGACAGGCCGCTCAGGATCACCAGCTTCCCGGCGGACACTTTCGGCGCGGTCGGCGTGTAGGCCGGCGCGGGGTTCAAACCGCCCTGGGGCGTCGTCGGCATGATCGGCGCGCTCGGCTGCTTAATGGGTTTGCGCCGCCCACCGGGCGCGATTGAGAGCGCCAGCAGGTACACCACCTGCACGAGCGCGATCACCGCCAGCACTGCCGGGATGATCCATAACCATTGGCTCAAATCCATTGATGAACCTTAATCGGTGTGTTATCACTAATGCTGTAATCATAAGCGTGGATAGCTTTTGCGGCAATAACTATTCAAGTCGTTAGTCGATAGTCGTTCGCTTTTGGCTAAAGACTAGAGACTGTTGACTAGCGACTAAAAAAGACCCCCGAACACTGCCTTGTATCTGGGGATCGACGTTGTGGTACTGCTCAGAAACCCGCGCCGTGCCATCGCGTCAACGCAAAACCGGACAGCCCGGCGGCCAATGCCCCCGCGCGCGCCTCCAGCCAACCCCCGGCCTTTCCTCGATCCCAATCGGTGTACACCGACACGAAAGGAGCGACCTTTCGCCTCCAATTGAGGTCGAAGTCATGCCGACGACCCAGTTCCGGGTTCATGAGACGTTGGGTTGTTTGGCAACCGCACACGGGGCGTTGTGCTTATGGATATGATATTAGGTAAACCGAATGTTGTCAAGAGGCATTTTAGCGTGAGATTGTTTTGTAGGGATTTGATCGTGCGTCTTTGCAAAGCCGCCGCCAGAGGCTAAAGCCATCTGGCTACCGAGAAGACAAGCCCACTAAAGGGGCTGAAAAAACGGTATGAGGTTTAATTCTGAAAAGACGTATCCCTATTCATCCTTTGGCTTTTGAATATGTTCTTTGGGTCCCGTACCATGTTCGGCAATGTAGGTAAAAAGATCGGGCAGCCAGAATTCATACCTTCGTGAGCGACTGCGTATCTGGATCAGTCGTTCATGTTCTGGCTGAAGCGAAATCTTCCGCGCCAGTATGGTTAAATAATCCTGATTATACCCTGTGATTGCTGCGCCTTCTTTGGTCGTGACCCAAATCTCATCCGCTGTTTTGTCCGCCATCTAATCTATCACAAACGCACTGCTGGTTTTCTGAGCAATATCCCGTATAGCGCATACTGTCAACCCATTATACCGGATAAGACATCCCGTTTCAGCCAGCGAGGCAGGGCGTGGCCGTCAATCGCTGCGCCCGTTTTCGTGTTATCCTGTCTCTGCATCTCTATCCCTCTGAATCTCTGGGTACGCTTTTCGCTTTTCCCTTTGCGTCTTTGCGTTGAGTCGTTGGTCTTGAGAAACGAGGTGAATGATGGGACTTGAATTGTATATGGTCGGCGTGATCGTCGAGGAGATGCCGCGCGCCCTGGAATTTTATCGCCGTCTCGGTGTGGACATCCCCGACGGCAGTGAAAACCAGCAGCACGTCGAGATCAAAATGAGCGGCCTGACGTTCTTTCTGACCACCAAGCGGGTGAACGCCAAATGGGACCCGGCGCGGAGCGCCGCCGCCGGGGGCTACCGCATCATCCTCGAATTTTATCTGGAAACGCGCGCGGCGGTCGATGCCAAGTACGCCGAACTGATCGGTTACGGCTACGCCAGCCACGTCGCGCCCTACGAAACGCCGTTTAAGGCCTACTTTGCGATGGTGGATGACCCGGATGGCAACACCATCCTCCTCTCCGCCTGATCCCATCAATCACCCGCAACAAAAAAGGGAAGGGCTGCACACCCTCCCCTTCATCGACCCTCTTTGTGCCTTCGTGCCTTTGCGTCTTTGTGTTACGCTTTTCTCTTTTTTCACTCAGCACTTCTTTTTACGCCGTCGCCGTGCGGAACATCCGCGTCGCCCAGGTGAACGTCAGCACCGCCAGCACCCCCATGACCACGAAGCCCAGCAGCACCGACGGGTTGCTCACCGCGCCGGTGAACAACGCCCGCGCCGCATCGACCGCGTGGCTGAACGGGTTGATGGTCGCCAGCGCCTTGATGATCGCCGGGGCAAACGTCATCGGCAGCAGCACGCCTGACAACAGCAGCACCGGCTGGCTGAAGGTGTTCACAATCGACGCCAGCCCGTTTTCGTCCTTCGTCATCATCGCCAGCGCATACGACAGCGCCGACAGCGCCGCGCCGATCAGCGCCACCAGCAGCAGCGTCAGCACCAGGCCGAGCGGCTCGACCCGCAGCCCCATCAGCGTCGCAATCACGACCAGCACCGTGCATTGCAGCAGCAGCGTCAGCACGTCCATCAGCACGCGACCGAGCAGCAGCGCCAACCGGCTCACCGGCGTCACCCGCATCCGCTCGATCACGCCGCTCCGTAGGTCTTCCAGCAAACCGAAGCCAGCGAACACCGAGCTAAACATCGACATCATAATCAGCAGACCGGGCGTGAACTGGGTAATCACCGCCCCGCCGCTCATGTTCGGCCCCATCATCTCACCCAGCAGCGGCGCGAACAGCAGCAGGTACAGCGCCGGTTGGAACAAACCGATGATGACCCACAACGGCTGGCGCAGCACCTTTTGCAGGCTCGCCCCGAAGATCAGGCCGGTATCGCGGATCACTTTTGACATACGTATCACTCCTTTGAGTCGTTAGTTGTTAGTAGAGGAGGGTTTTGACACCCCGCTCTATGGATCAATTTCATGGGTTGCCGCGCTGGACGTTTTGAACGTCCAGCTACCAATTAAGGGGGTAAACCTCTGAAGAGGTTTCCAGATTTTCGGTTAGGTTTTGAACCCCAATCGGCGCGACGGACACGATATATCGTGTCCCTACCTCTCTTTGCGTCTTTGCCCCTTCGTGCCTTTGCGTTAGGCTTTTCTCTTTTTCTTATTCCGCTTCCCGCAGCGAGCGCCCCGTCTGGCGCAGGAACACATCGTCCAGCGTCGGGCGCGCCATCGACACCTTGCTCACCGGCAAACCGGCCTCGTCCATCAGCTTCAGGATCACCGGCAGCGTTTCTTCGCCTTCTTCGACGTACAATTGCAAGCCGCCATCCGCCGGATGCACCTCGCGCACATACGACTGCTGCCGCAGGATGTCGCCCGCCCGCGCCGAGCCACCGTTCACGCCCAGCGTCACCACATCGCCTGCGATCTGGCGTTTGAGTTCGTCCGGTGTGCCTTCGACTACGATTTGCCCGCCGTCGATGATCGCCAATTGGTCGGCCAGCGCGTCGGCCTCGTCCAGGTAATGCGTCGTCAGGAACACGGTTGTGCCGCCCTCGCGCAAGCACCGCACCTCGTCCCACAGGTGCGCCCGGCTCTGCGGGTCGAGGCCGCTGGTCGGCTCATCCAGGAACAGCAGTTGCGGCTGGTTGACCATGCCCAGCGCGATGTCCAGGCGCCGCCGCTGCCCGCCCGAATAGGTCTTGGCCGGGCGGTCGGCGAACGAGTCCAGTTGCAGCGCCGTCAGCAGCGTGCCAACCCGGTCGCGGGCTTGGGTTTTGTTCATGCCGAAAATCTGGGCTTGCAGCATCAGGTTTTCGCGGGCGGTGAAGTGCGAATCCGTGCCGCCCACCTGGCTGACGTAACCGATCCGTTCGCGCACCGTGTCGGGTTCGCGCAGCAAATCCACGCCCACCACACGGGCTGTCCCGGCGGTCGGTTCGATCAGGGTGGACAGCATCCGCAGCGTGGTCGTTTTGCCCGCGCCGTTCGGCCCCAGGAAGCCGAAAATTTGCCCCTGCTTGACCTGTAAATCGACGCCCTTCACGGCCTCGACGGTGGCTGCCGGGCTGCCCTTGCTGCCTCGGCTCTGGAAGGTCTTGCGTAAACCCTGGGTCTCGATGATATTCAAATCGTCACTCCTCCTCAACATAACCTTACATGTCCTCTAACGAGTGGGTCGAACCGTTTGTTCAAAACCCGATGCCGCACTTGCATCTATCCTTACTATAGACGCGCATTAGGACATTTTCCGACCTGATTGAAAGCGGTCAGCCATCAGCAAAAGAGAAGATAAAAGCGTATCCCAGAGTTGCAGAGCGACAGAGAAACAGAGGGGAAAACATAAAGGATTCAACGCAATCCCACAGGGAGGCTACGCACAGATGCGAAGGGGCAAAGACGCAAAGGTGGGAACAGCCAAATCGTTGTTCCGGTTCTTGCAGCGCCTTTAGCGCGCTTGGCTTTTGACCGAAGGGAATGCAGCCAGATGGCTTTAGCCTCTGGCGGCAGCTAACCAAAATATTTTTGCGCGTGTCAACCAGTTTTCCCCTCTCCGTGTCCTCGGTGCCTCTGTGGTGAAAAATCTTTTCTTTACGCCTTTTCCCCTTCGCGCCTGTGCGTTGAATTCGTTATGTTTTCCCCTCTGCTTCTCTGTCTCTCTGAATCTCTGAGATACGCTTATCTCTTTTCTTTCCCCCTCACTCATCGTTCCGCCAAAAGCGTGCTATAGTCGTTAACAAAGACCTGTCGCACAACCGAGCCTACCCATGCACCTCCTGAGCCGCCTGTTCCAACCCATCCGTATGCTGGGAACAACCCTCCTGAGTCCGTTCCGGGCGGTCATGTACCGCGTGCGGAGCGTCCAGCCTTTCAACGGCGTGCGCCAGGTGTTTCAGGGTGTCGGCAGGCAGGCGAGTTATCTCACCCAACTGCCGGGGCGTTACCTGGGCGTCAAACTGCCTGGCTCGAAGGCGCAGCCCAGCGGCTTTCGCCCACGCGAAGCGGTACGCGACTGGTGGGACAGCCTGCCGGGGCGCGAATCCAAACGGCGCATCAAGGCCGCCAAACGGGCGCAGTTCTCGCAAATTCATCTCGTCCAGGCGACCGACGGTGCGCGGCTGGTGCTGCACATCGGCACGATTATCGGGCGCAGCCAATCCGATGTCACACTGGAACACGCCGCCCACCAGCCGGTTTACCTGCGCTTCAGCCAGATCGACCCCGCCGAACACGGCGCGCCCATGCGCCTGACCTATCTCGCCGGGGACGCGCCGCTCACCGTTGTTGGCGCGCCGGTCGAACATGACGCGCTGATCGGCACTAACAGCCAGATCGCCGTCGCCGGTCACGGCTACATCTGCGAACTCTACGCCTGGGACAAGACGCCGGTCGTCACTCGTGTCGATGCGGGCTGGGCGACCACCGTTGGCCCGGTGCGCGACCTCAACGAGGACGCCATCGGCATCTACGCGCACCAGGATGCCTATCTGTTCGCGGTCGCCGACGGGGTAGGCGGCGGGCAGGACGGCGACCTGCTCAGTCAGTTCGCCATCCAGTATTTGCTGGCCGCCTTCGACAAAAATGTGTCGTACAAATTGCCCTGGAGCGTGGTGCTGGCGAAAGCCTTCCAGTACATCAACGCCGAGGCGCGCTATTTCGCCCGCCGCTCGCCCTATCCGGCGGGGACGACGCTCACGGCGGTCGTGATTAAAAATTATGAAGCCCACATCGCCCATGTCGGCGATTCGCGCCTGTACCTGCTGCATAACGGCGGCTTCCGCCAGGTCACGACCGACCATTCCCAACGGGTCGAGGTCGAACTGGAAACCCGCCACGCCAACCAGGCCACCGAGCCGCCGCCTATGCGCGATGTGCTGGTCAAGGCGGTCGGCAAGGGCGACGCCATCGAGCCGGACATTTTCAGCATTCCGCTGCAACCCGGCGACCGGCTGCTGCTGTGCAGCGATGGGCTGACCAACGTCGTCGCCATCGAGGACATCGCCCGCATCGTCAGCACGACCCGCGCCGAACCCGCCGCCCGCGCCCTGATCCAACTGGCGGTCGAGCGCGAGGCCAGCGATAACGTCAGCGCGGTCGCCCTGGAGGTGATGACCGACCCCTATTTGGAGGACATCTGGACGGCGCGTGGGAGCGAGCGCGTGTACGTCGGCTATGACCGCGCCTGGCCGCTCAAGCTGCGGAAGCCGGGTGAGCCGATCACCGAACACCCGGAAGCACGGCGGGCGGGCTGCCTGGCGACCCTGGCCGTGATCCTGCTGCTCGGCGTAGGGTTGTGGATTGTGTCGGGCAGGGCAGGGGGCGGATCAGCCAGCGCCGCCGGGGTGCAGACGCCAACACCAACATTCACCTCGACGGTTAAGCCCTTAGCAACAACTTTGCCGCTCTCGGCCACGCCGCCGCCCACGATCACGCCACCCCCGGCCATCTCGGCGACACCGCATCCGCCGCCAACGGCCACACCCACCGTCGAACTGAGGCCGACCAGCACCCTGCGCCCGCCGTCAGGTTAAACTGTGTTCTATTTTTGCTGCACCGGAGTTTTTTTGTGATGCGGTTTTTTGGAAATATTGACCCCACCCCCCAGCCCCCTCCCCGTGAACGACGAGGGGGAGTGCCTGCGCGTATGAAAGCCCCTCCCTGCTTGTGGGGAGGGGTTTGGGGTGGGGTAAAGCAACGCATGGCGACAAAACGCGCCTTGTCTCTACTGCCTTTCCCCCTCTGCACCTCTGTCTCTCTGAATCTCTGGGATACGCTTTTCTCCTCCCTTCGTGTCTTCGTGCCGTTGTGCCTTTGTGTTATGTTTTTCATCTTTCCCGTCGTCGCCCAGGACGAACCCCCATTGCCCAACCCGGCAGCGTCGTTCGTCGCCTACCAATGCAGCTTCCAGGCTGCGACCAACAGCGTCGAAATCCGCGCCGTACTGGTCGGCGCGGACGGCAGGCCGCTCACGCCGGGGAGCTACGCCGTGACGGCGACAACCACCGGGAGCGCCGAACCGCTGCCCCCCGTGCAGGTCAGCGTCGTTCCGCAGGCCGCCCGCCCGCCGCTGCAAATGGTGATCGTGCTGGACATCACCGACACCGTGCCGATCACCAACATCGTCAACGCGATCAGCGGCCATCTCGCGCCGCAGCTCAACCCGCAGGACGAGGCCGCCCTCATCACCTTCAGCGAGGAAATCTCACCCGTAACACAGTTTTATACCGACAAAAACCGTCTCATCAACGAACATATGACCGATCTGCTCACGCTCGAAGGTGACAACCGCCTGTACGACGCGATCATCGAGGCGATGGGCGCATTCCCCTTCAACAGCCCAGCGCGCGAGGTCGTCCTGGTGCTGACCGACTCAGGCCGCCGCGAAATCCCGCAGGCGGCAGACGAGGCTGTGATCGCCCGCGCTGTCCGCGACAACATCCAAGTGTATCCGATTGGCTTTTATTCCCGTGACACCACCGACGACGCCTCGCTGCAAACCATCGCCAACGGCACAGGCGGTTATGCCTGGCTGTACCGTGACCGGCGCAACACCCGCGCCTCGATTGAGTCGGCGGTCAACGGCTTCCTCGACGACCTGGTGCGGACGTTGAACGGCGAAATCGTGATCGCGGTCGGCGTGAACGGCCTGACGCCGGATGCCAGTGGCCGCGTCGCCCTCGACCTGAGTGTGCAGAGTCCCAACGAAGCCCTGCTGTCCGACCCAATTAGCTGCCCGTATCAGGTGTTGGCGCATTCGATCAATTTCGTTGACAGCTTCAACGAGGCCGCACCCGTCACCGGCAAAGTCGATATTGGCGTGAGCGTGCAGTCTGACCTCGGCACTGAGGCGACGCGGGTGGTCTTCCGGCTGAACAACGACGTGGTGCAAAATTCGGACAACCCGGTCTACACCTTCGACGCCGCTGGCCTGTTCCCCGGTTTTTACACCGTCGGCGCGCAGTTATGGGATCAGGCCAACAACACCCTGGCATCGACAGCGACGGCCATCCGCCTCTACGCCCAGCAGACGCTCCAACTCACCCTGACCAACACCGATACCGCGCTGTTGAGCGGGCCGGTGACGGTACAAATGTTGGGCAACCCGGCTTTCATCCTGCCCGACGCCCAGATCACTATCGCGCCCGTCGGCCAAGCGGCGCAGGTCTACCCGCTCGGTCGTGCCTCGTTCGGGGCGGATGGCCGCGCGGCGCTGGACATCCCGGACATGAGCGCGGCGGTGGTGGCGTTGTTCCCGGCCTTCACGCCCGAAGATCGCTACCAGATCAGCGCGGTTGTGCCGGGGGTCTCGCCCGGTGATCCCCCGCTGGCGACCAGTAACACCGTTCCAGTCTCGGTCGCGCTCCCGGTCGCCGAAGTCGCCCCGGCAGAACCCCCGCGTATTGACCAGAGCGTGCCGATCCTGCTGGCGCTCGGCCTGCTGGCGCTCAACATCCTGCTGTTCCGCGCCGTCGGGCGCAAGCGGGTGGGGCGCGTGATCAATTTTCCCGACGACCTGGAACTCAGCCCGCAGTTGATGACCATCACCGTCCACCGCGACGGCGTGAAGCAGCCGCACACGCTGACCAAAAAGACCGTTTACATCGGGCGCGGCTCGTCCAACGACATCAACCTGGGTGACGACCCCAACATCTCGCGCCAGCACGGCGTGGTCATGTGGCGCAAGGGCGAGTGGTACTACAGCAACCGCAAGCGCCCGGTGGTCACGCGCATCAACGGCAGGCGCTACCGGGGCTTGAAGCTGTACAGGCTGCGCCCGGTGACGGAACTCGAAATCGGCGGCGCGACCCTGATCTTCCACTCCAACGCGCAGCAGGACATCTCGGATTTCATCAAGACGAATTTGTAGGCAGTCGATAGCTGTTAGCTGCTGGAAAAGGCTTTTTCAATATAGAGCAAAACACTGTGGGAGGAAGCAGACTGAGTACGATACATTGTGGCGGCTCAGTAAGGAGCCGCCACGTTTAGGCTAACCCATTTACGGAGACTGATTACGCAACGCTTTATCTATATCGCTCTGAGATGTACCTGGTGGTAAGTTTAGCTTTCCGCCTGTGGCATAGGTAATTGCTTCAGCTTGAGTTGCAAAACAACGTTCTTCAAGGCTATTCCCGTTTGTAATGCCCTCAGGTTGTACTTCCATAACACAATGGCTTTGCATAGATGCGTCGCGTATGTAGGCATAGAAACCGGTAAACAGTATGAGAATACACAAGACAACGACTATTACAGCGCGCAATTCAGCCATTGAAAATGGAGTAGGTTTTGATTTCGCAAGTGTCATATGCCCCTCGTTGAGAAATTAAGGTGTACATACCAGTCAATTAAGAATCTGGTGATGTATGCCATTTTACAGAGATATTTAGCCGGGCCATGTTTTCGTTAGCCTCCACGATGAGCCTTTATTGTTAAGCGCACCGAAGTTAGCACATGGACTAGCACAAGGGTTTAAACTCCCTCCATAGCCAGTATTTTCATAGGGGATTGTGTAATTACAATTTATGTAACCAATTGCTGACTCAGTTCGATCATTCCATGACGCCGAGAAATTGTTGCCATATGAAGCGGATTGGCAGCCGGTGGAAACTGTGGTAGTAAATGTTATACTGCTGTTCTGATAGTTAGTCCAGTCGTAAAATATTCCAATTACATAAGTGGTTTGAGGTCTTACACCACCTGATGAGTTTAATGATTGGGTTGAGAGGTTACGTGCATTGTATTCCCTAATAGCCCGATCAACCGCTTGTAAATCAGCCGATGAAGCAACCTGTATTCCACCATTTGTAGCGGCAGTTAATGCTTCTGCGTGTGAAAAAACATCCTTTAAAGATTGACCCACCACCTGGAATGGCTTGCTCGACACAATGTTCTGGTGACCCTTTTGCCCATACTGATGAACTACCACTGAAAGTCAGTAGGATTACAACGAGGAATAGAAGAACTCTGTTTTTGCGAAGCACGTTCAACCTCCATTCATTAACTAACTGATTTTGCGGTTTGGAACGTTCCAGTACAACTTGCAAATAGCGGCATGTGAGTGTTAACACTACAACAGATATTACTCTAAAGTCCCGAAACAGTCAATTAACAATAAATCCAAATTATAACACGATACCAATTAAAAATTTATTCAAATATATTATCTATTCTGGGTCAAAGCTACAAGTTTCAGGGTTCTCATCGGCCAGCAGGCGGATCATTCTCGCTGTCTAGCAGCTTTCCGCGCCAGCAGCCGTTCGCGCAGGCGGAACATATCCGGCTGGCGGGCTTCGATCTCCCGGCGCACCTGTTCGGCTTCTTCCTCAACCTGACGCATGTATTCGTCCACTTCGGCGCGGTGATTCAGGTAATACGAAAACATCGCATACACATCCGCCAGGGACAGGGCATCAAAACTATCGACGACTTGCTCTGCCGACGCGCCCTCGTGAAACATCGAGATTACGGTTTCCAATGGAACGCGCGTATTGCCAACATATACGACACCATCTTTGGTGACGCGCAGGGGCGGCGCATCGGTTTGGATATTCAGGGTCATGATGTCCTCGTGATCCTATCGGCTGCGCTCATTGTACAATACGAAACGCTACTCCAATTCATCAAATGACTCGCTTTCCGATAATGAGTCGCGGATCGCTTCGATAGCGGCTTTAAGGGGCGCGATGTCGCGCTGGCTGCTGCGCCAGACAATATCGAGGATCACCTTGTCATACTGATGGATCAGCACATCGCGGAAACCGGCATAGGCCGCCCAGTCGATGTCCGGGTGCAGCGCGGTCAGTGCCGGATCAAGCCGTTTGACGATTTCGCCAATGACCTCAAAACTGCGGATCAGCGTGTCCTGGTGCATGAAGGACGCGCGGAAAACGGCCTCCCCTTCGTCAGCGACGATTTCGATGCGTCGGATGCGTTCGAGGATGTCACGGCAGTACAGCCGCTGATCTTTGCTCATAGCGGTTGGGCGTCGGCCAGGATGGAGTCGCGCATCTCGTCGCGCAGGTAGGCGGCATTGGCAATTTCGACCGGGCGACCCAGCAGGTTTCGCAGCGCCACCATCAGCCCGGCCTGATCCAGCAGCGTGTAATCGGGCGGAAAATCGACCAGGAAGTCGATATCGCTGTCCGGTTGAGCTTCGCCACGCGCCACGCTGCCAAAGACGCGCATGTTAGTCGCGCCGTACTGCTGCGCCAGGCTGAGGATGGCGTCGCGCTTGTCGCCGATGATGTCGTCGATGCTCAGGCCGGTTTTGTGTTTATGCGCCATAGCCAGGTCTCCGCAGATTTATCCATATTATATAGTATCAAGCGAATTATTCCTGTTCTCTCGCGGCTTTCCGCGCCAGCAGCCGTTCGCGCAGGCGGAACATATCCGGTTGATGTGCCTCGATCTCCCGGCGCACCTGTTCGGCTTCTTCCTGCATCTGCCACATATACGCATCCACCTCGTCACGATGATTCAGGTAATACGAAAACACGGCATACACGTCCGCCAGGGACAGCGCATCAAAACTATCGACAACTTGCTCCGCCGACGCGCCCTCATGAAACATCGAGATCACGGTCTCCAGCGGAACGCGCGTATTGCCGACGTATACCATGCCATCTTTTGTTACCCGTAGGGGCGGCGCATCGGTTTGGATATTCAGGGTCATCATTCCCTCGTTTCGAACCTAGTGTTTCACCATAAATGTAGGTAATGAAAAAGGGTATACTCAAGTGATTGTGGGAGGAGTATATCATGCGCAACCAGGATAAACCGGTGAAGTTGAGTGACAGTGAACGGAGCGAATT
>Ga0187894_10002502_pt1 | contig 21856 bp, 23 predicted proteins | sample GBC1701081metaG_FD_136650 | JGI IMG/M metagenome (GOLD analysis project Ga0187894, IMG submission 136650) | White microbial mat communities from a lava cave in the Kipuka Kanohina Cave System on the Island of Hawaii, USA - GBC170108-1 metaG ... | reverse complement strand
TTTCATCGACTCTCCCTTTACGCGTAGCGCAAACGTATTTCCACCACGTAACATGCTGGGTGGGACATCGATCAATTCGGACTGTGGGACCGGCTCTATCGGAAAACCGGCCGCCACCATCCCTGCCATGGGAATTTCAGATGATCGCCCCAACTGATCCAACGTGACCTGGACCATTCCAGGAATGCGCCGCATCCCCGCTTCATAACGCGCCACTGACACGCGCGTGGTCCGCAACGCATCAGCCATTTGCTGTTGCGTCAGCCCCAGTTGCTCTCGCACTCGTTTGAGATCCGCCGGCTTCATGGTGTAACCAATGGTTACATATACTGCGACAGCCTGTCAAGCTCCTTTAAAGGACTCCTAATAATGAAGCAAAAACCCCAGTCTGGTGCGGAGTCTGTGCATAACCAAGTGCGAAACACCGCAGCAGGATGGGCAATCCATCGCACCGACCCAGCAAACGACAATAGCCATCTAGTATTTGAAGTTTCTGCTGGGTTTAACCCTTAGGGCCACTATATCTTGTGGTGCTATCTACAACGAAACCAATGCCTAAAATCTAGGCAAAGACGTCTTGGAGGTGAAGAAATGGGTAGTATTGGGGTGGCAGGGCGACCTTATTAACAGACTTATCCACAGAAGCTGGGGAGAGAATTTCGTGAACATTTTTCTTGACCTTTTTCACATGACAAGGACCTCACGTTTCACTATTTTACATTTCACGGGTATCGAGGAGCTCTGCTGTGCTGAAATGCTTTTCTCGCACCCTGCTTGGGCCAGTAAGCCAGCCGGCGGAGGACCATAGCGGTATGCACTCCAGCCGCGCTCCATAGTTGCTGTCCCTGTAACATTCCCTTAGAATCCAGCATGCAGTTGATCTGCAGGAGGTCGTCCATGCGGTATCTGGTGCTGCCCGTTCTTCTCAGCCTCCCACTTACCGCTTATGCCGGCAACATCAAAGACACCGACCTCATCACGAGCAATACGTTTTTCCTCCCGCCGACGACGGCGAACACCATCTTCATCCAAGCGCGCAATTCGTCTGATAACCAAGGCGTGTCGCTCACCGATCTCGGTTCACGCCTAACCGCAAAGGGCTATCAGATCATCCAAGACCCCAGCGCGGCGCGCTACATCCTGCTGGCGAACATCGTCTATTGTAATGTTACAAAGCCGGAAATGCCCGTCGAGCATATCGTCGCAAGTGGATACGGATCGGGGATAGGCTCCTCCATCATGGGCGGCCTGCAAGGTCTGACCGGCATGGCCAGCATGGCAGGTCCTCAGGGTGCGCTGATAGGGACCGCCGCCTCGATGGGGCTGAGCGCCATTGAAGGCGTCGGCAGCGCCATCGGCAGCATGTTCAGTGGGCCTTCAACACCCAAGATGCCGGACGACGTAAATTACGCCTGCGTCGCAGATCTGCAGATTACGGAACAGGGCGCCACGGCTTTCGATCCCCCCGCTGCGAAACCCGGCAGCGGCTTACAACCTGGCGTCTACCAGACTCGTCTCGCCGCCGACGTGCATCAGAAGAAACTCGATGAGGACGAAGCGACGCCTCTGCTGCAGCTAAGGTTGAGCGCGGCAGTGGCAGGAAATTTTTGATCATGTATTCGAATCTCCCCATTCTTCATCGCTTCGCGTCTTACGCCTCACGTCTTATGTTGATACTGTTCCTTCTCGTGCTCACGACTGCCTGCTCCAACATCATTCGTTCCGGCTTGATGAATAGCAACTCGGTCTTCCTCGATCCCAGCATGAATCGGACCGCCTATCTCCAACTTCGCAACACGTCGGAGAACCAGAACGTCACGCTCAGCGAGGTTCAAAGCAAACTCACCACGAAAGGCTACCAGCTCACGAAGGATCCAGAGCAGGCAAACTATTGGGTTCAAGCCAAGGTGGTCTATTGTCACAAGGCCGCCGAGGGGGTGACACCGGAATCCGTCGCCACGGCGAACTTTGGCGCCGGCATCAGCAGCGGCGGCACCGCCATGGTTTCTACCAAGCCAATGAGTGTCGATCAAACAGGGAGAATGATGCCCGGCGGGATGCCCGACGTAAACGCCCTGATGGCGCAGGTCATGGCCATGAGCGGCGGGCGAGGAGGTTTTCCCGGTATGCAGATGCCACAGGCTCCGAAAGAAGATGGCGTCACCTATCTCTGCGTGACCGACGTGCAGATTACCGATCGAAAGCTGGGTAAACCGCTGGGTCAACCGACGGCGGGACAGGCGACGACCGGACCGAAAGTCCAACAGATGCGCATGGTCGGCCACGTACGGCAAAAGGATTTGGACATTCCCGAAGCCACGCCGATCATTCAGGAAAAAATTAGTACCGGCATCGCGGGCATGTTCTAGCTAAGATAGACAGCCCAGGCTTGACACCCTCGCGGTCACAACAAAAGAGGGCCACTTGCATGGCCCTCGTGAAGCGCCGCTGCGTAGCTTGTTTACTTCATCAACATCACTTCGGTCGCCTTCACCACTGCTGTCACCTGATCGCCTTGTTTTAAACCCATCTCGTCGATGGCTTCACGCGTGATTGCCGCACCAAGATGGAATTGTCCCATTTTGACCGTCACCAGACCCATCGCTTCGCCTTTTTGAACCGATTCGACCTGACCAGCAAAACGGTTCCGGGCGCTAAACGTGGCCTGGCCTCCGCCCTTCATCAGCATGACCTCGGTTGATTTGATTACGGCCGTGACCTGGTCGTTGTGTTTCAACTTCAGTTCTTCAACGCCTTGATTGGTGACTGCCGCTACAATCTTTGTTCCCTGCGCATCGAGGGTTACGAGGGCCATCGCCTCACCTGATTTAATCGCGGACACTCGTCCTTGCAGCTTATTTCTTGCACTGAGCGCCATTTCTCTGACCTCCTTGGGGTTATCATGTTTTTCATCGTATAGCGTATGCCTTGCAGCAGCTGGCATGCAAGTGAACGCGGCGTCGAAACTGAGGGATAAGTTGAGAAGGTTAGACCTGGTTGAGAGACTTTGCACTGACGCCGGAGGTACTTTGGGGGCTTAATTTGCCCGGCAATGGACATTGTAGAAGGAGAAAAATAATTTTAGCTACAAAAACGAGTGCAATGAGAAAAAAGCCACTAGTCGCTGAGTGTCTTTGCACTGAGATACCTCGTACTTGAAATCTCTTGTTAACTCTCCTTAATCACCATCACCTCCGTTGCCTTTATCAGGGCAACGGCGCGATCCCCCACTTTCAGACCAAGATCTTCAAGAGCATCACGAGTGATAACTGCGGTCAGCTTGTTTTCACCTACGTCAAGATTCACCTGGGCCATGATGAGATCGCGCTTAATCGCAGAGACAATGCCGACCAGTTTGTTCCGGCCGCTGACCTCTTCGCCCTCCGGCTTCTTACCAAGCCAGCGGTCCAGAATCGACCTATTGAAGCGATAACGTCCGCCGATCTTGGAACTCGGGATCTTGCCTTCCCACATATATCGATAAAAGGTAGGCAGGGCGAGCCGAAGATACTTTGCTGCCTCCCGTGCGGTCAGGACCGCGTCAGGCCCGGGCCTGATCTGCTTATGCTTTGCCATAATCTCCTCCTACGCAGCGGCTGCTATTCCGGACTGATGATCAATGAGACCTCTCGGCGTTTACTTGCCGACAGCTCAATCCAGTACGAATGACCTCTTGCCAACGCAAAGCCGAGACTCTTCTGGATCTTGCCGCAGTGGAGCCGAGAAGTATCCCTAGCCCGCTCTCTCGGTTGGTCCCCATCCAGGACATCCAACCACACGGTCGAGTCAGCTGAAATGCGGTATAGGCCATCGGCAGGAGTCCTGAATCGGATAAATCCACCAAAGACGCCGTCGGGATTTTCTCCTGCCCTAACCTTACCGGCCACAGACTGGACAGCGGACATCGGCTGCAGAACCAACTCCAACCTTTTCATGCCTGGTTCAATCGCCGGTGCCTGATCTCGCTGCTCTGCAACCTGCACAGTCACGCCAGGCGCTTCCATAGTCGCCACAATGACCTGCAAAGGGGCCGGCAATGTCGAACAATCATCAGACGCACCAGGGGGATGTATATGCTCAGTCTGAGCGAGAGCGGCAAGAGCTGGCAGTGAAATCACAATAGCCCACAGCACGCGTTTCATTCGCTTCTCCGCGAGTGAAACTGACCTCCGGCCAGGCCGATCAGCCCTCCGAGTACGCCGACTCGCAATCCATACAGAAAATCGTTCGTCATTCCGTCATCTCTTCATTCAGCGCCACTGCTTTGATATGCGCAAATACCCGCTGGTCAGGTTTCAAGCCGAGGTTAGCAAGCGATTTTCGGGTGATGCTGGCGACGAGCGGCGCCCCGATGTCCAATAGCACGTCTACCGAGGACTCATCCATTTCCCTGATCTCAATGATCGTCGCCGCAAGAATGTTCAACACGCTGGTCGGAGAATTGGTCCGGCCTACGACAAGACTGACATCGCTGGAAAGGATGTGCACGCGTACCGGTTGTCCAATGGCCACGGGCTGAAGCGGCACAAACAGGAACTGGCCCTTGAATGCAAGCTGGGTGAGACCGTACTGCGGTTCGTGACTTGCCACATTAGCATCCAAGACCGCGCCGACTCGGAGCGACCCAAAACTACCCCGAAACTCCAGGGAAGTAAGCACCTCATTGAGTGAGCCAGCCCCCACGAGTTTGCCCTGTTTCAAGAGGACCACACGGTCTGCAAGCTGAAGGATCTCGCTGATCGCATGGCTGACATAAATCACTGGGATATGCAGTACCTCATGAAGGCGGCGTATGAACGGGAGGATCTCTTGCTTGCGCTGGATATCGAGCGAGGCGAGTGGCTCATCCAGCAGCAGCAACTTGGGGCTCGTGAGCAGGGCTCGGCCGATCGCCACACGCTGTTGCTCGCCACCTGATAGCTTGTGGATGCGGCGCTCCAGAAGATGCCCGATTCCCAGAATATCGACCACCTGCTCGATCGAAATACGGCGTTCCTCCATACGGATACGCTTGTACCCGTAAAGAAGATTTGACCGCACATTGTAGTGCGGGAACAATCGATGTTCCTGGAATACGTACCCGATCGGGCGGGTGTAGAGCGGCAGACACAGGCCTTGTGCTTCGTCCTGCCAGACGTCGTTACCGAACTGCATGAATCCATCGGATGCGCGCTCAAGTCCCGCGAAGCATCTCAATAATGTTGTCTTTCCGGAACCTGAAGGACCGAACAGCACGGTAATGCCCGATGCCGGCAAATCCAAGTCGACGCTCAGATGAAAGCTTGGATAGCACACATCAAAGCGTGCAACCAAGCGGCTCATGACACATGTATGGGAAATCGGCGGTTCGTGACGTACACTCCTAGCAGCACCAGAAACGAAAAAATCAGCATAAATGCAGAGATCGCATGCGCCTGAGCATATTCCATCGCTTCAACATGGTCAAAGATGGTCGTGGACAGGACTTGCGTCTGGCCTGGAATTGCCCCCCCGACCATGAGCACCACCCCGAACTCTCCCATCGTATGCGCAAAGCCGAGCACCACCGCGCTGAGGTAGCCCCGCAGTGCAATCGGGGATATCACTGTCAGAAAGGCATCTAATTTAGAGGCGCGGAGCGACCAGGCCGCTTCCAATGGAGCTTTGCCGGCAGCCTCAAAAGCGCCTTGGAGCGGCTGTATCACAAACGGCATGGAATAAAAGACCGAGGCGATCACGAGCCCCGTGAAGGTGAACGCTAAAGTGAGATTCGTCAGCCGACCTAGCGGTCCATAGGGACCCAGCGCTACGAGGATGTAAAATCCTAGGACGGTGGGAGGAAGCACAATCGGCAGCGCGACCACGGCCTCCACGATCGGCCTGAAACGGGAGCTGGTATGAGCCAACCACCAAGCGAGAGGCGTCCCCACGATCAGCAGTACCACCACAGTCATCGTGGCCAGTCGCAAGGTGACCCACAGCGCGCTAAGATCCATTTCAGTCATGGTCCTAACTCTTATTCTCTCGAAGGTCGGGTTTCTTCCACACAACCCTGTTGTGGCTCTTGATACTGGAATGGTATCTTTCTGTTCGCTCTTATCCGATACCTCTCATTTTGTACGAAGATTCTCATCACTTGTCAACTATTCAACAGCGGCTCCTCCCTGGTACCAATCATGCCAGGGAGGAGCCTGGGAAGATGCAAGGGCGGGCTATAATCGACGGGGGACCGCCGGGGACCGCTATTTCAGTTCATACCCATAACGCACGATGATCGCCGTTGCCTGCGGACCACCCATGAACTCCATCAAGGCTTTCGCCGCCGGATTTTCCTTTCCCTTCGCCAGCAAAACCACATCCTGCTGGATCGGTTCATGGAGATTGCTCGGCACATCCCAACGACTTCCCTTACCCTTCATCTTCGGGTCCATGACCTGGGACAAGGCAAGAAAGCCCAATTCGGCATTGCCGGACTCAATGAACCCCATGGTCTGACCCAGATTCTCCCCCATGACAAGCCGAGATTGTACACTCTCCCATACCCCCAACTTCTGCATGACCTGCATGGCCGCTACTCCATAGGGGGCGGTCTTGGGATTCGCGATGGCAAGATGTTTGAAGCTCTCGGAGCCTAGCGTGTCTTCTCCCTTCACCAGGTTGGGATCGGGACTCCAGAGCACGAGACGCCCGATGGCATAGGTAAACCGGCTGCCCTTGACTCCCAACCCTTCATCCTCCAACAGCTTCGGTCTTTCATTATCGGCAGAGAAGAACACGTCGAAAGGCGCGCCATTCTTAATCTGAGCATAGAAATTACCGCTGGAGCCCGAGGCGACCTGAACGGTGTGCCCTGTCGCTTTTTCGAATTCCATCGCCACCTCACGGAATGGCGGAACAAAATTGGCAGCCACCGCCACCAGCACCTGCTCAGCCAGGGCAGGCGTCACGGCCAAGGAAACAAATACCAAGAACAGCAAGAATCTTTTCATATCAGACCTCCCGAAATCTCCGCTGAAAGGCGGGTTCCGTATATTGTTTTAACCACAGATCATACTGGATTCTTACGCGATTTGTGTCTGATCGAAGGGAGACCTCTCTACAACCTGACTCTCATCTGAGCATAAAAATAATCTGTATCCTTGTTCCCGCCAGCGGGTAAATTGGCGGAAGCGGGGAGCCGGTCAAAATAGGATCCCTTGAACCAATGATCGTACCCGGCATCAAAGTCCAAGTTGTTGCTGAAAGCCCATTGCACACGAAGTTCCACATCATGCCCTAGATTGTTTCCAGATCCCCCGGTGGAATCCCTCAAACCGGAATTTCCGAAACTATCCTTGTTCTGAGCCAAATACCAGAATCGCTGTTTGAGTTGAATGGTCCAGCCTTTTGCCGGTGTCACAATCATCCGCCACCCTGGGGAACTTAGGTTGGTTCTGAAAAATGGGCCGAAGGTTCCAGTCGGCATATATTCAAATCGTCGAGCCCCAAACAAAGTGTCGAACCCTTCGTCCTGGCTATCGCCAGGTTTGCGGTCTCCGCTGGCGTAGTCGTAGTGAACCAGGAATCTGGGAGACCAGGGGACATCGAACATATACCCCAGATCCACATGCTGAAAATGAGCGAAATGATCTGTGACCCCACGAGTGCCGGTCTGCCAGGTACTCTCAAGTTCGTAATCCATCTCCGCTTGCTTGGGGTCTTTATAGAGGCGAAGGCCGTAGGTGGAATACGTGCGATGGTCGGCAACGGTTGCCACACGTTGGTCATTCAAACCCAAGTAGTAGGCGTCCAACTGGAGCCAGGGGATATGCCTGCTCTCCAAGTAAGTCCCCCAAAAAATGGACCTGTTGTTTTGTTCATCGAGTCTCACGTCGTCCCGAATGACCGGTTCTGTAAAAAACGCCCTGAATCGCCAGGTCTTGTCCCGGCCAATTTGCCAATGGACCCCGTCGAACGCGTTTGAGGTATTTCGAAAGTCGTTTCGCGCGATAAGCCGGCGACGTCCGAAGTCCATCGTCATGCGTCCAAAATGCAAGTCGGTTCGCAATCCGCTCCCCCCAACATTGTCCAGGGTCAATGACCCGAGTAACTGCAAGATGTCGTATTCGTTGACCGTCGTGGTATCTCTGAAATCCCCACGGTCCTGATTCAAATAGGCCCGCGCGTCCTGCCCTTCAAAGAGGAATCGCAAGGGGCCATTGCCCCCCAATCCTACGCGCAGCCTGGATCGGAGGGCGATTTGGGGATCCGCGCTCCCATTTCCGATTTTCTGGCTCGTTCGCCAGGGATGGTCGTACGATTCAAATCGAGTCCGGTTTTCGATGCCCAGGTCCACCCAATCGGGTAAGTGCATTGCGGTTTTCAAATATCGGCTCCATTCAAGTTCCTTCCGTTGATTGAGGACCGCATCGGCAGGTTCGATCCAGTTCTTTCCAGTTTGTGCTGAAGCTTTGAAGTATTCCTCGTCCGTGATCAGCCCCTTCGTGCGCATGAGTTTGAGCACAGGGTCTTCCGTGCTCTGAAACACCCACTTTCCGCTTTGCTGCACCATTTCTCCATATTCAACTGCTCTCACCGAACCTGTTCCGATCACGAAGAGAAGGACGCTTAGGATGGCGCACCACCAGCTTCTATTGGCCATAGATCCTCCCTTTAGACGCAATCGTAAATTCGCCCAGATGATCTATTTATGGTACATGATCGCGTTAGAACAATAATATAGATACTGTTATTATGTCAATACTATATGTTATATATCATAGAGAGCATCGTAGATGAAGGCATGTTCGTATCTGTTGCCGTTACGAGTGACGTTAACTTTGGCTCCGCCAATCCATGAACGGCCAAGAACTTTGGTGGGACAGTCGCGACGACACAAATGACATTTGAAAAGCAAGTCGGCTGGTGGATCAAAGGTGCAAGATCGCTGCTTTCACGTCGACTATTTCGAGTATACGATTCGCACCGGTACCGCTATTTCGAATAGTTGGATCATGCGTCGAGCAGGAAGCGAGTCGCCAAGATAAAAGGAGGTTATCATGTCGCATGTGGACCATGGGTTCTCAGAAGAAGAGCAGATCTACAATGGCAGGTCGTCCATCTCCATGAATGAAACGACATCGCCTTCGCTTATTTCGAATGTTCTGATGGGAGTCGTGATCTCCAAAACCGAAGGACTTACGCGGACCACGCTGCGCCTTCGTCTTGGTGAACACACTGATCTACGCGTACGTTGGCAGGCTCCCCTTCCCACAGACAGCACAGCGAACATCGGGCATATGGTTTGCGTGACCATTCCTGAGGAAGCCGTGCACCTTGAAGCCGGTGGCTTTCGGCGTGGCAAACAACGATGGAACCGATGGATTGGACGAGTCGTGCTGGTGAATCGGAAGGACGAGGATCCCGTCACGACCGTCAAACTCCATCGGGAAAGCATCACTTTGAAAAGCGTCGGTCCCGTGATGGGAGCACGTGCCGCTTTGTCGGTATGGGACACAGTCAATATCGTGGTCGATCCTCAACAGGTACGACTGGTTCCCGTACGTCGCCCAGGCTCGCAGGTAACGCCGTCTGGCTTGATCGCAAGGCCACGATCGTACGAATTCTCAGAAGGCTGTTGATCTCATCCAGGCCGTAATTGTCGGATCTTCCCGGTTTCAGTCGTGTCGTAGCCACCAAGCGCTTCAATCTCCGTGCGAAACTGGCGGCGGATGATGATATCCATGAAGGTAGCCGTGCTGAGACGATCCATCTGATGTGCAGTCGGAACAGCCAAATCATGCAGGGCTTCTTGAAAAATGAACAATTTGATCCCGAGGAGCTGTGCGACTGACCGGACGCCGATCCCCACATCCGATTGCCGTTCGCCAAGAGTCTCGCGATCTTTAGATGGGAACCAACAATTCGCTCGTACCCCATTGAGTTGATGCGTCGATATGCCGACTTCGCTGTGCTTCTGATCAGGCAAACTCTCCGTCCCTGATCACTGTTCCAGATTCACCAGGACTTACCCTTCCGTTCGCCTGTAACGAATGGACGTGTTTATGGTTGCCTGGGTGCATCATCACTCCTCCTTACCAGGTTTTGAATGTAACAACTGTGAACCAGTTCCACGTGAATGTTTCCTGATATAGCAAAGCTTGTGAACTAATCATTTTAAATCATAAATCATTGAATATAATGGTTAAATATATATTATTATTTATTTAATATATTTATTGACAAATTATATCAACATAGTTTATTAACTGGATAACTATACTTGATCGGATATATGTACATTGAATGGATTGTGGAAAGGAGTCTCTGAACATGAGTACCCAGCAGCAAGAGATTCAGAGGCAACAGCACTATCAGGACATCGCACACAAGATTCTGCTCGCCATCAAGGACCTTCGCTTCGGATCGGTGGAAGTCGTCATCCACAATTCAAAAGTGGTCCAGATCGAGCGCAAGGAGAAGATCCGCATCGACACAGATTCTTCACGAGCCACCTAATGAGCAAGGTGAATGTGACCACATTGCACTGTTGTCGGAGCTAAAGGAGGACACCATGCCGTCCAGACAACTGGACGCATAACACTTCACATTTCAGCCATTCAATTTCATTGGTCACTGACCGGACAACCGGAAGTTCCCATCACGAGAAGGAGGTTCTCAGATGAGGAAGTCATGGTTGTTCGTTGGAGTAGCAGCAATGATCAGCGCAACCCTCGGATTTTGGTCGCCGGCGGGAGCAGAGATGGCAGGGCCGCCTGAGAAGGCCATCGAACAGCGATTTGAGGAATTGGATCAGGAGATACGCATCTTGAAGCGACAACGCGAACTGGATCAGGAAGCGGCAGAAACCGCGAAAAAATCAACGGCAGTCGTTAAGGCCGGTAATACCGGATTTTCATTCGAATCCGCTGATGGCAAAAACTCCATCAAGCTGCGCGGCTTGTTGCAAGTCGATCACCGCCTGTTTTTCGAAGGTGCGAACGACGTCCGCAACCGCACCGATCAACGCGCAGGCGATCTGGGTGCCAATGGATTCCACGACGCGGCCGATTCATGGCTGGCTCGTCGCGTTCGTCCGATAATCGAAGGTACGTTGTTCGGCAAATATGATTTCCGCTTTACTCCTGAATTTGCCGGCGGCAACGCCTCAGTGGTGGATGCCTACATTGATGCACGCTTCAATCCGGCCTTCAAAGTTCGTGCGGGTAAGTTCAAGAGTTTTGTCGGGTTGGAGCGATTGCAAAGCGGCGCAGACATCAAGTTCCTGGAAAGAAGTTACGTCACCAATGCCATTCTGCCTAATCGCGACTTAGGCATTGCAGTTCACGGCGATATTTTAGGAGACACATTGAATTATGCATTTGGTCTGGTTAACGGCGTGAGTGACGGCGGCATCATCAGCACCGGCACTGATTTTGACGGACGCCAAGAAGTAACAGCACGTCTGTTTGCCACGCCATTTAAAAATGACTATTCCGTGTTGAACGGTTTGGGCTTTGGCCTTGCTGCCACCTACACGGATACTCAGGGCGAAAGAAATCTGAACTTTACCGACACATCTGCGGCAGACGCGACAAGAAACGGTCTGCCAAGCTATCTCACCGATGGACAAAATACGTTCTTTCGATACAGCAGCGCAGCGGTAGCTGATGGTCAACGGTTACGCTATTCGCCTCAGGCCCACTATTACAGCGGTCCCTTAGGCATCATTGCCGAATATGCAGCGGTGAGACAAGACGTCAGCTTAACGACCGGCGGATCGCCTGCAGCAGGTGGAGCAGGCTCCAACACCAATATTACACCGAACACAAACAAAAAGTTGCGTCATGAGGCATGGCAAATCGCGGTCTCCTATTTCCTGACCGGCGAAGATGCCTCCTTTAGAGGTGTCAAACCAAAACAGGACTTTGATTTTGGAACAGGTTGGGGCGCCTGGGAATTGGTTGCACGGTATAGCGAAATTAATCTCGATGATGACACATTCAAAGACCCTACCGGCACGTCATTCACCGGCGCTTACGCAGACTTGTCAACCAGCGCAAAGTCAGCTCGCTCATGGACTGGCGGTGTGAACTGGTATCTGAATCAAAATGCAAGAGTGGCATTGAACTATTCGCATACCACATTCGATGGTGGCGCAGGTGTTGGTATTACGCCGATCGATGCAGCTGGAACGAATGTGCGAGATCGTCCAGATGAAAGCGCATTCCTCACTCGTTTACAGATCGCATTTTGATCAAACAGCTTTTACTAACCGTACATGGAGAAATGACTCATGACTATCAAGACACTCTGGAAGACAGGTATCGCGCTGGGCGCTGTCCTGGCCTTTGCGAACCCACTCACCGTCCCTGTCGCTATCGCGGAAGATACGATCCGTGTTGGGCACTTCCCGAACATTACGCATATCCAAGGCCTGGTGGCCCAGCATCTATCTCGCACCGGCGACGGATGGTTTGAAGTACGGCTGGGAACCGACGTCAAGATCGAGTGGTACCTCTATAACGCGGGACCCAGCGCCATGGAAGCGATCCTGGCGGATTCCATTGACCTCACCTACGTGGGTCCCAGCCCCACGCTGAATGCCTATGCCAAATCCAACGGCGAGGAAGTCCGAATCATTGCCGGCGCAGCCGCCGGCGGCGCAGCCCTGGTAGTCCAACCGGATTCCGGATTGCAGCAACCTGCCGATTTCCGCGGAAAAACTATTGCCACCCCGCAGCTCGGCAATACGCAAGATATTGCCTGCCGCGCATGGCTGGCCAATGGGGGGCTGAAGATCACGCAGACAGGGGGAGATGCCTTTCTCGTCCCCACCCCCAACCCGGATCAGCTCACCCTGTTTCAGCAGAAAAAGGTCGATGCGGTATGGACGGTGGAACCGTGGGTCTCACGCCTGGAACGTGAAGCCGGAGGCAAGGTGCTTGTCGAACAGTCGCGCGAGAGCATCACCGTCCTGGTGTCGAGCGTGAAGTTTGTCAAGACCAAGCGGGAGCTAGCCAGGAAGTTTGCGCAAGCCCACCGTGAACTCACCGAGTGGATTCTCGCGCATCCTGTTGAGGCGAAGCAGATGGTGCGGCAAGAATTGGCCGCCGAGACACGAGCCCAGGTGTCGGCAGATCTGATTGCTCAAGCATGGAAACGCATCGTGCTGACCACAGATGTCTCCCCGGATGAGTATCAGCATTTCATCTCTAATGCCCAGCAGGCAGGATTCCTGCGCAAAGCACCCGACTTGTCACGGCTCATCGAAAGGCTGAACTGAGATGGCCGCGACTGAAGTCAATCCGGCGAAGACCGTTCCCTCTAAGCTCGTTCTCGAACATGTCTCGAAATGGTTTCGAACCAGTACGCTGACAGTCCATGCGCTTGACGATGTGACGCTCCGCATCGCTGAAGGAGAGTTCGTCTGTCTCGTCGGCCCCAGCGGCTGCGGTAAATCGACGTTGTTCAATATCATCGCCGGGTTGGAGCGACCCGATCGCGGCCTGGTCCAGGCCGATGGAAAAACCATCGTTGGACCAGGGCCACACCGTCTCGTGATGTTTCAGGAAGCGGCACTGTTTCCATGGCTGACCGTCCTGGGCAACGTACTCTTTGGCTTGAAGCTCAGCAATGGGCTGAGCGCGGCGGAACGCCGGGAGAAGGCCGAGTATTTTATTGAACTCGTCGGCCTCAAGAAGTTCATGCATTCCAATGTTCATGAATTATCTGGCGGCATGAAACAACGCGTGGCCCTGGCTCGGGCACTGGCGCCGAACCCCAGTGTCCTCCTGATGGATGAACCCTTCGGCGCGCTCGATGCCCTGACACGCGAACAACTCTACGGGGACATCCAACGAATCTGGAGCCAGCATCGTAAGACTATCGTCTTCGTCACCCACAACGTGCGGGAAGCCGTCTGCTTGGGTGACCGCGTCATTTTGTTCTCTCCAAACCCTGGACGTATTCGCGAGGAATTCGCGATTCCTCTGCCTCGGCCACGCGACATCAACAGTGTGGACCTGGCTCGCTACTCGACCGAAATTACCCGTGTCCTGAAAGGCTATGTGCAGGCTGAGGTAGCGGGATGATCGCACGGTGGCTGCCCGCAGCACTGTTCTTTGTACTCCTCGTTGCCGCGTGGTATCTCGCCGTCCAAGCACACATCTGGTCTCCCATCCTGCTCCCATCTCCCATCAGTGTGGCCGACTATGTGAAGTCCGCGGTGGAAGACGGCACTCTCTGGGAAGCTACGCAGGTCACGGTTCGAAGGCTGCTCATCGGATACGGGTTGGGAATTCTCGTGGGCCTTCCATTAGGCCTTCTCACCGCGTCTTCCCGCTGGTGCCAGGACACGATCGGCGTCCTCGCATTAGGACTACAAACCCTCCCCAGCGTCTGTTGGGTACCGCTGGCCCTGCTCTGGTTCGGTCAAACAGAAGCCACCCTGCTGTTCGTCGTCGTGATGGGAACCCTCTGGTCGCTGATCATTGCGACCGACAACGGCGTGCGGACTATTCCACCCCTTTATACGCGCGCAGCCCGCAGCATGGGTTCGACCGGATTACACACGTGGACACACGTCGTCTTGCCGGCGGCGCTTCCATTTCTTTTGAGCGGCATGAAACAGGGTTGGGCCTTTGCCTGGCGATCTCTGATGGCAGCGGAAATCTATGTGACGATCCTCACGGGATTTGGCCTCGGGCATTTGCTACACTATGGCCGCGAGCTGAATGCGATGGACCAAGTCATCGGCGTGATGTTGATCATCGTAGTGATCGGTCTGGCCGTGGACAAAACGCTGTTTGCTCCGATAGAACAGTTTCTCCATCGCCGCTGGGGAACCGCGCGCCAGTAGATGTTCCAACAAAAGGAGATTGCCATGGCAACTCCACGCAGTACGACCGTACCGTTAGTTGCTTCAACAGTGATGGCCATGGCGCTGATGTTCGTGCCCGCTGCTGTAGCGGGGCAGTTCGGCACGCCAAAAGAAAACGAGGGAACCAGAATTTTTCAGCCCGCTGAACATCCATACTATAGTGGACAATTCCATCTTTCCGGGCAGAGAACCACTCTGATCGGAAGCGTGAACGATCGCGCACCCTGGAACCACCTCGACTATGCCGGCAAACACCTGATATCAGCGCAGGGCTCCATCGACATCGAGGTGAATGAACTCACGAACAGTGGCCAGGTCATCGCTGAATTTGTCGAGGGCACCGACCGGTATCGGATCGTCTTTGACCGGTTTGCTGCGAAAGCTCCGTTCCAGGATGGAGGCATTGCGACAAGGATCTATGAACATGGTGACTCAGGAAACGGTGATCCGCTGTATCCGAAAACCTGGCTCTATCTCGGTGGCTGGGGCAAGGCCACGATGTACAAGAACGATCAGGTGCTCTACAACGATTACGACGCCCATTTCATGGTAATGGAACGATCCCGTGATCCCAAGACCCACGAGGTCCACTATCCGGTCAAGCGGATTCTGCCCGGGGGGGAAACCGATCCGGCCGGAATGGAAATCGATCTCTGGGTCCGGTCGAAGGAGCAAAACACGAACAACTTTCCACCTTTTGAAACCTTCGTCCATCTCTGCTGGGAGGAAGTGACCTGGCGAAGCGCTCCATGAAGGTGCTGGCCAATACTTTTCTCAGTGTGATGATCGCGGTTTCTCTGGGATCCATGACTATGTCGGCTCAGTCGGAGACCGCAACTTCTGCGCCTGCGTGGGACTTTGATCGTGAGCAGCCAGGTACCCTTCCCAGCGAATTCTCAATTGGAACATTGTTTGATGGAAGGCCTGCAGGCGATTGGCAAGTCCTCGCGACTGAGCGTGCGAAGAGTCTCCCAAATGTGCTCGCCCAGCTCATGGTCAAGGGAGCAGAACATGCCTACAAGGTCACGCTGGTCAAGGGCACCGTCGCTTCCGATCTGACTCTTCAAGTTTCGTTCTTGCCCATTAAAGGGAACGCGGACATGGGTGGTGGCCTGATCTGGCGGGCAGCCGATGATCGCAATTACTATCTGGCAAGGGCCAACCCGCTGGAACAAAACATTCGAGTGTATCGGGTCGTGAAAGGCATTCGACACATGTTACAAAACTTCGACCAGACGATTACCGTGAAACAGTGGCACACACTGCGGGTCACCCATCAAGGCTGCCGCGTGAACATCTTCTACGACGACAAGCAGGTCTTCGATCTCTGTGACAAGACCTTCCACGCCGGGATGATCGGACTATGGACTAAATCCGATGCCGTCACCTACTTCGACGATCTCCAGTTGCAGCATGTGAAATGAATGCAACCGAGACAATGAACTCGCCGCAATCTATGTCCTTCACTGACCCGCATGATTCATGTACGTTTCTGCCGCAATCGCGCATTCGCCGCTCTTGCGCGTGAAGCGACATTCGTGAAGCGTGATACGCGGGATGAAATGAGTGTGTCTGTGTCGTCGCATGCCAGATACGAACGACGCTTCACGAACCACGAAGTCGAATCGTCCTTTCAGCTTCTCGTTTCAAACCCGACCTGTCTCCACGCTTCGTAAATGACCACCGCCACGGCGTTGGAGAGATTAAGACTTCTGCTGTCGGGCGCCATGGGCAAGCGAATTCGTTGTTGCTCGACAACCGCTCAGAGAATCTCAACCGGCAACCCACGGCTTTCCGGACCAAACACAAAGACATCGCCGGCGACATAGTCCACCAAGTCGTACCGTTGAGTACCTTTGGTGGATACGGCAAACAGGCGGAGATCCGAGAAGCGCTCTGCGCACTTGGCCCAGCTGTCGTAGATAGTGATCGTGGCAAATTCGTGATAGTCCAGTCCTGCCCGCAGCAATTGCTTGTCCTCCAGCGAAAAGCCCAGGGGCTTCACGAGATGTAGCCTTGCGCCGGTATTGGCGCAGAGTCGGATGATGTTGCCGGTGTTCGGAGGAATTTCCGGTTGATACAGAATGACGTCGAACATGGCGAAGATCGGAGCCTATAGCTGATAGCCCATGGACTATAGCACGAACAAAGAGAATCCTGATCGTCCGTACCATCGGTTGGTTACACTTGTTTGACGCCATACGCTATAAGCCATATGCCATAAACTCTTCAAGTTCGGATACGGTGGTTCATTTCACCATCCCATGGCTTCTTGGTATAGTGAACCTCGCAAAGAATGGCTATATGTTCGTAAATAGATAATTGCGATTTCCCATGCACAACACTTGCTCCCAGCCACGATATCTCTCCATCGCCATGCTCCTTGGCGTGCCACTGGTGTTGACGTTGACGATGGGTCACTTCGCGTTCGCGGAGGATCCATCGATACGATCAGAGGAGCAAGTCGCTGAACATGCGAAAGCTGTGTGGGAGAGTGGTGCGATAACCCTTGCGATCGAGGTCCTCGACCAAGGGATTCAAGAACACCCTCAGGCACTCATGCTCCAGAAATTACGCGCCGATATTCTTGCCACATCCCGAGGCCCCCGAGAGGCGGTGGAGGCCTATGAGACGGTCCTTGCCAGAATACCAACCGCGTTAGATGTTCGATGGGCCAAGTGGAGTGTATTGACTCGGTCCGGACAGGGAGAAGAGTCCATCGCCGAGTTAGGACGCATCGCAAAGGTCGATGTTCAGAACCCCTTGGTTCACCTGCGACTTGCGCAAGAGCTCCGAAAACTCGATCGTCTTGAGGAATCGCTCGAATCGTACAAGAAGGCCGTGGAACTCGTTCCGGATTTGCTTGGCTGGCGATTAGCGTTGGCCCGTGCACGGTTCGACGTCCTGGATTATCAAGGCGCGGATACTGACGTGCAATACGTGTTGCACAAGCTGTCCCCTGGTTCTCCGCTGGAACTCCCTGCCAAGAATCTGCTCTCGCAAATCAATGGAACCTCCATCGATCGGGGCCGGCGCTTCGACCCCGTCCTGACCAAAGACATGACAGGAGCACAGCGCAAGGAATGGGCCTCCATTCGCGCAGAGGCATGGACATTATTCTCTACGGGACGATATCAGGAGGCCGAGCCGATCTATCAACGGCTGCTGGCCCTCAATCCCAATGATCCTCTAGCCAATTATCAATTAGGGCTGACCCTCCTGCAGCTTGGCCGGTGCAAGGACGCGCTGACCGTGTTTGGGAAAATGTCCAACCTCGATCCCACCGACGAAGACTATGCGGATACGGTGTTTCGGATGGGCCAATGTCTTGTGGAGTTGGAACAGTGGGAGGACGCGTTCGTTCATTTTCAAACCCTTTATGACGCGGCCGTCGAGTTTGAAAAGAACAACAAAGATGTTCAACTTCCTCCGGGCACTCGTGTGTTAGATAAAAATAAAATTGCACGGTGGCTCGAGAAGGTGCGCTCCCATGTTCCCGAATTGGCAAGGCTGAAGGCTGATGAGGCAACGGACAATATCCCCTCCGGCGGTTTGTCTCCTGCCGTAGCCATTCCTGAGGAAGACCTGTATGCAAAAGCCTTCGAGCGGTTTAAACCGCAACAACCCTTGGATCAGCGGGCATCGCTCATGGGCAGAGACGCCGACTTCAGTTGGTTTCGATTTGTGATCCCGGCGAGCAAGGTCGTGCGGGATGATTTTCCCACCGGCGCCCATGAATTTATTCCCTTGAATCCGGGCGACAGCTTTCCCACCACACAGCCAGAGATCTACTTGGTCTTTGGACTGGTGTCGGCCTCATTTGATGCCGTGCCACTCACAGCACGCTGTTTTTTGGAAACATCCGAGATGACTGGAGAGCAACGCGCCGTCGCACAGGACCACGTCCTGACCTCCATGAATGACCAGTCCGGCTATTTCATGTTGACCCCTCCAAAAACTGGATGGACAGGGGGCCTCTACAACTGTGGGTTGTTTGCAGGAGAGCGGACGTCCGCAGATACCCTTGTGGATGAAGTCAGATTCCGTATCATTGCGCCACCCCGGTCCTCGTAACACACGCAGCCATGTGAGTACGTACCTCATGATACGTACCCAGGAAGATCACCGTATCTCGTGACGCGTATCTCGTATCTCGTTTCAGATCAGACCCACCGAAGAGACGAACGACGCTTCACGAACGACTAAATCCTAGTTTCCCTGATTGAGCAATTCTGGCGATTCGCTTCTGCCCGAACGGGTTTTCAGCATGTGGATCAGTTCAATTCGTAGAGTGCTATCCAGCCGTTGCCGTGCCTCGAGTGGCAGGCGAAGAAACTCCACCCCAAACTCAAAGCCCTGAACCCATTTGATCGTACCGAGGTCAATTGACAGCGCCGGCCTCTGATTTGGGAGCAGGACACTTACACGCACGTCACTCCCGCAGAGAACCTCTCGATCGCACATGACGGAGCACCCCATCAGCGACAGGTTGGTCAGCCTGCCTTCGCCGACAAATGGAGCCCCACCGAAGATAACAGGATAGAAAAGGGGGAACCGATGATAGGTTCGAGAATAAGGACGGAGCACCATCACAACCTCCGTGACGTCGAATTGTACCGAAGCAGGCAATGTAAGCGGTATCCTACCTTAGGAGGGGGACTCTTAAATCGTGAAACGTGAAGCCCAGCTGGTTGCTTTTGTTTGTTTGGTTTATCTCGTTTATTTGGTTGAACCAGACTAACCAGATTAACCAGACAGACCACAAACGACGGGGACCGGACGCGGTGGGCGACTGGAAGCGCAGAGACTTCAGCTACAGCAAATCCCTGTTCGATCAGGCGACCGAGTCATGTCTTGGGAGATGTGCCCGTGAGCGCATGGTATGCCGCTTCAATTGGCTAACGAGGTAGAACACAATGACCAAATTCAACAGCAGCACGCCGACCCGAAGAATCGACACCTGTTCAATGACCTCGTAGAGTTCGAACGGAAGCAGCAGGCTCGTCGACACCACCGTCAGATACGCGGCCCAGGTGAACTCCAGCCACAGCCCAATGCCCTCCACCAACAGCATCCCCGCATAGCCCAGACTGACAAGCCCCGCTAGGAGCACACTATGTGGTTGAAGCGCATCCACTTTTAGAACCAGGGCATGGATGAGGCGCGAGTCTCCATTCAAATGAAGCGCTTCGATCAGAAGCGAGAACAGAGTGGCAATCTCAGCATGTACCAATTTCAGAAGGCCCAGCCCGAGCAAGAGTAACAGCAGACCCTTCACCACCTTGAACACCGCAATCACGGCCAGGCCGGTATGGTGCGAGCGTGCCGTCATCAATTCAAGAGAGTATCACAATCAACGAGGACCGGACCCCGACCATACTTATCTTAGTCCTCCTTTAGCTCATGTTAGCTCATGCCATAAACAATATTTTCCTTTGGAGGAGGCAGGTCACGTCCTACACTGACCATACACAAACCGCATTTTGTCATCAGAGGAAACCACATGGCGAGCCAAAGAATACAGCCTGGTGTTGTGGACGTGATCGTGAGTTGCGCCGTCAGCCTATTGTTTTTCATGCCGGCGGGTCCCACAGGCGCATCACAGGCGATTATGGGAAGCAACGAACCTCCGACATTTGTGACATGGCCCGAGAAGGGCCTGGGACTTTCGATCGACTTATCAGGTTTCAAGAAAGACATCGACCAGGTAAAACCAGACGGTCGCCGCTATCTCATGGCCTCACATCCCAAGACAAGACTCCGCGTGTCTGTCACCCTTGAAAAAGTCCCGACCCAGGCTTCGGCACAAGGGTGCAGGGAACAGCTTCAACTGATACAGAAAGGCCCGATTGCTACCCGTGGGCAGGACATCAATCTCAAGGCCGACGGCGAGATACCGACCCTTGAATATACCCTTCACAAGATTCAGGGAGTCCGGCTGGATCAAAAGACTGTGTATGCGTGCATGACACAAGACAACGTCTATGCCGACATCCAGCTTTCGAAGGTGCAATACACCTCAGCCGATGCGCCGCTCTTTCAGTCTATTCTCAAGAGCGTTCGCTTACAGCCACGCCCTTCAGAGATAGCCCCTCCCCCAACTCCTGCGCCACCCAAAGAGTTGGTACGTCTCTCAGCGCCGGCGCCGCCATCCAGTATGGAACTACTCAATATAGGAAACGCTCTTTACCGGCAGAACGAATATGCCAAAGCCATTTCGCCTTATCAAAAGGCGTTTGACCTTGAAAAAACCCATCCTCAACTCGACAGAACCCGCTGGCGCATCTTGATCGATAATTTAGGTATGGCCTATGGGATGACTGGTCATCTCAAAGAAGCAAGGGCCACGTTTGAGCAAGGGATACAAGCCGACCCTACCTACCCGATGTTCCACTACAATTTAGCCTGCGCTTTTGCGGAAATGAACGACCTCAATCACGCGATGCAATCGCTCAAGACAGCGTTTATACATCGCAAAAACCGGAATCCTGGCGAAGGGGGAATGCCCGATCCACACCAAGCCTCGTCCTTTCAGCGCTTCATGAAGAACGATACCTTCCGTAACTTGGTCAACGACCTGACCGCCACAAAGAGCTAGCCCGCAGATTCCAAGAAACCGGAGGCGTAATCTCCTCAATACGTCGAGGATTTCTTGTGGCCGAGGACGACGCAGATGCCTGCAGATCGTTTGCCGCAGTAGAAAGACACTATTCGTGACCTTCCTCCATTTATTACACCAGGGCTAACGATGTTGATTCCTGTGCTGACCCTTCCAAGCTCGCTCGCACCTCTACCTTGGAATGGCACCCGTGTTGATCCCACTGCGGCCGTCGAGCGAGGTTATAGTTGATCCTTCCAAGCTCGCTCGTTACCTCTTTAGGGATGGGGGCTGAATGATCTTCTACTGCGCGCGTCCAACGAGGGCCTTCTGAGGCCGCGCGTTGCGCGAGCACAGAAGATCATCAGGCTCCATCCCCTCTTCTGCTCCGGGAGCAAGGGATCAGCACGGGTGTCATT
>Ga0187894_10002501_pt1 | contig 21858 bp, 20 predicted proteins | sample GBC1701081metaG_FD_136650 | JGI IMG/M metagenome (GOLD analysis project Ga0187894, IMG submission 136650) | White microbial mat communities from a lava cave in the Kipuka Kanohina Cave System on the Island of Hawaii, USA - GBC170108-1 metaG ... | reverse complement strand
TGCGCATGTGCGCATCGTCGCGCGCCTGGTCCGCCAGTCGGACCGGCAGATCATCGCCAGCCGCGGCTTCGAACGCTGCGTGCGTGCCAGCGCCGATCAGATTCCGGCGGTCGTGCAGGCCTTTGACGAGGCGCTCGGCGGCGTGCTCAAGGGCCTGGTGTCGTGGACATTGAAAGTACCACCCGCCCGGTATGTCGAAGGCGCCCAGACCCCAATATCGCGGCCGGCGGCGGGGGACGACACCAGCGGCTGTACGACACCGGCCAGCTGATCCAGCCTGCATCGTGCTGTCGAGCCGCGGCGAAGGTGCATGCGGCGCTCGTCGCGGTCCAGCGTTGACCCGATGCAGACCCCATGCCATGCCAGCGGGCGCGCCCGCATCGGGCGGTCATTCGTCGGGAGTCGTGCATGAGCCTTGATATTTCGCGGCCGGATCTCGTCGTCGGTGTGGTCGGCACGGGCGCCATGGGGCGGGGCATCGCGCAGGTCTCGGCACAGGGCGGCATCCGGACGATCATGTACGACGCGGCGCCTGATGGCGCCGCCACGGCCAAAGGCGCCATCGTCGCGACCATGAAAGGCCTGGTCGACAAGGGCCGGCTGACAGCGGAGGCGTGCGCGGCGGCCGAGGGCAATCTAGCGGTCGCCGACACGCTGACGGCGCTGGCCGGCTGCCATGTCGTCATCGAGGCCGTGTTCGAGAGCCTGGAGGTCAAGCAGAAGCTGTTCGCCGAGCTGGAGGCTGTTGTCGGCGAGACCACGGTTATCGCCTCGAATACCTCCTCGATCCGGATCGCCTCGATCGCGCGCTCCCTGAAACGGCGCGATCGCGTCTGCGGCCTGCACTATTTCAACCCCGTGCCGCTGATGAAGCTGGTGGAGGTGATCCGCGCCGCCGAGACCGCGCCCTGGGTCGTGGACACGATGGTGGCGCTGGGCAAGCGCCAGACCCGCGTGCCTGTGGTGGTCGGCGACACGCCCGGATTCCTCGTCAATCTCGGTGGCCCGGCGATCGGCACCGAGGGATTGCGGATCTATACCGAAGGTCGCGCCACGCCCTCGCAGATCGATGCGGTCATGCGCGATGCCGGCGGCTTCCGCATGGGACCGTTCGAGCTCATGGACCTCACCGGCATCGACGTGAACTTCCCGGCCCGGCGCATCATCTACGAAGGTTTCTTTCACGACCGGCGCCTGACGCCCAGCCCCTATCACGAGGGCCTGTTCCACGCCGGCAAGCTGGGCCGCAAGACCGGTGGCGGCTGGTACGCCTACGATGCCAAGGGCGGCAAGGTCGATCCCGGCCCCGACCTGGCGGTCAGCGGGACGGCGGCGACGAAGGTGGTGGCGGCCGACCAGGCCAGCGACAAGGTGACGGCACTGCTCATGGCGGCGGGGACCACCGTGGTCGCGGACGACGACGGTCAAAGCCCGATCATCGTCACGCCGCTGGGTGATGATTGCACCACCGCGTGCGTGGCCGCCGGTCTCGACTCCAAGCGCACGGTCGCGATCGACCCGACGGGCGCGGTCGAGAAGCGCGCCACCATCATGATGGCGCCCGGCGGCGATGCGGCCGCGCGCGACGCTGTCGCTGCGGCGCTCACCAGCGCCGGCACCAAGGTCACCGCCATCAAGGATTGCCCCGGCTTCGTGTTGCAGCGCATGCGGAGCATGATCGCCAATCTCGGCTGCGAGATGGCGCAGATCGGCATCGCCTCGCCTGAAGACGTCGATACCGCCATGACGCTGGGCCTGAACTACCCGCAGGGGCCATTGGCGATGGCCGACATGATGGGCGTGAAGGAGACCCACGCCATTCTCGAACGCCTGCAGGCGATCACCGGCGATGACCGCTATCGGCCCAGCCAGTGGCTGCGCCGCCGCGCCCTGCTGGGACTGAGCGCGACGACGGCGGAGTAGTCTGTTCCCTTCTCCTCGGAGGAACATCGGCCCATTCGGTGCTACTCTCGGACACCGTTCACGGGCTTGGGGCGTTGGATGCGCTGGGAAGGGGTGCTGAGATCTTTGCTGCTGGCAATGGGGTTGCTGGTCGGCATGTCGACAAGCGGCGTGGCGCAGCCCAGCCCGCCCACGCCGCCGCCCGGGATGACGCAGCAGCAGTTTGACGCCCTGGTCGAGGCCATCAGCGGCGCCGTCGTCAAGAAGCTCACCGAACAGGGCACGATCCCGCGCAAGCCCGGACCGGCCGACGCGACGGCGCCGGCCAAGCCTGATGACGATGACAAATTCCGCAGCGAATCGCGGATGCTGGCCGACCGCGTGCAGATCGTATTCGGCGCCTTTCCGGACCTGTTCCGCCATACGGGCGAGCTGATCGGCCAGCTCGATCGCCGCGCCGCGGGCGGCACGGGTCCGGTCGGCTTTTTCGTCCTGCTGGCGGTGGTGGTGGCCTTGTCACTGGCCGCCGAGCTGGCCACGCGATGGGCACTGGTCCGCGCGCATCGCGGTATTTTGCATGGCCATGACGATGCGCCGGGGCCGTGGCGCCTGCTGGGGCTGGCTGCTGTCGATACGGTGCCGATCCTGGTGCTGGCCGTGGTGGCGCGCGCGATCGGCGGCTGGTGGTTTGGCGGCGAGGATGCCCAGGCGCGGCTTGCCACGCTCGTCCTCTACGGTCTTGTGGTCTGGCGGTCCTACGTCCTGATCTTCCGCCTGTGGTTCCGTCCCAGCCTGCCGGTGGCGCGCATCGTGCCGGTGGACGATGCCGATGCCCACCACATCTACTATGCGCTGTCGTTCGTCACCATGATGTCGGCGGCGGTGAAGTCCTGGACATTGTTCCTGCACGGGTCCGGCACGCCGCCCGATGCGATGTCGGCGGCGGCGGTCGTCGACAATATCGTTCTCACCGCGGTTCATGTCGGGGCGGCGTGGTCGGTGCGCGCCGCCGTGGCGCGCTGGTTCGTGGCCATGGTCGAACATATGCACCACGCGGGCGATCACATCCGCGTCGCCTTGGCGCGGCAGTGGCTCATCTTTGCGATGGCTCTCTTTCTCGCCATCGCGGCGGCGCACCTCTACGAAGTGATTTTCGCACGCTTCGAGGTATCGCAGGCCGTCGTGCGCACCCTGGGGATCGTCATCGCCCTGGTGCTGCTGGAAACACTGTTCGACTACGTGACGCGGCGGCTGGCGAAACCGGCGAGCACCGATGAAACCGGTACCGCGGAGCCGCGTTTCGTCGATGTCGCCGCCCGCTGCCTGCGCGTTCTCGTCCGCATCGTGGCGTTCGTGATCGTGGCCGAGACGTGGGTTGTGGAAGTGCTGATGCTGGTGCGTCCTGAAGACATGTGGAAGGCGGCGCGGTCGGGCATCACGGCCGGCGCAACCCTGTTCCTGGCCTATGTTGCCTGGGAGATCGTGAAGTTCCTCGCCAACCGCTATGCCCTGCGCAACCCGATCGTCGCGCCTGGCGGTGATCCCGAGGATACGGAAAGCATTGCGCCCAGCAACGTTTCGCGCCTGCGCACGTTGCTGCCGGTGATGCGGGTCGCGTTGGCGGTCATCATCGTGGTGCTCACCACCCTGGTGGTGCTGTCGGAACTGGGCGTCAACATCGCGCCGCTGATCGCCGGGGCCTCGGTGGTCGGCCTTGCGATCTCGTTCGGCAGCCAGACATTGGTGCGCGATATCGTGTCGGGGATCTTCTATCTGGCCGACGACGCCTTCCGGGTCGGCGAATATCTCGATGCCGGCAAGGCGAAGGGCACCGTGGAAGGCTTCACCCTGCGCTCGATCCGGCTGCGCCACCAGAACGGGCAGGTGCACACCATCCCGTTCGGCCAGCTGGGCCAGATCACCAACTTCAGCCGTGACTGGACGACGGTGAAGTTCAACCTGCGCTTCGCGCGCAACACCGATCTGGAGAAGGTGCGCAAGGCGGTCAAGAAGATCGGCCTGGAGATGATGGCCGAGCCGGAGTTCAAGCGCGACATGCTGCAGCCGCTCAAGATGCAGGGTATCGCCGACATCGCCGATAATGCGCTTGTCCTGCGCTTCAAGTTCACCTGTCGCCCGATCAAGCCGACCTATATCCAGCGTCAGGCCGTCAAACGCATGTTCCAGGCGTTCTCCGCGCTGGGCATCGAGTTTGCCCAGACCATGATCAACGTCCAGGCCCTGGGCGGCGGTCAGGTCGATCCGGCCGTGGCGGGCGGGGCTGCGGCCCAGGCCCAGTCGTCGATGCAGCCGGCGGCAGCCGGCGGCGCCAGTTCCTGACGGCAGGGGGCCGATGTCCTACCCACCCGAGCGCATCGTCTGTCTCACCGAGGAGACTGTCGAGACGCTGTATCTTCTGGGCGAGCAGCAGCGCATCGTCGGCGTGTCGGGTTACGCCGTGCGCCCGCCTGAAGTGCGCCGCGACAAGCCGCGGGTGTCGGCCTTCGTCTCGGCCGACGTGCCGAAGATCATGGCGCTGCGGCCCGACCTGGTGCTGACCTTCTCGGACCTGCAGGCCGATATCGTGCGCGACCTGGTGAAGAGCGGCATTGCCGTGCACGCCTTCAATCAGCGCGACATCGCCGGCATCCTGGCGATGATCCGCATGCTGGGTGCGCTGGTGGGGTGTCCCGATCGCGCATCGGCCTTGGCCGATTCGCTGGCGCGACGCCTTGACGACGCGCGCGAAACCACAGTCGGTGCCAGGCGCCGGCCGCGTGTCTATTTCGAGGAATGGGACGAGCCGATGATCTGCGGCATCCGCTGGGTGTCGGAGCTGATCGACATCGCCGGCGGCATTGATGTGTTCGCCGACCGCGCGCGAGCGCCGGCGGCGACCGGACGGATCCTCGCTGCGGATGATGTGATTGCAGCTGCGCCCGACGTGATCGTGGGCTCGTGGTGCGGCAAGAAGTTCGTGCCGGCCCGTGTCGCGGCGCGTCCGGGGTTCGCTGGCGTGCCCGCGGTGCAGCGCCAGGCGCTCTACGAGATCAAGTCACCGATCATCCTGCAGCCTGGCCCGGCGGCACTGACCGATGGGCTGGACCGGCTACGGACGATCATTGCCACGTGCCACTGAACGCAAGGCCCGACCGGGGAGGTGCCCATGCGATATGACCTCGTTGCTCTCTCTGCGCTCGCTGTCCTGATGGGCGGCTGCACGCAGCCGCAAGACATCGTGCGCCTCAACGAGATCGAGCGTGTCGGCGAGGTCCGGCTGGTCCAGGCCGAGCCCGCAGCGCAGGCGCGCACGCTCGCGTATCAGCTGCCATCCGGCAGGTCGGGTGGTACCACGCCGCGCGTGACGGTCCTGCGTGGCCCGGACTGCCAGATCGGCAGCCAGGGCGCCGCCAGGACCGCGCTGTTCGCGGTGACGGATCAGGACTATGCCAACGTGTTCCAGGACGAGCTGAGGCGGGTTGGCTACCGGGCGCTCGATGCCGTGGGGGCGGACGCCCGGGAGCCGCGCGCCGAGTTCGCGATCGCCGTCACGATGACGAACGTGCGCATGAACGTCTGCCTGCCGGCCGCAGATCTGGGCGACATCTATGGCGGCAAGGGTGAAGCCAGCCTGACGGTGCGCTGGCAGGTCTACGCCGCGTCCGGCAGGAGCATCGTCTACACCACGACGCAGCCTGGTTACGCCAAGCTCGACGACATCACCGACGCGGCCGCGCGCGAGCTGTTGCGCGCCGCCTTCGCGCGTGCCGTCCACGGATTGCTGGCCGACGAGGGCTTCAGGGCGTTGCTGCGAACACCATCGCGATGACGAGGCTTACGCCCGCAGGCTATCGTGCAGCGTCTTCAGCAATGATCGTCCCGCGGAGCGCAGGTTCGTGCTGGCGCTGTTGATGAAGGCCTGATGGGTCAGGCCGCGCAGGGCGCCGATGATGATGCTGGCCTGGTGGTTGCAGTTGATGTCGCGTCGGATCTGGCCGAGCCGCTGTCCTTCGCGCAGGTGCCCGATGAAGGCCTGCCGATAGCCCTCGCTGAGGGCGGCCATGTGCGGGCGCAGGTCGGGGATGACGTTCAAGGCCTCGACATAAAGACTGTGCAGCGCCATCGTGGCGATCGGGCTGCTGATGGCGCCCTCCAGGTGCGCCGCCGCGCGCGCCACCACGGCATCCAGGCCGCGCTTGTCCTCCAGTGCCGCCTGGACCCGAACCGCAAACCACGCGTCCATCGAATCGACCAGCGTCTTCAGCAGTTGAACCTTGGTGCCGAACCGCTCGGCCGGCAGTCCGCGGCTATAGCCGGCAGCAATGCCGATGTCGGCGAGGCTGGTGCGCGCCGCACCATTGCGGGCGATGAGCTTCATCGCCGCGTTGAGAATCCGGCCGTCGGATTCGGCGCGTCGTGCGGTCTGCGACCGTCGCCGCAGGCGTGTCTTCGGCGGCTCGTTCTCGACAGCGGACATCTGCGGCGCCGCCATGTCATACCTCGTACCCGAAAGTGACACTTGCTGGTTTACCAGCAAGCAACTAATCCGGCCAGCACAACGTGGGAGGAACAAGATGAGCAGGCACCTTGGCCGGCGCGACTTTGTGGCGGGCTCTGCCGCGGCCGTGACGATGACGGCTGCGGCACGGCCGTCGATGGGCCAGGCGCTGCCGTCGGGTACGTTGCGCCTGCTGGTGGGCTTTCCGGCAGGGGGCGGTTCGGACGTCATGGGTCGGCTGATCGCCGACAAGCTGCGCCAGCGCACCGGCGCCAATGTCATTGTCGAGAACAAGACCGGCGCCAGCGGCATGATCGCGGCCGAGCAGCTCAAGAACGCGCCGCCTGATGGTACGACCGTGATGTTCACGCCCAGTGCGACGCTGGTGGCGCGGCTCACGTCGGAGTCGGTGGCTTTCGATCCCTTGAAGGATTTCGCCACGACCGGCCTTGTCGGCACCGTTCAGACCGTCTTCGCGGTGTCGCCGGCATTGGGTGTCAGTACGTTCCCGGAGTATCTCGACTGGCTCAAGCGCAACCCGGGTCGCGCAAGCTTCGGCACGACGGCGATGGGTTCGTTCACGCATTTCGTCGGCGTGATGCTGGGCAACGCCGCCGGTGTGAAACTCGAGCCGGTGCCGTACCGCGGCGCGGCACCGCTGGTGGCCGACCTCAGCGGCGGCCACATCGCGGCAGGCTGCGGCGGACTGACCGACTTCCTGGAGCATCACCGCGCCGGCAAGCTACGCATCGTCGTGGCCGCCGGTGGCCAACGCCCGCAGGCGGCGCCGGACATCCCGACGGCGCGGGAGATCGGCTACAAGGATATCCTGATAGAGGGCTGGTACACATTCTTCGTGCCGGCCAAGACGCCCAAGCCCATCATCGATGTCTGGAACCGTGAACTCAGCGCTGCGGTCAACGAGCCCGCGGTCCGTGAGCGGCTGGTCACGCTGGGTCTCGACCCTCAGCCGGGTTCGCCGGAAGCCTTTGCGCCACGCATCGAGGCTGATCTCGGCCGCTGGAAGCAGATCATCGATGCCATCGGCTACAAGCCGAGCTGAGGCGTTTTGCTCGGGGAGGAAACCGTGACCGAGGCCGCTGTTCTGACTAAAGTCCGCGACGGCATCATGACCGTCACCTTGAATCGTCCGGCCAAGCTCAACGCCTACACGCAGCAGATGGGGCGTGAACTGGTGGCAGCGTTCCGCCAGGCCGACGGCGATGACGATGTTCGTGTCGTCATCGTCACCGGCGCTGGGCGTGCGTTCTGCGCCGGCGCCGACATGGCCGCCGACAGCGGCTTTTTCGCCAAGGATGGCGAGTCGCCCGACCCGTCGCCTGATGACCGTTTCGTCACCCGCATCTTCGAATGCCTGAAGCCGGTGATCGCTGCCATCAACGGGCCGGCGGTGGGCGTCGGCATCACCCTGGCGCTGCCGATGGACATCCGGATCGCCAGCGCGGGATCCCGGTTCGGGTTCGTCTTCACGCGCCGTGGCCTGGTGCCCGAAGCCGGCAGCGCCTGGTTCCTGCCGCGCATCGTCGGCCTGTCGCAGGCGCTGCGCTGGGTCTATGCCGGCGCGATGATCAACACCGACGAGGCGTTGAAGGCGGGCCTGATCTCGGAGGTGGTGGCGCCGGAGCAACTGCTGGCACGCGCCAACGAGATCGCCCGCGAAATCGCTGACAATACATCGCCCGTGGCCACGGCCCTGTCGCGCCAGTTGATGTGGCGGGCCTCGGCGGCCGATCATCCCGACGCGGCGCTGGCGGTCGACGCGACGCTGAACCGGGCGCTCGCCACGTCGCCCGAGGCGAAGGAGGGAATCGCGGCCTTCCTCGAGAAGCGCAAGCCGAAGTTTCCCGGCCGACCGAGCCGGGACCTGCCGCCGCCTTATCCTTGGTGGTAGTCAGGGCACGAGGAAACGCCATGGGGCAATACGCCAACACTTTTCCTGTGGCGCCGCGGCATCGCTTCGATAGCGCGGCGCTCGATCGCTATCTCGCCCGCCATCTCGATGGCTATCGCGGCGAGCTCGAGGTCAGGCAATTCGACAGCGGCCAATCCAACCCGACATTCCTGTTGTCGGCAAAGATGACGGGCGGCGATCGCCGCGCGTTCGTGCTGCGTAAGAAACCGCCCGGCAAGCTGCTGCACTCGGCGCATCAGGTCGATCGCGAGTACCGCGTGATCACGGCGCTGGCAGGAACCGGCGTGCCGGTGCCGATCACGCGCCTGCTGTGCACCGACGACAGCGTCATCGGCCAGATGTTCTACGTCATGGACGGCGTCGAGGGACGGATCTTCACCGACTCCACGCTGCCGGACATGGATCCCCGGGAGCGCGCCGCCATCTTCGATTCGATGAACGACGCGCTGGCACGCCTGCATGCGGTCGACTTCACCGCGGTCGGTTTGTCAGACTACGGCAAGCATGGCCAGTACGTCGCCCGGCAGCTTTCCCGCTGGAGCCGTCAGTACCAGGAAACGAAGACAGAGGAGATCGCCGCGATGGATCGCCTCATCCCGTGGCTTGCGGCCAACATCCCGGCCGAAGATCCGACGTCGATCGTGCACGGCGACTACCGGCTGGGAAACCTGATCGTCCATCCGACCGAGCCGCGTGTCGTGGCAGTGCTCGACTGGGAACTGAGCACGCTGGGGCATCCGCTGTGTGATCTGGCCTACAACTGCATCGGCTACCATTTCGATACGCCGCCGCACGGTTTCGCCGGCGTCGACCTCGATATCGGCGGCCATCCGACAGAGGCGGCTTATGTCGCGGCCTATTGTGCCCGCACCGGGCGCAGCCATATCGAGCACTGGACGTTCTATCTGGCGTTCTCGCTGTTCCGCCTAGCGGCGATCGCGCAGGGCGTCTACAAGCGCCACCTCGACGGCACCGCCGCGTCGCCGGATGCGGTGCGCAGTCGTGATGCGGCGCGACACCGCGCCGATCTGGCCTGGAGACTGGTCGCGGGCGCTTGAGTGCACTCTGGCCGGCAGCCGTCGGGACGCGATAGTCTGCGTCCGACGAAACTGTCGATGTGTTCATGCCTCCAGCCCATATTGCGCTCGCGCTGCTCGTTGCCATTCTCTGGGGTTTCAACTTTGCAGCCATCAGGATCGGGCTGGAGTCGTTTCCGCCGCTGCTGCTGACGGGCCTGCGGTTTTTCCTGGCCGCGGCGCCGGTGCTGTGGCTGGCACGGCCTGCCGTGCCGTGGACCCTGATGCTGGCGGTGGCCGGCAGCTGGTATGTGGCGCAGTTCGCGTTGCTGTTCAGCGCCATGGCGGCGGGATTGGCACCCGGCATTGCCGCCGTGCTCGATCACATGCAGGCGCCGTTCACCATCCTCTTCGCGCTCGCCATCGGCGAACGGTCGTCGCGCCAGCAGCTGACGGGCATGCTCGTGGCGCTGGCCGGACTGGGATTGGTCGGTCTGTCGATCGGCGGTGACGTTACCATCGTCGGTTTTCTGTTGGGCGTCGGTGCCGGCGCCAGCTGGGCGTTGGGCAATGTGATTTACAAGCGGGTGGGCGCCGTCGACCTGGCGCCCATGATCGCCTGGCTCAGCCTGATCGCTGGCGTGCCCTCGCTGATGCTGAGCGTCGTCGTGGAGGGGCCGACTCCCATCCTCGAGTCCTTCATCACCGCGACATGGGCGAGCTGGGCGGCCTTGGGCTATCTCGTGATCGCCGCCACCTTGGCGGCGTGGTGGATGTGGGGATACCTGCTGACACGGCATCCGGCGTCCGTCGTGGCGCCGTTCGCGCTGCTGATACCGGCGATCAGCGCGGTCATCTCGTACTTTGCCTTCGGCGAACGGTTCGGGCCGTTGCGGCTCGCCGGCATGATGCTCATCGTCGCTGGACTGGCCATCGTTGCGCTTCCGCTGCACAATATATGGCGGAAATATTCAACGTGGCGCACGCGTGCCGGAGGAGAGTCGTGATCAAGCTTACCCCCTCGAAGACAATCATCATCGCCGGCCTGCTGAGCGTCTTGAGTGCCTGTGCCGAAAGCTTCGGTCCCGACACCGGTTCCTTCCCGGTCGCTGCCATCAAGGCCGATATGGCGACGCTCAGTCTGGTGCCGGCCGATTTCGATCGCATTCTCGCGCCCGTGCCGGCTTTCTACCGGTGGGCACCGCAGGACGTGCCAGTGGCGCTGGTGATGGGGGCTGGCCTCGATCGCGCCTGCGCGCGCAAGACATCGGCGCAGTTCGACCAGTCGCTCGCGGCGCTGTCGCAGGACAGCGGCATTCGCTTTACGCGTGCGCCAGACCCGGCGCGCGCCAAGGTGCTGATCGAGCTGGCGGCGGCACCGATCGGCGAAAAGGCGTTCCGCGACGCCGCGCCTTCAGGTCTGACCGAGACGCTGAAGAACCCGCCGACCGAGGGCGCCAAGCGCTGGGAAGCGTGGCAGCTGTCGGACACCGGCAAGAAGACCATCGAGCGGGCCTACATCTTCGATGGCCGGCACTACACCGAGAACAGCAACCGCAACCCGCGCCTGAACGCCTGCAAGCCATTCGATTTCCCGCAGTTCCTGCGCTACGCCTCATGGAAGCTGGAGATCGCGCCGCTGAACTGGGGCCTGGAGAAGCAGTACGACGAAGCCCAGCTGACGACGTATGACCGCATGCTGTTGCGCATCGTCAACGCACCGCCGGTGACCCCCGGCACGTCCGGCCGCGAAGCCGTCTTCCGCCTGAAGCGCGCGGTGCAGTGAGCCTTGTCTAGCGCCGGCGCAGCCAGCGTTTGCTGGCCTCGTCGCCCTGGATCCTCTCGATCGAGGCCGTGCGCCGATCGAGCGTCGCCTTGATGTCGGCGGCGAGGCGGCGTTCGCTGGCGCCGGCGTAAGTATCGGCAGCGGCCAGCACCAGCTTGCCGCGCGCCGTGGGGCGTTCCGCCGGCACAATGCCATCCAGCGTGATCTCGCGGTCGGGGATCGTCCTGCGGCTGACGCCGGGCGCGCGGTCATACGGCAATTGGCGCAGGGCGTGGTCCACCAGTTCGATTACGTCGCCGAAGCGGTGGCCGTACCAGTTCCATTCGTCCTCGGTGAGGTCGAGATCGAAGTAGGGCACCGGCACGTTGCTGTCGATGTGCAGCACCGCCGGTCGCGACTCGAGCGGCGCTCGTCCGGCGTCATAGGTCGCGATCGGAATCGCAAACACCCATTTCATGTCAGGCCACCGTAGCTGGCGACGGTGCCGGTTCTCATCGCCATCCAGCCAGCGATCGGCGCCGTCGTTCGGCTGGACGGCGAACACGCGTGCCACCTGCGATACATAGACGTCGCCCGCCTGCGAGCCGGCGATCGGCAGCACCAGGTCGTTGTCGGGATAGCCATCCATGCCATAGCCGTAGCGGATGCGCAGCGAGTCGAGGTTGCCGGCCTCCTGGAAGGCGATGTTCACGCGGATGACGCGCTGCGCGGCGGGAACGGGACAGTCGCCGACGCGCGGGCTGTGGGCGAGCAGCGTGTGGACGCCGTCATGAATGTCCTTGCAGGCCTGGCGATAGTGTCGCGGCAGGTCGATCAGGCGGAAGTCGATCTCGGCGTCCGTGAAAGCCTGGGCGTTGCGAATGGCGCGCACGACACGGGCCCGCGACATGTCGAAGTCGAGCAGGCCGACCGTCGTCTGCAAGGGGAAGCCCTGGAGATGCTGGGTACCGCGCCGTTCCAGGACGGTCGCGCCGAACAAGACCGATCGCGCGATACCCGCCATCAGGGACGATGCGCCGTTACCACTGGTGTCACCGACACTGCGCGGGTCGGCAATCTCGAAGGCGATCGTGGCGGCATCGGGGAAGAGCGCGCGCTCCTCGTCGAACGTCCAGGCCGGCAGGTTGCTGACCAGGGCGCCATCGACATGGCGCTGGCCATCGATCCGGCGTGGCTTGAACAGCAGCGGCACGGCCATCGATGCCGTCACGGCATCGGCGACCGCCATGTCAGGTGTCGTCTTGTCCGAGAACAGGCGAAGCGTGCCACGATCGACATTGGTCGCCACGATCCGCAGCGGACGCCCGCGCTGGCGCAGATCGCGAAAGGTGACCGGCCGCCCCGGTTCGTCCATCATGACCAGGCGCAGCCGCAGCGCCTGGTCGAGCTTGTCGCGCAGATGGTCGAGCGAGGCGAGGCCTGAGAGCAGTCGGTATGCCACCAGCATCAGGATCGCGATTTCGATGGCGGCGACCGCCATACCGCAGGGCAGGCAGGCCTGTGCCCAGTAACCCGCGCCGATGAAACCACCGACGATCAGCGCGATGGTTGCCACGAGCGTCCATCGTCCCGCCAGCAGCAGCGGCCGCGCGAGCAGTGTCAACGCCAGCAGATCGCGGCGGCGGAACAGCTCCTGGGCTGCGCGCAGGCCGAGGCTGCGCAGCACCGGGCTCGTCCCGGCGGTTTCACCGTCCGTGCTGAACAGGTCCTCGGACCGGTAGCCGGCGGCAACCAGCGCCGCGATCAACGCCCCCGCCGACGTTCCCGCCACACCTTTGATGTCGACGCCCTTGCCCTCCAGCGCCCGCAGCGCGCCGATATGCGCGATGCAGCGGGCGCCGCCCCCCTCGAAGATCAGGAAGACATCCTTCATGCCAGCGGTCCCGCCGCTTTTTCGTGCGGGGCCGTTCCGTTCCTGCCAGCCCCGTTCGTGTCCCCAATGCCGGCATAGTCCGGTGTTTTTTCGAGCCGCGACAGGCCTTTCCAGCAGCCGGTCTTGGACGTTGACGTTTACGTTAACGTAAAGATACAGTAGAGACCTTCGGCGCGTGCTGGACGCCGGCTGCGGGGCGGACCATGGTGGGCCGGTGTGTCCCCGCCGGGTGACGTCCTGCGGCCGCCGCGTCCTGTCTCAACAAGAGTAAGTCAAGGGAGCGAAGAAAAGGTGACCGCGCTCGCGAACCTGTACACGCCTGAACACGCCATGTTTCGGGAAACCTGCCGGCGCTTCTTCGAGAAGGAAGTGAAGCCGCACCACGCGCAGTGGGAGGAAGATGGCGTCGTGCCGAAGGACCTCTGGCGCAAGGCCGGCGCGCAGGGCCTGCTGTGCATGGACGTTGCCGAGGCCGACGGTGGCCTCGGTGCCGACTGGCTGCACAACGTCATTCTGATCGAGGAGCAGGGGCGGGTGCTGGCCACGGGGCCAGGCTTTTCGCTGCACAACGACATCACTTCTCCCTACATCCGCCACTACGGCACCGAGGAGCAGAAGCAGCGCTGGCTGCCCAAGATGGTCAGCGGCGAGATGATCACCGCGATCGCCATGACCGAGCCGGGGACGGGTTCGGACTTACAGGGGGTGCGCACCTCGGCGCGCATGGATGGCAACGAGTATGTGATCAACGGCGCCAAGACGTTCATCACCAACGGCCAGAATGCCGACCTGATCATCGTCGTCTGCAAGACCGACCCCAGCGCCGGCGCCAAGGGCACCTCGCTGATCTGTGTCGAGGCTGATCGGGCAGGCTTCAAGCGCGGGCGTAACCTCGAGAAGATCGGGCTGAAGGCGCAGGACACCTCGGAGCTGTTTTTCGACAACGTCCGGGTGCCGCCGCAGAACCTGCTGGGCGCCGCGGGCATGGGCTTCATCCAGCTCATGCAGCAATTGCCGCAGGAACGCCTGGTGATCGCCGTCCAGGCGATCGCCGCCATCGAGGCGGCGCTGGAGCACACCATCGCCTATGTCAAGGAGCGCAAGGCGTTCGGCAAGCCGATCATCGATTTCCAGAACACACGCTTCAAGCTGGCCGAACTGAAGACCAAGGCGACGGTGGCACGTGTGTTCGTCGACGAGTGCGTGGCCAAGCACCTGCGCAAGGAGCTGGATGTGGCCGGCGCGGCGATGGCCAAGTATTGGACCACCGAATTGCAGTGCGAAGTCGTCGACGAGTGCCTGCAGTTGCATGGCGGCTATGGCTACATGTGGGAGTACCCGATCGCGCGGCTGTATGCCGACAGCCGGGTGCAGAAGATCTACGGCGGTACCAACGAGATCATGAAAGAATTGATCGGCCGCACTTTGTGAGTTGCATCGCGCCCGTCGCGCGTACATCTGCGTAGCAAGAGGATGAGCGGGCAAAGCCCGCGCCCCGAAGGGGAAGGAGCCTGCACATGACCGACGCCTTTATCTATGACGCCGTCCGCACGCCGCGGGGCAAGGGCCGCAAGGACGGCGCGCTGCACGAGGTCACGCCGACCCGCCTCGCCGTCACGGCGCTGCAGGCGCTTCGCGACCGCAACAAGCTCGACACGGCACTGGTCGATGACGTCGTGCTGGGCTGCGTCATGCCGATCGGCGAGCAGGGCGCCAACATCGCCCGCACTGCCGCGGTGATGGCAGGCTTTGCCGAGACCGTGGCCGGCGTGCAGGTCAACCGCTTCTGCGCCTCGGGCCTGGAAGCCACCAACATGGCGGCGGCGCAGGTGATGTCGGGCCAGTCGCAGGCCGTGATCGGCGGCGGCGTTGAATCGATGTCGCGGGTGCCGATGGGCTCCGATGGCGGTTCGTGGCCGGTCGATCCGGCGGTGGCGATTCCGATGTACTTCGTGCCGCAGGGCGTCTCGGCCGATCTCGTTGCCACGAAGTATGGCTTCAGCCGCGACGACGTCGACGCTTTTGCCGTGGAATCGCAGAAGCGCGCCAAGAACGCCTGGGACAAGGGCTACTTCAAGAAGTCGGTGGTGGCGGTCCGGGATCAGAACGGAGTCGAGATCCTGAACCACGACGAATACATGCGGCCGCAGACCACCATGCAGTCGCTGGCCTCGCTGGAGCCGTCGTTCAAGATGCACGGCGAGGTGATGCCGGGCTTCGATGCGGTGGCGATGCAGCGCTACCCCGAGGTCGAAAAGATCAACCACGTGCACCACGCCGGCAATTCGTCGGGCATCGTCGACGGCGCCTCGGCGATCCTGCTGGGCACCAAGGAGTTTGGCGAGAAGGCCGGCCTCAAGCCGCGCGCCCGCATCCGTGCCTTCGCCTCGATCGGCTCGGAGCCGACCATCATGCTGACCGGCCCGGCGCCGGCGTCGGAGAAGGCGCTGAAGCGCGCCGGCATGTCGACCAAGGACATCGAGCTCTATGAGCTCAACGAAGCCTTCGCCGCCGTGGTGCTGCGTTACATGCAGAAGCTCGGCATTGAGCACGACAAGATGAACGTCAACGGCGGTGCCATCGCCATGGGCCATCCGCTGGGCGCCACAGGGGCCATGATCCTGGGCACGTTGCTCGACGAGATGGAGCGCCGCGGCCTGGGTACCGGCCTTGCCACGCTGTGCATCGGCGCCGGCATGGGCACCGCCACGATCATCGAGCGGGTTTGAGGTTTCCCTCCCCCAACGACGTTGGGGGAGGTGGCCGAAGGCCGGAGGGGGACCCGACGTGGTGGCTCTGTTCGTGAGACCACGTCGGGTCCCCTCCGGCCGTTCGGGCCACCTCCCCACTACGTGGGGAGGAACAAGGAGGCTATTCACATGATCAATTACAATGTTGATTCCGACGGCATCGCCACCATCACGTGGGACATGCCGGGCCGGTCCATGAATGTGCTCAACGAAGGCTCGATGACGGCCTTCGCCGACATCATGCAGAAGGCGATCAAGGATGAGGCCGTCAAGGGCGTGATCCTGACCTCGGGCAAGGCGGACTTCATCGCCGGCGCCGATCTCGACATGCTGCTCAATGTCGACACGTCAGACGCGGCCGCTGTGATGACGCAGTTCAGTCAGCTGCAGAAGATGTTCCGCGCCATCGAGACCGGCGGCAAGCCCTGGGTCGCCGCCATCAACGGCACGGCGCTGGGCGGTGGGCTCGAGATCTGCCTCGCCTGCCACTACCGCATCGCGGCCGACAACCCGAAGGCCAAGATCGGCCAGCCCGAAGTAAAGCTCGGCCTGCTGCCGGGTGCCGGTGGCACGCAGCGCATTCCGCGTCTGGTCGGCGTGATGAATGCCGCGCCGATCCTGCTCGAGGGCAAGGAACTCAAAGTGCAGGAGGCCAAGGGCCTGGGTCTTATCCATGAAGTGGTGCCGGCGGGTGAGCTGCTGGCGCGCGCCAAGGCGTGGCTGGTGGCGCCGGGTACCGAGAAGGTGGCGCCGACCTGGACGAAGGGCCTGCAGCTCGATGGGCGCGCTGTGCAGCCGTGGGACAAGCCCGGCTTCAAGACGCCGGGTTTCCCCGGTGGCCAGGTGTGGAGCCCAGCCGGCGTGCAGACCTTCATCGGCGGCAACGCCATGATCGCGGGCAAGACCAACGGCGTCTATCCGGCGCCCAAGGCGATCATGTCCTGTGTCTACGAAGGCCTCAACGTGCCCTTCGACACCGGGCTCAAGATCGAAACCCGCTACTTCGTCTCGCTGCTGCGCGATCCGGTGGCCAAGAGCATGATCCGCACGCTGTTCTTCGGCCTGCAGGATGCCAACAAGTTGTCACGCCGGCCGCAGGGCGTGGCCAAGCAGACCTACACCAAGGTCGGTGTGCTGGGCGCCGGGCTGATGGGCGCCGGCATCGCCAATGTCTCGGCCCGCGCCGGACTTGAGGTCGTGCTGCTCGACCGCGACCAGGCATCGGCCGACAAAGGCAAGGCGCATTGCCAGGCCGACATCGAGAAGGATGCCGGCCGCGGCCGTCTGACCAAGGAGCAGGCTGCCGAGATCCTGGGCCGCATCAAGCCGACGGCCGACTACGCCGACCTCAAGGGCTGCCAGCTGGTGATCGAAGCGGTGTTCGAGAACCGCGACGTCAAGGCGGAGGCGACCAAGAAGGCCGAGGCCGTGCTAGCGGCCGATTCGATCTTCGCCTCCAACACCTCGACCCTGCCGATCACCGGCCTGGCCGAGGCCAGCGCGCGGCCGGCCAACTTCATCGGCCTGCACTTCTTCTCGCCGGTCGAGAAGATGCCGCTGGTCGAGATCATCGTCGGTGCCAAGACCTCGCAGGAGACCTTGGCGCGCTCGCTCGACTACGTGCAGAAGATCCGCAAGACGCCGATCGTGGTCAACGACAGCCGCGGCTTCTTCACGTCGCGCGTCTGCGGTGCCTATATCAGCGAAGGCCATCGCATGCTGAAGGAGGGCATCCCGGCGGCGATGATCGAGAATTGCGGGCGCCTCGCCGGTATGCCGGTGGGACCGCTGGCGCTCAATGACGAGGTCGCCATCGATCTGTCCTACAAGATCATGGACCAGACACGGCGCGACGCCCAGACGGCCGGCCAGACGTTCGAGGGCAGCGGCACCGAGGACATCCTCGAGCTGATGGTGAAGAAACTGGAGCGCTTCGGTCGCAAGAACGGCAAAGGCTTCTACGAGTATCCGGCGGACGGCAAGAAGCGCCTGTGGCCGGGCCTGAAGGAGCACTTCGAGGAACGCGAGGAACTGGCGCACGGCGAGGGTGCGGACAAGTTGGCCGTGATCGACGAGGTCAAGAAGCGTCTGCTGTATGTGCAGTCGGTCGACACGGCGCGCTGCCTGGAGGCCAACGTGCTCACCGATCCGCGCGATGGCGATGTCGGCTCGATCATGGGGCTGGGCTTCGCGCCGCAGACCGGCGGTGCGATCAGCCTGATCGACCAGGTCGGCGTCCAGAAGTTCGTCGCCGAATGTGACGCGCTGGCACAAAAGTATGGACAGCAATTCGCCGTGCCCAAGTTGCTGCGCGACATGGCTGCCAAAGGCCAGAGCTTCTACGGCAAGCAAGCCAAGGCGGCATGAGCCTCAAAGGGCTGATCGGACGACGTCATCAAGGGCGGCCTGCGGGCCGCCCTACGCATTTGGCCGAGGTTGCCCCGCTGGATTGAGGGATGACGCTTCACGCGCGGCTGTGTTAGCGAAGTGGTCATGGAGGACCTGCCATGATGACTGACGCCGACATTGCCGCTCTTGCCGACAAGATCGCAGCGGCACGCCAGAAGAAGACGGTGATCGATTTCCTGCCGGGCGCGCTGGCGGGCGGTACCGAGGCGGATGCCTACAAGGTGCAGTTCGCGGTGCATGCCAGGCTCACCGCAACCGGTGCCGACCGGATCGCGGGCTGGAAGGTCGCCGTGACCTTGCCGGCGCAGTACCAGCCCATCGGGCTGTCGGGCCCTGCCTTCGCCGGCATCTATCAGAGCGGCATCAAGGCGTCGGGCGTGAGCTTTCCGAAAGGCTCGCTGCTGAAGTACGGGATCGAGTGCGAGGTCGTCGCGCGGATCGCCCGCGAAGTCCCGGCCAGCGCCACCGCCTACGATCGCGAGTCGATCAAGCCGTTCATCGGTGCCCTTTATTGCGGCATGGAGGTTGTCGAAAACCGTTTTGCCGACGTTTCCAAGGCTGACGGCAAGGCGCGCATCGCTGACGAGTTCCTCCAGGGTGCCTGCATCGTCGGGCCGGAAATCGCCAACTGGCAGTCGCTCGACCTGGCCGCGCTGCATGGCCGCTCGCTGCACGATGGCAAGGAACTCGCCGCTGGTCCGGGCGCCAATGTGATGGGCCATCCCTTGACCTCGCTGGCGTGGCTGGCCAACCAGCTGGTGGCCCACGGCAAGACCCTGCGCGCCGGTGATCTGGTGCTGACCGGTTCGACTCACCCGCCACAGTTTCTCGCCGGACCCGGCGTTGCCGTGTCGGAGTTCGTCGGAACTGGCGAGACGCGCGTGACGTTCGAATAGGGAGGATTTGCATGTCCGCCACCGATTTTTCCTTCACCGCGATCGACGGTGCGCCGCTGTCGCTGAAGGATTTTGCTGGCCGCCCGATTCTGGTGGTCAACGTCGCGTCGGCCTGCGGGTTCACGCCGCAGTATGCCGGGTTGCAGGAACTGCACGAGAAGATGGGCCCGAAGGGCCTGGTCGTACTGGGCGTGCCGTCGAACGATTTCGGTGCCCAGGAGCCGGGCGGCGAAGGCGAGATCAAGCGCTTCTGCGAGACACGCTTTGGCGTGACTTTCCCGATGACGGCCAAGCAGACCGTGATCGGCGGCAAGGCCCATCCGCTCTATCGCTGGATCGTCGAACAACTGGGTGAAGGCGCGGCGCCGAAGTGGAATTTCCACAAGTACCTGATCGGCAAGGACGGCGAACTGATCGATGCCTGGCCGAGCCGTGTTGCGCCCATGTCGAAAGAAATCGTAGGCGCCGTCGAGACAGCGCTGGCCAACGGCTGAGGCAGGCCTGCAGCCGCGCTATGCCGTGATGGCGCGGCGCAGATTGTCACGCGCCTGGGCCTCGAAGTGTTCGCGGAAATAGGTAGTGGCGAAGATCGCGGGCTTCTTCAGCATGGCGCTGTAGAAGCTGCGCCGCGCCGTCCAGAACGCGTCGTCGGAGGGATAGAGGTAGCGGAACTCGGTGCGGATATCGGCGCCGTGGCGCTCGAATTCCTCCCAGGGCGCCGCCAGCCGCCACAGATCGAGGTCGCACATGCGCGCCGCCAGCGGTGGTGGGGGCGCGGCGTGGGTCGTGGCACGAATGATGGTGTCAGCGTCGGCGATGACGGCGTTGTCGGGGGCGACCACGGCGCCCGCCGCGGCCAGAGCGAACACCGTGGCCCGCATCAGCAGCGCCGACAGTGCCTCGTTGGTGCTGCTGGGTGCGCCCGGCACATAGACCGCGTCATGGAACAGGATCGCCAATCGCTCGGCCGGGGTCAGCTCGGGTGCATGGGTCTGCGCAAGTTCCAGCAACTCCAGCACGTGGCGGGCGTCGTGGTAGGCGCGATGCGGCTGGCGGTGGTGCGCCAGCGCTGCAGCCAGCAGCGGATCATCGGCAGCCATGGTCAGGCGTGGCGCAGGCGGTCGGCGACGGCGCGAAAGACGTCGTGGAACATCGCTTCGGTCAGCCGGCCGGTGTTGGTGTTGTAGCGCGAGCAGTGATAGCTGTCGGCCAGTACGCGCCCGTCGGGCAGCGCGTGCTGACGGCCGTGCACGAAGGGATAGCCTGCCAGCGACTTCACGCCGAGGGTACGCAGCGTCTGGTCGTGCGCCCCTTTGCCCAGCGCCACGAAGACGCGGATGTTCTTCATCGCCGCGATCTCGCGGCGCAGGAAGGGCCGGCAGGTGGTGAACTCGGCCGGCAAAGGCTTGTTCTCGGGTGGCACGCACCGCACCGCGTTGGCGATGCGAGCATCCTTCAGCCTCAGGCTGTCGTTGGGGTCGGCGCGATAGACGCCCTCGGCAAAGCCGAACGTCAGCAGGGTCGAATAGAGCAGGTCGCCGGCGTAGTCGCCGGTGAATGGCCGTCCGGTGCGGTTGGCACCGCGCAGGCCGGGCGCCAGGCCGACGATCAGCAGGCGGGCGTCCAGCGGCCCGAAGGAGGGCACCGGCGCGTTGTGCCAGTCGGCAAAGGTAGCGCGGTGGCGCTCACGAAACTCGACCAGCCGCGGACAGCCACCACAGTCGCGCGAGGGGGGTACGAAGACGTCAGCGGAGGGAGCTGAAGCGGACGACACTATGGGCGCACTCCCATGAGGGGGACGCACGCTCTAGCACGAACCGGCCCGCCTTGCGCCGTGTTCTGGTCGGCTCAGGCCGACCGCACCATCTGTTCGTCGTCGAGGTCGTTGTCGCGCCCGCCGCCGGGCGCCTGCCGGTTCGGACGCTCACCGGGCGAGCGGGCGATGAGGGGGGCCAGCTCGGCGAGCTCGATGAACTCGTCGGCCTGCCGGCGCAGCTCGTCAGCCACCATGGGCGGCGCCGACTTGATGGTGCTCACCACCGACACCCGCAGGCCCTTGCGCTGGACCGCCTCGACCAGGCGGCGGAAGTCGCCATCGCCCGAGAACAGCACGACGTGATCAAGGTTTTCGGCCATCTCCAGGACATCGATCGCGAGCTCGATATCCATGTTGCCCTTGATCTTGCGCCGCCCCATGGCGTCGGTGAACTCCTTGGTCGGCTTGGTCACCATCGTGTAACCGTTGTAGTCCAGCCAATCGACCAGCGGTCGAATCGGCGAGTACTCCTGGTCTTCGACCAGCGCCGTGTAGTAGTAGGCGCGCACCAGCCGGCCGCGGTCCCGGAACACTTTCAGGAGCTTGCGGTAGTCGATGTCGAACCCAAGCGCCCGGGCGGCCGAATAGAGATTCGCACCGTCGATGAAGAGAGCGATCCGCTCCTCGGTGTAAAAATGACTTTTCATCGTCGCTTTCCTTAATGCGAGGGGGACTTATTGGATGATCCGGTTACCAAAATGCCGGAACTGTTTAATGCTGCATGACGCTGCCATCAGTGTAACTGACGCCGGCGACCGGCCGCAAGGCAGAAACCTGCTGAAAACGCTCGCTTTTTCGCTCTGACCGACTTTGATCACAGAGCGTCTGCAAGGAATCGGAGAAGCATGTCTATCTTCATTGGATTGGGCGCCAATCTTGATCATCCGCGTTATGGCAGCCCGATTCAGACCTTGAGCAAGGCGCTGGCTCGCCTGGGCGATGTCGGGGTCACGCTGGTGCGCCGCTCGCGCTGGTATCG
>Ga0187894_10002500_pt1 | contig 21859 bp, 15 predicted proteins | sample GBC1701081metaG_FD_136650 | JGI IMG/M metagenome (GOLD analysis project Ga0187894, IMG submission 136650) | White microbial mat communities from a lava cave in the Kipuka Kanohina Cave System on the Island of Hawaii, USA - GBC170108-1 metaG ... | reverse complement strand
GGCGGCTTCTTCAACGCCAATGCCGCGCATCCTTTCGAGAACCCCAGCGCCTGGTCGAACTATCTCTCGATCTTCGCCATGCTGCTCGTCTCCACGGCACTGCCGGTCATGTTCGGCCGCATGGTCGGCGATATGCGCCAGGGCAGGGCGCTGCTCATCGTCATGCTGGTCATGCTCGCGGCAGGGGCCGCGGCCGTCTACTGGGCCGAAGCCGCCGGCAACCCGCTGTTCGGCCAGTTCGGCTTCACCTCGCAGGCCAATCTCGAAGGCAAGGAAGTGCGCTTCGGGCTCGCCATGTCTGCACTCTATGCGGCGGTGACGACCGGCCTCTCCTGCGGTGCCGTCAATGCTATGCATGCCTCGCTCACGCCGCTGGGCGGCCTCGTGCCGATGTTCCTCATGCAGCTCGGCGAGATCCTGCCGGGCGGCGTCGGCTCCGGCCTCTATGGCATCATCGTCATGGCGCTGATCAGCGTGTTCGTTGCCGGTCTCATGGTCGGCCGCACGCCCGATTATCTCGGCAAGAGGATCGAGGCCAAGGAGATGAAGCTCGCGGTGCTGGCGATCCTCGTCCTGCCGCTCGTCATCCTGGGCTTCACTGCCATCTCGGCGATGCTGCCCATGGCGCTGTCGAGCCTTGCCAATGCCGGTCCGCATGGTCTTTCCGAGATCCTCTATGCCTTCTCCTCCGCCACCGGCAACAACGGTTCGGCCTTCGCCGGCCTCACCGCCGCCACGCCGTGGTTCGATACGACCCTCGGCATCGCGATGGCGCTTGGCCGCTTCGCCTATGTCGTGCCGGTGATGGCGATCGCAGGATCGCTCGCCGCCAAGAAGAAGATTCCGACCACGCTCGGCAGCTTCCCGACCCATGGCGCGCTGTTCATCGGCCTTCTCATCGGTGTGATCCTGATCCTCGGCGGCCTGCAATATTTCCCGGCTTTGGCCCTCGGTCCGATCGTCGAGCATTTCGCCATGCTCGCCGGCAAGAGCTTCTAATCGGAGTCCTCTCCATGTCCAAGAAACACGCAAACCCCTCGCTCTTTGATCGCAAGATCACGCTCGAAGCGATGAAGCAGGCGTTTGTCAAACTCTCACCTAGGCTCCTCGCCCGCAATCCGGTGATCTTCGTGACGGCGGTCGTGGCGGCCTTGGTGACGGCGCTATGGCTGCGCGACCTCGCCGTGGGCAATGGCGTCGCCCTGTTCTCCGGACAGATCGCCGCCTGGCTGTGGTTCACCGTGCTCTTCGCCAATTTCGCCGAAGCGGTGGCCGAGGGCAGGGGCAAGGCGCAGGCCGATGCTCTGCGCCGGACCCGCACCGACACGGTGGCGCGCCGGCTGCTGCAGCCCGATGAACGCAACGATCTCTTCGAGAAGGTTTCCGCTCCCGACCTGCGCCAAGGCGATGTGGTGATGGTTTCCGCCGGCGAGATCATCCCGGCCGATGGCGAGATCATCGAAGGCATCGCCTCAGTGAACGAATCGGCGATCACCGGCGAGTCGGCGCCCGTCATCCGTGAATCGGGCGGCGACCGCTCGGCCGTCACCGGCGGCACGACCGTGCTTTCCGATTGGATCAAGGTGAAAGTGACGGCGTCACCCGGCTCGAGCTTCCTCGACCGCATGATCGCTTTGGTCGAGGGCGCGGAGCGCCAGAAGACGCCGAACGAGCTCGCTTTGTCGATACTGCTCGTCGGCATGACGCTCATCTTCCTGTTCGTCGTCATGTCGCTGTGGGGTATCGCCGGCTATTCGGGGACGTTCCTGTCGATCACCGTGCTGGCCGCACTCCTGGTGACGCTCATCCCGACGACGATCGGCGGCCTCCTGTCGGCGATCGGCATCGCCGGCATGGACCGGCTCATCCGCTTCAATGTCATCGCGACCTCGGGCCGCGCCGTCGAAGCGGCGGGCGACGTCGACACGCTGCTCCTCGACAAGACCGGCACGATCACCTTCGGCAACCGCCTGGCAACCGCCTTCCTGCCGGTGCCCGGCATCAGCGAGCAGGCGCTGGCCGAAACCTCGCTCCTGGCCTCGCTCGCCGACGAGACGCCCGAAGGCCGCTCGATCGTGGCGCTGGCCAAGGGCAATCATCACGTCGCCGAGCCCAAGCTCTCCGGGAACAAGGCCGTTCCCATCGCCTTCTCGGCCGTCACCCGCATATCGGGCGTCGATCTGGGCGACCGCATCATCCGCAAGGGTGCGGTCGATGCCGTGCTCAAGCATGTGAAGATTGCCGCCAATTCGGCACCGCAGGCCTTCCGCGACGCGGTAGATCGGATCTCGCGCACCGGCGGCACGCCGCTCGCCGTCGCCGAGAACGGCAAGCTCATCGGCGTCATCCATCTGAAGGACGTGGTCAAATCCGACATCAAGGAACGCTTCAACGCGCTCCGCAACATGGGCATCAAGACGGTGATGGTGACGGGCGACAATCCGGTGACCGCCGCGGCCATTGCGTCGGAAGCCGGCGTCGACGACTTCATCGCCGAGGCGACGCCCGAGGACAAGCTCGCTTATATCCGTGCCGAGCAGGCCAAGGGCCGCCTCATCGCCATGTGCGGCGACGGCACCAATGACGCGCCGGCGCTGGCGCAGGCCGATGTCGGCGTCGCCATGCAGTCGGGCACCCAGGCGGCGCGAGAGGCCGGCAACATGGTGGATCTCGATTCCAACCCCACCAAGCTCATCGAGATCGTGGAGATCGGCAAGCAGCTCCTGATGACGCGGGGCTCGCTCACCACCTTCTCGATCGCCAATGACGTCGCCAAATATTTTGCCATCATCCCGGCGCTGTTCGTCGTGACCTACCCGGAGCTCGGCGCGCTCAACATCATGGATCTCGGATCGCCCGAGAGCGCCATCCTCTCGGCGGTGATCTTCAACGCGCTCATCATCGTCGCGCTCATCCCGCTCGCCCTCAAAGGCGTCGCCTATCGTGCGGTGGGTGCGAGCGAGCTCCTGCGCCGCAATCTTCTCATCTATGGCCTGGGCGGCATCATCGTGCCGTTCATCGGCATCAAGGTCGTCGACATCGTCGTCTCGGCCCTGCATCTCGTGTGAAGGAATAGACCATGCTTTCGCAACTGCGTCCTTGTCTCATCCTGTTCGCCTTCCTCATGTTTCTGACGGGGATCGTCTATCCCTTCGCCATGACCGGCGGCGCGCAGCTCCTGTTTCCGTCCAAGGCCAATGGCAGCCTCGTCATCGACAACGATGTCGTGCGCGGCTCGGAGCTGATCGGGCAGAGTTTCACCCAGGACAAATATTTCTGGCCGCGCATCTCGGCCGCAGGGCAGGGCTATGATGCCGCCGCCTCTTCGGGCGCCAATCTTGGGCCTACGTCCAAGAAGCTGCTCGACCGGATCGCCGCCGATGCCGAACGCGTCAAGGCCGCCACCGGCGCCTCGACATTGCCGCCCGATGCGGCCACCGCCTCGGGCAGCGGCCTCGACCCCGACATCTCGCCCGACTATGCGGCTCTGCAGGTCGCCCGTGTCGCCAAGGCCCGCAACTTGCCTGAGGACAAGGTCAAGGCCTTGGTGGAGGCGCAGGTGAAACGGCCGGCGCTTGGCATATTCGGTGAGCCGCGCGTCAATGTGCTCGCCCTCAACAGGGCCCTTGACGCTCTGCCGCTGGGGTAGAACATATGGGCCTAAATGCCCCAGGACCCTGAACTACGCCCATCGCCAGACGCGCTTCTAAAGCTTGCCGGAAAGGGGACGCGCGGCAAGCTCAAGGTCTTTCTCGGGGCGGCCCCGGGCGTGGGCAAGACCTACGCCATGCTGTCCGGAGCGCGGCGGCTCAAAGCCGAAGGCCGCGACGTCGTGGTGGGCGTGGTCGAGACCCATGGCCGGTCCGATACCGCCGCCCTTCTCGAAGGTCTCGAGGTCCTGCCGCGCCGCCCAGTCGCCTACAGGGATCGGACCCTCATGGAGTTCGACGTCGATGCTGCCCTGGCGAGGCGGCCGGAGCTCATCATCGTCGACGAGCTTGCCCACACCAACGCACCCGACAGCCGCCATCCCAAGCGTTTCCAGGACGTCGAAGAGCTGCTCGATGCCGGCATCGACGTGTGGACGGCACTCAATATCCAGCATGTCGAAAGTCTATCGGACGTCGTCGCGGGCATCACCGGCGTCGTCATTCGCGAGGTCGTGCCCGATACCGTCATCGAGAAGGCTGACGATGTCGTCGTCGTCGACATCACGCCGGACGAGCTCATCGAGCGGCTCGAGGACGGCAAGGTCTATCTTCCCGAAAATGCGCGCCGGGCGGCCGAGAACTATTTCAAGCTCGGCAATCTGACGGCGTTGCGCGAACTGGCGCTCCGGCGCACGGCCGACCGCGTCGATGACGAAATGGTCGACTATCTGCGCCAGAACGCCATCGAAGGACCGTGGCCGACGGCCGAACGCATCCTGGTCTGCGTCGGTCCCGATCGCCATTCGCAGACCGTCATCCGGGTTGCCAGCCGTCTCGCCAGCGGTCTCAATGCCGGCTGGGTCGCCGCCCATCTCGACCATATCGGCCGTGATACGCAGGATCCCGAAGCCTTGAAGCGTGTCGAGGAAGCGCTCAAGCTCGCCGCGCGGCTGGGCGCCGATGTCTCGCGGCTTTCGGCGCGCGATCTTCCGAGCGAAGTCCTGCGCTATGCGAGGCGCGAGAACATCACCCAGATCGTGCTCGGCCGCTCGCGCGCCTCCTGGCTCAAGCGGCTCCTCGGGCGCTCGCTGTCGGACGAGATCACCCGGCAGGCGGAAGGCATTGCCATCCACATCGTGACGCCGCCCAAAGGCAAGGTGCCGTTCTTCCGCTGGCCGCATCCGGTGATTCAAGCAAGCGCGCTCTTCGCCGCCATTGGCGCCGTTGCGCTCGCGGTCGGTCTTGGCCTTTACACATTGCACGCGAACTGGCTGAAGGCGCCGGCGATCTCCATGTTCTTCCTCGCCGCGGTGCTGCTCTGCGCCAACCGTTTCGGCACCGGCAGCGCGCTCATCGCGGCGATCATCTCGTTCTTCGCCTACAATTTCTTCTTTATCCCGCCGACATATACCTTCACCGTCGCCAGTTCGCATGAGCTCCTGGCTCTCGCCTTGTTCCTGCTCGTCGCTATCGTCACCGGCGGTCTTTCGGGCCGGGTGCGCGAGCAGTCGGACGCCGCCGGCCGGCGCATCTTCCAGACCCAGATGCTGTTCGATTTCTCGCGCAAGCTGTCCGGCACCGCGACGCTCGACGACGTCCTGTGGGCGGTCGCCTCGCAGACGGCGTCGGCGATCAGGGGCGAGACGATCGTGCTCCTCGCCGAAGAGGGCGAGCTCGTCATCAAGGCCGCGTTTCCGCCCGAGGACACGATGGGCGCCAGCGAATGGACGGCGGCGCGGTGGGCGCTGGCGCATCGCGAAGCCGCGGGCCTCAAGACGACGACGCTGCCCAACGCGCATTTCATGTTCCGGCCGCTGACGACGCCGCGCGGCGTGGTCGGCGTGATCGGCCTCAGGCCCGGCGCCGAAGGGCTTTCGGCGGAAAGCGAGCGTGTCGTCGACGCGCTCATCGACCAGACGACGGTCGCCATCGAGCGCACGCTGCTGGTCGGCGACGCGGCCCGCGCCGAGGCCACGGCCGAGAGCGAGCGCCTGCGCTCGGCCTTGCTCTCCTCGATCTCGCATGACCTGCGCACGCCGCTCGCGACCATCCTCGGGTCCGTGACCAGCCTCAGGAGCCTCGGCGGCAAGATGCCGGGCGAAGCCCGCGACGAGCTCCTCGTCGCGATCGAGGAGGAGACGCGGCGGATGTCGCGCTTCGTGACCAATCTCCTCGACATGACGCGCATCGAGGGCCCGCATCTCGAGATCAAGCGCGACTGGGTCGATCTCGGCGATGTCGTCAGGGCGGCGGCGGAACGGGCACGCGCCACCTGGCCCGGGCGCGCGATCGAGATCGCCGTCGAGGCGGCCCTGCCGCTCGTCCATGGCGATGCGGCGCTGCTCGAGCAGGTCGTGTTCAACCTCTTCGACAATGCCAACAAATACTCTTCGGCCGGAACGCCCACGAAAGTGACCGCCAACCGATATGGCTCCGAGATCGTCCTTTCGGTGAGCGATGAAGGGCAGGGGATACCGCCGCAAGACCTCGAGCGCGTCTTCGACAAGTTCTACCGCGTCAAGCAGGATGACGGGCGCGGCGCCGGCGTGGGCCTCGGCCTCGCCATCTGCCGCGGCATCATCACGGCATTGGGCGGCAGCATCAGCGCGACAAGCCCGGCCGAGAGCGGGCGCGGCACGCGCATCACCATCCGCCTGCCGCTGCCGGCGGGCGAGGGCAAGGCTTGAGCGAGATTGCTCGTCGGGTCGGATGTTTTTTAGGGTGTGACCACGCGCCAGTCGTCATGAGCCTTGTCCGAATACAGGGAAATTTCAGGGAAAAACGAGAATTTCGCTGAGGCAAAGGTAGAATCCTGACAAGCTGCAGGTGTTGGGGCAATGTCTTGAAATGTCCGGCTATCAGCCGTACATTAGGTGAGTTCAGATACCCATCAAGGTAAGCAGAGCGATGGCCGGAAAAACCACAGCCAAGACACGAGACGAGCGGTTGGAAGCGCGGATTTCCCGCGACCAGAAAGTGCTGTTCCAGCGCGCCGCCGAACTGCAAGGGCGCACGCTGACGGATTTCGTGATCGCCAGCGTTCATGACGCGGCCGTGCGCGTGATCGAGGAAAACCAGACGATCCGGCTCAACGCCAAGGACAGCCGTGCCTTCGCTGAGGCTCTCCTCAACCCGCGTGAGCCGAATGCCCGGCTCAAACAGGCCGCACAGCGATATCTCAAGCAGGCCGGTGGTCAGTGACCGGCTCGGAGCCGGCACTACGTGTCGAACTCCTGTCGGACCGGCACGACCGGAAACCCTTTTCGAGCGGTGTGGAACCGCTGGATCGATATCTGCAGCAGCAAGCGGGGCAGGACGCGAAACGGCGAGTGGCCAACTGCTTCGTCCTGGTTATGGGCGATGACCCCACTCCGATCGGTTATTACACGCTGGCGGCCGCCGGCATAGCGCTCGCCGATTTGCCCGAGGCGCTCACGAAGCGTTTGCCACGCTATCCCTTCGTGCCCGCGACGCTGATGGGGCGCTTGGCGGTCGATGCTCGTCATCGCGGACGAGGGCATGGAGAGTTCCTGCTTTTCGATGCCTTCAGCCGAGCGTTGCGAAGCGAGATCGCCACCTATGCCTTCGTGGTCGATGCCAAGGATGACAAAGCGGCCGAGTTTTATGGTCGCTACCGCTTCCTGCCCGTTGTCGCAGGCGGCCGGCGATTGTTCGTGCCTATGGCTGAGATCGCCAAGCTGTTCGCGCAGTGAAGGAGGGGGACCCGACCTCATCGCACCGCCCAAGATGCACGGCATACGGGGCGTCACAGATCCCGCCATGGTGGCGCGCCTAAAGGCTTGCTGTAGATTTTTTGAAAGCGTGTCTTACCCGCTGAATGCCCGAGTATCTTGTCGCGCATTTGAAATCCAATCTGGCGATTTCTATGATAGCTAAGAGATGCCCCTCACCCTCCCATTGCTGCGCAATGGGCCCCTCCGCTTCGCGGGGCGAGGGTGAAAACAAGAAGAGGAGAAGAAATGCCAGCACCTTGGAAGCATGACGGCGTGCGCGTCATCCCGGCGGGATCGCTCGACACCAATACGGCCCAGACGCCCGGCATGGACCGGCGCGCGGCCATCAATTTCGCCCGCGTCGGCGCGCAGAAATTATGGGCGGGAACCGTCACCATCCACGCCAATGCCAAGACCGGCGCGCATCATCACGGGCCGCTCGAGAGCGTCATCTATGTGGGTCAAGGGCAAGGCCCGCATGCGCTGGGGCGAGAAGCTCGAATTCGTCGCCGAGGCAGGCCCCGGCGACTTCATCTATGTCCCGCCCTTCGTGCCGCATCAGGAGATCAATGCCAGCCCCGACGAGGTGCTGGAATGCGTGCTCGTGCGCAGCGACGGCGAGGCGGTGGTCGTCAATCTCGACATCGAGCCGGTCGAGAAGCCGGAATCGGTCCTATGGATCGATCCCATCCATCGTCCGCCTACGGAGTAATGTAAATGGATCTCTGCAATTTCTCCCTTCTCCCGTGCGTCAGCGTGGGAGAAGGTGCGCGAAGCGCGGATGAGGGCTCTTTCGCGCAACTTGGCATGATCTCGGCGAGCATTCGTTGCTGAGATAAAGAGCCCTCACCCGCCCTGTCGGGCACCCTCTCCCATTGCTTCGCAACGGGAGAGGGGAAAACTTGCAAGCAGAACGGCTATACGAAACTAGCCAACAGCCCTGGCGTGCAAGGTGACGCTCGGCCGGCCGAGATCGAGACGCGGCACGTCGCTGTCCTTGCGGCCGACCTCTTCCCACAGCCAGTCGCGGAAGAACGACACCTTCGGCAGGTTGAGCTTCGACTTCGGCGCCACGAGATAATAGGCGAAGCCGACCGGGCTGTGGCCGGGAAGCGGCCGCACCAGCCGGCCGCTGGCGATGTCGGCTGCGGCGAGCGTCGACTTGGCGAGCGCGATGCCGCGGCCGAGCATGGCCGCCTCGAGCACCATGCTCGACTGGTTGAAGCGGGGACCGCGGCTCGCATCGATGTCGTGGACGCCGGCGGCGCGCAGCCACATCTCCCAATTCGGGCAGGACGGGTCGTTGTCGGGGCTCTCGTCATGCAAGAGCGTGTGGTTCTTGAGGTCGTCCGGCCGCCGCAAGGGCGCGCCCGCGGCGAGCAATTCGGGACTGCAGACGGGAATCAGCGATTCCTGGATCAGCTTTTCGGACATGAGATCGGAATAGGCCCCGGCGCCATAGCGGATGGCGACATCGATGCCGTCCTTGGCGAAGTCGCACAGCTGCATGGAGGCATTGACCTTGATGTCGATCTCGGGATGCAGCACCTCGAAACGGTGGAGCCGCGGCAGGAGCCATTTGGTGGCGAAAGAGGGGGCGACGCTGATCGACAGCGAGCCGGTTTCGCCGAGCGAATCGATCGCGTCCATCGCCGCGGTGAGGAGGGCGAAGCCCTCGCGGATCGAAGGCAGGCCGGCCTGGCCGGCATCGGTCAGGATCAGATTGCGGCCATTGCGCTGGAAGACCGGCATGCCGAGATGATCCTCGAGATGACGGATCTGGTGGCTGATCGCGGCCGACGTGACATGCAATTCATCGGCGGCGCCGGCAATGCTGAGATGGCGGGCGGCGGCTTCGAAGGCGCGCAAGGCATTCAAGGACGGCAAGGTACGGGTCATGGCAGGCTCCCCGGTTGGTTTTAAACTCTATAATGTTTATAGACTAACTATGATTCATGTTCGAAGTAAAGAACTTTCTGTAAGAAATAAAGAACAGTTTCGGGATATATTCCTCAGGCATGCGGAAAGCACCCGGCCAGCATTCTGACCGGGTGGGAAGTCCTAGATCACGATCCCTTCAGATCGAACCGATCTGAAGGGATAACGTGATCGGATTCATAGTTTGGCGCGTGATCGGACGGAAAACCGGTACCCACTTTTCCTGATCACGCGCCGAGGAGGAGAATGACCCCCGCAGTGTTTCCGGGGGCATTGCCACGGTCCGAGAGTAGCAGTCTTCGCTTGATACCGGCGTTGAGAAAAATCGTGCCCGAAGGAAAGTTATTTTGGCGGGCAGGAAAGCTAACGGCATCCGCAAGTTTAGCTCGCTTGCTTCGACTCGTCCGTTGCTCAAATCCTGCGCCTATCGCTAGAGCTTGTGAGGAGGCCCTGTATGCTCGCAGCAACAGCCGAACTGAATTTCCAAACCCGCCTCGATCCGCGTGCCTATCGGTTGATCCCGAAGCTCACCTTCGCGGGCGATATCGACAACCTCGATCCGGTGACGGCGCGGCGCGCCTATAGTCTGGCGCGCAAGCCTTATGTCTGGCCGCTCGACACGGTGGGCAATGTCACATCGGTCGCGCGCAACCATGACGGGACGCCGGCCCTGCGCCTGTTCCGGCCGCTGGCACCCTTGTCGCATGAGCGCGACACCTACATCTTCTTCCATGGCGGCGGCTGGACGCTGGGCGATCTCGCCACTTATGAGCCGCTGTGCCGCCGGCTGGCGAACCGGCTCGGCGCCAACATCGTCTGGGTCGAATACCGGCTGGCGCCGGAGCATCCCTATCCCGCCGCCCTCGATGACGCCGTCGCCGCGGCGCGTTTCATCTTCAGTCATGCCGGCAGCCTCGGCATCGATCCCAACCGCATCTCGCTCTTCGGTGACAGCGCCGGCGCCAATATCGCCGCCGTGCTGGCGCTCCTCAATCGCAAGTCGGAGCTCGGCTGGAATTTCGAGCGCCAGATCCTGATCTATCCCTGCCTCGACCTGACCGCGAGCTATCCTTCGCATCGCGCGCTCGGCAGCGGCTATCTGCTCACCCGCGAGATCTATGGCTGGTATCGCAGGAACTACATAGGGGACCGCGATCCGACCGACTGGCGGATCTCGCCGCTCTTTGCCGCAGGCCTCAAGGATGTCGCACCGGCCATCATCCTCAGGGCCGGCTTCGATCCCTTGCGCGACGAGGCTTCGGCCTATGCGCAAAGGCTCGAGCTCGCCGGCGTCCCGGTCCAGGAAATCCACTTCCCCGAGATGCTGCACGGCTTTCTCAATATGGGCGCGGTGCTGCCGCAAGCCGAAACGGCGCTGCAGCAGATCGAGCGCGCCATCCGCCGGCCGGAGTGAGGGCATTCTGGTCAGAGGGATGCCACGATTCGTCGCGCGGCGACCGCGGTGATCAAGCCGGCATGGCTCCAGGCCAGGTTCTTCGCCGAGGTCTGCCGGCCGGTGATGCGGTCGAACTGCTCGGAAAGCTCGCCATTCTCAGGGGTAAACGCGCGCACCGTTTCAAGAAAGGCATCGCCGCGCTTTCTGTAGGCGCGATCGTCCAGCGCCGCAGCCAGGCGATAATAGAATTCAGCCGCGGCAAGGGTCGAGAAATAATAGGCGCCGCCCGAGAAGTAGATATCGCCCGAATAGCGGCCAAGGGCGGGGGCGCGCTCTTCGGGACGCCCGTGATTGATCGCATAGTCCTTGGCGAAAAGCGCCTCGAGCTTTTCCAGAGTGGCGAGCACCCGCACATCGCCAAGACCGTGAAGGGGGCCCTGGGCGCCCGAATGGATGATGGCGAAGATGACGGATATATCGAGATATTTTGAGGGCGAACCGGTGAGGCGCGAGCGGTAGAAGCCCTCGCTCTCCAGCCAATAGTCATCGAGCCTCCGGCAGATATGCGACGCGATATGCCGGCAGGCCACAGCCTTGCGCCGGTCCTCCTCGCTCCGCGCATCCCGGTCGAGCCATGCGGCGGCGCGTTCGAGCGCCGAGGCCTCGAGCCGCTCGGTATAATAATTCCTGCCCTTCTCCTCTTCCCACATGTCGAAGTCGGGCGCGTCCCCATGTTCGAGGATGAAGTCGACGTCGTGGTGCAAGAGGAGGGCGGCCGATCTGCGGCATTCACCGTCGAGAGCGATGCCGCCCGTGAGCCAGCGCAGCACCGCCAGGATGCGCAAAGCCGGCCCGTCATGCTGCGGCCGCGACCAGCGCGAGATGTCGAGCGTGGCGTCGGGATTGACGCGGGTTTCGGCGACGACAGTATCGGGGGTTACGGCGGCAAGCTCTTCATCGGATCGCAGATATTGCTGGAATTGGGCGGTCGTGCGCGAGCGCCAGGATTTGTCCTCGACCAGGGATTTGCCCGCGAGGCGGCGCAGCGACAGGGAGAAGTCGATGAAGTCACGGAAATGCGTGAGCGCTTCCGGTCCGATCGTCCCGTCCTGATGGAGGACGCGCAGCGCGTCGATGACGATGGCGGAGTCGCGGAACCAGTGGAAGAAATAGTCGGGATCGGGATCCCAGGACGCGAGCACCGGAGAGGCGACGATCGAGCCGGGCTTGGGCCTGATGGTCCGGCCGAAGCCCGGCCGTGTCTTGACGATGCCGACGGCTGAGACCGCGGTGAGCATCGCCTGGGCAGAAAGACGATATTGCCGGTCGATCCACGTATCGAGTATGTCCGGCATTTATCGTCCCGCATGTTGTCTTTCCCCTTCTCCCGCGCGGAGCGTGGGAGAAGGTGCCCGAAGGGCGGATGAGGGCTCTTTCGCGCAATGTGCCATGATCTCGACGAGAATTCCTCGCTGAGACAAAGAGCCCTCACCCGGCCTTCGGCCACCCTCTCCCATTGCTTCGCAACGGGAGAGGGGGAAAACAGTCAGGCATTTGCAGTTCACGAACATCAGCTGACCCGATCCTCGAGATGCGGGCTGATGAAGCCGAGCTTCTTCAGGGCCGTCCGGATTTCCGGAATGCTCATGAACAGATTCCACAGGAGGCCTGAGCGGTAATTCTCGATCATGACGATGATCGGGCCTTGATCGACCGCGAGAAACGTATCGGCATACCAGTTGCGCTCAACGTTGAACGCATCGATGAAGCCGAAGCGCCCCCATAATTTGTCGCCGTGCTTGAGGAAATGACGCAAGGCGCGCATCGATTCCTTGGGCGCATAGGGGAAGCTTGCCAGGGCTGCGGTCGGCGAGATCGTGCCGTTGTCATTGTCCGGCGCATGGGCGCTGTAGCCCTCGGGATCATCGCTCGCCGTCAGGCCCCAGCAGGATCTGCCATAGCCCGCGTGATCGCCGGGATTGCGCACGCAATGCTCATAATTGATGCGGACATGACGGCGGTTCTGTTCCCAGTAATCGGCATAGCGGTCCTTGAGGCCGCGCGGATCGAGGCCGAGGAAGGAATAATGGGTGAAGAAGAGGGGGCCGCCGAAGGCCGGGCCCAAAGGCAGCTCGATGCCGTCATAGGTCCGGCGGTTCAGGAAGTCGCGGCCCATGGCAAAGCCATCGTGATAGACATCCGCATCGATCCCGTAGCGGGGTGCGGCGGCGGCGAGCACATAGGTGATGAGGCACTCGTTCCAGCCGCGGATCTCATGGCCGAGGCTCCAGCCATTGTTCGGGCTCCAATGCCAGCAGAGCGCCTTGCGTCCGTCCCGTGTGTGCCAGTTCCACTCCACTTCGAGCCACAGGAAATTGATGCGGCCGCGCAAGCGCCTTTCGGCCGGCGTGTCGCGATCGAAATATTGCTTTGCGCAGAGAAGACCCTGGAAGAGAAACGATGTCTCGACCAGATCGGCAGCGTCGTCCTTGCGCCAGAAGGGAATGGTGGCGCCGGTCGTGCCGTGCATGAAATGCGGATAGACGCCGTGATAGCACGTGGCGACCTCGAGCACGTCGAGCATGCGGCTCAAGCGCTGCAAGGCTTCCTCGCGCGTCACCCATTGACGCTCGACCGCGACGATGATGGCCATGACGCCGAAGCCGGTGCCGCCGATGGCGACCTTGTTGTCCTGAGGATCCGAAGTCCGGAAGCTGCGGTCGCGCGCCATGAAGCTCACCTGATGAGCACCTTCCCAGAAATAGCGGAAGGTCTGGCGCTGCACGGCCTCGAGCAGTTCGTCATCCGCGAGTTTCGGATTGGGCAAAGAGGCGTCCTTCCTGGATTTGAGGGTACGAGGCATGTTCATCAGACGGTTTCCGGAAAGCGTGTCTTGGGCCTGATGTCCGGCATGGGCTTGCGCTCGAGAGTATGAGTTTCCGGATCCTTTATCAGATGGAAGACACGGCTGAAGAGATGATCATGGGCGTCGGCCTTGCCGATATGGATGACGCCTGTGTGTTTCAATTCCTTGTCCAGCATCTCCACGACCCGTTGATGGGTCGTCTCTTCGATCGAATCGAGAGCCTCGTCAACCAGGAGCCAATCGGGCTTCTGCAGCCTGACACGGGCAAAGGCGAGCGCATGCTGCTCGTCTTCGGAGAGCTTCTTGTCCCAGCGCTTATGCAGGTCGAGCTTGCCCAGGAGGCCATCGAGGCCGACGGCCTTCAGGGCGGCCGGAAATTCGGCAGGGTCGTATTTGTCGACGGCGAAAGGATAGGCCATGACCTCGCGCAAGGTGCCGGGCGGCAAATAGGGCGTCCTCGGCATATGAAGGATGCTTTCCCCCTTGGGCCAGGAGATGCGGCCATCGCCCCAGGGCCACAGACCGGCAAGGGTCCTGAACAGGAGCGTCTTGCCGGTGCCGGAATCGCCGACGATGACGACACGCTCGCCGTCTTTGATCTCGACTTTCTTCTCCTTGAGCATGGTGCAGCCGGTAGGCGAGGCGATCTCGAGATCCTCGATGAGCACCTTGCCCTTTTCACCTTCGACGAACTCGATGCGGCTTTCGACCGTGTGCAGCACATCGGTCTTGAGCACGGCGCTCCTGAAACTGGCGATGCGCAAGAGCGTGGCCCGCCAATCGGCGATGGCGCTGAAATTGTCGATGAACCAGCGCAGCGAATTTTGCACCTGGTTGAAGGCGCCGACCGCCACCATCAGGCCGCCGAAGGACAGGTTGCCGGCAAAATAGACGGGGGCCGCCACCAGGATCGGCGCCACGAGGGTGATCCAGCCGTAGCCTGCCGTGACCCAGGTCAGTCCGGTAACCCGCATGAGGATGCTGCGCGTGGCTTCCAAAACGGAGTAGAGACTGATCACGATGCGCCGCTTCTCATCCGCCTCGCCGCCGAAGAGCGCCACGGCATCGATATGCTCATTGAGACGCATCATCGAAAAGCGCAAATCCGACTCGCGCTGATAGCGCTCGGCATTGCGCTCGATGAGGGGCCTGCCCACCCAGTAGCTGAGGAGCGATGCCAAGCCCGCATAGATGAGCGCCGCCCAGACCATGTAGCCTGGAATGTCGAAGCTGCGGTCGCCGATATGGAAGATGAAGCCCGCCGACAGCGTCCACAGGACGCCGATGAAGCTGACGAGCAGAATCGTCGCCTGAAACAGACCGATGCCGAGATCAGCCGAGAGCTCGGTCAGGTGGCGGGCATCCTCGTGCAGGCGCTGGTCCGGATTGACGCCGATCGGCCCGGCATTGGCCAGCCGGAAAGCCCGCAGCGGCATGAGCCATTGGCCAACCAGGTCGAGCACAAGTCCTTCCCGGAGCTTGAGCTTCATCATCTGGTTCAGCCAGGTCTGGAAAACATTCAGCACCAGGAGGCTGCCGGCGATCATGGCGAAGACGCCGAGCTGGACCAAGAAACCGGTGAGGTCGCGGCGCGACAGCGCGTCGTAAAAGGGCTGGTTCCAGGCGTTGAGGCGGATCTGCCCATAGGCGGTCAACAGGATGACGGCGACGAGACCTCCACCCAGCGCCAGCAGGGTCTTGCGCACCGGCGAGGCGAAGAGGGCGCCGACCATCATGGAAAGCTGTGGCACAAGACCGGCATGGGCAGCTTCGTCGATGTCGGTCGCGGCATCGGCGAGCTGAGCGGATTGATCTGTCATCGCGGTTCTGATTCCTCGATAGGGCGAGGATAGAGCGCCGGGCATACTCATAGAATCGGCCCGGCGCTCTATCTCTTTAGTTTGCGCATCGGCTTGTCCGAAAACCGCATACACTTTTCGGGCCGATGCTCTATCCTCGCATCCCTGCCGCATCGGCGGGAGGGGAATTTATCAAGGAAATTTAGGCGTTATTCTGCCGCTTCGAGAGGGCGTCCGGACCTGACTATCGCGGCGTCAGGGCCAATGGGACGGGGAATGGCGTCCATATGCCGCGCCATCCGCAAATGTCGCGCGAAGAAGCCGCCCAAAGCCGGCGAGTTGCCGACACCGATCACTGCCGAAGCCGACAGCTCGCGGGTGAGGACCGAGCGCAAGAGCGGAATATCCCGCTCATTGGCGGTCGTGGCGATATCTTCGAACAGAACCCAGTCCGGCCGGTGCAGGACCAGGCGGGCCAGGACCAGGCGCTGCTGCTCATGGGCGGGCAAAGCCCTGTCCCAGCGGCCCTTGTCGTCCAGCCGCTCGACCAGATGCATCAGGCCGACGCGCACGAGAGCGGCCGAGATCATGGCGTCGTCGAAGACGCCCTGGTCCGTGGGATAGGTCATCGCGTCGCGCAAGGTGCCGATGCGGAAATGCGCCCGCGCCGGGAGGAACATGATGCTCTCCGCCGGCGGCAGCAGAATGGATCCGGTGCCTTCCGTCCACAATCCGGCCAGGGCGCGCAGGAACAGGGTCTTGTCGCAATCGGGGGCGTTCTCGATCAGGACGCGCTCACCCTGGCGCACCTCGATGCGCGAGGTCGCGAAGGATACCGTGCTGCCTTGCTGATCGAGCGACAGATCTTCGAAGCTCATCTGGCCCGCGGGGTGGGGTCCGACGGTGATGCCGCTCAGGCCGGTCTCGGGATTGGGCTCGAGCTCGTACAGGCCGTTGCGGAAGCGCGAGACGCGCAGCAAGGTCGCGCGCCAGTCGGCGATGGCGGGGAAATTGTCGACGAACCAGCGCAGCGAGTTCTGCACCTGGTTGAAGGCGCCGACCACCATCATCAGGCCGCCGATCGTCAGCTTGCCGGAGAAGAAGCCCGGCACCGCCACGAGGATCGGAACGATGATCGCGAGCCAGCCATAGCCCGAGGTGATCCAGGTGAGCTTCGACAAGCCATTGGCGAGCTTGCAGCCGAGGTCGATCACGCTGGTGATCGAACTGTCGGCGGTGCGCCGCTCATCGGCCTCGCCGCGTCCCATCGCCACGGCCTCGGCGGTCTCGTTGATGCGCACGATGGCGAAGCGCAGATCCGCCTCTTTCGCATAGCGCTCGGCGTTGAGCTTGATGAGGGGATGGCCGACGAGCCAGGTGAGCCAAGAGCCGGTGATCGCATAGGCGAGCGCACACCAGACCATGTAGCCCGGTATGGTGAAGCTGCTGTCGCCCCAGGTGAAGACCACCTGGCTCGACAGCGCCCACAGCACGCCGATGAAGCTCGCCAGCAGCAACGTGGCCTGGAACAGGCCGATGAGGAGGCTCGCCGACATTTCGGCGAGATGCCTGGCATCGGCCTGGATATATTGATCGGGATTGGCGCCGTCTTCGCCGGCCTGGGTCAGAAGATAAGCCCGCCTCGGCTTCAAGTACTGGTCCATCAGATCATGGGTCAGCCATTCGCGCAGCTTGACCTTCATGGTTTCCTGCAGCCAGGTCTGCGCCACCACGAGGCAGAGGAGGCCGCCGACGATGACCAGGAAGATAAGGAGCTCATGCGCCAGCGTGCTCAGCGAGCGCTGGACCAGCGTGTCGTAGAAGGAGCCGAGCCAGGCATTGAGCTTGATCTGGCCGAAAGTATTGGTGATGATGACGAGGGTTATGCCGCCGAACATCCAAGCAAGCTTGTTGCGGTAGCTCGAGGCGTTGAGGGCGCGCAACAAAGGCAGTGCCTGCGCCCAGAACTGGCCGTCGTTCGTTTCGGCACGAAGTTTTCCAGGCGCCGGAGGTGCCGCATCCGACGTCGTGTCAGCTATTCCCATTGGCCTATGAACAGCCCTTTGTTTCCGTCTTTCTTCTAGTTTTTGATTCTCACCCGTCTCGCATCAAGCATGTTAGTCGAAGATGATGATCCCAGCCAGTAAACGCTTTATGTAAACTTGCTGTACCGGACCAAAACCCCCATTATTCCAGGAACTGTGACGGCAAAGACACAGTTCCGATCGAGTTCCGCACTTGGAACTTGACTCATTGTCAGGCAAACAGCGTGCCATGAATCGCCTGAATGGAGCCTGAACGGAAAGTTCCATGAGTGTGCTTATATTCTTTCGAGCGGGAAGGCGCAGTGAGATTTGGCACAGGGCAAATGCGCGCTAGCCGTCAGCCTGCGGAGGAATTATGTCAGCGAGATTGACCGATCGCGTCGCGCGGCTGATGCGCGCCATGACCATCGATGAGAAGATCGGACAGCTCAACATGCTCTCCGGCGGACTCGTCGTCACGGGACCCGGAGAGCCCGGCGACTATATGGCGGCGCTCAAGGCCGGAAGTGTCGGAAGCCTGCTCAATCTCTTCGGGCGCGGCCAGGTGCGCGAAGTGCAGCGCATTGCCGTCGAGGAAACGCGTCTCGGCATCCCGCTCATCTTCGGCTATGACGTCATCCACGGTCACCGGACGATCTTCCCCATCCCCTTGGCCGAAGCTTCCGCCTTCGATCCCGCCTTGTGGGAGCGAACCGCGCGGATCGCAGCACTCGAGGCCGCGTCCGAAGGACTGACGCTCACTTTCGCACCGATGCTCGATGTGTCGCGCGATCCGCGCTGGGGACGGATGGCCGAAAGCGCCGGCGAGGATCCATGGCTCACTACGCGCTTCGCCATCGCCAAGGTGAAGGGTTTTCAAGGCGATGATCTCAAGTCGCCGCTGTCGATCGCCGCGACCGCCAAGCATCTCGCGGCCTATGGCGCGTCGGTGGCGGGGCGCGACTATGCCCAGGTCGAAGTCTCCGAGCGCAGTCTGCATGAGGTCTATCTGCCGCCCTTCAAGGCGGCGGTCGCCGCCGGGGTCGCTGCGATCATGCCGGCCTTCACCGACATGGACAATATCCCGCTCACGGCCCATGTCGCGATCCTGCGCGACATGGTGCGCCGGCAATGGGGATTCGAAGGCGTCGTCATCAGCGACTATACCGCCATCAACGAACTCGTGCCGCACGGCGTCGCTGCCGATGTCACCGAGGCGGCGGCGCTGGCGCTCAAGGCCGGCGTCGACATCGACCTGATGGGACTGGCCTATGTGGAGGGCCTGCCCAAGGCCCTGCAGAGCGGGGCGGTCAGCCTGGAGCATATCGACCAGGCAGCCCAGCGCGTGCTGATGCTCAAGGAAGAGCTTGGCCTCTTCGACGACCCCTATCGCGATGCCGCGGTAAAATTCGATCACAAGGCGCGCCGCGTCGAGCATCGCGACATCGCGCGCGATGCGGCGCGCCGCTCGATCGTGCTGCTCAGCAACCGCGGCAATATCCTGCCCGTCACCCGGCCGCCGCGACGCGTCGCGATGCTGGGCCCGCTCGCCAATGCCCAGGCCGAAATGCTGGGCCCGTGGTCGGGGGCAGGGCTCATCGAGGACATGGTGCCGTTCCTGCCGGGCATCCGGGCCGCCTGGCACGAAAGCGAAATCCTCCATGCGCCGGGCGTCGCGATCGAAGGCGGCGACACCAAGGGCATAGAGGCGGCCGTCGGCTTTGCCGAGCGCGCCGACATCGTTCTTCTGTGTCTCGGCGAGGAGCGCTATATGAGCGGCGAGGCGGCGAGCCGCGCCCGGCCCGATCTTCCCGGCCATCAGGAAGCGCTCGCCAGAGCGGTCCTCGCCACGGGCAAGCCCGTCATCGTGCTCCTCTCCTCGGGACGACCGCTCATCGTGCCCTGGCTCTTCGAAGAGGCCCATGCGGTGCTCGCTACCTGGTTCCTCGGCAGCGAGGCGGGCCATGCCGTGGCCGACGTCATCACCGGCCAGTGGTCGCCTTCCGCCAAGCTGCCGGTATCGTGGCCCGCCGATGTCGGGCAGATCCCGGTCTTCTATGCGCATCGACCGAGCGGACGGCCGATGGCCCCGGCGATCCGCTATACGAGCAAATATCTCGACCTGCCCAACGAGCCGCTGTTTCCTTTCGGCCACGGGCTTTCCTATACGCGCTTCACCCATCGCGATTTCAATGCAACCCCAAGCGAATTGCGCGCCGGCGCCAAGGTCACGCTCTCGGTCAGCGTCCGCAATGACGGGCCGGTGGCCGGCGAGGAAACGGTGCTCTTCTTCCTTCGCGATCCGGTGGCGAGCGTGTCGCGGCCGGTGCTGGAGCTCAAGGGCATGGGCAAGGCCTGGCTCGAGCCCCGGCAGACGAAGACGGTCGAGATCACTCTGTCCTCGGATGATATCGCTTTCCCCGGAACCGACTATGCGCCGCGGCTCGAGCCCGGCGTCATCGAGTTCTTCGCCGGGCCGTCAGCCAGGGACGAGGATCTGCTCAAGGCCGAAATCCACATCGTCGCGTGAGCAGCGACCAATGGCCCGGGACGATCCTGGTTCGCGGATACAGGGAAAAAACAGGGAAAATCGAGAAACGCACATTCTGTGCCTGGTCACGCTGCCTGCGGCATGCGCGCGAAACCCTCGCGCAGATAGCGCACCATTTCCGCGGCCGGCCGGGCAAGGTTGCCTTTCGGCAGATGCAGGTTGACGGCGAAGAGCGGCAGATCGGTCGGCGCCTTGTCGGGCCCGAGAATCTCGAGGTCGGCGGGCACGGTCGAGACGAGCCAGGCCGTGACCGCGAGATCGGCGCGCACCGTGGCCGTGGTCGCCTCGATATTGCCGTTCTCGAAGACGGTGCGCCAGGCGCGGTCCTGCCGCTCCAAAGCCGCGAGCACGGCCGGGCGGAAGGCGCAGGTGTCGGCCACCATCGAAACCGGCAAAGGCGTCTTGAGCCAGGCGCCGCCATTTCGAGCGCCCACCCAGACCAGGCGCTCGACCCGCAAGCATTCGCCGGCGCCCGGCCCTTGCGGCTCCTCGACGACGGCGAGATCGATGGCGCCTTCGGCGAGCCCTGCGATCAAATCGGGCGAGGCGGCGCAGGTCAGCGAAATCTCGACCTGCGGATGGGCCGAGGCATAGGCCTTGATCACCGGCGCGATACAGGGCTCGACCAGGTCATAGGGCAGACCGAGGCGGACCTTGCCCTGGACATGGCCCACCGTCATTTCCGCCCAGATGTCGTCATTGAGGGCGATGAGCCTGCGGCCCTTGGCGAGCAAGTGCTCGCCTGAGGGCGTCAGCTTGAGGCCGCGCCGGTCGCGCTCGAACAGGGCATGGCCCAGCATGTCCTCGAGCCGTCGGATCTGCTGGCTGACGGCGCTCTGGGTCAGGTAGCGGGCATTCCCGGCCGCCGTCATGCTGGAATGATCGGCGACGGCGATGAAGGTCCGGATCAGGTCGATGTCGAGATTGCGCGCCATCTCGGCATTATAAGTCCTAATGCCAGGCATTTTCAACATTCATTTCCCTAATGCCAAGAGATGCTGCATGCCATGGATCATGGACCAGCTTCTGCCGCTCATCCTCTTCGCCCTCGTGGCCACAGTGACACCGGGCGGCGCCACGACGCTCGCCACCGCGTCCGGCGTTCATTTCGGGTTTCGCCGGTCGCTGCCCTTGATGGCCGGCATCGCCTTTGGCCTGGCGTCGATGGCGGCCGCCGCTGCGATCGGCCTGGCGAGCCTGCTCATCGCCGTGCCGTCCCTGCAATTCGCCATGAAGGCGATCGGCACGCTCTATCTCTTGTGGCTCGCCTGGCGCATCGGCATGAGCGGGCCGCCGCGCCGCGGCACGGCAATGGCGCGGCCGACGCGGTTCATCACCGGCATATGGCTCTTATGGGTCAATCCCAAAGGCTGGGCGATGACCAGCGCCGCCGCCTTGTCCTTTGCAGCGCTCGCCAACAACCCAAGCGCGCTGGCGCTCCTGCTCGGCGTGGCTTTCGGAGCGGCGGCCATCGTCTCGCTGTCGCTCTGGTGCGCCGCCGGCCAGCTGCTGGCGCGGTTTCTCGCCGCCGACTGGCAGTGGCGACTGACCAACATTGCGCTGGCGATGCTTCTTGCTTTTTCGGTCGTTCCAATGTGGCTGCCGTGAACGATCACCAAAGTCGCGCCGGCATTCCCACAAGAGCCCACAGGAAATCCCGTGGGCTCATTCTCTTCACGCCGCCGAGCCGGTAAGGGTCAATCACCAAACCCGAAATGATAGCTGAAATTGGCGAGGACGCGACTTTCGTCGAGATCCGATTCGGCCCTTTCGGGACAACCATCGTCACAGCCGGTATCGGTCAGGTTGTCGGTACGCTCCTTACCCCAGTCGGTATAGCGATATTCGATACCGGTGCTCCAGTTCTCGCTCAGCGCGTAGTTGATACCGCCGCCAATCGT
>Ga0187894_10002499_pt1 | contig 21863 bp, 26 predicted proteins | sample GBC1701081metaG_FD_136650 | JGI IMG/M metagenome (GOLD analysis project Ga0187894, IMG submission 136650) | White microbial mat communities from a lava cave in the Kipuka Kanohina Cave System on the Island of Hawaii, USA - GBC170108-1 metaG ... | reverse complement strand
GTTCTTGAAATTGGCCTCGAGGTCGGTGCCGCGCGGATTGACGCTCATCTTCAGGCGCACGCGGCCCTGGCCGTCGGTCGAGGTCATGGTCCAGCGCTGCTTCTCGTTCCACTCGTTGAGCTTTTCCAGGGTCACCGGCGGGTTGAGATCGCGGAAGCCGGCCCAGAACTGGTAGCTCAGGCACTTGCCCTTTTCCGTCCGGTTGCAATCGTAGAAGAAGACCACGAAGGTGAGGCCCTCGATGGCGCTCACGATCTCGGGCTCGCCCTGCTGGTCGAGCTTGAGTTCGGCCCGGTAGCCCCACTTTTGCAGCAGGTTGGCCATCTCCTGCGGCACCACGCCCGCATCGTCGACCAGGCCCAGGATCTGGGCGGTGGCGGGGGCCGGCAGCAGGGCACTGCCGACGGCCGCGGTGGCGGCGATCACCAGGACGCCCAGGTGTCGGCGCAGGCGGTCGAAGCGGCTCATCGAAATCTCCTGTGGCAGGGTCGGCACGGTCTGCCGGGGATTGTCGCAGCGCCGTCGAATCCTGTCCATAATGTTGACGCGGCCGCGCTGCACACTATGGTCCGGCCGTTCTTTTGGGGGAGAGTACCGGTGCCGCTGCTGGGCGTGATCCTGCTCGCCATCGACGTGATTGCCATCATCCATATCGTCCGCAACGGCCACCCGCGGTGGTGGATGTTCGTTGTCATTCTGGCACCGGGTGTGGGGGCGCTGGCGTTCTTCCTGTTCGAGGTGCTGCCCGGGCTGGGCAACACGCCGGCCGGCCGCAAGGCGGTGGCCAACGTGCGCCGCACGCTCGACCCCGACAAGGAGCTGCGCGAGCGCGCCAAGGCCTTCGACCGCGTCGGCACGCCCAAGAACGCCATCGACCTGGCCGAGGAGCTGGTGCGGCGCGGCTTTTACGACGAGGCCATCGATCTCTACGGCCGGGTGATGACCGGGCTGTACGAGCACGACCCGGCGCTGCTGATCGGCCGGGCGCGCGCCGAGTTCGGCAAGGACGATTTCGCCGCCGCGCGCCGCACGCTCGACCAGGTGCAGGCGCACCACCCGGGCTACGTCTCGCGCGAGGGCCATCTGCTCTATGCCCGCACGGTCGAGGCCATGGGCGACACGCGGCAGGCCATCGAGGAGTATGAGGCCCTGATCCCGACCTATCCCGGCCCCGAGGCCAAGGTGCGCTTCGCGCTGATGCTGCAGAAGCTGGGCCAGGTGACGCGGGCGCAGGCCTTGTTCACCGATGTCGTGGGCGCCCACGAGGACCGGCGGGCACAGATGTTGCCAGAGGACCGCGAGTGGTACGACGAGGCGCGCCGGCAGGTGCGGATGTCCGGTGATCGAAATCTGGAGGCAGGGTGATGAAGCGCTATTGGGTCGTCGGCGGCGAATACAGCGACACCACCTTCACCACCTTTGCGCCCGGCAAGGCCGAGGTGCGGGTCGGCCCGTTCGCCAGCTACGACGAGGCGCAGAAGGCGTGGTCGGGCCGCGCCTGGGCCTCCGTCGACGATGCGCACAGCCGCTACTCGATCCTCACCGAGGAGGTCGGCCCCGCCACGCCGACGCGCTACTGGGTGGTGGGCGGCGAGTACGCCGACGCAACCTTCACGGTGCCGGCCGCCGGCAAGACCCTGGAGCGCCTGGGCCCGTTCGCCACGCCGGCGGAGGCCCAGAAAGCCTGGGCCGGCCGTGCCTGGGCCACCGTCGACGACGCCATGTGCCGCTACCGCATCGAGATCGAACAGACGTCGAGCTGATGCCAGGAGCCTTCATGGTGAGCTTGTCGAACCATGAAGGCTCCGCACGGACGATCGTGCGGACCGCTTCATGGTTCGACAGGCTCACCATGAAGCGGTGATCTTCGGAGGCCGCTGGTACGAGGCATTGGACCCTTTGACGGATCGATTCCCCCGCGAGTTCGCGGACATCCTCTCGCGCCAGGGCCGCCGCGTGCTGGCCGGCACGCATGCGCTGGTCGGCGCGCTCGCCGATCCGCGCACGCGCTTCACCTCGGCGGATGATCTCATCGACGCGCGGGCGGCGGCGCGGCTGCGGGCGCTGCTGGATCGCCATCTGTGGGACGCGCTGGACCGCATCGACCGGCCGATCCCGCCCGAGACGATCTGGGACATGACCGAGGACTATGGCGAGCTGTTGCCCAAGGCGACGCGGGTGTCGACGGTGTATTTCGACTCGACGCGCGAGGCTGGCGCCCGCGTCGCCCGCCGCATTGGCCTCGACACGATGCTGCGCTCGCAGAGCTTCCGCGCCTTCGCCGCCGCGCTCGCCGGTCGCGACCTCGCCGACGGCTGGGGCCGGCAGCTGCTCTGCTACGGTCCCGGCGACTACGCCGGGCCGCACAACGACCACCATCCCCGCAACCGCCGCGCGCGGGGCGGATACATCGATGTTCACCTGTCGCTGGCGGCGCCGTCGGTGGCGCACCAGTGGCTGGTCTATGCCCGCGCCGGCCACTTCACCGAGACGGTGCCGGTCGCCACGCCGGCCACCATCAGCGCCTACCGCCTGCCGTTCTGGCACTACGTCACGCCGCTGGTGGCCAAGCCGGGCCGGGCGCGCACGGCGCGCCGCTGGGTCCTGCTCGGCACGTTCCTCTATGCCTGAACGCCTTCATGGTGAGCCTGTCGAACCATGAAGGCCTGCGCACGGCAGTCGGTGCGAAACGCTTGATGGTTCGACAAGCTCACCATGAAGCGTTCAGGCCTCAGGCTTTGCCACCCTGCGGCAGCACCGTGCGATCGAACTCGCGGTGGAAGTGGACGGCCTTGCCCTCTTCCGTCACGAGGTCGGGCAGATCGACCACGGCGCGGCCGGACTGGTCGAGCATGACCAGCGCCTGCTCGGCGGCATCGGCCACCTTCTGCACGCTGGCCGGATGCAGGAGCTCGTCGCTGGCCTCCATGTCCAGCCAGCCGCCGAGCGCGACGGTGCGGGCATCGCGGCCACGCCACTCCAGCAGCTCGTCGACCAGCAGGGTGCCGTGCTGGATCATGCCGAGCTCGGCCTCGGCACGGGTCACCTCGCGGCGGTAGTGCTTGGGACCGCTGGCGTCGGCCATGAGGTACGGCAGCTCGACCAGCGCCTGGCCGCTGGCCTTGAGGTCGGCCGATGCCTTTTCGGCGGCGTCGGCGAGGCGGGCGATGACCATCTTGTCGGCCGAGAGGTCGGCGCCGAGCGCGCGGTTGACGTCCTCCATCAGCCAGTCGCCCAGCGCGCAGGTGCCTTCGTCGCGGCCGCGCACCTCGAGCAGCTCGCCGGGCGACGTCGCGTCGTTGGCCGTCGTCTCCGCCATCACGGGCGCCGGTTCGGCGTCGTCATCGGCCGCGGTTGCTGGCGCGCCCATGTCGATGACCCGTTCCTTGCGCCGGCCCATCATGAGCAACAGGATGACCAGCAGCACCACGCCGCCCGCGACAGCGATCCAGATCGGTTCCATGATGAGTCGCTCCCCCTTGCGACGACGGTTTTTTACTGCGGTTTGTGCAACGGCACCACGCTGATCGAATTGCGCGGACTGCCCTCGATCACGCGGTCAGTATAGGTGAGATAGACCAGCACGTTGCGCTTGGTGTCGTAGAACCGCACCACCTGGGTCTTCTTCCAGATCAGCGAGGCGCCGCGCGAGAAGACCTCCTCGCCGCTCTTGATGCGCTTGACCTTCTCGATGTCGATCGGGCCGACCTGGCGGCAGGCGATCGACGCCTCGCCGGGATCCTCGGCCAGACCGAGGGCACCCTTCACGCCGCCGGTCTCGGCATGCGACAGGTAGCAGGCGACGCCGGGGATGGCGGGATCGTCGAACACCTCGACCTTGATACGGTCGTTGGGGCCCAGCCACTTGAAGCGGTAGCTGGCGGAGCCGAGGTCCTCGGCATGGGCGGCGACGCCGATGACAAGCGGCAGGGCGGCAACGGCGGCAGCGAGGGAACGGCGCATATCGGGGGCCTCCGGAGGGCGTTGAGACGGCCATGATGTTGAGATCGTTTGTGGCCGGCGCAGGGCAGGTTAGCCCGTTTTATCGTCCCCGCGGCAGGCGCGTGGCGAGGAAGATGCCGGGCAGCACCAGCAGGGCGCCGACGATGTGGTAGTGCGTCGGCGTCTCGCCGAGCAGCGGCCAGGCCATCAGGCCGGTATAGATCGGCCCCAGATACATGCCGATCGCGGCCCGCCCGGCGCCCAGCACGCCCAGCGCGTACGAGTAAGCACCGTAGGCGCCGACACCGGGCACCACGGCCAGCACCAGGATCGTGAGCAGCGCGCGCCCGTCGAGGCTGGGTGCGCCCTGCAGCGCGACCTCGATCGCCGTGGTCGGGATCAGCACCACGACGCCGCCGGCGATGATGGCGGCCAGGCGCGTCGTGGGATCCAGGGTACTGGGGCGATACTTGAGCAGCACCGAGTAGAGGCCCCAGGCGGCCGAGGCGATGGCGATCCACACGTCGCCGGTCACGAAGCGCACCGACAGCAGCCGCGCCGGATCGCCCTTGATGATGACCCACAGCACGCCCAGCAGGCAGAGCGCGATGCCGGCCAACTGCCGCGGCCACAGGCGCTCGCCGTAGACAAGCGCCGCGACGCCGACCACGACCACCGGCGAGGCGGCATAGATGAGGCCGATGTTGGTGGCCGAGGTGGTGCGGCCGCCGATATAGACGAAGGCGCCGCACACCCACATGCCGAGCACCCCCAGCACCAGCAGGTCGAGCCACGCGCCCCGCAGCACCGCGCGGTGCTGCCACAGCCGGCCGCCGACGAAGGGCAGCAGGATCAGCAGCGCGCAGGCCCAGCGCCCCAGCGCCAGGGCATGGGGCGGCACGAAGTCGACGTAGCGGGCGGCGAGCTGGTTGACGGCGAACAGCGCCGGGCACACCAGCAGCGCCATCCAGGCCAGAGGGAGACGCAGGGAAGACGACACCGGGCAGGGATTAGAGTGGTTGGCGGCATCCGTCGAGATTTTCCTCCCCCACGTAGTGGGGGAGGTGGCCGAAGGCCGGAGGGGGAGCCGACGTGGTTTTTGTTACTAAGATCACCACGTCTCCCCTCCGCCCCTGCGGGGCACCTCCCCAGCAAAGCTGGGGAGGGAGGGAAGGTCCTCACACCGGCTTCAAGCCCTCCGCCGGCACCGTGCCGCCGGCCTTCTCGATCGCGCGCCGGTAGGCGGTTTCACTCTTGAACGGGCCGTACTTGGGATAGTCACCGTCGCCGCGGCCCTCTTTTACGTCGCCGGTCGAAGGATCGACCAGAAGCAGGCCGGCATGGCGGTTCAGCACCGGGATCGGGCGCCGCCAGCGGCTGAAGACGCGCCGCATGGTGGCGGAGTAGTCGATATAGGTCTCCCACTCCTCCTGGTCCTTGGCGAAGATCGCGTGCCAGGTGTCGAGACACTCGTTGATGAAGTCCTGCTCGACCAGCCGCAGGTTGGATATCATCCAGCAGCGGTCCTCGAAGATCCAATAGACGCTGAGCCCGATCACCTGACGGGCGCGTGTCACGTACGGGAAGAACGGGAAGGCGCGGCAGGCGATGGTGCGGTTGTGGCGCTCGCAGAAGGCGGCACCCTTGCATTCGATGGCACAGGACGAGGTCGTCAGTTCCTCGACGATCTTGCGCGTGGCTGCATCGTAGGGCTTGAACCGCTTCCACAGGTCGCTGCGGTTCTGCAGCAGCTTGAACTCGGCCTTGTGCACAACCGGCACCGCGTCCTGCGTCGAGCAGCACACCGGCGAGCCGCCGTTGAGCGGCGAGCACTTCTTGCCGCAATCGAATTGGCACACGGACGCATTGAAGCGCTCGTAGAGGCGTTCGAAATCGCCCGGGGTCAGTGTGGACGCTGATCTGGTCATGGGCGCGGGACTGTAGTGATCTCGATTGTTAAAAACCAGCTACGGTTTTGTGGCGACAAGCCACGCTGTGCATGACTTGTACACGACATCGCATTCACGACTCATGCCAGCACGCGCCACACCGTGGTCTCACGCAGGCCGCGGTTCTCAAGCTGCAGCGACGTCGGGATCTGGTAGCGCGCCACTTCCTCGAGGCGCTCGGCCTTGAAGTAGTTGCGCCCGGGATCACCCAGCAGCACCAGCCGGCCGGCTGCGGCATGACCACGCAGCCACGCCATGGCCCGCGCCGTCATCTCGCGCTCGTAGCAGACGTCGCCGGCGATCACGACGGCAGCGTCAGGCGACGCGATGGCGCCGCCGAGCCAGTCGCGGGCATCGGTCTGCACCGCAACATCGTTGGCGTCGGCGTTGAGCCGGATCGCCGCCAGGGCCATAGGGTCGATGTCGTTGCCGACGCCGCAGGCGGCACCTGCCTTCATCGCGGCGATGCTCGCGACGCCACCGCCGGCAGCGAAGTCGATCACGGCCTTGCCGGCCACCGTGGCGGGGTTGTCGAGCAGGTAGCGCGCCACCGCCTGGCCGCCGGGCCAGCAAAACGCCCAGTAGGGCGGATCGACGTTGTTCTTCTCCAGCCAGTCCTCGGTCGCCTGCCAGATCGGCAGGTACTCGGCCGCCAGCCACAGGCGCAGCTCCGGTATCAGCGCTGGCGGCTCCAGCGCCGTGTACGCGCGGATGAAGGCCTCGGGGTCGGGATGCTGGCGGGCCATGCGCGCTGATCGTCAGGGCAGGACGCGCCAGACCGTGACTTCCCGCAGGTCGCGGTTGTCCGGATCCTGGGTCTCGGGCAGGTCGTAGCGCGCCACCGTCTCGAGGCGGTCGCTGGTGAGATAGCGGCGGCCGGGATCGCCCAGCAGCACCAGCCGTCCCTTGGCCGCATGCCCGCGCAGCCACGCCATCGCGCGCGTCGTCAGCTCGGCGCCATAGAAGATGTCACCGGCGGTCACGACATCGGCGTCCGGCTCGCCCGGAGGGCCGGCCAGCCAGTCCTGGCTGCTGAGATCGACGGTCACGCCGTTGGCGTCGGCATTCAGGCGCAGCGACACCAGGGCGAGGCGGTCGATATCGTTGCCGACTGCGCGAGCGGCCCCGGCCTTGGCCGCGGCAATGGCGACGATACCGCCACCCGAACCGAGATCGATGACGCGCTGGCCGGCGACCGCCGCCGGATTGTCGAGCAGATAGCGCGCGACGGCCTCACCGCCGGGCCAGCAGAATGCCCAGTAGGGTGGCAGCTGATCGCGCTTTCCCAGCCACGTCTCGGTCTGTTGCCAGATCAGCAGCTTCTGCTCCTCGGTCGCCAGCCACAGCTTGAGCTCCGGCGTCAACGCCGGCGCGCCCAGTGTGGTGTTGGCGCAGATGAAGCGCTCGATGGGGTTGAGGTAACGGTCCACGGCCCGACGATATACTGCTCGTCAGATCATCCGGCCAGCAATGATCCCGGCCAGCAGCAGCCAGCCGATGAACCGGTTGGCGCGGAACTTGTGCAGGCAGTCGGCCGGATCGTTCGGCTTCATGGTCGCAATCTGCCATGTCAGATGCGCCGCCACGGCCGCGAGGGCGACATAGTAGAGGGCGCCGATGTCCGTGAGCCAGCCGGTGAGCCCGAAGCCGATCACCGTCAGGACAGCGAAGACTGTGAGCCAGATCTGCGGGTGGGCCTGGAAGCGTCGGGCGGTCGAGCGCACGCCGACGATGGCATCGTCACGTTGATCCTGCATGGCGTAGATCGTGTCGTACACCAAGGTCCACGCCACGCCACCGAGATAGAGCGCAATCGACGCCGCCGTGATGCGGTCCTGCGTGACGGCCCAGCCCAGCAGCGCACCCCAGTTGAAGGCCAGTCCCAGCACCACCTGCGGCCAGGAGGTGATGCGCTTCATCAGAGGGTAGACGGCGACCACCAGCAGGGATGCCAGGCCCACCAGGATGGCAAAGGGGTTGAAGCTGAACAGGATGACGGCACCGATCGCGGCCTGGACGACGAGCCAGACCAGCGCCTGGCGCACGGTGGCTTCGCCGGCGGGTAGCGGCCGGTTGCGGGTGCGCTCGACCCGCGCATCAACATCGCGGTCGAGAAAATCGTTCCAGGTGCATCCGGCGCCGCGCATGGCCACCGCGCCGATGGCGAACAGCAGCATGAGCCAGGCCAGCGCACCGGCGCCGTGCGCGCGTGTCAAGGGAGCGCTGAACGCCAGTGCCCACCAGCACGGGAACAGCAACAGCCAGGTGCCGATCGGCCGGTCCCAGCGCGCCAGCCGGCCGTACGGGCGCATCCATGCCGGCAGCAAGCGCAGGATCCAGTGCGTGCGGTTGATGTCGGTATGGCCTGCGGCGGGTGCGGCATCGGTCATGGCACCATCATGATCGTGCGGTGGAGCAGGCTCAATGACCGGCTTGCCGCAGCCGTGCGGCACTGCAGATTGATGACGCCTGCAGCGGCCTCGGCTATCGTCCTGGCGACGTATTGGGTGGAGAGAATCGATGCGCCGTCGTCTTATGTTTGCAGTCATGGCAACGATCATGGGCGTCGCCGGCATGGCGCCGGCGCAGCTGCCGCGCACCGCCGCTCCGTCGGGAGCGGACGTCTATTTCATTTCGCCGCGGGATGGCGAGGAGATCAGCGGTCCGATTACCGTGCGCTTCGGTCTGAAAGGCATGGGTGTGGCGCCGGCGGGCGTCGAGATGAAGAACACCGGCCATCATCATCTGCTGGTCGACGCCCCGCTGCCGCCGATGAACGAGAACATCCCCAACGACGATCATTATCGCCACTTCGGCGCCGGCCAGACCGAAGTCACATTCACCCTGCCGCCGGGCAGACACACGCTGCAATTGCTGCTGGGCGATCACAACCACATTCCGCACGATCCGCCGATCATGTCGCGCCAGATCACCATCACGGTGAAATAGGGCGCGCATGACGCCGCGTTTGTTCATCGACGTACCGCTGGCGGGCGATACCGCCATCGACCTCGGTGCCGACCATGCGCACTACCTGCGCGACGTCCTGCGGCTGGGTGTGGGGGCGGCGGTAAAGCTGTTCAATGGCCGCGATGGCGAATGGGCGGCCACCATCGGCTCCGTCGCCAAGCGGGCGATGGTCGTGCATGTGGGCAGCCAGGTTCGTCAGCCCACGGTTGAGCCGGACCTCTGGCTATGCTTCGCGCCCATCAAGAGGGCGCGGCTGGATTTCATCGCCGAGAAAGCGACAGAGCTGGGCGTTTGTCGACTCCAGCCGGTGATCACGCAGCATACGATCGTCGAGCGCGTCAATACCGATCGCCTGCGCGCCAATGCCGTCGAGGCGGCCGAGCAGACCGAACGCCTGACGGTGCCTGAGGTCCTTGAGCCGGTGACATTGTCGCAGCTTGTTGCGGGCTGGCCGCCAGGCCGTCATCTGCTGCTGGCTGACGAGACCGGTGGCGGCCGCCCGGTGGTCGACGTGCTGGCGGCTCTCGACGATACGGCGCGAACCGCACCATGGGCGGTTCTCACGGGCCCCGAGGGTGGTTTTGCGCGCAGCGAGCTGGACCTGGTCGGTCGGTTGCCGCATGTGCACGCCGTCGGTCTGGGGCCACGCATCCTGCGTGCCGATACCGCGGCGCTGGCGGCTCTGGCGGTGTGGCAGGCCATCATCGGTGACTGGCGCCAGGCGACGCCGCGTCGCTGGCCCGACTATGCGACGGGCTCGACGCAAGCGTAAGGTTCTAACGCTCGCATGAATCTGCTTGCATGGATGCGTAAGGAAAGTTCATTCGAGATCGTGCGGCCCAGTTGAGTCCGGCGCGGCGGCTTGCTAGCTACAACGTGATCAGGGGGGCGGCCTCGCCGCTCACAATCTTTAGCGACCGCGTGACGCCTTATGCGTCGCGAAACGCGGCGGGGGAAATGTGCTGATGTCCGCGCCGCCCAGTGGAGCCGGCACGCCGATCACGGATCGGCGCCAGCTTGTCGAAGACATGGAAGCCGGTGGCAAACCGCGTGCGCAGTGGCGTGCCGGCACCGAGCACGAAAAATTCGGTTTCTCGCAGGCAACGCTGCAGCCGATCCCCTATGAGGGCACGGCCGGTGTGCGTGCGATGCTCGAGGGCATGGCCTCCCGTTTCGACTGGCAACCTGTCCTTGAGAAAGGCAAGCCGATCGCACTGGCGCGGGACAAGGCCAGCATCACCCTGGAGCCGGGCGGGCAGTTCGAGCTGAGCGGCGCGCCGCTGGCGACCGTACATGAGACTGCGGCCGAGACTGACCAACATCTGACCGAGGTGAAGGCGATCGCCGAACCGCTGGGCATTGGCTTCCTCGGCATGGGCCACACGCCGACCTGGCGGCGCGAGGACTTCGACTGGATGCCCAAGGGCCGCTACGCGATCATGCGCAGCTACATGCCCAAGAAGGGCACGATGGGCCTCGATATGATGCTGCGCACCTGTACGGTGCAGACCAATGTCGACTACGCCGACGAAGCCGACATGGTGAAGAAGTTCCGCGTGTCTTTGGCGCTGCAGCCCGTGGCGACGGCGCTTTATGCCAACTCGCCGTTCGTCGAGGGTGTCGATACCGGCTTTGTGAGCCGGCGCAGCCACATCTGGACCGACACCGATCCTGACCGCTGTGGCATGCTGCCTTTCGTGTTCGAGGATGGCTTCGGTTTCGAGCGCTATGTCGATTGGCTGCTCGACGTGCCGATGTACTTCGCCTATCGCAACAACACCTACATCGACCTCAGCGGCAGATCGTTCCGTGATTTCATGGCCGGCCGCCTGCACAACGATGTCGGCGACGTCGCTCGCCTCACCGACTGGTCGGATCACATCACCACCGCCTTTCCCGAAGTGCGCCTGAAGCGGTTCCTCGAAATGCGCGGCAGCGACTGCGGCTCACGCGACGTGATCGTGGCGCTGCCGGCGCTGTGGATGGGGTTGTTGTATGACCAGACGTCGCTCGATGCGGCCTGGGATCTGGTGAAGGACTGGACCATCGCTGAGCACGATGCCCTGCGGGCCGCGGTGCCCCGGCTGGGGCTGAAGACGCCGTTTCGCAATACGACGGTGCAGGCGCTGGCGCAGCAGATGATAGCGATTGCCGACGCCGGTCTGCGCGCTCGCCGCCAGCTCGATGCGCAGGGCCGCGACGAGACCATGTATCTCGACCCGCTGCGCCATATCGCCGACAGTGGTGTGACGCTGGCCGAGGAAAAGCGCGATCGTGTGACCGCCGATTTCAACGGCCGGGCAGACGCCCTATATAAGGCCTACGCCTACTGATCAGGCTGTAACCGTGATGCGCCGTCATGCGGCTTCTGGCAGGCCTTGCGTCCTTGATGTCGGCCGCTGTGATGGCGGCGGCATTGTCGGCATGCCCGGCGCTTGCCCAGCCGTCCGGCGAGACCGGCTTCGAAGGTGTTCGCTTCGGCGAGACCTCGGCTGAACTGCTGCGCCAGTTCGGCGCGCGCGCGACGTCGCTCGATCGCCGGCTCGATTTCGGCGACGCCTATGTCGACGTGGCGTTGCTGCGCTACATGCTGGGCGGCTACCCGTTCATCGTCTTCTTCCAGATGGACAAGACCGCCGGCACGCTGAAGCGCATCCAGATCGAGCGTCCGCGGCATGGTGCCGTGGCGATGGTCCACCGCGCGGCCGTCGCGGCACTGGTGACGCAATACGGGACGCCGACGCAGGTTTGCGTGCAAAGTGTGCCCAGCTCCCGCAGCCAGGCGATCGAGGAACGCGTCTGGCGACGTGGCGACGCCGTCGTGCGCCTGGTGTTTCGCGAGCAGAATTTGGGCGTGCTCGTACCCCGCAAGCTGGGTGACTTCGACTGGGAGGTCTGGGAGCCGTCGCTCGAAGGCATGCCACAGCAACTTTTCGTGCGCATCGCCCCGACCGAAAGCGAGCCGGACACGTGCGGTACGTCGCCGTGACGGTGGCTACTTGCCGAGGTGCGCGATCTCCTGAACAGCCACCTCCTGGCAGCGGGTGGTGAAGTCCAGAATCAGCGTCAACTCGGCTTTCGAATAGCGTGCATAGACGCGGTGCATGGCCTGCGCCAGTGAGCCGTAGAGCGGCCCGATGCGCGCTTCGGCTTCGGGCATGGCCTCGACCAGCACCTTGCGGCGATCGTCGGGATCGCGGCGCCGACGCGCGAAGCCAGCACGTTCCAACCGGTCCACCAGGCCGGTAATGGCGCCGGTGGTCAGGCCGGTTGCCGCGGCCAGCCGGCCCGCCGTGACGGGCCCCTCCATGTAGATGATGTCGAGGCATTCGAGGTCTGTGCTGGCAAGGCCGACCTTGGTGGCGACCGCCTGACTGATCATCACGCCCTGAGCGCTCATGCGTCGGAGCGCCAGCTCCAACGCCGCAATCAACGCCGCCTTGTCGGCTGCACCCCTTGACATCATCCGCTACTCCGCTTAGTTGATATATATCTTAGTAAATAAGATAAATATCTGACAAGGTTCATCATGCCCGCATCCGGACCTTCCGCGCACCCGTCGGCAGCCGATCCGTCCGCTGAGGACCTGGCCGCCATCCGAGCCCTGACGCAGCGCCTGGCCGAGGCCTGGAGCCGCAATGACGCCGATGCCTACGCCACCCTGTTCGCCGAGGACTCGGATTACGTCACGTTTGACGGTTCGCACCTGAAAGGGCGAACCGTCAATGCCGACTCGCATCGTGCCTTGTTCGCGACTGTCCTGAAAGGCTCACGGGCGGCATACGAGACCGACATTGCCGTGCGCTTTCTGACACCTGACGTGGCCGTCATGCATGCCTACGGCTCGATACTGCTGCCCTGGCAGCGCACGGTGGCGCCGTCGCGTCGCTCGCTGCAGACCTATGTGGTGAAACGGGATCAGGACGGCTGGCGCATCCACGCCTTCCACAATACCCGCGTGCGACCCATGAAGCTGCCCGGCGGGCTGATGTTGCGCCTGATCATTGGCTTCATGCGCCTGCGTGCGGCACTGGCGGGTACATCGGCGCGACGCGAGGCAGCGACATGAAGCAGGATCGTCGCGCGCTGATCGTGGGCTGTGGTATCGCCGGCCCGGTCCTGGCGGTGGCGCTGCGTCGCGCCGGCATCGCCGCCACCGTCGTCGAGGCCGATGGCGCACCCTGGGACAATGAAGGCGCTTTCCTGGCGCTGGCGCCCAACGGACTCAATGTCCTCAAGACGCTGGGCTTGTTGGAACCGGTCTCCGAGGTGGGCCTGCCGCTGGCGGGCATGGCGTTCTTCAACGAGCGCGGGCGGCGCATCGGAACGATCGACTACGGTGACCAGCAGCGTCTGTACGGTGTCGAGAGTGTTGTAATCCGCCGTGGCGACTTGCAGCGGGTCCTGCGACAGCTCGCGGCGGATCAGGGTGCGGTTGTTGAATTTGGCCGCGCGCTCATCGACCTTGAGGACGACGGCACGCAGGTCACCGCCCATTTCGCCGATGGCAGCAGCGCGCAGGCCGACCTGCTGATCGGCTGCGATGGTATCGGCTCGCGCACCCGCCGACTCGTCTTTCCGGAGGCGCCGGGGCCCGTCTACACCGGAGTCGTGGGCCACGGCGGCTTCGTCCGCGCGGCCACCGTGGCGCCGACCCGCGGCTTCATGCACATGACCTACGGTCGGCACGCCTTCTTCGGCCATATCACGGCACCCGACGGCATGGTCTGGTGGTTCGACAGCACGGCTCAGGCCCAAGCGCCGGATCGCCGAGCGCCCCGCGCCACCGACAGGGAGGCCTTGCTCGCTTCCCACCGCGACGAGCCGGAACCGATCGGCACGATTTTGCGCGCAGTGACCCAGCCTGTTGACCAACTCCCCGTTTTCGATATGCCGTCGCTGCCGGCGTGGCATCGCGGACGCGTCTGCCTGCTGGGCGATGCGGCGCACGCCACGTCGCCTCATGCCGGGCAGGGCGCTTCCCTGGCGATGGAGGATGCACTGGTCTTGGCGTCGTGCTTGCGCGGCGCGGCGGACCCGCAAACTGGTTTCGCAGCCTATGGAGCACGGCGGCGCGCGCGGGTTGAGCACCTGGTCCGCGAGGCCCGACGAAATGGTGAGCGGAAGTTTCCCTCTCATGGACTGGCCCGGGTGCTGCGCGATCTTTTGATGCCGCTGTTCCTGCGACTGGGCGCCCGGTCACTACGCACCGTCTATCGTTGGCGGATGGAGTCCGAGGGTGACGCGCCAACGCCGCCCAAAAGCACGGGCCTGCGCCCGGCGCGCGGACAGGCGAGATAGGCTAGCGGCCGTTGGCCATGATTGTCAGGGCCAGCGCGACGACGGCGCTGGCCAGGCCGACGACACAGGATGCTGCCTGCCACACCAGGGGCTCCAGCCAGTAGGAGCCCGCCAGTCCGCTGGCCGCTGTGAGCCAGCACAGCAGTGCCAGCACGGCATCGTGGGGTAGCCGACGCGCAAGCCGGCGTCGGAGCAAGGCGTGAGGCGGTGTCGCAGCGGGGAACTGAGCGGCCATGGTGCCGAACTCCATTCCGATATGGTCTGCAAACGCCGCAGACCCGATGAATGTTCCATCGTAAAGCCCGCGACGATCACCATACGACAATTGCATTGAAGTCGTGTGACAGGCGAACAGAGCGGGGCGCAAACGCTCCCGGCGAGGGTACGCCGCCATGGTAAGCTCCAGCCATGCCCCGTATCCCGATCCGCCAGGCCACACCGGCCGATGCGGCGACGATCAGCGCTTTGATCCAACAGGCGGTTCGCCACGGCAATGCCGCTGACTACGAGCCCGAGATCATCGATCGCATCTGCGCCAACTTCTCGCGGGCCATGGTCGTCCGCAGGATGTCCGAGCGCGAGGTATTCGTCGGCGAAGTCGACGGACAGATCGCCGGCACCGTCAGCCTGCGCGGCGACAAGCTCTATTCCCTGTTCGTCGCCGTCGAGCGGCATGGCCAGGGCATCGGCCGGCATCTGGTCGATCACCTGGAGGCCCGCGCCCTCGCCAAGGGCGTGCACGCGTTGCGCCTGTCGGCGGCGCTGGGTGCCCGGCCTTTCTACGAACGGTTGGGCTATCGCGTATTGGCATTCGAGCCGCGCGATGACGGCTCGACATGGTTGATGCTCAAGGACTTGGATGCACCACGAAGCTGATGCCGGATTACAAAGTTTTTTAAATCATCTGCATAACAACAAGAAATTTTTCTTTTAGGACAGTCCCGCGCAAAGTGCCTGCAACGCGACGGGCCGATCGCCGAACTCGGGTTCACGGCCTGCCGCGTTCGAGGGCAGCATGGCGGTGTGGTTCGTCGAGGCGTGGCGGTACTTTGCACTTTCCCCGCGGTCACGGCGGCGGCAACTTCGGGCGCTGCGCGAACTGGACGAACGCCTGCTGCGCGATGTCGGCATCAGTCGGTGGGAGGCGATGACAGGCCGGCGGGCGTCAGACCATACAGGCACACAATGTGTTAAGGGATCGGGAAGCATGAGTGACGTTTCGGAATCGGCAATGGACAAGGTGGCGTTGAGCGCGCGCCGTGCAGCGCGTCCAGCGGGCCAGGCGCATGTACGCGACTCGATCGAGGCCGATCTGCCGGCGATCCATCGCATCTACTGTTACCATGTGCTGCACGGTGCCGCGTCGTTCGAAGAGGAACCACCGTCCGTCGACGAACTGGCGCGGCGGCGTCACGACGTACTGGCGCGTGGGCTGCCCTATCTGGTGGCCGAACAGGACGGCGGGGTGGTGGGCTATAGCTACGCCGGTCCCTATCGTCCGCGCGCCGCCTACCGCTATACGGTCGAGAATTCGGTCTATATCGACAACGATTGGCATGGTCGCGGGATTGGCGCGGCGCTGCTCGCCGAACTGCTGGTGCGATGCACGGCCCATGGGTGCCGGCAGGTCATTGCCGTCATTGGCGATAACAGTGCCGCGTCGGTCGCCCTCCACCGGCGCATGGGCTTTCGCATGATCGGCGTGCTCGAGGGGGTTGGCTTCAAGTTCGGCCGCTGGGTCGATACGACGTTGATGCAGCGCGACCTGGATGGGAAGCGGTGATGCCTTGAGTGCCATCGGGTCCGACGCGGCCGCGGCGTTGCGGGCGCGGCTGGCGGTCCTGGTGCCGGCACCCGGGACACGGCGCGTCGTCAATGTGCTGGGCGTCACGCAGATCGTGAGTTGGGGCACGACGTTCTATGCGTCGACCGTGCTGGCGGCACCGATTACGGCCGATACGGGCTGGTCGAAGACGGCGGTCTACGGCGCATTCTCCTTTGCGCTGGTCGCAGGCGCGCTGCTGGCGCAGCCAGTCGGGCGCCTGATCGACCGTGCCGGCGGCCGCTGGACGATGGCCGCTGGGTCGCTGGTCGCGGCGTTGGGGCTGTCGGTCGCAGGTCTCGCGACGTCGATTGCCGTCTATTGGGCCGCGTGGGCGATCCTGGGTATCGCCATGCGGCTGGTGCTGTATGAGGCGGCGTTCGCCACGCTCGCCCGCGCAGCGGGCCATGAAGCGCGCCGCGCCATTTCCATCCTGACGCTCTATGGCGGCTTTGCCTCGACACTCTTCTGGCCCATCGGTTGGGCGTTGATCGACGCTTATGGTTGGCGGGCAACGTTCGGCGTCTTCGCCGCGCTCAATCTGCTTGTCTGCCTGCCGCTGCATGCCCTGTTGCCGCAGGGCAACGTGCCAGTGCCGAAAGCCGACGGCGATATACCGCCGGTCCACGAGGAGGGCGTGCTGAGGCCGGACCAGCGGCGTTTCGCTCGGATCGCGCTCACGCTCTGCTTTGCGCTTTTCATGTACGCCAATGCCGCGCTCTCGGCCCATCTCGTCGATACGCTTGTTGTGTTCGGTCTGACCGTAGCCGCGGCTGTCTCACTCTCGACATTGCGCGGTGTGGGGCAGGTCGCGGCGCGCCTGTGGGAGATCCTGTTCGCTGCCCGCCTGCGCCCGATGACTCTATGCCTGATCGCGATCGGCCTGACGCCGGTGGCGCTGCTGGCGCTCGCCGGCATGCCGCTGCTGATGTGCGCCGCGGCCTTCGCGTTTCTGCAGGGGGCCTCGAACGGGTTGATCACGATCATGCGTGGCGTGGTGCCGCTGCTGCTGTTCGGTGCCCGCGGCTATGGTGCCCTAATCGGCGCCATGACGGCGCCAGCGTTGCTGAGCACAGCCCTGGCGCCGGCTGTCCACGCCGCGCTGATCGACTATGGCGGCCATGTCGTTGCCTTGCTGGTGGTCCTGTTGAGTGTGGTCCTGGCATTCGCGCTTGCGGCGCTGGTGGCCTGGCGACTGCGCGGGGCCGTGAGCGTGCCGTCTGTCGCCTGACACGCGGAAGCGTCGAACCCATAGGCGTAACTTACGCACGAACCTCACCCTGAGGCGCGGCAGGATGAGGTGGGGGACCGGAACATCGGCAAAGTTTGGCGCCTATGAACGTCAAACCCGGCGTCTGATCGTCACACCCGTTGCTCTGCCTGGTCGCGTGGTAGACTGTTGCTCCCGCCGTCGGCCAAAGCGACGGCGAGCGCGATGGGTGGAGGGACGTTTGCGACTGACGTGGGCATTGATCGTCTTGCCGACCATGGCGCTGCCGCAATCCGTGTGCGCTCAGCTCGGGATGTTGCCGCCGGTATCGACATGGCGGGAATACCGCGAGAACGATGATGGTTTCGTTGTGCGCGTACCCAATGCGGTGAAGGCACGCGAATGGCGCGATGACGGCCGTTCCGCGGGCTACTATGTGACCGGCAATCCGCAGCAGTCGTTCAGCGTTACCGCCATCCGCTGGCCGGCCGGCCTGCGGGCTGGGCAAGCAGCTCCCGCGATCGTCGAGGCTACGGCAAAACGCATCCTGGCCGGCATGAAGGCAGAGAAGGTCGAGCGCGATGAGCCGCAGGATTGCGGCGAGGGCGTGCCGGGCCGCGTGCTGAAAGCCCGACTGCCGGATGAACTGGTGTATGCGGGACGCATCTGCGTGACGAGCGGCAACATCTATCGCGTCGAAGCCTTTATCGACGCCGCGCAATGGGACGAAGCCGACGGAAACGTGAAGGCGTTCCTGGAGTCGTTCAAGCCGCTGCGCCGTTGATATCGTCTGGTCCGGTTACCTGGCGCAGGGAGAGGGTGAATGCTGGGGTTCTGTCGCCACATCATGACGAGTTTGCTGCTGCTTGCCGGTATCATCGTGTCATCGTCAGCCGCGGCGCAGACATGGACCGACGTGGTCGCGCCCGATCTGCGTTTCAAGATCGAGATGCCGGCGCCCGTCGACCGCGGCACCGTCAACGAAAAGGAGTCGTCGTACATCGGTCCGCGCACGGTCTATCAGGCCGCGCTGAACGCGCAGAATTTCGATTTCGATCATATCGACTACCGTGCGGATTTCGCCGGCCTGCAGAACAGCAAGGACATGGTGCTCGACCTGGGGCGTGGGGCCGTCGAGAAAGCGTTCCCCAAGGACAAGTTCAAGTACGTGCGTGACGAGGCTGTCGTGCTCGAGGGCTGGGACGGCTATGCGCTGGATGTGGAAAGCGAGAAGGGCGACGGCGTGATGATGCGCACCTATGTGGTCAAGAACCGCCTGTACCGGTTGCTGGTGTCCTATGCCGCCGATGAGGCCTCAAAGAGTGCGGCCAAACGGTTCATCGATTCGTTCAAGGTGGCGGACACGCACTGACGATAGTCGGCCTTTCACGGCGTGGCGCCCATGTCGGGCTTTGACTTGGCCGCGCTGAGTGACGAACGGAGATTCGCCGGCAGGTCTGATTCGGCCACGAGGTTGTCGTGGCGCGCCCCGCCGAAGTTGTTTCGATAGCTGGCATTCAACGAGACGAGGGTCCCGTAATGCTTCCAGTGCGGGTTGCTTTGCGGATGCACGACGCCGTCCTGGGTGGCCTTGACGATCGCCTGGTAGGACTTGATCCATTCGCCGAGGGCGGGTGTGTAGGTACCGTTGACGACGAGCGGTGATGCTGGCGGCGTCCATTTGCCCGCCGTGCGGCTGGCAACCTTCACCAGAAGGTATTGTACGAGGGCAACGTCATCCGGCTTGTTGGGCTGCCCTGAACCGACAGGCGTGTCGATGTTGTAGAATGGGTTGACCTTGTAGGACATCGCCGCGCCCCGTTGCAGAATAGAAGCGAACGCTCAATTCTACAACGGGACAGTAGTAACAACAAGAGTGCAATTTTCCCGAGGCAACTAAGCCCGCGTACCGCCCACGGTCAGCGAGTCCAGCCGCAGGGTCGGCTGGCCGACCCCGACCGGCACCCCCTGGCCTTCCTTGCCGCAGGTGCCAACACCCAGATCCAGCTCCAGGTCGTTACCGATCATGCCGATTTTCGTCAGCGCCTCGGCACCGGCGCCGATCAGCGTGGCGCCCTTCACCGGCGCACCGACCCGGCCATCCTCGATCATGTAGGCTTCGGTGCAGGAGAAGACGAACTTGCCGCTGGTGATATCGACCTGGCCGCCGCCGAAATTCACCGCATAAAGACCACGCTTGACGGAGCCGATGATCTCGTCGGGATGACGGTTGCCGGCCAGCATGATGGTGTTGGTCATGCGCGGCATGGGCTGATGAGCATGGCTCTGGCGCCGGCCGTTTCCAGTCGGTTGCATGCCCATCAGTCGGGCGTTCATGCGGTCCTGCATCAGCCCGACCAGCTTGCCGTTCTCGATCAGCACGGTGCGCCCGGTCGGCGTGCCTTCATCGTCGACGGTCAACGAGCCGCGGCGGTCACGCAGCGTGCCGTCGTCGACCACGGTGACTCCCGGAGAGGCGATCGTCTCGCCCATCAGGCGGGTGAACACCGATGTCTTCTTGCGATGGAAGTCACCTTCCAGGCCGTGGCCGACCGCCTCGTGCCACAGCACGCCCGACCAGCCGGGGCCGAGGACAACGGGCATTTCGCCGGCGGGGGCGTCGATCGAATCGAGATTCACCAGCGCCTGGTGGATCGCCTCGTCGGTCTGGTCTTTCCAGTAGTCGGGATTGAAGATCTCGCCGTAGGCCGTCCGTCCACCGCTGCCGCAGGAACCGCTCTCCAGGCGATCACCGCGCGCCGCCACCACCGACACGTTGAGCCGCACCAGCGGCCGTACGTCGGCGACACGCTGGCCGTCGGCGCGGATGATCTCGACCACCTGCCAAGAGGCGGCCAGCGACGCCGAGACCTGGCGCAGCGACGGTTCGGTGGCGCGGGCGTAGGCGTCGATCTCGGCCAGCAGCTTGACCTTGGCCTCGAAGTCGATGCCGGCGATGGGATTGTCGTCCGTATAGAGCAACGCGTTTGTGCCGCGCGGCCCTTCACCGGCCGTGCCGCCGCGGCCGGAACGCACCGCCTTCACGGTCTCAGCCGCGCGCGCCACGGCGCTCTCGTCGAGAGCCGAGGCATGGGCGTAGCCTGTCGTCTCGCCCGACACGGCGCGCAGGCCGAAACCCTGCGTGGTATCGAAGCTTGCGCTCTTCAGCTTGCCGTCATCCCAGGCAAGACCTTCGCTCTGGACGTATTCGAGGAAGAGCTCACCATCGTCGGCACCCGACAGCGCGTCGCGCACGATCCGTTCGGTCCGATCGCGATCGAGGCCGGCGCGCTGGAAGAAGAGATTATCGGCGGTCGTGAGATGCTGAGACATGGGACCTCCTGCTCAGTCGAACATAGGTGCTGAAGGTCGCTGCGTCCATCGACGGCCGCGACGTGCGGTGCTCTCGCATGAACCTGGTGTTACAGTGGCGCTGTCGAACGCGGGCACGCGGGCAGGGGAGGGCATCGATGCCGAGTCGCGGTTGGTACGTCGTTGCGGCGGTGATTCTGATCGCGGCCGTGGCCGGAGCGGTAAGTCTCGCTGTGTCGCGGATCGGTAACGTAGGCGCCGGCCTGGTGCAGGTCGTCGTCCCGGGTGGCGCCGACTTGGATCTGAAACAGCCTGGCAGCTATACCATCTTCCACGAGCGCACCAGCACAGTCGACGGCCGCATCTACACCGCACCGGGCGTTTCCGGCCTGCGCGTCACTGTGCGGTCCCTCACCACCGGCCGCGAAATCGCCGTGAGGCGCCCAGGCGGAACGTCGCGCTACGATTTCGGCGGCCGGTCCGGGACCTCGGTGCTGGCGTTCGATATCGATGCGCCGGGCATGTACCGGCTCGACGCTGCCTACGAAGGCGGGCGACAGCAGCCGCAGACCGTCCTGGCCGTGGGAACCGGCTTTGTCAGCGGGCTGCTCACCACGATCGCGCTGTCGCTGGGGATTGCCTTTGGCGGCATAGCCATCGCACTGCTCATTTTCATCGTGGTCCTGCTCAAGCGGCGGCGCGCACTGACGGCCGGGGCCGGTCAGGTCCCATGACGCACCGCCATCGCCCTGATTTCGCAGGGCAACTCAGGCGCCCCATACCGCTGGCGCTGCGGCGGGCTGCCGCACGGCTGCCGGGGATGAAAAACCGTTACGTCCGTCAATGGGTTCTGCTAGATAACCCGCGACTTTGTAGGGCCGTGCGGCAAGGTCCGTCGTGGCATGGCGGCGTCTGGCCGGCGGGGGAGAGCGGGAGCGTGCAGGAATGATGGGCAGGACGCGTACGTTGGCCCTCGCGGGTCTGTTCGGACTGGGCCTTGGAAGCCTGTTCGCGGGTGGTGCGTGGGCGGAGTTCGTCGATCTGCCCCACCGCGGCCAAATGAACTTGCATGAGCCGGCAACGCCGGTGATGCAGCAGCTGGTGGCGCTACACACCGGGCTGCTCTGGGTGATCGCCCTGATCACGCTGTTCGTGATGGCCTTGATGGCCTACGTGATGGTGCGGTTCCGCGAATCAGCCAATCCGACACCGACGACGACGACCCACAACACCATCGTCGAGGTGGCGTGGACGGTCATCCCCGTCATCATCCTGGTCGGCCTGGCGATCCCGTCGTTTCGCCTCCTCTACTTCATGGACCGCACCAAGGAGGCCGGGCTGACCATCAAGGTGACGG